>LFRM01343622.1_pt1 | contig 89325 bp, 81 predicted proteins | sample 618341 | NCBI WGS metagenome assembly LFRM01 (sample SAMN03654438, study PRJNA283298) | anaerobic digester metagenome | isolation source: pool of bioreactors CSTR01a, CSTR02a, and CSTR03a thermophilic anaerobic... | place: Denmark: Kgs. Lyngby | collected 2014-05-21 | reverse complement strand
GGCAGGAGCCGTTGTTTGGGTATTATACCAATATGGATAAGTGGGTTATGCGCAAACATGCCCAGATGCTGGCTGACGCCGGTGTGGACGTTGTTATTTTTGATAATACCAACGGGTATCTTACCTGGGAACCTCAATACATGACGCTTTGTCAGGCATTTTATGAAGCCAGGTTGGATGGTATAAAAACCCCGCAGATCTCATTTATGCTGCCATTCTGGGATTTGGAATTTACCCGGCTTCAGTTGGAAAGCCTGTATCGACATCTCTATCGTCCGGGAATTTATCGGGATTTATGGTTTTATTGGAAAGGCAAGCCCTTAATAATGGCCATGCCCGAATGCCTTGTCGGGGATCCAGAAAACCCCTACAGGGACAAGCTCCACAAGGAAATACGTGAGTTCTTTACATTCAGGCCGGGTCAGCCCGGATATGAATGCGGTCCGTCCCGATCGGATCACTGGGGGTGGCTGGAAGTATATCCCCAGCACGGATATTGCAGAAATAACGACGGAACATTTGAACAGGTTACTGTGGGCATAGCGCAAAACCATTCGGCGGAAAAGAAGCTGACAGCCATGAACGGGGAAAATGTTTTCGGACGCAGCTATACGGTACGAAACGGCCGTGATCCCAAGCCCGATGCAAAGCTATATGGTGCAAATGTGGAAGAACAGTGGAGCAGGGCTTTTGAGCTGGATCCGGAGCTTATTTTTGTTACCGGCTGGAACGAATTTACGGCGGGACGCTATGACATTTGGCCGCCAAACGAAAATGGGGTTGTGAATGCATTTCCCGATCAATTTGATGAGGAACACAGCAGGGATATAGAACCTGTAAAAGGAGCTCTTAAAGATCATTATTATTGCCAGTTTATCGGAATGGTTCGTCGGTTTAAGGGAGCCAGGCCATTGCCCGTACCTTCAGAGCCCAAGACCATAGATATATACAAGGGGTTTGAAGAATGGACCGATGTTGCTCCTACCTATTACAATCATAAGGCCGGAACCGAGCACAGAGATTTTCCGGGCGCAATGAAGGGGACATACTACCGAAATTATACTTTGCGTAACAACATACTCAGGTGCAAGGTAGCCCGGGATCAGACAAACCTATATTTCTATGTGCAGACGGCTGAAACATTGACCAAACCCTTCAATAAAAACTGGATGCGGCTTTTCCTGGATATTGATCTCTGTCGTCAAACGGGCTGGGAAGGTTATGATTTTATGGTAGAGGAATATAATGGGGAGGGATACGCCCTTCTAAAAAAACATGTTGAAGGTTTTATCTGGCAGGCCGTAGGCCGGGTGGCCTATGCAACCTCGGGTAACCGGCTGGCGCTCTGCATTCCCCGTGCTTTGCTGGGACTTGAGGGAAAAACCCTGGATTTTGCCTTTAAATGGTCGGATAACATGCAACGGGACGGGGATATTCTGGACTTTTATGAAAACGGCAATGTAGCACCATCGGGAAGATTTAATTACCGATATAAAGAATAAATTTACATATGGGAGGTATCATTCGATGGACGAAATCAGGCAATCATTGGCATCAATCGGCGGTGTTGATGCCCTGCACCGGCGTCTTCCAATGGCGGATGATGTTGGTCCTTTGCGCAAGAACCGTTATGTTGGTATGTTCTATTTTCTTTGGAATGGCGAACATACCACTGACGGTCCCTATGACATCACCGAGATACTAAAGCAGCATCCCGATGCTCCGAGGGATTACAATCATCCTGCATGGGGCGGAGAAGGTCATATGTATCATTGGGGGAGGCCGCTGTTTGGGTATTATTTTTCAAGAGATCCCTGGGTAATACGCAAGCATATTGAGATGCTGACCATTGCAGGAATTGATTTCCTGTTCTTCGATACCACCAATCGCCATACTTATCCGGAGGTAGTGGAGGTACTGCTTGAGTGGCTGGATAAGTATCGTATGGCCGGTTGGCCTGTGCCCAAAATCGTTTATTATACCAATACAAAATCGGGGGAAACAATACAGGAGGTATATGAGTTTCTCTATAAACCCGGCAGGTATAAAGATTTGTGGTTTTACTGGGATGGCAAGCCTTTGATCATCGGCCACCCTGATGAGTGCAGTGATGAGGTTCGTGAATTTTTTACAATCAGGCAATCCCAGTGGCCAAATGAACCTCCTCGGGAATGGGGTTGGCCATGGATGGATTTTGAACGTCCCCAGCGGGTGTGGAGGCGGCCGGATGGGACTGGGGAGGTAATAAATGTTTCGGTTGCCCAGCATCCTCAGATTTTCTTCGGAGATTCGGCTTTTTATGGGGAAACTGCCAATCGCGGCAGAAGTTTTCACGATGGACAAAACGATTTTGCTCCCGGTGCCGTGAATTGGGGATACAACTTTTCGGAACAATGGGAACGGGCCCGGGAAGCGGATCCTGAGGTTGTACTGGTGACCGGCTGGAATGAATGGATTGCCGGTCGATTCCATGGTACGAAAGAGCGGCCGGTCCGTTTTGTTGATACTGCCAGCCAGGAGTTCTCCCGGGATATTGAACCCATGAAGGATGGCCATTTTGATAATTATTATATGCAGCTTGTGGCTGAAGTGCGCCGCTATAAAGGTATGGAGCCGCTGCCGCAGGCCACGCCCAGGAAAAAGATTGACTTGTCGGATAGTTTTGGCCAATGGAGGGATGTCGGGCCTGCATACAGGGACATGCCTTTTGGAAATTTACATCGGGAACATGTTGGCTACGGCGGTGTTATATATCGGGATGTTACGGGGAGAAATGCCTTTGACACCATGAAGGTGGCCCGAGATGACGAAAACATTTATTTTTATGTAAAGACTGAGAAACCAATAGTATACGATGCTGCAACTCCCTGGATGTGGTTGTTGTTTGGGTTTGAAGGGCGTGAATACGCCCCAAACTGGGAAGGATACCAATATATAGTAAATAATATTGTACTGGATAACAATACCACCGTTCTGCAAAGCTCATTGGGAGGGTTTCGTTGGGGGAAGAACGCCCCGGTAAAATACAGGATGGAAGGCAACGAAATGCATATAGCCGTTCCACGGTCTTGTGTAGGTTTGAAACCTGGCCAGCCGTTCAGGATGTACTTCAAATGGGCTGACAACACCGGCTCCAATGAAAATATCGAGGACTTTTATTTGCACGGCGATACCGCACCTTATGGACGATTTTATTTCGTATATGAAGGTTAAAAGAATGCATTGCCAAAAGCGAAAGAGCTCAAAAGGCTCTTTCGCTTTTACTTGCATTTATTTATTGTGGCTCATAGACAATATATTCCTTTATCCAGCTTTCCCTTTCGGGTGCACTGTCGGAATTCAACATTTCCTTCCATTCTTCATCGGTCAGTCGGTTTGATATGGGCTGGAGGAATTCGTATGACGACTCTTGGTTTTCCAACGAAAGGTTGACCACATTGGATAGATCTTCGGCAAGGGCAGGATAGTCCTGAAGAGAAGAATTATTTTCCGTTAGCTGTGTAAATTCGTATTCAGGGGGCTCTGTCCTGAAATCGGGAATTTCGGTTTCCGACTGTTTTACATATAGCTGTGGAAAGTCGGTATTAAGAGAACAAGCCGTTGCAAAAATAAAGACAAGGATAAGCATAACTGCCCATAGCTTTCTTTTCATGGCCAACAACTCCTTATTTTCAGAATGTTATAACAATGGTGCTGTTGATTTTTTTAACCCGTCATGTGATTCGACTTCATATGTTAAGACGGTTTTATTGCGTTTATTGTTCCGGTTTATCCATCTTTTTGGTACGAACGGGTAACCCGTTTGTGCAGGCTCTTTATTGTTATTGTTCCATTTTATCTATCTTTTTGCAGGATGTCGACGGGAAATCCAGAATTCTTGGGTCTAAAAGCAGAAACTTTGTGAATGAAAAGTATAATTTGCGAGGGAGGGGATAAAAAGAGATATGAAATGGTGTATGATGATCACAGTTTATTATAGGAGAAGGGCCTGGTCCGAGCTGCTGACGCGCTGCAGGCCAAACCCTTCTGATTTAAAATTTGGTGAGCAATCCTTTAAAACCGTGCAAGCTGTCTTTGATATTTATGCAGGCACATATCTCCGATAAAGTAAAGTTATGGTGCTTTATCTATGCTTTGTTCAAGGCCTCAATGGGGTCCACATAATTCAGACCCTGAGCCTCCGCAACGGGTTTATAGGTCAGCATCCCTTTATATACATTCAAGCCCTTTAGCAAAGCCGGATTTTCAAGCAGAGCATTGCTATAGCCCTTGTCAGCTATCTGCAAGGCATAGGGCAGCGTTATATTTGTCAGGGCAAAGGTTGATGTCCTGGGAACCGCTCCCGGGATATTGGGTACCGAATAATGCACCACATCGTACTTAACAAAATATGGATTTTTATGGGAGGTGGTTATATTGCAGGTTTCCACGCAACCCCCTTGATCTATTGCCACATCAACAATGACCGAACCGCTCTTCATTGTCTTTACTATATCCTCGGTCACCAGCTTGGGTGTTCTTGCTCCCGGTATTAATACCGCGCCAATTAATAAATCGGCTTTTTTAGCGCTTTGGGCAATGTTGTAATTATTGGACATCAGAGTTGTGGCCCGGCCGTTAAATATGTCGTCGAGATAGGCTAACCTTCTGGGATTTATATCTATAACCGTAACCCTTGCTCCCATGCCTATTGCTGTCCTTGCTGCATTTATGCCCACAGTTCCACCGCCAATTATTACCACCTCTGCCGGTTCTACGCCGGGGACTCCGCCTAAGACAATACCTCTTCCTTTATTCATGTTGGTAAGGAGATAAGCGCCTATGGTTACTGCCATTCTTCCCGCTATTTCGCTCATGGGAGTTAATAGGGGGAGAGAACCGTTTTCCAGTTGTACCGTCTCATAAGCTATTCCCACTACCTTTTTATCCAGCAGAGCCCGTGTCTGCTGCTTATCGGGAGCCAGATGGAGGTAGGCAAAAAGAATTTGACTTTCTTTTAAGTAATCATATTCACTAGGCTGCGGTTCCTTTACTTTGAGAATCATGTCTGCAACTTCATATACTTCCTTTGGCGTATTAAGTATTTTGGCACCGGATTTTATATATTCTTCGTCGGTTATTCCGCTTCCAACTCCCGCTCCTTTTTCGATGTATACTTCATGACCGTTATTGATAAAGGCTTCCACCCCTGCCGGGGTAATACCAACACGAGCCTCAGCAGTTTTTATCTCTTTTGGAACGCCTATTATCATGCTTATATCTCTCCTTACTTGTCCTGGTCTGTTTGTAATAATAAATTCTAAATTGCAATAATAAATGGAATTTAAACTTTGATGCATTGGATGCAAATTTTACAACCACATTGTATAGCTATAGCCCTTTTTGCAATATTCGAGTATATGCCTTTATGAAAGGCTGTTTTGGCCGACCATCGGAGGTGGAGAGCGCATCCGGCCAAATATGTTCAGCCTTTATTGTGGTTTTCGTCATGAATTACCTGATCGATGACTATAACCAGCGCCAGAATAAAGGCGTAGTTTTCATCATCGGCAATATCAACGCCGTACGTATCCCCCCACGCGAGCCAACGTTTGGAGACTTGGGCCACATGTTCACCGTTTTTGTATATGGAAAAATCCATGCCGAGGAAATTGCCCTCAATGGTAAAATCTCCGTATGCACTCCATATATTGAATCTGGGTTTGAAAAGCGAAAACTGTTTTTTTACAGTTGCTACAGGCCGTCCGAATTGATAGATGGTATATTCGGGTAAGAAGCGAAACAGCCTTTGCTCGATATAAAAGAGTTCATGACCCTGCATATCGTATATTCTTAATTTGTCTCCTAGGGCAAACACTTTGCCCCTTACTGTAAAGCAATCATTTCCTGCCTCATCTTTGATGGTAAAATTGTCTCCGAAGGAAAATATCCTCTGTTTAACAATAAACCGCATAACCCAGCCTCCTGTTTACAGAATGGCCTGCTATTATAGTATGTATAATTCTGTTTTATATAATATGTATGCTACTATCATCGCTAAGGGTTTGTCAACAAAAATTTGCTGCAAGCCTGAATTTTATTGTTCAAAAGCACATTCTGAAGTTATTACGGGGAGTGTGAAAGAGATGGTTGTACCCCTGCCATGGATGCTTTCAGCCCGTATTTTGCCGCCGTGCTCCTCAACAATATATTTGCAGATTGTGAGCCCCAGACCCATGCCGCCGTAATCATTGGGACGGGATTTTTCACCCCGGTAAAAGCGTTCGAATATGTGGGGCAGATCTTCAGGGGAAATACCCGGACCGTCATCCCTGACCGATATTTCGAGAAAGGAATCTAAAATCCGGGCAGCAATTGTGATATTGCCCTTATGCTGCATACATCGCTTTGCATTCTCAATCAGGTTGTCCATAACCTGGGATATCCGTTTGCTGTCCGCCTTTATATTGACTTCAGGTATGGGACGCTGTACTGTCAGCTGCAATGAACTGCCCTTAAAACTCAGCTCGATGGATGATATTATGTCTTCCAACATTGTTCTGCTGTTATGGATTTTAAAATCCATATGCAGCTTTCCCAGCTCCACCTGTGAAAATTGAAACAGGTCATCAATGAGGCGATCCAGCTTGTCGGTTTTGTCCTTTATTATGCTCAGATACCTGTTGAATTTTTCGGGATCTTGCGCAATTCCATCCTGCAAGGCTTCCACATATCCCTTTATGGATGCTATGGGTGTACGCAGGTCGTGGGATATACTGGCAATAATGGTTTTTCGGGAATTTTCGTATATATTCTGCTTTTCAAGGGATTCTTTAAGCTTGCACCTCATCAGTTCAAAGGCCTGGCATAGATGGCCCAACTCATCGTTTTTCCGGTATTCTATGGAAAAATCCAGATTTCCCAGAGCAATGTTCTGAGTTGCAGCGTTTAATTCATTTAGGGGTATCAGGACGCTTCGAGAGATAAGCCAGGAGAGAAATACGATCAATATGATGAGGGACAGCAAGCCCAGAATATAGCTTCCTCCCATATATAGAATGATCTTATGCAGCACTTTTGGAGGAAGCGTGTCAAGGGTATACTGAATAATTATGCTGGCAACTATCTGATCATCGATTTCAACAGGGAAGGAGTACTGGTTCATTTCCCCCAAATCTTCCTCAAGGTTCAGGGCAAAATCATCGGTAACTTCCACCTTAAGGATCTTGTTTGCCAGCGAGCCCTCCCTGTCTTCCGAATCAAAAAGAAGTGCGCCGGAGCTGTCAATTACCTGCAGCCGGCAACCGGTTTCTTTAAGCACATGGCCGACCTTCTTATAGAACAGATCATAATCGTGGATGATGAAGTAGTTATCTTTCACCAGTTCAATTATCTTTTCAAATCGAAGGTTAATTTTAGAAAATCTGATAATCTCCGGGTCGTTCTTTATTTTTTCGGTAGCCGTGTTTAGTAGGAGCAGCGTTACAATGATTGGTATTATGATAATAGTGATAAAGGATAAAATCAATTTCCATCTAAAGTTAAGCTTCATGTGTTACCCCCTGTGAATTTATAGCCAACCCCCCATACCGTTTGAATGTAAACGGGTCGGGCCGGGTCCTTTTCGATCTTTTCCCTGATCTTGCTTATATGAACGGTAACAGTGTTTATTTCGCCGTACTCGTTATATCCCCATACATTGTTGAATATCTCCTCCCGTGTAAAAACCCTGTTAGGGTGCATGGCCAGGAATTTTAGGACTTCAAATTCTTTGGCCGACAGGGCGACGGGCTTATCATTTAGGTACACACAGTATGCATTTAAATCGATAACGAGGTCGTTAAAAGAAAGCCTATCCCCCTTTTTTGCAAGGTTGGAAAATTGACGGTAGCGCCTTAAATGGGCTTTCACCCTGGCAACCAATTCTTTAGGGCTGAAGGGTTTGGTTACATAATCATCAGCTCCCAGACCCAGACCCAGGATTTTATCCACATCGCTTTTTTTGGCGCTTAACATAAGAATGGGAATTGAAGACGTTGAGCGGATGGCTTTACAGACTTCCAGTCCATCCAATTTTGGCAGCATGACATCCAGTATGACCATATCCGGCTGATGTTCCCGGTACAATTTCAATGCCTGCTGCCCCTCAAAGGCCAAAATTACATTAAACCCTTCAAATTCGAGATAATCCCTCACTAGCTCCGCAATTTCCCTTTCATCATCAACAACTAAGATGGTTTCCTTTTGCATGGGTATAATCCCGACTCCTCGTTTTTTTTTTTTACTATTTTACCATATGACCTGCCTTTTTTGTTATATGTATTGCAGTTTTTATTGAAGGATAGCAGTAAAACTCCGGCTTGTACGCTTTTCATCCACAGAAAAGCAAATAAGTCAATCGTTTGTTTATGTTATTCAAATGGCATGTCAGGTGTGTATAATTTATCAAACCAATTTTCATATTGATTTTATGTGTTTTATATGTCATAATATGAATGAACATAAATTAGTCTACAAGGCTGCATAGTAAACAAAAACGGCGATTAGCTGAATATGATGAAAGAATAGCAAAGAGTATAAGTGGGGAAGAGTAGCGAAGTGGTCGTAACGCGCTGCACTCGAAATGCAGTTGCCCGAAAGGGCACGTGGGTTCGAATCCCACCTCTTCCGCCAAAGAAACAGGCGCGCAAGCAACCATAATCAGGGCTTGCGCGCTTCTGCTTTCGCAATTCTTGTTTTGTGTGCGATTTTTTAATACAATAATGAAAAAAAGGAGGGGTAAACAGATGGATTATAGCGTCAGCTTGCGGGAAAAATTTTTCGGATGTATTGCAGGTGCGCATATAGGTTCGGCGATGGGAGCGGCGGTAGAGGGCTGGACATATGACAAGATTGAGGAGAAATATGGAACACTGGACAGGCTGCTTCCCTATGAACATTATAATAACGGCTGGATAAGGGAACCAGGTACCACCGAAGACGGAATTGAGAGACAAAAATTGATGATTACCGCTATCATTGAGAAGGGTGACAGGGTTAATGCCGAGGATGTGAGGCAAGCATGGCTAAAACATATCAAGCCTGAATCGGCGGGAATGGTATCGGAGCCCTTTGAAGCGGTGTTGCTGGCAATGGCTAAAAGCGGAATACCCGCCCGGGATCTGGGGCGTTACTGTGATTACTCGGGGTTAAACAGCTTTGCCCGTTCATGTCATCCCATCGGGCTTATAAATGCCGGCGATATGGAAAGCGCAAGGGAGGATGTATTGGAAGTTGGGCAGCTGTATCAGACCACCAACAGCCGAGGATTACAGTGGGCGGTGGTGACCGGTGTGGCAATTGCAGCAGCTACCCGACCGGATGCTACCGTGGACAGCGTGCTGGGAGCCATATTTGATTACTGCCACCCTGATATGGTGGTGAAGGAACTGGACAGGGGTTTGAAGCATACGGCAAACTGTAAGGATTTCAGGGAGTTAAGGAAGGCATTTGACAGTGTGTATGGCGGATACGGCATTCCTTATGCGATGAGCTATGCCAATGAGGTTGTAACAAAGGCTGTATGCATTTTTAGGATGGTTAACGGAAACACCAGGGATGCCATGATCGCAGCGGTTAATCTGGGAAGGGATACCGATTGTATAGCTGCAATAGCCAGCGGTATTTCCGGAGCTTTAACAGGTGCGGACTCTTTGCCTCGGGAATACATTGAACAGGTGGATTATGCAACAAAGTTAAATATATATACAAATTCCCAACGGACTTTGCGGGAACATGCCGATGGGCTCTACAACGCCTGGCTGAACAGGATGAACAAGTTGAAGAAATACATCCGGTTAATGGAGAGTTCTTCAGATTCGGAAAGCTAAGCGGCCTTTATACTTATTCTTGTTGCCTTTACTGTTAGATAGCAGTGAATTTGACAAAATCGAAAAATTTTATATTGCAAATCTTATTCACATGTGTTACAATTTCACAGAATAAAGATATTTTTAAGTCTGCACAGAGAGGCAGACAAGATATCTTGTGGAATTGATGTGTATAGTCCCATATGGTTGAGAGATAATCTTGTCTGCAATGTGACGGACAAGATTTTTTTTTGCAAAGGGGGGATGAGAATAGGTTTGTCTGAACGTCCAAAATGGTAAATGGTTTAATCGGTGTGATGAATTCAATTATATTTTGAAAGGCATTGAAACGGGTTTCAACGCTAATTTAAAGAGAGGTGTAATTATGATAAATAATGAACAGGTAATAGGATATCTTCCGGATGAACGTCCTCAGTTTTGGAAGCTATTGTTATACGCATTGCAGCAGGTCATCGTTATGTTTCCTGCTACAGTGGCCGTTGCAATTATCACCGGTTTTCATATCTCAACCACTATTTTTGCCAGCGGTCTTGCCACATTGTGTTTTGTCCTGGTTACTGGAAGAAAAATCCCTCTTTATTACGGTTCCAGCTTTTCTTATATTGCTGCCATCGGAAGCCTTATGGCGTCAGAAGCACTGGCGGGTTATGGGCTGAACGATAAGATTGCAATAGCCCAGTTCGGTATAGTCATGTCGGGTTTCGTGTCGATAGCGGCCGGGTTCATAGTCAATCGTTTCGGCCAGGATACCATAGAAAAGATTCTTCCGGCATCCATAACCGGTCCCATTGCAATGGTAATCGGACTTACCCTTGCGGGAACTGCTTTGCAGGATGCTGCATCCATTGCAATCGACGCAGCCGGTACACCTGCTGTTCCCGAATCCCAAGCGGCTTTTGCAACCAATATGGCGTGGGTTGTTTCACTGGTCACTTTGATAGCAACAATACTGTTTTCGGTGTATTTAAAGGGATTTGCGGGGCAGATTCCCCTTCTTCTGGGCCCAATTGTAGGCTGCTTGACTGCATTTATTATCAGGCTTGCAACAGGCATCGATCTTTTCAAAGTGTTGCCCGAAACAGCCAACAGTGGATTTTTTGCACTTCCCATATTTACGTTGCCCAAGCCAACCTGGATGGCGGTTATGGCCATTATGCCGGTAGCCATAGCCACCATTCCCGAATCAACGGCCCATATATATCAGCTTGACATTTATGTAAATGATCTGGCAAATAAAAAGAAGGTAGGTAAGAAGTACAATATTGCAGAATTATTGGGGCTCAACTTAATCGGTGACGGTTTGGGAGATATAGTTGCAGGGTTAATCGGCGGGCCTGCAGGCACTAACTATGGAGAGAATATAAGCGCCATGGCAATCACAAGGGTATTTTCCATACCGGTTCTGATTGCAGCATCAATTATAGCCATGGTTATCTCCTGTTTCACTCCTCTTATAAATGCCATTTATTCAATCCCCACGTCTGTCATCGGAGGCATGGAGATATACCTGTTCGGCGCCATAGCTGCCCAAGGTGTTGCGATAATGATTGAGAAAAAAGTTGACATGTTCAGCGCCAGAAATATAGCGGTTATTGCAACCATCATGGTTATAGGTCTGGGGGGGCAGTATGCATACGGAGGAAATATTCCCTTCTTTGGAATAGAAATTCCCTGTATTGCAGGTGCGGCTATATTTGGAATAATTATGAACCTCATACTGAACATAGGCAAGAGGAAATAAACTGCTTGTAAAGTATTGCTGAGGAGCTGTCCTTATGGCAGCTCTTTTTTTATTGATTTTATTTTTCACGTATGACATAATGGATTAAGATTGAATTTGCCTGGATGTGGTTATGTTGATGCGGATATTTATGGAACAAGCGCTGCAGGAGGCCAAAAAGGCCTACCATATAGAGGAAGTCCCCATAGGGGCTGTAATAGTTAAGGATGGAGAAATTATAGCAAGAGGGCACAATTTGAGGGAGACATATAAGGATCCCACCCTTCATGCCGAAATTGTTGCCATACGGGAGGCTGCAAAAAAGCTGGGGGGATGGCGACTGTCAGGATGCGAGTTGTACGTTACCATTGAGCCGTGTCCCATGTGTGCGGGAGCCATTATTCAAGCCAGGATAGAACGGGTTATATACGGTGCCAGGGATCCCAAGGCCGGATGTGCTGGCAGTCTTTATAATCTTCTCACTGATTTTCGGTTTAACCATAGGGCTGACGTTGTCCCAGGAGTCATGGAAGAGGAGTGTAGGGGGATATTGCAGAAATTTTTCAGGGATAAAAGGCAGTCATGATGTCCGAAGGATGGCGGTAAGATATTCTGGGCTTAGATAGCTCGACGGATATAGCAGAGTTCATCAGATATATTCGCATTGACAGGACGTTTTTTTGCATGTAACATAGGATAAAGAAACAGATAAAAAAATAATGGAAAGAAGAAATGCCGATATGCAGAAATCACCGAAAAATATCTACAAATGGGTTTTATATCTTGCTGCTCCCATTGCGTTACAAAACATCATCACCATGGCAGTAGGTCTTGCGGATAATCTTATGGTGGGTTCACTTGGAGAGCTTGCCCTGTCGGGGGTGTATGTAGCCAACCAGCTTCAAAATATTCTTCATATGTTGGTAATTGGACTGGCGGCGGCTTTGACGATTTTGGCATCCCAGTATTGGGGAAAAAGGGATGCGGATAGTGTAAAGATGCTTATCGGAATAGCCTTAAAGATCAGCTTGAGTGCGGGGCTTTTATTCCTGCTGGTGACATTGTTTTTCCCCGTTCACGTATTAAAACTGTTCAGCAATGAGACACATGTCATAGACGAAGCCTTAAAGTATTTGAAGGTTATACGATATACATATATATTCTTTTGCATTACACAGGTTTTAATAGCTGGAATGCGCTGTGTTGAGACAGTCAGGATCGGGATGTATCTATCGGTTGTTACCTTATTTGTCAATGTTTTTTTCAACTGGGTATTGATCTTTGGGAATCTGGGCGCTCCTGCCCTTGGGGTACAGGGAGCGGCCGTTGCTACCCTTATTGCGCGTATATTGGAAACCATCCTTATTGTTCTATATATAAGATTTGTTGATGAAAAGCTCAGGATAAGGTTCAGGGATCTGTTAAAAACAAATGTACTGCTTATTAAGGACTTTTTCAGATACGGTTTTCCCGTCCTGCTTGGAGATGTATTCTGGGGGATAAACCTTGCCACCCAAGGCGCCATTATTGGTAGGCTGGGTTCTGCAGTAACCGCCTCGGTCAGCATTGCCAATATAGTTTTCTCTCTGTTTTCCGTGGGGGTGTACGGGACGTCAGGTGCTTCGGCGGTAGTTATCGGCCAGACCGTTGGTGCCGGAGAATATGAGCGGGTAAAGGAATATGCGCGAAAACTGCAGGTATTGTTCATAGTTATAGGATTGATTTCAGGCGGCTTATTATATATAGCCAAGGATTACATAATGCTGTTGTACAATGTTTCGGATGAGACTGCCATCCTGTCCGTTAAGCTGATGACAGTTCTGTCGGTTACCATAGTAGGTACTTCATACCAGGTGTCATCCCTGACCGGCATTGTCAGGGCGGGAGGCTCTGTTTACTTTGTGCTGATAAATGATCTTATCTTTGTCTGGCTGGTAGTGATACCATCCGCATTGATTGCGGCCTTTGTCTTCCACGCCTCTCCCGTTGTGGTGTTTGCCTGTTTGAAATGCGATCAAATACTGAAATGCGCTGTTGCGGTGGTCAAGGTTAACAGGTTTAGGTGGATCAAAAATCTTACCAGAGAAGCGGCTGTTGCTGCTTCGCAGGCATAGATAATGCTCTGTATATAATGTTTATACTTATAGTAAATGCTGTAGAATGGGCTGTGAAGTGTAGATGCTGAATAAGGTTAAGGAAATACACAGATCATCGGTTGTGACAGCAAATGCCAGGCCATTTCTTAAATGGGCGGGCGGCAAAACCCAATTGCTGGACGAATTGCATATGAGATTGCCACCGGTGTTTATTGAGAACGGCGAAATACAGAGGTATGTGGAGCCGTTTGTAGGTGGCGGTGCACTTTTTTTCTTTTTAAAGAAAAATTTTAAAGTAAAAACGGCTTTTTTATTGGATATAAATAAAGAGCTGATAGTAGGCTATTGGGCCATACAAAGAAATGTAAATGAGCTGATTGATGAGCTGCGAAATGTGGAAGAGATGTATTTGAAACTGCCTGAACATCAAAGGAAGGCTTTTTATTATAGAATGCGGGATGGATATAACAGACAGAGGAAAGAATTTGATTATTCCAATTACAGCCCTGACTGGATAAAAAGGGCGGTTTATTTGATTTTCCTGAATAAGACTTGTTACAACGGCTTGTTCCGTTTAAACAGGAAGGGCGAATTCAATGTTCCTTTTGGGAGATACAAGAAGCCGGTTATATGCGATGAAGAAAATTTAATTAAGGTGAGTAAAGCTTTAGCCGATACCCAGATTATATGCGGAGACTTTGAAGAGAGCAGAAAATACATACAGGCAAATACGCTGGTTTATCTTGATCCCCCCTATCGCCCTTTAAACGATACTTCCAGTTTCACAGGCTATAGCGAAGACGGGTTTTTTGATCATGATCAGGTAAGGCTGGCCCATTTCTTTAAAGAGATGGACAAAAGAGGGGCTTATCTCATGCTTAGCAATTCGGATCCAAAGAACCGGGACCAAGGGGATGATTTTTTTGACAGGCTTTATGAAGGCTTTGTAATTGAAAGGGTAAAAGCCAAACGGTATATAAACAGCAACGCTCACAAGCGAGGGGATATAACCGAGCTGATAATTAGAAATTATAAGTAAATGATGTTTTATGAAAAATTACTTTAGGCTTCAAATGATGCCTTTGCAATTATCGGATCGAATGCTTGAATTTGTAAGACATATAAGTTAAAATGTTATGAAAAGCAACTTTCCAGTGAATTTATAATGAAATTGGAGGAATTAAAGTGGCTAATGTATTTGATATCCTAAAGGAAAGAGGATACATCGCCCAGGTTACTCATGAAGAAGAGGTAAGGGAGCTCTTGGGACGTGAACCGGTAACCTTTTATATAGGCTTTGATCCGACGGCGGATAGTTTACACGTAGGGCATTACATTCAGATAATGGTGATGGCCCATATGCAGAGGGCCGGACATCGCCCTATTGCCCTTATCGGCGGCGGTACCGCCATGGTGGGAGATCCAAGTGGCAGAACCGATATGCGGGAAATGATGTCCCGGGAGATCATTGACAAAAATGCCCAGGCCTTCAAGAAGCAAATGTCCAGGTTCCTGGATTTTTCGGAAGGCAAGGCTATTATGGAAAACAATGCCGACTGGCTGCTTGATCTTAACTATGTTCAATTTTTGAGGGAAATAGGGGTTCATTTTTCGGTAAACCGCATGCTGGCTGCGGAATGTTTTAAAGCCCGACTGGAGCGCGGCCTGTCCTTTTTTGAGTTCAACTACATGCTGATGCAGGCCTATGACTTCCTTGAGCTGTACAGGAGGCACGGTTGCCGCATTCAAATGGGCGGTGATGACCAATGGTCCAATATTCTGGCCGGGGTTGATCTGATCCGGCGGGTAGAAGGAGGCGATGCATATGGCCTCACCTTTACGCTGCTGACAACCAGCGATGGACAGAAGATGGGAAAGACCAGAGCGGGTGCCGTTTGGCTGGACCCCGATAAGACCAGTCCCTATGATTTTTATCAGTACTGGCGAAATGTTGACGATGCTGATGTTAAGAAATGCCTTGCCCTGTTGACGTTTTTACCCATGGACGAGGTAAATCGATTGGGCAGCCTGCCCGGCGAACGGATTAATGAAGCAAAGAAAATTCTAGCTTATGAGCTTACAAAAAATGTTCATGGTGAGGAGGAAGCCATCAAAGCTCAAAAGGCTGCCGAGGCCCTTTTTGGAAGCGGAGGAGATTTGGATACGGTGCCAACCACTGAAATAACAGCAGATGAGTACAAGGAGAATTCAAACGTATTGGATTTGCTGCACAGTGTAGGATTTATTTCCTCCAAAAGTGAGGGCCGACGCCTGATCAGCCAGGGCGGGCTTTATGTAAATGATGAGAGGGTAGACAGCATTGAAAGACAGTTTACCCAACAGGATTTGAGGGATGGCGGTTTGTTGGTGCGCAAAGGGAAAAAGACGTATCACCGCATCGTGGTGAGATAGAGATATATAAAAGAGACAGGATGTTCCCTGTCTCTTTTATATATACAAGTGAGGCTGCGCAATCCTTTGAAACCGGCCTGTCTCATATTTTTATATGCAGGACTGGACATTTCAGTTCCCGCTTGCCACGCATCATACGAATATGGAGCTGGCAAATTCAAAAAACTACTGAGGAAGCCACACAACCAGGTAGGCTTTAGCCTCCTGATCGGTTAGATTCTCTATTGAGTGCTTCTCATCAGCCCTGTATCGCCCGGTGTCCCCTTCATTTAATATGGCCGAGCTGTCGCCGGAGGTTACCCTGAATTTTCCGGTAATCACTGTCAGAAACTCTTCGGCATTGGTGAAATGGGGCATTGAACAAAGCTTGCCCCTGGGTTTAAAAGTCATGTCATACAGCTCGAGATTGTCTATCATGTGAACGGGCGAATTGACCCTTATGAGACAAGAATGATCTTCCGAATAAAAGATAGGGGCATCATCTTTTCTTAAAACCTCTATTTGTGAAATTGTATCCCTCTTCAACAGATGTTCCATAGGTACATTTAATGCTTTGGAAATCTTCCATAATGTAATCACGGTTGGATTGGTCTTTTCCTGTTCGATCTGGGAAAGCATGGATTTGGATACCCCTGATCTTTTCGACAGCTCTTCCATGCTCATTCCCTTTTGTTTTCTATAGTTTGCAATATTGCTGCCGATAGCCGGCGGTTTGGGTTTGTTCATGTAAGCCTCACTCCGTTTCTGTCGTTAATTTGCCTGCAAAAGCTGGGTATGATACCGATAACATGTCCTTGTTATACAAACTGCATATTCATATGCTACTTGAGCTCCTGTCCGTGCAATTGGTCACTTTTGCAAATTTTTCTAGTCAATATTATTATACTGTGTAATACGGGAATTATCAATTTTAATCCCCGGCTCACCATTACAAAACTGCGGTTTCACATAGGTATGAACGCTGGCTGATATGTCAATAATGTCCAAGCCTATAAATTTGGGATTGACAAACGCACTCCCATTCAATATAATAAATCCAAAGTTCAATATATTAAACATCTGTTTTGTTTAATGTAGTCCATGTCGATGTTTTCGGAATTCGCATCATTGATAGCAAAATATACGGCAATTCACTGGATCAATATAACCCAATTCTCCATGAAGGGGGGTTATTGAGTGGCCATCATGAGAGTAGCAAAAAAGCAGACAAACGGCCGTGGGATCGATTTTACCACCGATGTTGTTCCCGAGCCGGCTCCGGATGAGGTGCTTATTAGGGTAAACGTTGCAGGGATTTGCGGCACCGATCTACATATCTATAAATGGGATTCATGGGCTGAAAACAGGATTCTGCCGCCACTTATCATAGGCCATGAATTTATCGGGACTATATGCGATATAGGTAGTGGTGTAAAACATTTACACGTCGGGCAAAGGGTATCGGCTGAAGGTCATATAACCTGTGGTCACTGCAGGTACTGCAGGAACGGGCAGGGGCATATTTGCAGAGAAGTAGAAATTATCGGAATTGACAGAGACGGATGTTTTGCTGATTATGTATGTGTTCCGGTCCATAACGTCTGGGCAGTGCACCCGGATATCTCTGACTTCTATGGTGCGCTGTTTGATCCGATTGGGAACGCAATGCATACCGTCATGTCTCAGCAGATATGTATGAAGAACGTCCTCATAACCGGTGCCGGCTCCATAGGACTTTTCAGCATCCCCATTGCAAAGGAGAACGGAGCTGAAAAGGTAATAGTCATTGAACCCAATCCCTTTAAAAGAGAGATTGCGTTAAAAGTAGGGGCCGATCATGTTTTGGATTCAGGAGATGCGGATGTAAGGGATAAAATCCTGGAATATACAGATGGCTTGGGACCGGATGTATTGCTTGAAATGAGCGGAAATACTCAAGCGCTGAAATTGGGTTTGGAGCTCCTAAGCAATGGCGGTAGTGCCAGCCTTCTTGGAATTCCGCCCCGCGAGGTTTCCATTAATCTGGCTGAGCATGTGATATTCAAGGGACTTACCATTCGGGGAATTACGGGGAGGAGGATGTTCGAGACCTGGTATCAATGCGAGAGTTTTTTGCTGAAAAATGGCAAGGTGTTTGAGCCCATTATTACTCATGTATTGGATTTTGAGGATGTGGAGAAGGGCTTTCTTGAGATGGAAGCCAGCAGGGCAATAAAGGTTTTGCTTAAAGTATCGGAATAAAAGGAGAGGTGTTTTTATGAGCAGCCGTTTTTATGAGAGAATTCATAGTCTGCTTGAGTCTTTGAAGAAAGAGGGTACATACAAGGAGTACCGTTATCTCATTTCTTCTTTGGACGGCAGGGGAGCCGTAGAGGACTATGACGATGTTGTTATGCTGTGTTCAAATAACTACCTGGGATTGGCAAACCATCCCGAGATTGTGAAAAAAGGTATTGAAACGCTGGAAAAGTACGGAGCCGGGGCTGCCAGCGTAAGGTTTATTTGTGGAACATACGATATACACCGGACTCTGGAGAACAAGGTGGCTCAATTTCTTGGCACCGAAGCTGCTTTGACCTATACCTCTTGCTGGAATGCCAATACGGCCCTTATTCCGGTATTGCTAAGCCCGGGGGATGCTGTCATATCCGATGAATTAAATCATGCCAGCATTATAGACGGATGCCGGCTGGTAGCCAAAGGCGTTCAGCGGCATGTATACCGCCACGCAGATCTAAATTCTCTGGAGGATAAGCTTAAAGAGGCGGCTTCAGAAGACGGGGTATGCCTAATCGTAACCGATGGTGTTTTTTCTATGGAAGGAGATATAGCACCGCTACCGGGTATAATTGAGCTGGCCAAAAAATATGATGCCCTTGTTATGGTGGACGATTCCCATGGCACGGGTGTGCTTGGTGATACTGGACGCGGTACTGCCGAGTACTATGACATGTTGGGGCAGGTTGATATTATAACCGGTACCTTTGGGAAGGCACTGGGAGGTGCCGGAGGTGGTTTTGTTGCAGGGCGTAAAGAGATTATAGATCTATGTATTCAGCGTTCGAGACCCCATCTATTCTCCAATTCATTGCCGCCCGTGCTGGCAGGTATAGCCTTGGCTGCTGTTGAATATTTGGAAGCTCATCCTGAAAGAGTGCATTCCTTACATCAGAAGGTGAGATACTTCAGGGAGCAATTGAAAAAGAATGGGTTTGCAGTACTGGAAGGCGACAGTGCCATTATTCCCGTTATGATCTATGATACGGCAAAAGCCATTCGGATAGCTGACCGTATGCTGGAAGAAGGGGTATACATAGTCGGGTTCGGATATCCGGTAGTTCCGGAAGGGCAGGCCAGGCTAAGGATCCAGGTATCGGATGCATTGACCTATGAAGATATAGATTATTCCATTGATGTGTTGACCAAGGTTTTAAGGGAACAAAAATAAGTCGGGGTACATAGCCCCGACTTATTGTTTATCCCGGCTTGCCTTATGCTTGCCTTATATTCAATATCTAATTGTCCCATAATGTTAAGTATCGTCAGACCACCTGTTTCTATTATACAGCAGCAGATCTAATCATTTCTTCTGCCAAAGGCTCCTGATATCAGCAGAAGCCTGAGGAGCTGCAGTACGGCCGTCAAAGTAGCGGCTACATAGGTTAAAGCTGCAGCGCGGAGCACCTTACGCGTATGCGGCGTTTCCTCCCTGCTGAGATAGCCTCCTACCTCCAGAGCTTCAATTGCCCTGCTGCTGGCATTGTATTCAACGGGAAGGGTTACAAGCTGGAATAAGACGGCTGCGCTGAATGCCAAAACTCCTACTTGGGCAAGTTTGGGCATCCCCAGAAATAAACCGATTAACAACAGGGGAAAAGCCAACTGGGAACCTATTGTAGCAATGGGTACGATAGCGGTACGAATGTTGAAGGGAATGTAACCGTATTGATGCTGTATTACATGTCCTGCTTCATGGGCTGCCACCCCTAATGCTGCCAAAGAACTGGAGTTGTACACATGGGGGGAAAGCCTCAATACTTTGTTGCGAGGATCATAGTGATCGGTAAGCATTCCGCGAGTCTGCTCAATTCTTACATCATATATCCGATTATCCCTCAGGATCTCCCTGGCTACCTCAGCACCCGTCAAGCCGCTGCGGGCACCTATCCTAGAGTATTGGGCAAAGGTGTTCTGCACCTTGAATTGGGCATACATAGCCAGGAAAATAGCCGGTAGCAGTATTATCATGGTTGGATCGTACCAGAAAAATGGCATATGATTCAACTCCTTTCGTTACGTAATTGGGTACAACTGGCTTGCAGCCTGGGTTACACAAAGCCGTGCTTGCCATCGTACTGATGCCTTTCATGCTATTGTAATTGTATAAATGTATTAAATGCGGTCTTGCACCTATCATTATTTTTCGATGAAGTGGAGAAAATCTCCATTGTTTTCTATTGTAATTCTATCATACTCATCATTAAAAGTCAATAAAGGTCAAACAATTTTTTGTTCTTTGCCTATAGTATGTCTTTTATGCTTTATATATATTTAGTTTTTATTTTTCAGTCGCTTATTAGAACTAGAGGCGCATAGTATATATATGAGAAATAAAAGGGTCTATATTCCTAAACATAGTATTATACCGCCCTGAATAAGGTTTTGCTTGATAACGATATATCAATGATGATAGAATAATATAGAAATCAGCCGAGACCAGGGGCTCATGTTATCAGAGTATGTCTATGGTTATACGGCGTCATTAATTTGTTTGGGGGTAAGTTTATGAAAAAATCAACCAAAATTGTTGTTGGTATAATTGCTGTACTCGTGTTGTTAGTAATTTGGGGTATAAGCGGATATAACGGATTGGTGGTTAAAAGCGAATTGGTGCAAACGGCTTGGAGCCAGATAGATAATCAGCTTCAAAGGCGGAATGATCTGATTCCAAATTTGGTGGAGACAGTCAAGCAATATGCCGCCCATGAATCGGAGGTGTTTACCCAGGTATCCGAAGCCAGGTCCAAGCTGGCAGGTGCAACTACCGTTGAAGATATGGCTCAGGCTGATGCCGAAGTTACAAGCGCTTTATCGAGGCTGCTGGCCATAGTGGAGAATTATCCCGAGCTTAAAGCCAACGAGAATTTTATACAACTGCAGGATGAGCTGGCCGGAACCGAAAACAGAATTGCGGTTGCCAGGCGGGACTATAATGAAGCGGCCCGAAGCTATAATACAGCCATCAGGAGATTTCCTACAAACATAATTGCCGGTATATTTGGCTTTGATAGAGTACAATATTTTGAGGCTTCTGAAGATGCCCGGCAGGCTCCCGATGTAGGCGATCTGTTTGGAGATTAATAAGGTGTTGACGAAAATGAAACAGATAAAACGTGTAAAGTTAACCGTTTTGTTATGGCTTGTCATACTGTTGCTGGCTGCTTGTATGGTGGTTGAGAACTATCCGGAACCCACCGACGATTTTTATGTAAATGATTTTGCACAAGTGATGGATACCGAAGCGGAGGACCACATTCGGAGGGTAGCGGAAGAGTTGGAGGATGTCACCACCGCCCAAGTGGTTGTGGTAACCATGGCGGGTATTGACGGTGACTCCCTGGAGGAATACACCCTGGAGCTGTTCAGGCGATGGGGGATCGGCCAAAAGGAAAAAGATAACGGCGTTCTTATATTTGTGGATGTCGAAGGACGACAGTCGCGGATTGAGGTGGGTTATGGCCTAGAAGGGGTGCTTACCGACGGAAAAACCGGCAGAATACAGGATCGATATATGGTACCCCATTTTCGGAATGGTGAATATGGTCAGGGAATAGTTGCGGGATTTAATGCGATAGTAAATGAAATCTATATGGAATACGGATATACCGACAGATTGGTTGGGAGTGAGAGGCTGACAGAAGATGGCATGCTGCCTGCAGAGCAAACTGCGGATGAAGATGATTCTATTCTTCCTTTTGTCATAGCGCTTATAATTATCGTAGTGCTAATAATTTTGGATACATCTTTATTCAAGGGCGCAATAACCATGATGCTTCTGCGCTCCTCGGTAAGAGGCAGGCGAAGAGGGCCTTTTGACCATAATAGAAGAAGCGGCGGCGGATTTGGCGGCTTTGGTGGTGGCAGCTTTGGGGGCGGCGGAGGCAGCGCTGGAGGCGGCGGAAGCTCCCGCAGTTGGTAGATAAGGAGGAGAAGTAAAAAGTTAAGGTGGAGGGAGAACTATGCGAAAAAAAACGTGGCTTGTGCTATCCATGGTATTGATATTGATTTTGCAAATGCTGAAATTTAATACGGTGGTGCTAGCAGAAGGCCAGATAAGCTTTGATGCCGATTTAAATATTTATTCTTCCGATACTGGATACAGATTCCAGGTAATTTATAGCATGGAAAACGGTTCAGACAAGGAAATTGCCCGTATACGCGTAACCGAACAGCTGTTGGATGCCAATAAGCAGCAGCTGGCCAGGCATGTTACCGTTACCGAAAAAAGTGTTCCTGCCGGGGAAAGCATATCTTTTGCCGGTGAGGAACAAAATGCCATTTACGGCTTCATCCGATATTCAGTGGAGTACCAGATACTGGGTGAAGATCAATGGATTAGTTTGGACGAAGGCGAGGAAGTTATAATTAATGTAGGGTTTAAGGTGAATTATAAGGCCAATGTATCCGGGAAGGTGAAAAAGGATGAAGAGGTCCAATACACGGCCGTTGTAGAATCCACATCCAATGTGCCGTTATTGGATGTTGTAGTGATTGACAGCAAGCTTGGCGAGATTGGAAGGATTCCGGTACTGGAGCCAGGGAAGGCGAAAACCCTTACCAAGTATTTCAGGCTTCAGAATACCACTGAAAGTCATATTATTTTGAAATGCAAGGATCCTACCGGTATGACGGATGAAATTACGCAGGAGATGCCGAACGCCAAGGTTAAGGTGGAGGTCCAGGAGAAAGAACCAGTCTATTCACTGGAAGTGACGGGAAGTGTGGATAAATCACATATTTCCTCCGAAGAAGAGGTAAACATAAGGCTGCAGATTAAGAATTCGGGGAACGTGGCTTTAATCAATGTACAGTGTTCCGACTGGAACGGCAATGTGTTTTTTGAAATAGTTCAGCTGCTTCCCGGGCAGGAGACGAAGGCTGAATATAAGGCAAGGATTAGCCCCGATAAGGAGTATAAAATTGTCTGCAGCGGCACACCTGAAGACGGTGCCCAAAAGGTTACCGCAACCTATAATTTTACTGTAAAGAAAGCACAGGCCAATGTGGAGATAATAAGGGATTTTGAACCCGAAGAAGCCGCTCCCGGGGATATTGTAACTCTGAATTATACGATTAAAAACACGGGAAATATTGCGCTGGTGGATGTTGTGGTGGATGAACCCGAGCTTGGGAACGTTGCTTCCTTTGATAAATTGGCGCCCGGCGAGGAGAAGACCTTTACTGTACAGGAAGAGATGGATGAAGATGGAATAGTAAGCAAAACAGTTGTAACGGCAAAGGATGAAAGTACCGGAGAAAGCTATCGTTTTGAAGCCGATGAATGGTTTATTCCTGCCGTTGGAAGCGGTAGAAATCCCCATTTATCCATTGATGTTACCTTTGATCCTCCCAGCCTTGAAGAAGCCGGATCCGTTAAGGTTACCTGTGTTATAAAAAATGATGGCGATGTTGTTCTGAGCAATTTGGAGGTTTTCATCAAGGAAAGGAATATCCCCATGGGAAGCGTGCTGACCCTCAGCCCGGGGCAAGAGGAAACTTTTACCCTTTCTCACCTTGGTGTGGAGGAAACCGAGACTTTCACTGTATTGGTCAAGGCTGAGGATCCGGAGGGCAATGCTCTTGAATTTACCAGCCAGCCCTTTGAAATCACGGTGGGGCTGCAGGAGTCGCAAGAAGGCGGCAGGGATAGCGAAGGCAAGATTACCCTTCTTAAGACGGTGCTAATTGTCGTAATATTCTTAATCGTGTTGATAGCCGGAGCACTACTCTATATAGTTAGGGATTCGCTGCCCTTCTTCCGAAAGAGAAAAACCCTAAAACCCAAAGCTCCTTCGCAGCAGTAATCAATCTTTGTACTTTTCAATGAACTGTTGAGTTGATATCCAGAATTCCATGGGCTGCCGGGCGGTACTGGTTTTGGAAGGTTTTTTGGCTGTGGGAGGTGAGAACACCCAGCGGAGGAAGCGCATCCAGCCCCTGAGCCTTGCGGTGTTTTTGCCCGCCGGCAGGGGGCGTACTAAAAAACCTAACCGCCTTACCCCGGGGCCAAAGAGGGTGACACCCCACAGAGCTTTTACGCGTGGGTCCAGTTTGTCTTGGCGAATCAGCCTGGCAAGGTTGCGCAATTCTTCCCGAAACAGAGGCAGCAAATGGATATCGGAAGCCACAGTCACGCTGCCTACCTTACCCCGTGCTATGGCGATGTTTGATATGTGGAGTTCAGCCACATAATCGCCGGGCTGCACGTAAGTATTCTCCTCCAGAGGGAGGGGTTCTCCCCTGTAGGGGTGGATTGCTATTCGCAGCAACTTGTATGGCGAATTTTCCACTATGCGTATTCTGTATATCCATGAGTAGATTTTTTCCCATAAAACAAATACGGGCACGATCAGTCTTTTTATCATTGCCCATCTCCTTTCATTTTTTCAAGGGTTACAAATTTGTAACCCTTTTGCTTTAATGCGCTTATTATCGAAGGGAGTGCTTCCAGAGTTCTTGCCGGTGCTCCGGTAGCTCCGCCGCTGTCGTGGAGCACGATTATGGAGCCGCCTTTAGCGCGGGATATAACAGTGTTATAGATATGCTGCGGAGTGGTTTTACTTTCCCAGTCCTGGGCTTCAATAGACCAATAGGCTGTTTTCAGTCCCATTTTTTTAGCGGCCAATAGGGTAAGCAGGTTAAACATACCCCAAGGGGGGCGATACCAGCCGGGGAGTTGTTTCAATTCATCTTCTAGTATTTTATATACCTGTTTTAAATCCCGGATAGTGCTCATGGGCGACAACAGCCAGGCATGACGGTGTGAATATGAATGACATCCCACAAGATGTCCCTCCGAGTGGATTCGGCGGAGTATGTGGGGATATTGCTTTGCATTTTTGCCCACAACAAAAAAGGTGGCCTTAACACCGTGTTCCTTTAAGATATCCAGTAGTTTTGGAGTATATTCGGGGTTTGGGCCATCATCAAAAGTAAGGGCGATATACGAGCTTTTGCTATCTCCCGTGCGGACAACAGCCCTGGAGTGGTTTCGGGCCCAGTAATTGGGTATAACACAATAGAGAATGAAAAATAAAATTATGATACCTATAGCGCTCATCAGCTGTTCCCGCATAGTTTTCCCATTCCTCTCCGATATTACCACGTTTTTTCTATCGTATTGATGCCTTTGACGATTTTTCCCGTTTAAAGCTATTGTATGGATTTGTTGATGACGAAATCCGGGACGGCAACCTGCAATAAGCTAAATGCCGCTATACTTGAAAGGAATTATGATACCGTATATATTTTGGCTTGATTTTTGCTTTTGCGGTAATTCTCAGCCATATCAATTATAATGCTGGCTGCATCTCTGGCGGCGAAAGGTTTAGCGATGCCATCCATGTTTTTTTTCACTTTGTCTAATATGGTGGGGTCGTTTATACACCTTATAACAGTGTCAATGACCTGCTCCTTTGTCTTTGCCTGTATGGCTGCATTATGTTTGAGCAAAAAGCGGGCATTGTTCCTTTCATGTCCAGGCAGGGGTTTATATATAATCATGGGCAGCCTCTTGGCAAGGGCTTCAAACACCGTTACGCCTCCGGCTTTTGTAAGCAGAAGATCCGATATCTCCATGAGCTGGGCAACATTGTCTACAAATCCCATTACCCGGATCGGGATTCTTGAAGATTTGGCTATGGTTTCCAGCTTTTTAGCCAAAGCCTGATTTGTTCCCGTTATTGCCAGGATCTGCATGGGAAGATCCATGCTTGCAAGCTCATGGAATATGTCTTCTATTCCGGCAAGCAGGCCGCAGCCGCCTCCCATGGTCATCAGGGTAAAAAGATCCGGGCTGATATCGTAATCTTTCCAGATGGTCGGGCTGTGGCATGCAACTGAAAATTCCGGGCGTAAGGGGATGCCGGTTACGTAAAGCTTTTGTGAAGGCACACCTTTTCTCTTCAGATGTTTAGCAACAATATCGGCTGCCAGTATATATGCATCCATGAAAGGATGGAGCCATTGATTGTGGAATGCAACATCCGTAATAACGGTAACCAGTGGCATGTCAATGCAACCGCAGGATTTTAGGTGAGATACTATTCCGGCTGGATTGGGGAAGGTGCAGACAACTATATCAGGAGAAAGGCTTTGAATAGCTTCCAGCAGTTTTTCGCTTCCTACGCGGTTTACTATCTGCCGCAGCTTCGAATTGGGGCTCAACTGGCTGGTGGCCTGATAGTACCATTTGTATCCATTGGCAAAGTGTTTGATAACCTGCTGGTAGCCGAACAATAGGGCATGCTTTATGAAAGGTTTTGTATAGTTCAGGAAATCGCGTATTTCTACATTCCAGTCAGGACGCAACTGCTTTATCATCAGTGCCAGAGCATTGGAAACTTGATAATGGCCAGCGCCGTAGCAGGCGGTGATGATAAGCACGTTGCATTTTTCTTTAACGGGTGAGCCCATGCTTTCACTCCTTTTACGTTGCTAACATAATATTGCTCCGTGTGTTTCCACCTTGAAAAGATAACCTTCCGATTATATTTAATAATAATTAATACAAATATAGAACCATTCTTTTCCGGTATCCATGGATCATTCCACTCATTTGAAGGGTTTTATTATTACAATATTTTATAATATATTTATTGTTTATTACGGGATAAAAACACGGTTCACCGCGAACGCTGCAACATTTGATTTAATCATATCACAGAATTGATATAAAATAAACATTTAAAATAAATCGGATAAATAATACAATATACCATTTTTCAGTTCAATTTACGCTATAATTCTTTAAATCAGGCTTGTCCGAATAAATCAATAGATGAATTATAAATATTTTGGAGTTCATATAAAAGTATGGTAAAATATAATCAGAGTTGTGAAGGCAGGGTGGAGGAATTGATAAAGGATAAAAACCTTGTGTTGTATAATTTATATAAAAATTATTATGATATGGCTTACCGCTGTGCCTACTGTATATTACGAAACAAGGTCCTTGCTGAAGATGCTGTTCATGAAGCTTTTATTAGGGTTTACAATAAAATGGATCAGCTAAAACATTTGGATAGAATTGTTCAATGGATGATAGCCATTGTGAAAAATTGTGCCTTCGCCCAGCTAAAAAAACAGAATAAGCTCTTATCGATCAATGATTTCAGTTGTTTTCATAAAGAGATATGGGATAAAGATCTGCTTGATGTGTTGGAAGAGAGAGAAATCAGGAGAATAATTATAAATATTATCAGTAGAGAACTTGATAAATGCTACCAACAGGTTATCATACTGCGATATTATCATAATTTTAGTTATGAAGATATAGCCAGGCTGCTCAATATAAAGATAGGCACTGTAAAATCCAGAATATACCGGGCAAAACGGATAATAGCGAGATCATTGGAAAAACAGCAGCTCTTGAAGCGGGCTGACCATCTAATAATGAAGGTTGAAACTTTTCAATGATTATACATATTTGCTAATTTCTGATTTGTTTTTCCTTAATGGACCATAATATTAAAGAATTGTGTTGATCGAAATATTTGTAAAGGCATCAGGGGAGATTTATATGCTGGACTTAGGAAAATTAGGCATTCAACTGGCTGATATGGCGCTTCAGCGTAAACAGGATATTCAGAGTTATAATCAAAAAGAGGCCGCAGCATTAAAGGCTTTGGATGAGTATCGGAAAAATTTCAGCCGCTTTATGGAAAAAATCAATTCAGATAGCCGTCATTTTTTTGTGGCTTTTCCTCAGGGCAGGATAGATGATGCTTTCCCACTTCCCGGAAGTTTTGCTTCCCACACCGTTATGGCCGTGGACGGTTCTCAGATTGACGTTGATACCCATGAAATTGTGCTGTGTTACGTGATCAATATAGGCAGGGTAGTTTTGCACTATGGTACCGGCGAGCCTCCGTTGATGGACAGTTTACCCTTTCTTTTTTATAAGGATGAGGATCTGTACGTGCAGGGGAATGGTGAGAATTTTCTCGTGCAAGGGGAAGATTTGGCCGAGAAGCGTTCCAGGATGGAAGCCAGGCAGCTTAATGAGCTGCTTATAAATCACTGCAGGGACGGGAGCCCGGCTGTGGCTCTTTTGGACGGCACCCTTGCGTCGTGGGACAGGGCGGGCTCTGCCAAGAAAGATATAGGCGGTTTTACCGCTCCCAACTATGTAGATGTTTTTGAAACAGGTGAAAGGCTGGGAATTCCGGTGGCGGGGTACATATCCGGTTCCCGGACCGCGCTGGTCATCAATACCCTGCGGGCGGGCGACTGTACCCAACCGGTCATGAACTGCGTGAGCTGTGAATACCGCAATGAACCGAAAGCCCCTTGTCGGGAAATGGAAGGGCTGAGGGATACCGCTCTGTTTAAGGATATTCTTAACCCCGGTGAGAGATCGGTGTGTTTTTACGGGGGCATAAATATTCTTCCAAAGCATGAATGGCCGCCCTATCGCATAGGCTTCTTTTATATAAATGTGGGCAGTGAAATAGCCAGGGTGGAAGCGCCCGACTATGTGCTGGAAAACAGGGAGCTGCTGGATAGGCTGCATTGGGTGGTTTATAATCAGGCACAGAAGGGAATGGGATATCCGGTGGCCCTTCAGGAAGCCCATCATTTTGCCGTGGTTAGGGGAGAAGAGCGAGAGGCTTTTTTCCGATTGGTGGAAGGGCAATTCATAAGACATGGGCTTCCCTGTCGAGTGACCAGCAAGGAGCTTCGCAAGCGAACAAGAATCTTCTGACGGAAAGGGGAATATGATGGCTATAGGTGAGGTTATTGAGAGCACAACGGCGGAATTTACAGCTGAGGCCAGGAGGTATGATCAGGTTCCCGCATACGGTTCATTTGTTAAGGTTCGAGATGGGAATATATTGATATACGGTATTGTGTCTGGAGCGTATACCGGGAGTATGGATGGTGTAAGCAAGGCCAAGGCGTTTTTCAAATCACTGGAGGAGCTTAAAATGGAGCAGCCCCAGATATTCGAGCTGCTTCGCACTGAATTTTCATGTGTGGTCGTGGGTTATGAAGAGGCGGGCCGATATCATCCCTATTATCCCCCTTCCCACCCGGGGCTCCATCTGCCGGTGGAGGAAGCCGATGATCTTGAGGTGTTGACCATATCCCAGTACCTAAATTATCTGGATAAAACTCTCAACGACCCTTCGGGTAATGGAGAAGAGTTAACGGCAGCGGTTATAAGGACAACTGCCCGGCTTCAAACCGATCCGAGAGCATATGTCATAAAAGTTGGCAGGGAACTGCTCAGAATAATGAATTACGACACTCAGAGGCTTAAATCCGTATTCGAAAGGGTGGATATCGTATGAAGGGAACTATTTTAAGAGGCTCCCTGTCAGGTGGGTTGGAGGTCAGACTAGATATCGGTGAGAATATTGAAGAGATAAAGGTGGGGACCTTCTGTGTTGTGGAAGGCAGAAGCCATGATTTTTTCTCCATGGTGGTGGATGAGGATATTGAAGCTGCCAACCCAAGAGCTTTTTATGAAAACCTGTCGGATAATCCCCTGTTAAACGAAATAGTACGAGGTACCGGCATCATAGACAAAGTGAAGATCCAGCCCATGATTGCCATAAACCGTGAGGAGGGAAGAATACAGCCGGTAAAGAGCATACCGTCGTATCTTTCGGTGGTGCGGGAGGCCAGGGAGGAGGACGTATTTAAGATCTTCGGAAGACCGGACCCAACTCATTTTCATGTTGGTTCGCCTCTGGATATGGATCACATACCCGTGTGTATAGATCTTAAAAAATTTATTGAGAGATCAAATGGCATATTTGGGAAATCAGGTACGGGAAAGACCTTTTATACACGCTTGATGCTGTGTGGCATGATAAAAAGCGGGCTTTGCAACATCCTGGTCTTTGATATGCATTCCGAGTACGGCTGGGAAGGAGAAGATGAGGATGAAACCCGCAAGAAAGCCAAGGGATTAAAACAGCTCTTCGGCTCAAAGGTGGCCATTTTTACTTTGGATCCCGAGTCATCAAGAAACCGGGGGGTGTATCCTGATTTTGTGGTTGAGATCCCCTATCGCTCCATTGAAGCCGAAGACATTGCTATGGTGTGGGAAGAGTTAAATCTAAATCCCACCGCTCTGGAAGTTATATATGTGCTTCAGAAACATCTGGGACAGGATTGGCTGTGCACTTTTTTGAATATGGACGCCTTTTCCATTAAGGATTTTGCGGAGGCCACCGGCTCCCATGAAGGAGCTATTCAGGCTCTGCAGCGAAAGCTGTTCAAGCTTCAGAAGTTGCCCTTTATAAAAGAAAATCCCGCCGACGACGCCGTTGAACGCATTATGCAGTACTTGGACAACGGGATGAATGTGGTATTGGAGTTTGGACACCAGAGGAGCATGCTGGCCTATATGCTGGTGGCCAATATACTGACCCGGCGCATTCATGAGTTGTACGTTAAACGGACTGAAAAGGCGTTGGGAGGCATGAGGGAAAACAACACCCCCCTGGTTATAGTGATAGAAGAAGCCCACAAGTTCTTAAGTCCCGATATGTCTCGGCAAACCATATTCGGGATGATAGCCAGGGAGATGAGGAAATACAATGTAACGCTGCTTGTGGTAGATCAGAGGCCTTCAGGGATAGATCCGGAGGTTCATTCTCAATTGGGCACCAAAATTGTGGCTTTGCTGACCGAGGAAAGGGATATCGAATCGGTTTTAAGCGGTGTCAACAACGCCAGGATGCTGCGCAATGTTCTGGCCAGCCTGGATACCAAACAGCAGGCCATAATAATGGGGCATGCGGTGCCCATGCCAGTGGTTATCAAAACCCGCACGTATGATGAAACCTTTTACAGGGATATAACCCGTGACGACGATAACAAAAATTGGGTAAGCCATACCGCCGGGCGGTTGACCGGAGTTTCCCCTTTGCCAAAGGTGGATCAGGAAGAAGAATTGCCTCCCGGCAAAGAGTTTGAAGATCTTATGAAGGAGTTGTACGGTGAATGATTGAACCTATCCGCTTGATTCATACGGGAGATCTCCATATAGGTGTGCAAAATTATGGCAGAATGGATGGCTTGACAGGTATGCATACCCGCCTTACGGATTTTTTGTCCACCCTGGATAAGCTGGTGGATTATGCTGTGGATAACCAGATGGACGGGGTATTGATATGCGGGGATGTGTTTAGGAACAGGGAACCCGATGTTACCCAGCAGCGGGAATTTGCCAAAAGGATCAAGCGTTTGTCGGATGAAGGAATAAAGGTATATATCATCGTTGGTAACCACGATCTGCATAATACCGTGGGAAAGGCCACGTCGGTGGAGATATACGATGTGGTTAAACTGCCCGGGGTGTATGTACGAAGAAGGCCTGAAGTGGATGTGCTCGAAACCCGGCGTGGCCCCTTTCAGATAGTTGCATTGCCCTACGTTTCTCCCAGCAATCTGGCGATAGAAGGGAACAGCATCCAGGATATATCGGTTTCGATCCGTGAACGGCTGGGACAGATGCTGGATATGCTGATGCAAAGATTGGATGCTGGCCTGCCGACGGTATTGATGTCCCATTTCTCCCTTATCGGCGCGGTTCCTGGTTCGGAAAAGGCCATTATGCTTGGCCGGGAAGTGACGCTTCCCGTGGGCTTTTTTGCCAGGTCGGAGTTGGATTATGTAGCCCTTGGGCACATACACAAGCACCAGGTGCTGTATGAAAAACCGCCGGTTGTCTACTGCGGCAGTCTCGACAGGGTGGATTTCAATGAGGAAAGGGAGGATAAGGGCTTTGTGGAGGTGCTTTTGAAAAAGGGTGATGCCTCCTTTGAGTTTATAAAGTTGGATACCCGCCCTTTTAGAACCTTTTATGTGGATGCAACAAAGGGTGAGCCCTTTGAAGAGGTAATCAAGGCCATTGAAGGACAGATTTTGGATGATGCCATTGTAAAGATCAGGGTAAAAATCAAAGCCTATGATATATCCCTCCTGAGGGAGCGGGAACTGTACAGGCTTCTTCGGGAAAGGGCTTTTTACATTGCAGGCATTGAAAAGGATATAGTTTCGGATCTTTCACATCTGCGACATCCGGGGATTACCGAAAAGATGGATGTTAGACGGGCTATTTCAGAATATATTTCCAAAAAAGAAGAATACCGGGATATAAGAGAGGAACTTATCAAAGCCAACGATCAGCTGATACAGGAGCTCAAGGAGGAGGAAGCCATATGAGACCCCTGGCCCTATATCTGAGGAACTTTAAATCCTACGGCGAAAATGCTCCGATTTTGGATTTTGAACAGTTTGATATAGCGCTATTGAGCGGAGAAAACGGAAACGGCAAATCATCTCTGGCTGATGCCATTGCCTGGTGCGTATGGGGGAAATGTAAGGGAATGGATGGCAGGGGTGGCATAGACGATCTGGTTCGGACGGGCGCAGAGGATATGGAAGTCTCATTTACCTTCGAGGAAGATGGCAATGTATACAAGGTAATTCGCAAGCGGGATAAGAGAAGGGGTCAATCTGCCCTTGATTTTATGCTAAAACGGGGAGATGCTTTTGTGCCCATCAGCGGGAATCGCATAGACGAGACGCAGCTAAAGATCCAGGAGGTAATTAAGCTGGATTACGAGACCTACCTGTGTACGGGATATTTAAGCCAGGGGAAAGCTGATCTGTTTGCCATGAAAAAGCCAAACGAGCGCAAGGAGATACTGGCCGAGATCCTGAACCTGTCTGTATATGATAGGCTGGAAAGAAAAGCTCTTGATAAGCGCAACGAACTTCGGCTCAGGTTGGAATGGCTGGAGCGGGAAATGGAGAACCTGCAGCGCCAGCTGGCTGAAAAAGGCGATGTGGAAAAAGAAATGGCACGGGTTATTAAAACTCTTGCAGATGTTCAGGACAGGGAAAGGGCTCTCAGGGAACAGCTGGCAGAATTTACCCGGCGAAAACAGGAGAAGGAAAGTATAAAGGAAAGGGTAGAGAATTATCAGGATGCATTAAAGAGGGGTAATAAGGAGATCAATTCTCTAATAAAAGAAGAAGCTGACATCAGGAGACGACTTGAAGATTACAGGAAAATTATTGAGAGGGAAGATGAGATCGAGAATAGCTATGCTGAATTAAGGGAGCTGCAAAAGCAGGAAAAAGCTTTGAACGATAAATTTCAGCGCGTTGCCGAGCTTATGCGTAAGAAGGAACGCCTGGAAGGAGAAATGCGAATCCGGGAACAGAATATGATACATCGCATTAATGTTCTGGAAAAAGAAATGGAACAGCAGCAGGAAAAGATGTCGAAAGAAAGGGAACTGAAACAGGAATGGGAGCGGTGTCAGAAAAAACTTCAGGAGCTTGATATGTTGGAAAAGGACCTGACGGGGATGGAAGAGAGGGCAGGCCAACTTACTCAGGAAGCAGCCGGCCTGATTGCCAGGCGGGAATCGCTGAACCAGCATCTCAGGGAATTAGGGGAACGATACAAGGTGCTAAAGGAGGCGCAGGCTGACTGCCCCGTCTGCGGAAAGCCCCTTGATGATCAGCATAAGAAACAACTGATGGATGAAGCGGTCCGGCAAGGCGAGGCTGTACGGCAGGCTATCAAAGAGACGGGGGAAGCCCTGAACAAGCTAGATAAACAGAAAAAGGAGATGGAAGCCCGGCAGAAGGAGATCAGGTTCAGACTTAAAGAGCGGGGGAAGCTGGAAGGGCGGGCTGCTTTGCTTTTCCGGCAGATCCAGGAAGCTCAGGAAGCCAAGCAGAAGCATGGTGAATTAAATGAGCAGCTCGTGCCATTGAGACAGCTGTTTAACCAAAAAGCTTTTGTTGAGGATCTGATAAAGGAACTCGAAGGGCTGGAAGGAAGGATACTTGAGATAGGTTATGACGCTGAACGGCATCGAATTATACAGGAAAGAATAGTAAAGCTGAACAGCGTTCCCAATGAATGGGAAGCCTTGCAAAAGGCAAAGGCCGGAATGGTTTCCGGGACCGAGAGCCTGGTGCGTTTTAGCAAGATGATTGATGAGAAAAGAAAATACTTGGAGGATGTTGCCGGTATTATATGCGATCTTCAGGAGGCTATAAAGGACCTGCCCGATATACTGGAAAGGATTTCGGAACTGGAAGGGATCATTCAGGATGTTCAACGGGAGATACGAAGAAAGGAAGCCGAAAGAGGAGCTCTCGGGGAGCGTATGGAAAAAATTCGGGAGGCCGAAACGCTGTTGGAGAAAAAGAGAGCTGAACTTGGAGAATTACAAAAAAAGCTGGAGATTTATAATACCTTGGCATTGATATACGGAAAACGGGGAATTCAGGCTGCGATTATAGAAAACGCCATCCCCGAGCTTCAGGATGAGGCAAATCGGATTTTGGCCAAAATTACCGATGGGCGTTTGGCCGTCGAGTTTCTTACGCAAAGGGATACAAAAGCCGGCAGTGTAGTAGAAACACTGGATATAAAAATATCGGATGGAATGGATACAAGAAAATATGAGACCTATTCTGGCGGAGAGGAATTTCGCATAAATTTTGCCATTCGCATTGCCCTGGCCAAGATATTGGCCAACCGGGCAGGGGCAAATATGCGCATGCTGATATTGGACGAAGGTTTTGGTGTGTTGGACGAACAGGGCCGGGAGAGGTTGGTTGAGGTTATAAATGCCATCAGGGATGAGTTTGACAAAATACTCGTAATCACCCATGTTCAGGAATTGAAGGATTCTTTCCCGGTACAGATCGAAGTGGTTAAGACCCCCGCTGGTTCTACTTTCAAAATAGTGGGATGATTTCGGTAAACCGACAATGGGACAAAATACCTATTTTTTCAATATATAGTACAAGTGTATGAATATTGTGTTATAATCATAATATCTGCTGTTATTTATACAATATAGCAAAAATATAACATACATACTTGCATTCGAAACAGGAAACCGTTCTGTTTTTTGTATACACCATGTGTTCAGCACGAAAGTTGAGTACCAATGATTGTGGTGCAGCATATAGGGGGGAGGGAGTAGTGTGAACCAGGAGGCCTTGCTTATAGAATGGGCCAAGGCCGGAAACATTTCCGCCTTTGAGGAATTGATCTCCCTTTACGAGAAAAAAATATATAATTTTTGCTATAGAATGACAAATAATCGGGAAGATGCTGAAGATTTAGCCCAGGAAGTTTTTATAAAGGTATACAGGAATTTGGATGGCTTTAAAGGAGACAGCAAATTTTCCACATGGATATATCGTATTGCATATAATACATGTGTTGACAAACACAGAAGAAAGAAAAAAATTCAATTTTTTTCATTGGATTCAGGCAATGATGAAAATGTCGGAACCATGCAGCTTGTTTCCGGGAATCCGTTACCGGAGGATGAGGTGATACAAAAGGAACGGTATAAAAAGATCCAGGCATGTATTGCAAGTTTAAAACCAAAATATAAAACCGTTATCATCCTCAGGGATATACAGAACTACAGCTATGAGGAAATAGCCGAAATTCTGCAGCTACCCCTTGGTACTGTGAAGTCACATATCAGCCGTGCCAGGGCTGCACTCAGCGATGCCCTTAAGAGGACGTTAGGAGAGGGGTGAGATAATGGATTGTAAACTTGCTCGGGAGCTTATCACCCTTTATATAGATGATAATCTGGATGAGATCAGGAAGCGGGATATGGAGGCACATCTGGGAGAATGCCGGGAGTGTTATAACCGGTTTAAAGAGATAAATGAAGTGGTTACCTTGGTCAGAAACCTGGGCCAGGAGGATGTACCCGATGGTTTTTCCGAAAGGCTGCACATCCGCCTTGAAGCTGAACGGCAGGCCCGGTATCAACAAAAACCGAAACGCGCCCGATACTGGATAAAATGGATGGGAATGGCATCCGCAGTTGCTCTTATTGTGTTTTCGCTTAGGCTGTTGGGTGTGCTGAATTTGCAAAGTTTATCCACCGTGGGTATCAACAGCAGAACTGTGAGCGATTCCACCGAATCGATGGTAATGGAGGATGGCAGGCTGGAAGCGTCTGAAAGTGCCGGGGCTGAGGATGAATTAGCAGGCTATGTACAGGAAGCGCCCCTGGAGAGCGAAGAGCCGTCTGATCAGTCTGGTCATGGGGAATTGGCTCAAAGCGGTGATGATGCGGGAAAAAAAGGCGGGATGCCGAAAGAAATCGATACCGGCATATCTTTGGAAGAAAGTGTTGGTGAAGATGATGTAGATGCTATAAAATCGGATGTTGTGGAACTTGAGGTTCAGGATATATGTGTAACGCCTCAGACTTTGATGACCAAAGCATTACAGTATGGGATAAGCGTAATTGATGTAGCTGAAAGGGATATAACGTTGCAATTTACCGATGAAGAGCAGAGAAAACTGATATACAGGGAGCTGAAAATGCTCGGTACGGTAAGGGATGTGGGAACGGATTTCAGTAGCGATACGGTATCCATTATCATAATACATGACGAATAAATTATTTAGTTTCATTATACAATCAGTTTTTACTGTATAAATAGGATAATTTTGGAGAATAATATGGCTGTGAGTACAATTTACGTGGATTGGAGGAGTAATAATGGCACGGAATGAGATTGTTGAGAGGGAAAACGTTCCGGAAAACAGCATACCTGGTATTGATGCTGAGCTTATGTCCTCAATGGAAGAAGAAGTACTCCGCGCCAAGAGGGAGAACATTCCAATGATTCGGGCTTTTGAAGCCGTAGCCCAAAAAAGTGGACTTAAGGTTAACACAATACGCAACTACTATTATCGATATCTTCATGCCCATTTGAATAAAAATAGAGGGCAGAGCGGAGTTAAAAGAAGCGACTGGGCTTATAAGGGTGTTGCCGGGAAGTCATTTACCGAAGAAGAAGTCAGGAATTTAGTCATGGCCATTTTAGCGGCTCAGGCGGAGGGAGAATCGGTACGGGCGTGCGCCAACCGCCTGGCCGGGGGAGATCCAAAAAAGATGCTTCGCCTCCAAAACAAATATAGAAATGTCATAGCCAGCCAATCGGAATATGTGAGAAACCTGATGGATGAAATGGCCCAAAAAGGAATAAGGTATTTCAATCCCTACACCAGGACTATAGTGGAAGGGAATGAAGGGACAGCCGGTAAGGGGGCCGTATCCAAATCTGCCCATGAGACTGTTGGCCCGATGAGAAAGAGTAATGCTTACATGGCCAAAGGTGTTACAGGCTCGTTAGCTGAAGTGCTGGGGAAAATAGTTACGGGTCTTGGGGAATTTGACAGCATATCCATTGATGCGTTTTTCAGCGGCTTACAGGAACTGGTTTATATGGCCGGAAGGGGTAAACGCGCTGATAATCTGGATCAAGGGACCCGCCTGGAAAAAACATGCGAGGATTTTCAGAACAGATTGAATAGGATGGAAGCCTATTTAGATAGGCTTATCGGTATTAACCAGAGGTTTTTGGCTCTGCCGGACGTTGAAAAGATATCCTCTTTAAATGATTATTTAAATGATTTGGGGAATTGCATAAAGGAGTATGCCAATCTGTAAACAGACATATGCCAGTTCTTTGCTTTTATGGGCCAGGAACTGGTATTTTTGTGGGGTTTATAATGGATTATATTAAGTTTATAATACATGTGTAATTACACTTTTATAATTATGGGAGGGGGATCTCATTGGCTGTGAGGATGGTTTTAAATGCCGATTTTCCAAAAGGGAAGATCAACAAAAATATTTACGGTCATTTTGCTGAGCATTTAGGCAGATGTATCTACGGCGGTTTTTGGGTTGGAAAGGATTCGCCCATTCCCAACACCGATGGAATACGCAATGACGTTGTGGATGCCCTGAAAAAGGTAAATATTCCAGTACTGCGGTGGCCGGGGGGCTGTTTTGCTGATGAGTATCATTGGCGGAACGGTATTGGTCTTTATGAGAACCGCCCGAGAACCATTAATACACACTGGGGCGGTGTGGTAGAGGATAACAGTTTTGGTACTCATGAGTATTTTCGCCTTTGTGAACTATTGGGGGCGGATCCCTATATATGCGGCAACGTGGGCAGTGGTACCGTGCAGGAGATGCAGGAATGGATTGAGTACATAACCTTTGACGGGCCTTCATCTTTGGCTGACTTAAGAAGGGCAAACGGCAGAGAGAAACCCTGGAAGCTGCCTTACTTTGGAGTGGGCAATGAAAACTGGGGTTGCGGAGGCAATATGCGGCCTGAATATTATGCGGACCTGTACCGCAGATATTCTACATATGTAAAAAATTTCAGCGGTAACAGGATTTATAAGATTGCCTGTGGAGCATCTTCTTTTGATTACCGCTGGACTGAAGTGCTGATGAGGGAAGCAGGGAAGTTTATGGACGGCCTGAGTCTTCACTATTATACCGTGCCGGGAGATTGGAAGAGTAAGGGTTCTGCCACTGAGTTTGATGAACGGGAATGGTTTGTTACCATGAAGAAGACGCTGGTGATGGATGAGTTGATCACAAAACACTCAACCATCATGGATAGATATGATCCGGAAAAGCGGGTGGGCCTTGTTGTGGACGAATGGGGTACTTGGTATGATGTGGAGCCGGGTACCAATCCGGGATTTTTGTATCAGCAGAATACTCTAAGGGATGCCCTGGTGACCGGAATCAACCTCAATATATTTAACAACCACTGTGACAGGGTACATATGGCTAACCTGGCCCAGACAATAAACGTGCTTCAGGCAATGATTCTCACAGAGGGGGAGAAAATGGTATTAACGCCCACCTATCATGTATTCGATATGTATAAGGTTCATCAAAACGGCCAGCTGCTTCCCGTTGAAGCTGAGAACAGCCTGTACAGTTATCTGGATGACAGTATTCCGCAAATAAGTGTATCCTCTTCAAAAGATGCTGAAAATAGGATTCACATTTCATTGTGCAATTTGGATCCAAATTCAGGCACTCATATTAACTGTGAACTAAGAGGAGCGGTAAAATCACATGTAAGCGGCACCATTCTAACAGCTGCTGAAATGAATGCTCATAATACTTTTGATAAACCTGATAATGTAAAGCCTGCTGAATTTCATGAAGTATCCATTGTTGGCAACGTGATTGATGTTCATCTTCCTCCCAAATCCGTTGTGGTGCTGACACTTGAATAAATGTGAAACGGTTGTATTGATATGTGAGCTGGGAGGCCATTCTTATGGAAAATATCGGGTGCAAAGGGTGCGTTGCCACCGTGAGGCTGTCGCAAGAAGAGATAAATAAGATATTTGGAGAGACGGTAAAGGTTAAACAGGTGAAGCTGGTTACGGAGGATGAGTACAGCGACAGGTTGGAGAAATGCAGCTTATGTGAGTACCTGGATTACGGTACCACATGCAGGTTTTGCGGCTGTATAGTGCAGATAAAGGCCAAGCTTGTAGGTGCCAGATGTCCATACCCATATCAGCCCCGGTGGTAGGAACGATTTCATAGCATTAAAGCAGCCTTTACAGCTTATATTGATAAGGGCTGCTTTTTTCACATGGATGCCCATTCGGTAGGTGAGAAAGAGGTGGCTTTTATGGCCAATTTTGAGTACACCGGTACCATGAGTATAATAAACGATTTCTCATGTGTTATGGATATGTTCAGGAAATCTTGTTATAGGCTGGGCTATCAACCCGATGGATATCAGCCATGCAAAAAATCACCCCCACAGTAGATGTTTTAGCAGAGGATATCGGTTTTATCCATTCTCTTCTTTGAATATTCTATTTGTTTTTTAGGATATTCAGTGTTAAAATTATTATTAGAAAAGTAAATTTTACCAATACGACCGGCACATCTTTATATTTACAAGCATGTCAATATATAAAGGGAGAGAGGAATGCCATATGGAACTAAAGTTTAAAAAACGGTTGATCGATAATGTGTCTTACGAAGCTGCGTGTGTCTTTGACGTGAATAATGATGGTTTTTTGGACATTGTGTGCGGCGAATACTGGTATGAAGGTCCGGATTTTAAACGAAAACACAAGATATGCGATGTCCAGCCGGAAGGGGAATACTTTGATGATTTTTCCGATTACGGTATGGATGTGAATGGGGACGGATACATTGACATTATTACTGGGGGCTGGTGGGGTCAGACCCTTAGATGGAGGGAAAATCCCGGCGGATATGGGGAATGGAAGGTTCATGATATTGATAGGTGCGGGAGTATTGAAACCATACGATTCTTTGACATAGATGGCTGCGGGATTCCCGAGGTTTTCCCCAATACGCCAGGTGAGCCTCAGGCTTTCTATAAACTGGTTGTGGACCAGCAGGGGAAGGGAACCGGCAGCTTTGTTAAATATGTTATAGGAGATGAACCCAGCGGTCACGGAATGGGATTTGTAGATATAAACGGCGATGGCAGGGCTGATATTGTATTAAGCGGTGGTTGGCTTGAACAGCCTGAAAATCCTTATGAAGGACCGTGGAAATTCCATAGGGAATTTAACTTGGGAACGGCCAGCATTCCCATACTGGGATACGACGTTACCGGCAACGGTCTAAACGACCTCATTGTGGGGAATGCCCACGGTTATGGATTGGCATGGTGGGAACACAAGATAGGTGAAGACGGAAAAAGGATATGGGAAAAGCATGAGATAGACAATACCGTGGCCCAGTATCACGATATGAAGCTGGTGGATATTGACGGGGACGGAGAACTGGAGCTTGTTACCGGGAAACGTTATAGGGCTCACTGCGGAAATGATCCGGGGGACAATGATCCGGTTGGTATATATTATTTTAAAATAAACAAGGGCGAGTTTATAAAGCACGTAATCGATTACGGAGAGGCTGGAGAGGCTTCGGGTGTGGGTATTTATTTCTGGGTTACGGATATAAACGGTGACGGACGATTGGATATTGTTGCTCCCGGAAAGGAAGGGCTGTACCTCTTTGAAAACCTGGGCTATGTGTAGATCTTGCCATAAATTTTTTGATTAATTTTATGGGAGGGGTGTTTTTATGCGAAAGATTGCTATTATTGGAGCGGGAAGTGTGGTCTTTTGCAAAACCTTGATGCTTGATATCATGGCTACACCGGGTCTGGATGACACACAGTTTGCGCTCATGGCTCCCACCACCAGCAAGACGCCTCAGGTGGAAAAGTATATGAAGAAGGTTATCAAGAAAAACGGATTGAGAAGTGAAGTATACGTCACCACCGACAGGCGGGATGCTCTTAAGGATGCTGATTATGTTATTGCAACCTTTCAGGTGGGCGGTGTGACTGCATTTGAGATGGACTATGCCATCCCCATGAAGTATGGCGTGGATCAGTGTATCGGAGATACCTTAGGGCCTGGGGGAGTGTTCAGGGCTTTGAAGAGCATTCCGGTAGCACTTGACATGGCCAGGGACATGGAAGAGCTTTGTCCCAATGCCCTGCTCCTTAATTACGTCAATCCTATGGCAATGGTATGCTGGGCATTGGGAGAGACAAAGGTGAAGTTTGTTGGTCTATGCCATGGCGTACAGACTACTTTGGATTTGATAGCAGGCTATGTAGGGGTGCCCAAAGAGGAGATTGAGTATCTGTGTGCGGGTATTAACCATATGGCATGGTTTTTGAAAATTGAAAAGGATGGACAGGATCTCTATCCTATTTTGCGCGAAAAGTTTGAAAAGCCGGAGTATTACGTTAACGAAAAGGTGCGTGGAGAGGTTTTCAGACATTTTGGATATTTCATGACCGAATCAACAGGCCATCTTTCCGAGTATGTTCCTTGGTTCCGAAAGAATAAAAAGGCTTTGGAGCTGTATTGTGATGAACCTTCTTTCGGAGGTGAGACGGGAGCATACTATAAATGGTGCGCTCATGTTGCCGAAAAGTTCAAGGATAAGAACATACTTGAAAACGAGCCAATAGAACTGCCTCCCAGAAGTGTGGAATACTGCTCCTATATCATTGAAGCCATTGAGCTTGGAAAGACATTCAAATTCAACGGAAACGTACGAAATAATGGAATGATTACAAACCTTCCGGCTGATTGCTGTGCCGAAGGACCTATATTTGCTGATAAAACCGGGCTTCATCCCACAATTGTAGGCGATCTACCACCTCAATGTGCAGCTTTAAACCTGACAAATATCAATGTTCAGAGATTGGCGGTGCTGGCTGCAAAAACAGGTGATCCTGAGACCGTTGTTCAGGCTTGTGCTCTGGATCCACTGACTGGGGCGGTGCTTACACTGAAAGAGATCAGGGATATGGTGGCCGAAATGCTGGAGGCTGAAAAACAGTGGCTGCCTCAATTTGAGGGTAAGAAGGTCAGGAGTACCCCGATAATCAGCATACCTAAGGATGTAAAGCGAGCCGATGTGCCTATTGATCCGGCATTGGCCATATTTGCCCGTTTTGGAGAATTAGCTAAGTAGAAAGGAAGAGAGCTGTGGATAAACTAAGAATTGGATTTGTAGGCGTGGGTTTTATGGGGCAAAAAGCCCATCTAGCCAACTATGCTGTCTTGGATGATTGTGAAGTGGTGGCAATTGCTGAACCCCGGCGGCAGCTGGCTGAGAAGGTAGCCAGGCGATATGGCGTGGAAAAGGTGTATAAAAATCATTTGGAGCTTTTGGAGGACTGTCAGTTAGATGCTATTGTGGCAGCTCAGCCCTACAGGCATCATATAAAAATTGTTCCGGATATAATTAATGCAGGAATACCGTTGCTAACCGAGAAACCCCTGGCCCTCTCGGTAGAGGCAGGGGAATACCTTGCAAAGCTGGCCGATGAAAAGGGAGTTCTCCACATGGTGGGCTACCATAAACGTTCGGATCCTGCTATGGAATATGCCAAAAAGCTGGTGGATGAATGGAAGGCAAGCGGTGAATACGGAAGGCTCAGGTATATCAGGATAACAATGCCGCCCGGCGACTGGGTTAGCGGTGCGGGAAATGCCATCACATCCGATGAGCCCTATCCGAAAATCGAATTGGAACACGATGCGGCGTATTTCGATGAGGAAACGGCTAAGGCTTATGATATTTTTGTAAATTACTATATTCATCAGGTAAATGCCCTGCGGTTCATGTTGGGTGAACCCTATAAAGTTACCCATGCGGATAAGTCAGGGGTATTGCTGGTTGCTGAAAGCGATAGCGGTGTGTCAGGCATTATCGAGATGGCACCCTATGAAAACACAATTGACTGGCAGGAAAGCGTGCTGGTGTGCTTTGAAAAAGGCTTTATAAAGGTTGAGCTTCCGCCTCCCCTTGCATGTCAGCAGCCGGGACGGGTTACAGTTATGATGGATAACGGAAAGTGTGAGCCGGTAACCGTTCAGCCTACATTGCCCAGGATACACGCGATGAAAAAGCAGGCAATGAACTTCCTGGCCGCGGTAAGAAAGGAAAGACCGGCGCCCTGTGAAGCCAGGGAGGCTGTGGAGGACTTAAAAGTTGCCAGGGATTATATTTTGATGTGGAAGAAATGATTTCGATGCCGGGAATTACAATTTGGCCGGCCATATTAGCTTATGGTCAAGAAATTTGCCTGAAGTATTATGATTGTATTATGGTTGGCATGGTGTAAAAAATCCAGACCAGGGACGGCAAAGCTATAAAACCGATTTCAATAGCGGCAATTGAAGAGAGCCTTCAACTGCCGCTATTTTTTTGCCTAATATAAAGGGGCATACGTTGTTGGTTCTCAAGCTATACTATACATCTGGAGCTTTGTAGCCCTTGACTTTTACAAAACATAAATTTATAATTTTCTTAATTATTTTATCGTTATAGGGGGATTGGAACAGGTGGGAGTTATTGTAGCAAAGTTTGGAGGAACATCTCTTTCATGCGTTGAGCAGTTCTGCAAGGTACGGGATATTGTTTTGAACGATGCAAACAGGCGCTATGTGATTCCTTCGGCGCCGGGAAAGCGCCATAGGGATGACGCTAAGATTACCGATCTTTTATATTTGTGTCACGAACGGGCGAAACAGGCTCTTGCCTTTGATGATATTTTTGAAGCTATAACGCAGCGGTATATGGATATTGTCCGTGGCTTAAATCTTGATTTGGATCTGGAACCCGTATTGAAGAATATAAAATCAAGGATTCGGGAGGGTGCATCGGCGGATTATACGGCAAGCAGGGGTGAATACCTGAACGGAATTATTCTTGCCAAACTCCTTGGTTACGACTTTATCGACGCTGCTGATATAATATTTTTTGACAGCCAGGGAATGTTTGACAGCGAGAGGACCAATGAAGAAATAGGCCGGCGTCTGCAGCATCATGAACGGGCGGTTATCCCGGGTTTTTATGGTTCCATGCCTGACGGTCGGATAAAGACCTTTCCCCGCGGAGGCTCGGATATTACGGGAGCCATTGTGGCCAGAGGCGTTAATGCCGATGTCTATGAGAATTGGACCGATGTTTCCGGTTTCATGATGGCTGACCCCAGGATTGTCAGCAATCCCAAACCCATTCGGAAGATAACTTACCGCGAACTCCGTGAGCTGGCTTATATGGGTGCCGGTGTTCTCCATGAAGATTCAATATTCCCGGTGAAAAAAGCCGGTATTCCTGTTCACATAAAAAATACCAATGTTCCTACTGATCCGGGTACGATAATTGTGAATGAAGCGGAACCGGTATGCTGCACGGGAGGTATAACCGGCGTAGCCGGGAAGAAGGGTTTTACCGTAATTGCCATCGAAAAGACGTTTATGAACAATGAACTGGGCTTTGGGCGAAGGCTGCTTTCAATCCTTGAATCTAACGGCATATCCTTTGAGCATATGCCGTCCGGGATTGATACAATTTCCCTGGTTATTGCCGATTCCCAGCTCGACGGGAAACTTGAGAAAGTGCTGGCTGAGATCAAGGAACAGCTTAAACCCGATTCGGTCGAAGTTTATTCCAACATGGCGCTGATTGCTACGGTTGGAAGGGGCATGGCCCGAACCCCGGGTATAGCTGCCAAGCTGTTTACAGCTTTGGGGAACAAGGGTATAAACGTACGCATGATCGATCAGGGTTCGAGCGAGATAAACATAATAGTAGGAATCGAAAATGACGATATGGAAGAGGCTGTCAGGGCAATTTACTATGCCTTTGTTGATGATTGTAAATAAGGAAGTTGCCAATGAAGGATAAATTGCACATTAGCCCTTTACAAAACATCATATTTTGGTTATAATACATGCAACATGAAATTGGATAACTGGCTATAAAACGTGATGATGAGGAAGAGTAGATACCTTTGTGGGGCCAGCGAGTTGGGGATGGTGGGAGCCCGATCCCGTCCAAGGGTATTGAAAATCACCTCTGAACGGCCGGCTGAAAGGCTTTCCGAGTAAGCTGGGACGGACCTCCCGTTACCGAGGGCGCATATAGGAGTCGCCTGTATGCGGGTAAGTGGATATACACGTGTGTTATATCAAAATCGGGTGGTACCGCGGAAGTTAACCTTTCGTCCTGATATCTGGATGAAAGGTTTTATTTATATTGGTGTACGCAAAACAATCGTTGGATTTTGGAGGGAAAGCTATGTATAGGAAGGTATCGACCAGTTTGAATTTTGCCGATAGGGAACTGAAGATACTGGAATTCTGGAAGGAAAATTGCATATTTGAAAAGAGTGTACAGTTTCGGGAAGGAGGGCCTACGTTTACCTTTTATGACGGGCCTCCTACGGCCAACGGGAAGCCTCATATAGGTCATGTTATTACCCGTGTGATAAAGGATATTATACCCCGCTACAAGACCATGAAGGGATACAAAGTGCTTCGGAAAGCGGGCTGGGACACCCATGGGCTTCCTGTAGAGCTGGAAGTTGAAAAGGAGCTGGGGATAAACGGCAAGCCTGAAATTGAAAAGTACGGAGTGGAGCCATTTATACACAGGTGTAAGGAAAGCGTATGGAAATACAAGCAGGAATGGGAGAAGATGAGCGAGAGGGTGGCATTTTGGGCCGATATGGAGAACCCCTACGTTACGTACTATAACGAGTACATTGAATCGGTCTGGTGGGCGCTTAAAAAGATATGGGATAAAGGGCTCCTGTATAAGGGTCATAAGATCGTTCCCTATTGCCCCCGCTGCGGCACCCCTCTGTCGAGCCACGAAGTAGCTCAGGGGTACAAAGAAGTTACCGATCCTTCCATTTACGTTAAGTTCAAGGTCAGAGGAGAACAGCAAACCTTCCTCATGGCCTGGACCACCACTCCGTGGACCCTGCCTTCCAACGTGGCCCTTACCGTTAACGGAAAGGAAAGTTATGTAAAGGTAAGGTGTGGAGATGAGGTATACATCCTGGCGGAGGCTCTTGCACCAAGTGTGCTTAAAGAGGAATATGAGGTGCTTGCTCGAATGACCGGTGACCAACTGGTGGGGATTGAGTACGAGCCCTTGTTCAATTTTGCTAAAACGGACAAGAAGGCCTATTATGTGGTGGCTGACGATTTTGTTACATTGACGGAGGGCACCGGCATAGTTCATACCGCACCTGCTTTTGGTGAGGATGACGCAAGGGTTGGAAGAATATACGATCTGCCTTTTGTACAGCTGGTGGACAGTGAAGGAAAGTTCGTGGAAGCGGCTGAACCATGGAAAGGGGTATTTGTGAAGGATGCGGACCCCGAAATAATCAAAAACCTTGAACAGCGAAACCTTATATATGCTGTTGCGGATTATCAGCACTCCTATCCGTTCTGTTGGAGATGCGATACTCCCCTGCTTTATTATGCAAGGGATACCTGGTTTATTAAAATGACAGCCGTTAGGGAACAGCTGTTAAAGAATAACCGCCAGATCAACTGGCTCCCTGAAAACGTCAAGGAAGGGCGTTTTGGAAATTTCCTTGAGAATGTTGTGGACTGGGGTTTGAGCCGTGAGCGGTATTGGGGGACTCCACTGCCTATATGGGAATGCGAATGCGGCTACCGCCATGTGGTGGGGAGCATAGCCGAGCTTAAGGAGATGGGCCTAGATGTCCCTGAAGACATAGAACTTCATAAGCCGTATATAGATCGGGTATTTTTAAGGTGTCCCGAATGTCAGAAGGGTAAGATGCAGAGGGTCCCGGAAGTCATCGACTGCTGGTTTGACTCGGGCTCCATGCCTTTTGCCCAGTGGCACTATCCCTTTGAAAACCAGGAGCTGTTTCACGAGAACTTTCCGGCCGATTTTATAAGCGAGGCTGTGGATCAGACTCGGGGATGGTTTTATACCCTGCTGGCAATTTCCACCCTGCTGTTTGATCAGCCGTCCTACAAAAACGTTATAGTTCTCGGCCATGTGTTGGATAAGGATGGGCAGAAGATGAGCAAGCATAAGGGCAATGTGGTGGATCCCTGGGTAGTGCTGGATAAATTGGGAGCCGATGCAGTGCGGTGGTACTTCTATACCAGCAGTGCGCCGTGGCTGCCCAGCCGTTTTTACGAGGAAGCGGTCAGCGAGTCCCAGAGAAGGTTTATGGCTACCCTTTGGAATACCTATGCTTTCTTTGTGCTATATGCCAATATCGATAAATTCAATCCGACCCAGTATTCGCTGGATTATGACAAGCTGTCGGTTATGGATCGGTGGATACTGTCAAGGCTGCATTCCCTCACAGCCTTTGTGGATGACAATCTCAACCGATATCGGATAACCGAGGCGGCCAGAGGGATACAGGATTTTGTGGATGAACTAAGCAACTGGTACGTAAGACGAAGCCGTGAACGCTTCTGGCAGAAGGAGATGCCCCAGGACAAGATAAATGCCTATATGACCCTGTATACTGTTCTGGTGGAACTGGCCAAATTGGCGGCACCGTTTGTACCCTTTATGACCGAGGAGATATATGACAATCTGGTAAGAAGCATACAGCCAGATGCACCTGAGAGCGTACACCTGTGCGACTATCCCCGGTCGGATGCCAGCTGGATAGATGAAGAGCTGGAGAAAAATATGGATGTTGTGCTTAAGCTGGTGACGATGGGGCGGGCCTGCCGCAATACGGCCAATATAAAGATACGCCAGCCTCTTAAGACCATGTATGTAAAGCTCGGTCAAACCCTGCCGGATATGTTTGTGGAACTGGTAAAGGATGAGCTCAACGTTAAGGAGCTGGTGTTTACCGAAGATATTGATGATTTTACGGTGGTGACCATAAAACCCCAGCTTAAAACCCTTGGGCCGAGGTACGGCAGATTGTTGCCCAAGCTCACTCAAGCTTTAAGGGAGTTGGATGGGAAAAAGGCGCTGCAGACGTTTAGAAACGGACAACCCGTTCGACTTACAGTTGAAGATCGAACGATTGAACTTGCCGAGGAGGACGTGTTAATAGAGACCGGCCACAGGGAAGGCTTTGTGGTTGAGAGCAACAGGGATATAACGGTTGCACTTGATACCAATCTTACCGAAGAGCTGGTGGAAGAGGGCTTTGTGCGGGAGATAGTCAGCAAGGTTCAGAACATGCGTAAGGAAGCAGGCTTTGAGGTTCAGGACAGAATTCATCTGTACTACTTCGACAACGACAGGATTGGTCGTATAATTGAAAGGAACAAAGAAGAAATTGCCGAGGAAGTGCTTGCCACTCAAATTGCTGAGGGCAAGGCTGACGGTTATACAAAGGAATGGAACATAAATGACGAGAGGGTAACCTTAACGGTTGTAAGAAAATAAATGGCTTTAAATGGGGCTTTTTGCCCCGTTTTTTTATGCCCGGAATTAGTAACAGCCTGGCGATGATGGTCTGCATTAGCAATCCATATGTGTTCGATCATATAAAATGTCGCAAAAATCCCATTTCTTGTCTCATTAATGAATGCACACGGTTAATGGTTTGTGTACAATAGTATATGTTGGCTTGCTTTGAAATAAATATGTAAACTAATTATAAATAAAATGGTATTTTGATATGGAATTATGTTAAAATGTAATCGTATCTAATGATCTGAGTCATAATATGTTTACCTGTTGATATCCACAGAGCCATGATTCAGTAAATCTTTGCTATACTGTATTTATTGAAGTTGTGATCTTCTTAAGTATGCACTGCAATATTCTCTTTTGTATATATGGGTTGTAACAGTATTCTAGAGTATCCTGGGCAGAAATACACTTCTCATGCAACAGCAATAGCTATCTTTTGCGATTTGTACTTTCAGAAGAAGGTAATATATTGAGTTTTGTTGGAAGAGAAGGTGTCCAGTCTATGGTTTGGGGCAATTAATAATATATAATTAACCTGCTGCCGTTATATGACGTTTATCATACGAAACCGTCCTACAGAAAATGAAGGAGGAACTTCAATATGGCTACAACTGTAGATAAACGCAAAAAGAAATGGCTGGTTTTCATGGACACAAATACAAACCAAAGGACAATTGTATTGATAAATTATAATGGGGATTTACCTCATCAGGTGGGTAAGGTTTTTGGTGATAGCGTATGTCATTGGCATATGTATACAATGGTAGAAAAAGGCGAGATTTACGGATTGATACCCGAATGGGTGAATAATTGTCCAAAATCAGCCCATGTGGTTATTGAGGTAAACGCATCAAATAAACAGGAGGCAGTAGAACTGTGCAAAAAGTTAAGGGAATTTGAAGCTGAACGAAGCCAGGATTGATATAAGGATTGCAAATAGCTAAATAATTATTTAGTAATAAGGGGGGATTTGTATGAATTTTGATATCAGGGGAAAAAAGGCAATCGTCACAGGTGGTGCGAGAGGAATCGGGAAAAGCATTGCAGAGGGATTTGCTAAAGCAGGAGCGGATGTGGCAATAGTTGATATCGACATTGATGAAGCAAAAAAAACAGCAGAAAAGATTAAACAAGCAGGGGTAAAAGTAATTGCAATAAAAACTGATGTAACAAAGCCCGATCAGGTTTCGGCTATGGTGCGAGAAGTAGTTGAAGAATTCGGAAGAATAGATATATGCTTTAACAATGCAGGTATTTGCATTAATGAAAAGGCTGAGGAAATGTCTTACGAATCGTGGTGTAGAGTCATAGACGTCAACTTGACAGCCGTTTTTTTGGTGGCTCAAGCAGTCGGGAGAGTTATGATCAAGCAGGGAGGCGGCTCCATAATAAATACAGCTTCAATGTCAGCTCATATTGTCAACATTCCACAGCCTCAATGTGCATACAATGCATCGAAAGCCGGAGTGATTCAGCTTACAAAATCACTGGCAGTTGAATGGATGCCCTATAATGTTAGGGTAAATTGTATAAGCCCCGGGTATATATCTACAGCAATGACATTATCTGCTCCGGATGAATGGAAAAAGACATGGCTTGATCTGTCTGTTGCCAGGAGAATGGGAAAACCTGAAGAGCTGCTGGGTGCTGTGATTTATCTTGCCAGCGATGCTTCGTCTTTTACAACGGGTGCGGATATCATCATAGATGGTGCGTTTACCTGTGTATGATTGCATTTATTCAAAAAAAGCACGAGCATTAATATGACTTGCTTAAATGAAGCCGGTACTGACAAGAGCCTTGACAATGCCTTTGATTGATTATATATAAAAAGTGAGCTTTAACAATTATAGGGGAATAAAAAATGTAGGAGGGAAACACCCATGAAATGGATTGATGTTACCTTGCCCATGGAGGAAGGCCGTCCAAGCTGGCCGGGGGATACTCCCTTTGCCCATCGCGTAACCCGCGAAATAGGAAAGGGTTCCAATGCCAATGTGTCTACCATTGAATCAAGCGTACACTTTGGTACCCATCTGGATGCCCCCTATCACTTTATAGCCGATGGAAAGAGGATTGAGGATTTGGATTTGAATGTGCTCATCGGTCCCTGTCAGGTGGTGGAGGTGCCCTCGACAGGGGTGCATGTGGATTTGGAAGCTCTGAAGCAAGCCGTGGCTCCCGGAATAAAAAGGTTGCTTATAAAGACCAGCAACTCCAAGTGGCTCCACGACAGGGAATTTCACAAGGATTATGTGGCTTTATCTGTCCAAGCTGCCCGTTGGTTGGTGGATCGGGGGATAAGGCTGGTGGGCATCGACTATTTTTCAATAGGGCCTTACGGGGACACAAAGGATGTTCACCATATAATTTTAGGAAACGATATAATAGCACTGGAAGGAGTCGATCTGTCTGATGTGGAGCCGGGTATGTATTACCTGCTATGCCTGCCCATGAAGATCAAGGGAGCGGGAGGGGCTCCGGTAAGAGTATTGCTGGGCGCTGAAGAGTGAACGGCCCTTGCTGATGTATCTTATCAGTATTGTATGGTGTACTCTATTGAAGGGCGATAGAGATTGTAAAGCGCTTTGATGTGCGATTCGATCTCTAAATGTCAGCGGACATGGATTCAGAAACGATAAAAGAGGTAAAATAAGACGGAATAGACGATATGCAGGAGAAGGAGTAGCGAAATAATGAGGGAATATTATGTTGACCTGCACGTCCATGTTGGGAGGTCCTCCGATGGAAGGTTTGTCAAGGGCGGTACCGCTCGTAATCTTACATTTGCCAACATTGCCCATGAGGCCCGGTATCGTAAGGGAATCAACATCATTGGTATGGCGGACTGCGTATCCCCCTGGATTATAAGAGATATAGAGGAGCTGCTGAGGCAGGGACAGCTTGAGGAACTGCCTGAGGGTGGTATGAGTTACAGGGATGACCTGGTGATCCTGCTGGGGTCTGAAATCGAAACCCGGGAGGAAAGCGGATGCCGTGCCCATTCGCTGGTATTCTTCCCCCGGTTACCCCAACTCAAGGAGTTTTCATTTATAATGGACAGGCATATGACTAATCTGCCGGAGAATTCCATGGTCAGCCAGCTGTCGGGACAGCAGCTTTTTGATATAGTAGATTCTCTTGGCGGTTTCCTCATGCCTGCTCATGTCTTTACTCCCTACAAGGGTTTTTACGGCAGCTGTACCCACAGCCTGCACACCATCTTTGATGACAGAGCCTTCAGCAGGATTCCGGCAATAGAACTGGGACTGAGCGCCGATACTCAGATGGCAGGCCTGCTGTCCGAATTGGATACAAAGGCATTTACCAGCAATTCGGATGCCCATTCGCTGATCAAGATGGGAAGGGAATACAACATCATGAGGCTTGCTGCCTTGAATTTTGAAGAAGTGATCAAGGCATTAAAGGGGGAGGACGGAAGGGGAATTGTTGCCAATTACGGGCTTGATCCGAAGCTGGGGAAATATCATAGGACCTTCTGCCTGAAGTGTAAGGGAATTGTTCAAGAGCCTCCTCCTGTGCTTAAGTGTCCCAATAACCCAAAACACAGAGTAGTTGTGGGGGTTAGAGACCGTCTTGAGACAATTGGCGATCGGGCTCAAGGCAGAGAGAGGATAAAGGGTGGTTTTCATCAAGAAATTCGTCCTCCCTATCATTATCAGGTTCCGCTGAATTTTTTGCCGGGGGTGGGCCCCAAAACTATTGACAGGCTTATTAACGAGTTCGGAAGTGAAATGAATATTCTGCACAAGGTTAAAGGCGAAGAGCTGAGCAGGGTGGTATCCCGGTCAATAGCGGACATGATAAAAAAAGGGCGGGAGGGAAAGCTCAAAATAATGCACGGTGGCGGAGGAATATACGGTAGAGTTATGGATTGAGGAGGATGGTATGTGATCTATGTTGTGGCGGCTTTGCCATGGGAAGCCAGGCCTATAGTTGAAAGACACAAGCTGAAGCGTGATGACGGCTGCAAGTTTTTCCCGCTGTTTAAGGGAAATGGCATGTACCTGATTGTGAGCGGCATTGGAAAGATGGCATCGGCAATAGCCACCACCTATCTGCTTGCCGGGGTGAATACCGATCAGGGTGTAGCCATCGTAAATATCGGGGTATGCGGTGCCGCAAGCCAAAAACATTCCATTGGAACCCCGGTTCTGATACATAGAATTGTGGATTATGAAACCGGGAGGGAGTATTATCCCGACATATTATTGGAGCACCCCTTCGTAGAAGGCAGTATTGCAACTCATAACCGGCTTGTAAGGCAGAAGGACGTTGACAGTGGTCAAATCCAGCTTTGCGCCGATTTTGTGGACATGGAGGCTTCAGGTTTTTTTCAGGCGGCATCCAAATTTTTGTCTCCCCACCAGATATATATAATAAAAATTATAGGGGACTATCTGGAGGCAGACAACTTCGACAAAAGCGAGATTGTCGGCTTGATAACTGAGGCCATGGATAAGATTGATGGTTTCCTGGAACAGATTGAAATATATTGTAAACCCAATGAACCGATTTTCTCTGATGATGAACTGGGGCAGCTGGAAGATATTAAAAAACGGCTGCGTCTTACCGTAACTCAGGGACATCAACTTGTCGAGCTGGCTCGCAGATACAAGCTCAGGGCCGGTAAACCGTTGCCTGATCTCTCGGATATTGTAGTGGAAGAGGTTAAGATAAAGGCAGAAGGGAGGAAAGCCTTTGAGAGAATCAAAAGGATACTCACTGATGAATAAGTTCTCACACATATACGTGGAGCAAAAGGCTTTATCCCATCCGGTTACCGGCTATATTTTGGAACGTTTTCCCCGGGCGGTTAAGGTGGAGATACAGCATTATAAAGATGTGTTCAACAGACCGCATCAGGATTACAGGCGGCAAAAGGATTCGCCAAAACTGATCCTGGCCGTGAAACAGGAACCCTTTCTTTATCAGGGCCCCGAGGTTTGTGAGGATTTTGGGAATGATGATTTTTATTACGCTTCATGTGTCCTAAACTGTCTTTATGATTGCGATTACTGCTATTTACAAGGCCTTTATAACTCGGCCAATATTGTGGTATTTGTGAATATAGGGGACTTTTTTGAAGCTGTGGGAAAATGCCTTGAGTACGGCAGTTTGTACCTTTGCATATCCTATGACACCGATCTTTTGGCATTGGAAGGCATAGTGCCTTATGCTTCCAAATGGATAGAGTTTGCAGGCAGGAAACAAAATCTAACCATTGAACTTAGGACTAAAAGCGCTAATTACGGGGCAATTAGAGGCTTAAAACCCGTTGAACAGGTGGTGTTAGCCTGGTCGGTATCTCCCCAGGAGGTTGCACGGCGTTATGAAAGGCAGGTGCCGCCCCTTGAAACAAGGCTGCTGGCCGCAAAAGCTGCTGCGGAGGATGGGTGGCAGGTCCGGCTGTGCTTTGAACCCGTGCTCAGAATAAAGAACTGGCAAAAGATATATGCCGATTTTGTGGATAACGTATTCGCAACCATCCCAGCGGATGGGATCTTTGATGCAAATATAGGAATTTTTCGTATGAACAAGGAGCAATTTAAAAGGATTAGCAGATCCCGTCTGGATACCGACATATTTGCTCAATCCATGATGCATTCGGATAAAGGAGTAATGAGCTATGCTGAAGATGGGCAGATGAAGGATTTTATGTACCGACAGCTTGCCCGGTATCTGCCGGAAGAAAAAATATACGTCTGATATTGTGCACGGAGTTTGGAAGCAGGATTTTGATGATCTGTGGAGAAAATGATAGATTATATAATAAGCTGGGAAGGAGTGAAGTTTGTCGTGGCGATTAGCATTAAGGAAATTGTCTACAAGGAGTATGGAAAATGTGTTGAGATCTCCAACGGTTCCGTTGACGTAGTGGTTACCGTGGATGTAGGGCCGAGGGTAATACGTTTTGGCTTTCTTGGTAAGGAAAACGAATTTTGTGAAGCGCTTGAGGAAACTACACCTCTTGATAAACCCATGGAGGGGGTATGGAAGATATTAGGTGGGCATAGGCTATGGCACAGCCCCGAAAATAATCCTCGTTCCTATATTCCTGACGATGTTCCTGTGGAATGGTGCAAAATTGAAAATGGGATTAAGGTTAAGCAAAAAGTTGAACCCTGGGTACAGATTGAAAAAGAAATGGAGATCACCCTGGCTGCCTGCTGTGACAGGGTAAGGGTTGTTCATCGGCTGACAAACAGGAATGCATGGCCGGTTGAGTTTTCCGCGTGGGCTTTGACGGTGATGGCGCCGGGGGGAAAGGAGATCGTTCCCCAGCCCAAGAGGGATACCGGCTTGTTGGGCAACCGGGTTCTTGCCTTATGGCCCTATTCAAAGATGAATGACCATCGCATATATTGGGGGGATAAATATATTGTTCTGCAGCAGGATCCAGCTACCAAGCAGCCCATTAAATTTGGCATAAATAATGAGGATGGATGGGCGGCTTATTTCAACCATGGAAATCTGTTCATAAAACGGTATATGCATCAAATGGGAGCCAAATATCCCGATTTCGGTGTTTCCTACGAAACCTATACTACTGATTATATGCTGGAGATGGAAAGCTTGTCGCCGTTAACCCTGGTAGAACCCGATGCCACCCTTTGCCATGTGGAGGAGTGGGAGCTTATAGGCAATGTAAGGATGCCCTCCAACGATGAAGCTGAAATTGATGAGGTGGTTAAAGCACATATTGAGTGCTGCTGCAATTGCTGTTAGGGAAAAAGCGGGCTATAATTAGCCCGCTAAATTTTTTTCACAATTCCGGTTTGAATTTGTGCCTGCGGTGTGTTATTCTATAAAGGTAGGTTTTGAATTTCTACATTTTATTCTAAAAACTGTATGGAGGTGGTAGAATGGACGCCGGCCCTAGTAAATCTCTTTATAGCACAAACAGAATAACGGGTGATGAAATTGTGTATTCTGCTGCCTCTGTTTTCCATTTAATAAAAATTAATGAAAATAATGTATAATCCTATTGGATTCTCTTTCTCAAAGCCATACATTATTTTGGCTCTATATGATTAAGGCTATTGCATATGCCATGGTATGCAATAGATGCATGCCGTATAAGCGGAAAACATGGGGCAGTGGTTTGGACATGCATTGTGGAATTATAACGAAATAGTTATAAGGGATAATCGTATGGAGCAAAGGAGGTAATGATATGGCTTTTGAGGATATGATAATGTTGCTGACCCAGAAAAGGTATGTTGAACTGAAGGAAAGGTTAAGTGAGCTACAGATACCCGACATTGCTGAATTTCTAGACGAATTGGATTCAAAGAATGCCATTATTGCATTCAGATTGCTTCCCAAAGAGATTGCAGCCGATGTCTTTTCCTACCTGTCTACCGAGCGGCAGGGCGAAATATCCATGCTGATCGATGAAAAAGAATTGATTGATATCATGAACGATCTGTTTTTCGATGATAAAATCGACTTTTTGGAAGAAATGCCGGCCAATGTGGTTAAGAGGATTTTGAGAAATGTTTCTGAAGCCGAGCGTAGGTTGATAAATCATTTTCTCCAGTATCCCGACAATTCTGCCGGCAGTCTGATGACTATAGAGTTCGTGGATCTGAAAAAAGAGATGACGGTGAAAGATGCTTTGGGAAAAATACGCAGAGTAGGCCGGGACAGGGAAATTGTGTATACATGCTATGTTACCGATGCACGGCGCAAGCTGGAAGGCATTGTTTCTCTTAAGGATCTGGTTTTAGCATCTCCGGATGCAAAGGTTGAAGATATAATGAGAAAGGAAGTCATCTATGTTGATACCTACGATCATCGGGAAGATGTTGCTGATATATTCAAGAAGTACGATTTTCTGGCCGTGCCGGTAGTGGATCAGGAAAAAAGGCTGGTAGGAATAATAACCATCGACGACATTGTTGATGTTATTGAGAAGGAGAATACCGAGGACTTCCAGCGCATTGCTGCTATTCAGCCTTCTGAGATAGATTATTTGGAATCGACTCCCTTGATGTTAGCAAGGAAGAGGATCGTATGGCTCTTGATATTGATGATTTCCGCCACGGTAAGCGGCTATATTATACGAAGGTATCAGGTAGCCATCGAGGCGGTTGTGGCCTTGACAGCTTTTATCCCCATGCTTATGGATACCGGTGGAAATGCAGGTTCTCAGTCGTCGGTGACGGTAATCCGGAGCCTTGCCTTAGGCCAATTGAAGTTTTCTGACATTTTAAAGGTAATTAGGAAAGAGCTCCAGATCAGCGTATTGGTTGGGTTTGGTTTAACAGTTGTCAATTTTATCAGGATTTATTTCCTGGAAGGTTACGATCTTTCTATTGCGCTCACTATATCGCTGACCCTGTTTCTGACAATAATTTTTGCCAAACTTATTGGGGGTACGCTGCCAATGCTGGCTAAAAAGGTAGGGCTAGATCCTGCCATAATGGCCAGCCCTCTGATTACAACAATTGTGGATGCAGTTTCCCTTATAGTATATTTTTCGCTGGCTGTAAGGATTTTACACATAGCAGTCTGAGGTAAAACGTAAAAATATAAAGCATAAAAATAAAGTCCATTGCTGTTGCTTACAGTAATGGACTTTATTTTGCATGTTAAGGCAGCCGGGCATTAAAGAATCTGATTTGCCTGAAGTAGTATGATGGTTGATTGATATCTGTGGCTATATGCTGGTTTTTATAATTATATTATTGCTTGCTGACTGTAAGGCCAATTCCCGAACCTGAACGACTTTCCTGGCATCTTCGGGTTTGACGGCCAGCTCTTCACCATGCAACAGATGCTGAACTATATTTTTATAGTATTTGGTCCAGTCTCCTGGAATAAAATTCAACGGGAGTGGTTCTTGATTCTTTGTGTAAAGCAGGCCTGTAAATCCCGATTGCTGCACCGAATCGGGTATGGTTTCGCCCCTCCGCAAAGCAGCTTCCTGGGGATCATAGCCTTCACAAACGAGTCGGGAACTGCTTCCTAATATATCCCAGCCTTTCAGGCGCTTATGGCTGTCATTGGCTGTTTCGATAATATGTCTGGTGCCGTTTTCAAAAGTCAGTACGCATAAAGCCCAGGTTTCCACATCAACATCTTTTGCAGAATACTGCATATCGCAATATACCGATACAACTCTTGCAGGTTGAAGCGATAAGGCCTGATCTATAAGATGGGCTCCCCAATCGCTCAATATTCCGCCGCCTTTGGCCCTTGAACTTCGCCACCGCCCTGGTTGTGGAAAGCTGTCAGTATATACGTAGGATTTGATGATTCTTGGCTTTTCCACACAAGCTTCTCCAATGTACTTTCGTACTGTCAGAAAATCCTCATCCCACCGTCGGTTATGAAACACGCTCAGCATTTTTTTGTTGTCTCGGGCAGCCTGTATCATGGCGTCGGCTTCTTTGGTAGTTAAGCACATTATTTTATCGGTTACCACATGTTTTCCGTGATTCAATGCCTCTATGGAAAGCTCGGCATGGGAATAGTGAGGGGTAGCTATGACAACCAGTTCGATAGCCGGATCTGCTATAAGCTCCTGGGGGTTTGGATAAACTATTAGATTGTTTCTCTCCGCTTCAGTCTGTCTGTCGGGATTCGATGTGCTGACGGCACGTAGTTCCAGACCATCTGTAGCTTGAATAAGTTGTTGATGTATGATCCTTCCCGCGTACCCGTATCCGATGATGCCAGTTTTTATGCTCCTGTTGTTTTGGGGCACCCTATCACCTCCATAATATCGGTAACTTTATATCAAAAATTTCTTGCATATGCTTATATAATCATTATAACCTATTATCCAATCCGGGACCATGGGGTTCTTGTTCCAAACATTGTTTAACCTATATTTCACTGTGTAAACAAGGTGTAAACAAGGCTCCAAGCCTTTTTGCGTTCTGATTTCCATTGTGTTTTTATATAGACAAAAGCATTGAGTATTGACAAAGGGAGCTGCAGGTGCTAGTATGATAAAAATATTAATATTGACGGGGAGCTGAAGCAATTCGGCTGAGAGGGAGTTGTATGACTCCGACCCATGAACCTGATCTGGGTAATGCCAGCGTAGGGACGAATTGTAAGTAAAACTGCATGTTCTTTGTTGGCATGCAGTTTTTTTCTCCCTGCCAAAGGAAGGAGAGGATTAACGATGAAAAGGATGAGTGTAAGAATGCTGGTGGAAGCCGGGGTGATGATAGCCCTGGCCCAGGTGCTAAGCTATGTGGTAATTTACCAAATGCCTCAGGGTGGTTCGGTGACGGCCGGTTCCATGGTTCCGATAATGGTTTTTGCAATAAGATGGGGCACTGGCCACGGTATATTGGCCGGAGCGGTGTACGGCATACTCCAGTTTGTGTTGGGGCCAAAATGGAGTTATCATATCATTTCCATATTATTTGACTACGTTATTGCATTTGCCTGTCTCGGTTTGGCAGGCCTGTTCCGTCGGAGGGGAATCATTGGAGCCATGTCGGGTACGTTTGTTGGAGTGCTGGGCAGGTTTATATGCCATGTCATATCGGGCGCTGTAGTATTTGCCAGCTATGCTCCTGAAGGGCAAAATCCCTGGGTTTACTCAATGGTGTATAACGGGAGTTTTTTGTTGCCCGAGCTCATTATGTCCATGATAATAGTAGGGATAATTTATAAAGCTAATATACCTAATATAGCAAATCCAACGCCAGGTGAATAGATCAGGGACGGCATGCCGACTAATATCCTGGTTCATTGGGCGCCTTTTTTTCCGAGGGCTGCATATTAAAGATAAGGTAAAGGCACACTCCCACGGCGATGATTACATCGCCTATGCTAAAGACGTTGGAGAAGGGGAGCCATTCGGGAAGGTGAAAAATATCGCATAGCCAGGGTAGTTTTGTGCTGTCGGTAATGGCAATGGAATTGTTAAAACCCTGTGCTACGGATTCCGAGTACTTCCCCATGGATGTACCCTCCAGCTTGCCTATATATGTAGGCATATAACCTCCATTTAATGATATGGCCAGAGCGTTTGACAGAATACCGGTCCCTATAATAGGGATACCGGTTATTTTTCTGTTAAAAAATGTGAACAGCAGCAGTAATATATATGAAATGACATGAAGGCTTATCGTAAGGCCGCGGGGGATTTTACTCAAAAAGGATATTCCGGAAAACAGTATGATTTGTATTGCAAAGCCGCCGATTGCCAGCCCGTTATGCTTTAGGGGACGCAGGGTAAGCCATTTCATCCGCCCGCCTCTGATATAACCGGCCAGTATACCTATTGCAACGGCGTATAGAATAAACATTTATTCCTCCTGATAGTTATAATCCCGTTTTAACACCTCTATGAAGGCTTCAACAACATTGGCATCGAACTGGGTTCCCGAACAACGCCTCAATTCGTCGACAGCCTGGGACTGGGTTAACGCTTTGCGATAAGGGCGATCCGACGTCATGGCGTCGTAGCAGTCGGCAACCGCCAAAATTTTTGCACCCAGGGGAATGAAATCACTTGATATCCTGTGGGGATATCCCGTCCCATCTATACGCTCATGATGGTATAAGACATAAATGGCCCCGGTTTTGTAGGGTCTGAGGTTTTTCAACAGGCGATAGCCTATTTCGGTATGTTTTTCGATCTGCTGCATTTCTTCAGCCGTTAATTTTCCCTTCTTTTTAAGTATGTGATCCTGCACGCCGATCTTGCCCAGATCATGTACTTTGCCAGCTATTTCGATAATATTGATGTGATCAACCGGCAATTTCATCTGCTGGGCAATTTTTTTGGCATATTCAGCTACCCTGGCCGAATGGGTGGCGGTATACTCATCCCGGGCGTCTATAGCTTCGGCCAGGACCTTCAGGGTTTCTATGGCTTCTTCACGAAGGCTGTAGTATCTTTTGAGGGCTTGATCGATCATCAACAAGGAGGGGATCATAATAAATATAACGTAGGGCTGTTCCGGCTTATATATGGCTGAAGCTGCAGAGCTTACCGCAGCCAGGGTCAGGTAATAGCCTATTATGATCTTAAAGTCACTCATGAATATATTGCGTAAGGGTGTGTTTGTTGTCAGTGAAATTACAATACTTACAAAAAAGACATTAAAAAAGTAATAGGTGCAAGCCCCCACTATAAGAGCAGGCATATCCATTACCAGATCCAAGGCCACGGTTTGGGGGGAAAGCTTAAGCATGTGAAACAAATTACCGCTTATCAACAGGGTCAATGAATACTGGCCCGTATTGAAAAATGCTTTGTAATACGGTTTTTTTGATAAGGCTTCGATGATCAGGGTACTGATTATGGCAATTAGGATTGCTCCCCGGGTACCCAAAAGTATTATCATGCACAGATGCGTGGTAAAGGATAACGATATTTCGCTGATGCCGTCGGATTTTGAAATCAAAAGGGGCTTGTATTCTGCAGCGGTGTTAAGTGCCAGCCAAAACAGCATCTCGGGTACTTTGTCCACCGAAAACCAGGGGTATGTATAAATTAACAAAGGAAACGTGCTTAATGCAATGGTATATATATATAAACCGCTTATCTTATTATGTATTCTGTTCTTCATGATGCTATGCTCTTTCCTTTTGTGTTTTCTTTATTCTGCTTATTGTTTGCTGCTTTATTATTCGATAAAACATCGGTAAATCCTACAAAAATCATCAAAATAAAAATAAGATTCAAAAAAAAGCCCATAGAAGGCTTTTTTTTGAGGTAATTCTTAATAAAAACGTATTACATTAACCCCATTTCATGCCGGCTATACCTGCTAAAACCAAAGAAACAATTGTAATTATGTACAGTAATGTGGGAGAAACCTTTTTGAATTTAAACATAATCTATCCCTCCTCACAATTGATACCATATTAGGAGATTTAATTATCTCTTATGTCTAATTATATTACATATGGAAAGATTTTTCAACTAGGGTCATTGTCCTATTTTGTTGTTTTGGGTGTTATTTAAGTCGAATAGCTCGAATAGATTGTTTTCAAACAGACCCTGCTGATTTTCATCAAGTGCCCGGGCTATCTCTCGTATTCTTTGAAACGTCTGTATTATGTTTCGAGATAGCTCAAATGTATGCTCAAATATTTCCAGCGCTCTTTCTTTCTTCTGATTCTGTATGCATTCAATAACGGTTTTGGCATTGTTATGCAGCACGGAATGCTCCGATTCCACTGCATCCCACAGCCGGCGGATTTCGGGGTGAGATGGGACCACAGAGTAGTAAAAGTGTCCGAAACTGCATTTATGTTCGTTGGTTTGAAGGGGTAGTATTACCATATTGTCTATCATGCTTCTTAAGTCCTCTACCCATTTTCTGTGAGCTTCAATCGCCCTGTCGATTGCAGCGATAAAACTGCTGTTGGGCAGCGCCCAGTGCCGGGTACTGGCGAGGCGACCTGCTTTTTGCGAAATTTTATCAAGGTTATTTTCTATATCTCCGAGGGATGCGGATGCGGTCTCCAGAGATTGTCCGACCTGCTCCAATTCCAGGGAAGAATTGTGAAGGGATTCTGCATCCTGATTTAATACGTGGGATGCTGCTGTTACTTCCTGAACCGAAGCGTTAAGCTGCTGGTTAAATGAAGCAGCTTCCTCTATTTCCTTATTCACTTTGGATACCGAGTGGGTATTTTCATTGAGTTTATTGTTTACTATAAGCAGTTCATCGTTTATTTCGTGGATGATGGCAATTGTGTCTTTAACGCTATTAGAACTTGATGTTGAGGCCTCCTGGATTTGTTCCACCAGCTTTCTGGCGGTATCCAACAGATTTGTGGTGCTTTCAGACAATCTGCGTATTTCCTCTGCAACCACGGCGAAGCCTTTTCCCTCGTCGCCTGCGCGGGCAGCTTCAATTGCTGCATTAAGTGACAGCAAATTGGTTTTGCGGGCAATCTGGTCGATACCCCTTATTGTTTCACGGATTGGTTCCAGCTTAGCAATTAAATTTTCAACAGTCTCCTGCATATTTCGGGCCGTTTGAATGGCCTGCTCGTTTTTTTTCATCACCTGGTTCAATTTTTGCGAGTTATCATGAATATTCTGAACTATGATATTGGATTCTTGTGCAATTTCCATAAGTGATGTTGTGGCATGAGTTGAAGCTTCGGCCACCTCCGACATGCTGGCTGAAGTCTGTTGAGCCATGGCAACAAGTGAATGGGAGATCTCTCTGGTGCGCTGGGTTATACGGCTGATAAGTTCAGCAAAATGGGATGCCCTGAGATCGAAACTGCTGATTTGCGTTGATGCTTCTATAATTCCTTCGGCGATACGCTGAAATATCTGTTTGGTTGCGTTAAACTCATGGAGTGATAGGATATAAGTATCCGACTTTGATTTTTTCTCCCGAAATTGCCGTAACAGCTGCTTCAAGCCTTTTCCCTCCTGTTTTAAATATAAAACCTATTTATTTATAAGTAATTATTTGTGAATTGAAACGCCCATGTTAATAAACAATGTCACATATAAAAAAGGCCAGGCATTACCTGGACCTCACCCTGAAAAGGGAACCTTATTCTTTTCGGCAAATCTTTTCAGTACATCCACAATCCATTGGAAATCATCTTTTATCGATCCTTTTTGAATGATGTAGGGAGTGTCTTCGCCCTGAATATGTATTTCTATTGTTTCCACAGGCTTAGAAAAGAACAACACCTTTTTGCTTCCTGTAGTGCGTTGGATTTTTTCAATTTTATTGGCGTTGAATCTCTTCCAATGCTTACCCGATGTTAAAAGTGAAAGCTCCCCCAAATCAGCGTTAAACTCCCTAACTAACTGCGCTGACATGTTACCAATTCCCCCTTTCACGTTTATACTCCCGTTGAAGTAAAACGCCGAGGAATGGTTGGTATAGAAAATATGCAAAAATGGTTATGAATACTGTGCTGCTACGCACGGGAGTGCATAATAAATTATATCACAATATACGGGAAAAAGGAAGGGGGGTATAATCCTATTTGTTTCCAAAAAAACAAGACATTCTTGCAGCAATATGCTAAAATTAGAATGCGTTTTACCTGTCAGTCAGGAGGTTATGAAGATGAAAAGTACAATCAGGGATATATCTTTGGCGCCTCAAGGCAAAGCAAGGATTGACTGGGTCAAGGCTTACATGCCTCTGCTCAGCGAGCTGAAGCAGGAATTTGAATTGAATAAACCCCTGCTCCATAAAAGGATCACGGTATCGGTGCACCTGGAGGCAAAAACAGCATATCTTTGTCAGGTTTTAGCTGCCGGTGGTGCTCAGGTGTCGGTTACCGGGAGCAATCCCCTGTCTACCCAGGATGCGATAGCAGCAGCCCTGGTACAGGATGGGCTTATTGTCCACGCCTGGTATGGGGCAACCGATGAGGAGTATTATGAACATCTTAACAGGGCTCTTGATATAGGTCCGGATATTATCATTGACGACGGGGGAGATCTGGTTGCAATTTTGCATTCACAAGCTCCCGAGGTATGCAGCCGAATAATAGGAGGCTGTGAGGAGACCACCACCGGAGTTAACCGCCTCAGGGCGAGAGAAAGGGATGGGAGTTTGAGATTTCCCATGATCGCAGTTAATGATGCCCGTTGCAAATACCTTTTTGATAACCGGTACGGTACAGGACAGTCGGTATGGGATGGCATTATGCGAACCACAAATCTTATTGTTGCCGGCAAAAACGTCGTTGTGGCCGGTTATGGCTGGTGTGGAAGAGGAGTTGCCCTTAAGGGCCGAGGTCTGGGTGCCAATGTCATAGTTACCGAGGTAGATCCTATCAAAGCCCTGGAAGCAGCCATGGATGGTTTTAGAGTAATGCCCATGCTTGAAGCGGCTGAAGTGGGTGATATATTCATTACCACCACCGGCTGTACAAAAGTTATAAGACGGGAGCATTTTGAGAGAATGAAAGATGGTGTGTTACTGGCCAATGCAGGCCACTTTGATGTGGAGATATGCAAGCCCGACCTGGAAGAGCTGGCGATAGAGAAGCGGATAATGAGGCAGAACGTTGAGGGATACGTGATGAAGGACGGCAGGGTGCTGAATCTTCTGGCTCAGGGAAGATTGGTAAATCTGGCATCCGGGGATGGGCATCCCGCCGAGATCATGGATATGAGCTTTGCCCTGCAAGTTCTCTCGGTTATGTATCTTGTAGAAAATAAGGGACAGCTTCAACCCAGGGTATACGGCGTGCCCCGATCCATTGACTACAGAGTGGCTCAAATGAAGCTAAAATCGTTGGGAATTGAAATTGATTCACTTACATCCGAACAAAGACAGTACCTGATGTCCTATTGATATTGTGTATGGCCGGTAAGCCATTGGGATGTCTGATGGGGAGTTTTATATGATCGTGCGGAACAAACGATTATAGAAAGGGATTAGGATGAAGATACTGATAAAAAATGTGCGTATTATTACAATGGACGCCAACATGAACGAGTATGACCAAGGATGTATCGGGGTGGAGGGAGCCGTTATAGCTTACATTGGAGGGGAGGAACAGCTGCCTCAGGACTTTAAGGCCGACAAAGTGATCGACGGAAAGGGTATGCTGGCCCTTCCCGGCTTTGTCAATGCCCATACCCATTCGGCCATGTCAATTTTTCGTGGTTATGCCAATGATATCCCCCTCATGGAGTGGCTGTCGGAAAAAATATGGCCGATGGAAGACAGATTAATGCCCGGGGATGCATACTGGCTGTCGCTGCTGTCCATTGCCGAGATGATCATGAGCGGGGTGACTGTTTTTGCTGATATGTATATGTTTATGGATCAGACCGCAAAAGCCGTAGCCCGCTCGGGTATCCGGGCTGTGCTGGCCAGAGGGCTGCAGGGGCCTGATCCGAAGGCGGAACAGCGTCTTGCAGAAAATCGAAGGCTATGGGAAGAATGGAATGGACAGGCTGAGGGCCGTATCAGGATTATGGTGGGCCCTCATGCGGTGTATACCTGTGATCGGGAATATTTGGAGAAATGTATGGATCTAGCTCAGGAGCTAGGAGCGGGTATTCACATTCATCTGGCCGAAACCCGGCATGAGGTTGAAGAATGCCGAAGGAAGTATGGGAAAACGCCGGTAGAATATCTGGAAGGACTGGGGCTGTTCAAACATCATACCTTAGCCGTCCATTGTGTACACTTGAGCCGTGAGGATATGGATATATTGAAGGATAACGGGGTACACGTCGTTCATTGTCCTATAAGCAACCTTAAGTTGGGCAGCGGTGTTGCTAAGACGGTTGATCTCGTGGATAAAGGGATTAATGTAGCCCTTGGTACCGACAGTGCTGCCAGCAACAATAGTCTGAGCATTATGAGGGAGATGAACTTTGCTGCTCTTTTGAGCAAGGGAATCAACGAAAACCCTGTTCTGCTCCCTGCGAGGCAGGTGTTCAGCATGGCCACTAAAAACGGGGCGGAAGCTTTGGGCTGGGAAGATGAGATTGGCTGTTTAGAGGTTGGAAAGAAAGCCGATATCATATTATTAAGGCAGGATGGCCCCCATTGTCATCCCACAGCCGATCCTATCACCCATCTGGTATACAGCGGACGGGACAGCGACGTTGATACGGTAATTGTAAACGGAAAAATTCTGATGGAAGGCAGGCAGTTTACTACCGTTGATTTACAAGAGGTATATTATAAGGTTGAAATGATACAAACAAGGATCATGGGGAGGATTTGAATTGAAGAATGCAACTGGTATCAATAACATTCAAGGCCAGATAAAGAATATTGACAGGGCTCTAAAGGGGCTGGCTTTGTACAGACATGTGCGTAAGGATCCGGTTGTGGCTGCCTTTGAACAGTTTATAGCAGGCTTGCTGGATGATAAAATATCACCCCATACGCTGCTGGATATATACGGTCAGTTTCTCAACCGGCTTATAAATGATTTTCCCTGGGGGCAGGATGGGCCATCCTGGAGCAGTTATTGGGGGTACTGCCTGCTGCGCTATGAGACCGTTTTCAGCCGTCAGGCCGAGTTTGTGAATTATGAGGAACTTCCATCCTGGTTGAAAGATGTTATGGAATATGAATTGGGCTGCATAAGGCAGGTTGCCAAGGCGAGATGGGACGATATTCTGGATTTTGCCTCGTACAGAGCGGGCTTTGATGAATGGTTTAACCCATTTGGCCCATATCCTGTTTCCGGTGATAAAGGATTAAAAAACTATCACACGGTGGTGGACTGGGGAGCCCGGGAGCTGGCCCGGCATTTCCATCGCTGCGGCTCCGGTGTGTTTGGCATGTATAAAGCTTTCAGATGGGAGCGGGTCAACGGTCAGGGGTGCCTCAAGGCAATCAGCGATGTAGATCCCATAACCCTCGATGAGCTTGTGGGCTATGAAGAGCAAAAAGCCAGGATTATTGAGAATACAGAGCAGCTTTTGAAGGGTTATCAGGCCAACAATGTATTGCTGTACGGAGATAAGGGTACCGGGAAATCATCCCTTGTAAAGGCCTTGATCCACAGATACGGTGATCGGGGGCTCAGGCTTGTAGAGGTACCCAAGGATTACCTGGTGGATTATTATAAAATTCTTGAGCAGCTGGAGGGAAGAAAGCAAAAATTTGTATTATTCGTTGATGATCTGTCCTTTGAAGAAGATGAAGTGGAGTATAAGCATATAAAAGCCCTGTTGGAAGGAGGGATTAAGACAAGGCCTTCCAATGTTGTGGTGTATGCTACATCAAACCGAAGGCATATTGTAAGGGAGTTTCACCATGACAGGAATGCAGAATATGGTCCGGGACAGGAACAGGAGGTTTTTGCTGTCGATTCATTGCAGGAGAAGTTGTCGCTAGCGGACCGGTTTGGAATAACCCTTACCTTTGTCGCTCCAAATCAGAGAACCTATTTGGAGATGGTGGAAGCTCTGGCCAGGCAGCGGAGGATATCAGTGGATGCGGATAAATTAAGGGAAGAAGCACTGCGCTGGGAAAAGAAATACAACGGGCGTTCGGGGCGTACGGCACGTCAGTTCATAGATTATATGGAGGCCAGATTGGACAATTAGAAGGTCTCCCTAAAATGGTCCAATTGTTATCTGTAAATGTGAAGCAGGGCATCCCCTAAATACTGAAAGTTAAACAAAACACCATAATATAGTATTTAATACTTTGTTATAAGGTTATTAATAATTTTATAAACGTTATGTAAAACTTTTGAAACATATCCTGGTTATAATATAGGCAAGACATAATAGGAGGGGATGCCATGTACAGACTTTTTAAGAGCGATGTCGGAAGAGGCATTACCGGGATTGTGGTTTCAATTGTTATGGTCTTGGCGGTCTTATTTCCTATATTTTTCATGGAAGTTATCAGTCGGTTCTTTTCATTAGGATAAAGCTTTTGTAACGAAACGGTTGTCAAAAGTTTTGGAAGATGGCTTTTGATAGGATGTTATTCAGGGAAGTACAGCGTAATTTTGTAAAAATTACGCAGATCTTTATGTCAAAAAACCAGGGATAGCCCGGCTCCTAAAGAGGAGGCGGTTTTTTTATTTTTGGCATATATGAAATGAGACAGCAAAGCCTGGGCATTTGTCTCGATAATTAAAATTGACATGCTCAATTTGCGGTAATATAATAACAAAAACAGAAACAGCAATATTTGGCTGTAGAAAGGAGAAATATGCGGAGCATGTTGAACGATATTGAGATCGCACAGAGAGTACAGCTTAAGCCGATTACCGAAATTGCCAAACAAATAGGGCTTGCAGAAGAGGAGCTGGAAATGTACGGCAGGTATAAAGCCAAGGTCAGGCTTGAAGCGCTGGAAAGGGCAAAGGAGCGGAAGGACGGAAAGCTGATATATGTAACTGCTGTTACGCCCACTCTGGCCGGTGAGGGGAAAACCACCACCGCTATAGGTATTACACAGGCACTGGGGAAGCTTGGGAAGAAGGTTGCCCTGTGTTTGCGGGAACCCTCTCTGGGGCCGGTATTTGGTATCAAGGGAGGAGCTACCGGTGGAGGCTATTCACAGGTGCTGCCAATGGAGGACATAAATCTTCATTTTACCGGTGACATTCATGCCGTCGGTGCGGCTCATAATCTGCTGGCCGCCATGATCGATAACCATATAGTCAAGGGAAATGAGTTGAATATAGACCCCACCCGCATTATATGGAAGCGAGTTATGGATATAAATGACCGTCAGTTGCGAAGCATAGTTACCGGTTTAGGCGGTAAGGCCAATGGCCTTCCCATGCAATCGGGTTTTGATATAACGGCAGCCTCCGAAATAATGGCCATATTATGTCTGGCCTCCGATATGGAGGATTTGAAAAGGCGGCTGGGGGATATACTGGTGGCCTATACATATGATGGGAAGCCTGTGTATGCCAGGGATTTAAAAGCAGTTGGGGCCATGACCATACTTCTTAAGGATGCTATCAAACCAAACCTTGTACAGACAATTGAAGGTCAGCCGGCGTTCATACATGGCGGACCCTTTGCCAACATTGCCCACGGCAATAATTCTATCATGGCAACTCGTCTGGCTCTGAAGTATGCTGATTATGTGGTTACGGAAGGCGGTTTTGCTGCTGATTTGGGGGCCGAAAAGTTTTTCGACATTGTCTCCAGAGTAGCGGGTATAAAGCCGGAAGTGGTGGTGCTGGTGGCTACCATTCGGGCCCTTAAGTTTCACGGCGGCCTGCCCTTGGCAGAACTGGGAGCTGAAAACCTGAATGCCCTGGAGAAGGGATTGGCTAATCTGGAACAGCATATTGATAACATTAAGAACCACTATAGCCTGCCCCTGGTAGTTGCGTTAAACAGATTTCCTACCGACACAGCTTCCGAGATACAGCTTATTAAGGCATACTGTGACCGAGTCGGCGTCAATATGGCGATATCTGAGGTGGTGACCAGGGGAGGAGAAGGGGGTATCGAGCTGGCCAATGCAGTTTTGGATGGGATAGGTGATGAGAACAATTTCCGTCCTCTCTATGCTCTTGAAGCATCAATAGAGGAAAAAATAGAAGCCATTGCCTGTAAGATCTATAGGGCTGATGGGGTTACCTACAGTAAGGAAGCCAGGCGGTCCATTCAGGACTTAAAACAGTTGGGATATGACAGTTTTCCCATATGCATTGCAAAAACCCAAATGTCTTTTTCGGATGACCCATCCTTAAAAGGTGCTCCCAGAGGCTGGAAACTCAATGTGCGAGAGGTCAAGGTTTCAGCGGGAGCCGGCTTTATTGTTGTGCTGGCGGGTTCTATGATGACCATGCCGGGTTTACCCAAGCATCCGGCAGCCGAGAATATGGATTTGCTGCCCGACGGAACTATTGTAGGCCTGTTCTAGCGAACAGGCCTTTTTAACGAGCAGGCTTCATCTTCGGGGCATAGTCGGGTATTTGGTTGTACTGTTGTTTGATTTTCGACAGATATGTACAGCCGTTATGAAGATCATAAATTTTATCGGGAGGGAACTGATATATAGGTTTAGCAATCAGCCTGACATGTCGACAAGCATATCTCCTACTTTATATATATCCCCTGCTCCCATGGTAATTACTATATCCCCCGGTCCGGTATTTTTTCGCAGGTAATCTACCACCTGCTCAAACGTTTCGAGATACATGCATGCCTGGCCAGTCCGGGAAATGGCTTTGGCCAGATCCCGGGAATGAACTTCTCCCATGTCCTTTTCCCGGGCCGCATATATATCGGTGATGATCACTTGATCTGCCCCCGTAAATGCAAATACAAAATCATCAAACAGCTTTTTGGTGCGGGTATAGGTATGCGGCTGGAATACGCACCATAATTTGCTGTTGGGATAATTTTTTACAGCTTCCAGAGTTGCCCTGATCTCGGTCGGGTGATGGGCATAATCGTCAATAATCGTTACGCCTTCCGCATTTCCCTTGAATTCCAGGCGGCGATGGGCTCCTCTGAAGCTTTCCAGCGCTTCCCGACATATGTCAAAAGGAGTCCCAACTGCGTGGGCGGCTGCAAGGGCGGCAAGAGCATTGTATACGTTGTGTTTTCCCGGCACGCGCAGAGTAATTTGACCCAGGTCTCTGCCCCCGGAGCTTACCCTGAAGGCTGTTAAACCCGGTTGGCTGTATTGAATATCGTATGCCTTCCAATATCCTTCATTTTCAATGGAATAGCTTATGGTGTTGCATTTAACTTCTTCCATTAGTTTTGCTACCAATGGATCGTCGCTGCATCCTATTACGTATCCATGTTCGGGCACTAAGCCGGCAAATTTGCAAAATGCCTGGTATATATGATCGATGTCCTTGTAATAGTCAAGGTGGTCTCTGTCAATATTCAATATTACAGCAATGTATGGCCGAAAGTGTAAGAAGCTTTCCACATATTCGCAGGCTTCGGTGATAAAGTATGGGCTGTTACCCGTTCGCACGTTGCCGCCTATGGCATCCACCTCACCGCCCACCAATACCGTTGGATCGAGTTTGGCATGCGTCATGATAACCGACAGCATTGAGGTGGCGGTGGTTTTCCCATGGGAGCCTGCAATACCGATGGAAAAAGGGTAAGTTTCCATGATTTGTCCCAGCATTGTGGCCCGATCCATAAGAGGTATGTTTTTACTCTTGGCTTCCTGGATTTCCGGGTTATCTTCTTTGACGGCGGCGGTGTAAACGACCAAATGAGCGCCCTGAATGTTGGAAGGATGATGGCCTATGGATATCCTGGCACCTTTGTTTTCCAGCTTGCGTATTATATGGGAGTCCTTTATGTCCGAACCGCTTACAGTGTATCCCTTATGTATAAGAATCTCGGCCAGGCCGCTCATACTTATACCGCCTATTCCTATGAAGTGAACATGAAAACTTTCCGGTTTATCTATATCAAGAACTTTCATCAATATACACTCCTTGAAACAGCAATTACATCATAATTATAACCGTAAGGGGTATGGTTAATCAATGATGAACTAAAAATACCAGTTGACTTTGTATTGTCGTTGACTTATAATATGAACTGAAATAAGGGAAAATGCACAAAAGTTCTTATATGGAGGGATACCCAAGCGGCCAAAGGGGGCAGACTGTAAATCTGCTGGCACAGCCTTCGATGGTTCGAATCCATCTCCCTCCACCATTTTTTTATATTTTACTTTGACAAACAGAAGGGTGGTTGATAAGGTTTACATCAACTGCCTTTTTACTGTTTATGGGCAAATATTTGGACGAGGGGCTGAGGCTGTGTGCTTGAATGGTTACAAACCATAAAGAATGAGTTCATTGTGATATTAACGGCAGCGCTGCCGCTGGTGGAGTTAAAGGGGGCTATTCCGGTAGGAATGGCAATGGGCCTGGGGATATGGGAGAGCTTCGCATGTTCATATATTGGTTCACTTCTTCCTGTGCCTGTACTATTGTTTTTTTTCAGACCAATCATGGGTTATTTACATAAGACAAGAATCCTGAAGGGATTTGCCCGTTGGATACACAGGCGTACCAGCCAAAAAAGCCAAAAGGTTCACAAGTATAGTTTGCTGGGTCTTTTCATATTTGTAGCTGTTCCCCTTCCTACCACCGGTGTCTGGACGGGAAGTATGATCGCTTCCTTTCTGAAGTTGGGAATAATACAATCCTTTATTGCTATTTCCGTTGGCAATCTGGTTGCCGGACTGATTATTTTGCTTTTAAGCCATCAGCTTATTTAATATGTATAAACACCATATATCGGAAAAACTGAGGATACCCGGGGATGAAGCCGACGATTATTCGGTGATAGCATCAGGCAATAAAATACCATAAATTAGGAAATCCAATCCTATTATAGACAATATGAAGAGAATAATCAACCTAATGCCGGTTATATCGCTTGGCTTGATGTGTTTCCAATGCTGCAGGGCTTGTATTGATTTTTTATTTTTGGTATGATATACTGAAATCTGTTATCGGACAAGCTGGATACCGATTTTTATTTTAATGTATGATTAACAGTAGCTTGGCTGCCATGGCCAAGCTGTACGTTGCCCGGAATAAATCAGCTAACACTTGTTGTATGAGGAGGAATATTAATGGCCAGGAGGTTATTTACTTCGGAGTCGGTTACAGAGGGGCATCCTGATAAAATATGCGATCAGATATCGGATGCGGTGTTGGATGCTATTTTGGCAAAGGATCCCAATGCAAGGGTGGCCTGCGAAACGGTGGTGACTACGGGCTTGGTGATTGTGTTGGGCGAGATCAATACCAACTGTTACGTGGATATACCTTCCATTGCAAGGGATACAATACGGGAGATAGGGTATACCAGGGCAAAATACGGCTTTGATGCCGATACATGTGCTGTGCTCACTTCTATAGATGAACAGTCCTCTGATATTGCCATGGGAGTTGACAAGGCGTTGGAGGCAAAAATGCATGAGATGGATGACAATGAGATTTTAGCCTTGGGAGCCGGAGATCAGGGAATGATGTTTGGCTTTGCCTGCAATGAGACTCCGGAGTTAATGCCTCTTCCCATTACACTGGCCCATAGGATCACCCGAAGACTGGCTGAGGTCCGCAAGGATGGGACTTTGGATTATTTGCGGCCTGATGGGAAATCCCAGGTGACGGTGGAATACGATGGGGACAGACCGGTACGGGTGCATACGGTTGTTGTTTCAACTCAGCACAGTGCCGATGTGGATCATGCCACAATTGAAAGGGATGTGGTGGAGAAGGTTGTGAAGGCAGTCATCCCGCCCGAACTGTTAGACGATAAAACCCGTTTTCTGGTTAACCCTACCGGACGATTTGTGATAGGCGGGCCCCAGGGGGATGCCGGCTTGACCGGGCGCAAGATCATAGTGGATACCTATGGGGGATACATACCCCACGGAGGCGGCGCCTTTTCAGGCAAAGACCCCACAAAGGTAGATCGTTCGGGAAGCTATGCGGTCCGCTACATTGCCAAGAATATAGTTGCTGCCGGCCTGGCAGATAAATGCGAAGTAGGGGTATCCTATGCCATAGGTGTGGCCAAGCCCATATCCATTTATGTGGATACATTCGGTACGGCCAAGGTTCCGGAAGTGGTCATTTTAGATCTTATTAACAAGAACTTTGATTTAAGGCCCGGTGCGATTATTAGGGATCTGGATTTGAGACGTCCTATATATAAACAGACAGCTGCCTACGGCCATTTTGGGCGGCTTGATATAGATTTGCCCTGGGAAAGGACCGATAAAGCCCAGGAGTTAAAAAAACAGGCGTTTGGCAGATAATGTAAGGGAATCAATCAAGGTCGATAGGATAAAAAGCCCTCATTCTTTCAGAAGAATGGGGGCTTTTTTTATTCACCTATGCATGGCGGGTTGCGTAATATGGAGTGGGAACTAAATTTTTGGTTTTTATGTGGGGAGGAATACGTGTGTACATAGATACGTATATTGCAATCCTGCTATGGATATTTGCTATATTCGGCTTTATATATTTTATTGTACGCCTGTTCAGTGATTTATACAGGGCATATTACAAACACGGGTATTTTAGCGTGATCATAACGGCAAAGAACCAGCAGAATGTCATCGAAGGAATTGTCAGGGGATTTATGTTAAAAACTGAAGCAGAGGGTAACAAGGACGGCCTTATCAATATTGTGCTGGTTGATGCCGGCTCAAGTGATGATACGTCAAAGATAATGAAGCGACTGGCCGATGAACATTGTTGCGTTAAATTTGTAAGGCATGGCGATTTGTGTAGTTTTTTGGACCACATGATAGGCGGACAGAAATAAAGTCCGACTATTTGGCAGTGGGTTTATCAATCTGCTGAAAAGCTGACAGCTTACAGAATATTATGCCGGGAAAGCTGCCCCCCGGCTTTTTGTGTGCCGCATTTATTCCGCTAATATATAACCAGCCGGGTTGTGCAACCCAAAGAAATACAAAGGGCCGGCCCTCGCAGGGAGGGCAAATGATGAAGTTTCAGCTGCAGGATGTAGTGGAAATGGCAAAGCGTGGCAATAAGGATGCGGCAGAAGAAGTGATCGACAGGGTTAAACCTTTGATATATTCAGCAGTCAGGAGGTATATCTCCCGCTGGGACAAGGATGACCTGTACCAGGAAGCCTGTTTGACGGTGATGGAATGTATAAGGGATTTTGATCCGCAGAAAGGGGTGCCGTTTTTAACATATGTCAAAAAGAAGGTAAATTTCAGACTGTTTAATGCTTCCCGATGCCGGCGTTTGGTTCTTTCTCTGGAACAGAGATTTACGGTGGAAGAAGGAGAAGGGCGAACCCTGGAAGAGATGCTGGTCGGCACTGAGCCGGGAGTGGAAGAGCAGATCCTGCTGCGCATGGAAAAAAAGAGGCTTTATGATGCCATTGAGAAATTGTCTCCAAAGCAGAAGCGGGTCATACTTATGCATTTTTTCGAAGGATTGAAGTATAAGGATATTGCCCGAATGGGAAAAAACCACTATAAATCGGTGCTGCGCCTTAAGGACAGGGCCCTCAGCTCGTTGAGGAAAAATCTCGAATACGATAGACCGAAATAACGGTATAAAATGTGTCCTTTTTTAGGACAAACTGAATTCTATTGAGTGTAAACAAACACAAGAAAACGGGAGGTGATGGCTGTGGCACTGGAGGTAAGGCCGATAGATACTCGTCTTCAGATCCAGTTTGATTTGGGACAGGACCAGAACGGCAGAAGGGTAACCCGTACCAAGACTTTAACAAGGATTAAAAATGACATTGATGACAACCAACTGTACGATTTGGCCAACCAGCTGGCAGGGCTGCAAATCCATCCGGTGTCAATGGTCCGAAAGATTGCCCAGTTTGAGTACGTAAATGTTTAAGCCCGTTCTTACGTAATGAGGAGAGGAGGTGAAGTTCTTGGCTAAAGTGCTGGAGATGGTTTTCAGAACGGGACAGAACAGAAGCCATCGTATTACTCTTGATGATCCCCGTTCCGACTTACAGGCAGAAGATGTCAAAAGCTTTATGGATTCCATCGTTGAAACAAATCCCTTCGATGTGGAAGGGGGATTGGTTGGAATCGTAGAGGCAAACATCATCAATACCGAGGTACAACCTTTGGATTTGACTTAAGGTAAAGGAGCGCTTGGGCGCTCCTTTACTGTGAAAAACCGTATTTTGAGGTTTGGTTTTTTGCTGTATTAACCATCGATGTTCGTTTTAACGTCATAGGTAAAAAACGAAAAATGGGAAGGTGATCGGTGCCATAAAATGCATATTATATTAAGGGGGGAATAAAATGGAACAGATGCTAGGCTTTATTGCCAATGTGGGTTTTCCCATTGTCCTGTCAGTTTATCTTCTGGTGCGCATTGAAGGAAAACTTGATGATTTGACCCGTTCTATCCAGGAGCTGGCCCGAGCAGTGGCCGGAGGAAACTGACTGTTTGCTGTCAGTGGAGTGTAAAATCGGAGGGCTCCGTTATAAATCTGTATTCGAGCTCTTGACTGAATGGCAAGTACTGTAGTATAATTCGTAAAAACATGAGCCGGATATTATAAAAGCTGTGAACGGGAAGAGTACATGTAACTGCAAGCCCGAAGAGAGCCGGGGGTGGTGTGAGCCCGGTGGCAAGCGGTGTATGGAAGTTCTCCCGGGAGCTGCAGGCTGAAGGGGAGGAGTCCCTGCGTAGGCTGAGCCGGTGGCCTTCGCCGTTACAAAGGAAGGGGGATATGGCGTTTTTGCCTTATTATGTCCTTATTGGTTGCTCCGACAAACCGTTGAGCTTACAATTAGGGCAAAGACAAGTATCCTGAAATGAGAGGGTTATCATATTTTGATAGCCAATTTGGGTGGTACCGCGGGTAGCAACCCCGTCCTGAAGAGGACGGGGTTTTTTTGTACGGATTTTCCTGCTGTCAATATATTGCTGCAGGCTGCTAAATTCAAAGAACACGGGATTGTTTCCTGTTGTAAATATTATTCAGACATCGGAAAGGAGTGTAAAAATATGATTATAGTGATGAGGCCGGGGGTTACCCGTCAGGAAATTGAAAATGTTGAAAAGAGGCTTATTGAACTGGGCTTCAAAACTCACCCCATTTATGGTGAGGTCAAAACTGTAATAGGCGCTGTTGGGGACAAAAGACTGCTGGAAGGGCATAATCTGCTGCAGCTGCCCGGTGTGGAAAGCATAGTTCCCATCATGAAACCCTATAAACTGGTGGGCCGTGAACTGAAAAAAGACAACACCATTGTCAAAGCAGATGATGTTGAGATCGGCGGGAATAAGCTGGTGGTTATGGCCGGTCCGTGTGCTGTAGAGAGCAGAGAGCAGCTCTTCGAGGTAGCAAAAAAGGTAAAGGAAGCCGGGGCTACAGTGTTAAGAGGAGGAGCGTATAAGCCCAGAACGTCACCCTATTCCTTCCAGGGCATGGAAGAGGAGGGTTTAAAAATATTATCCGAGGCTGCCAGGTATTACGGGCTTAAGGTGGTGACCGAAGTGATGGATACCCGGGATGTTGAGCTTGTCGCTCGTTATGCGGATATACTGCAGATTGGTGCACGAAATATGCAGAATTACCGCCTGCTCAAGGAGTGCGGTCTTTCACGAAAACCTGTTCTTTTAAAACGGGGCTTATGTGCCACAATTGAAGAATGGCTCATGGCTGCCGAGTATGTTGCAGTATCGGGGAATTCGGATATAATCCTGTGCGAACGAGGCATCAGGACTTTTGAGACTACCACCCGCAATACCATGGATATCAATGCCGTACCGGTTGTAAAAGAGTTATCCCATCTGCCCATTGTGGTAGATCCCAGCCACGGATGTGGAAACTGGAAATGGGTTGATGCGGTTTCAAGAGCATTTGTAGCCGCCGGAGCCGACGGGCTTATGGTTGAAGTCCACCCTGATCCCGCCAATGCTGTCAGTGACGGCAATCAGTCCCTTAAACCCGAGAAGTTTGCCCACCTGATGGAGAGCTTAAAGCCGATAGCGCAGGCTGTGGGTAGAGAGCTGTAGTCTGGCCTGATGCTGAAGCCTGACAAATTTTCATTTTTATCCGTGAAGGCCGATTATGACTTCATTTTTTATAGAGATGGCCGGTCAGAATATGATATAATAATTTCTGAACAGTGGTTAATAGAGTATACGGCAATTTCATTTTATTGCAAATCATAGATGCCTATATAGGGTATATATTGCAAAAACGGCCGGCAGAAAGCGGGTGGCGGCAAGTGGTGGAAATCACCGGTATTATTGAGGAAGTTGTGTTTCGGAATGAAGATAACGGTTTTACCGTCATGGAGGTGCGAAACGAGAAAGACAGGGCACGGGTGACGGTGGTAGGCAGCCTTCCTTTTGCCAATCAGGGGGAGAAGGTCAGGATTGTTGGGGAATGGACCGTGCATCCCGATTACGGCCAACAGATAAAAATTCACAATATGGAAAGCATCGTTCCGACCACCCTCGACGGTATGGAAAAATATCTGGCCTCGGGTCTGATAAAAGGCGTTGGTCCCTCCACAGCAAAAAAATTGATTGAGCATTTTGGGATGGAGGTTTTGGACATTATTGAATTCAGGCCGGATCGCCTTGTCGAGGTTGAGGGGATAGGCCCTGCCCGTGCTGAGATGATAGCCACTTCATATGCTCAGCACAGCGAGCTTCGCCAGGTCATGATTTTCCTCCAATCCTATGGCATTACCACCACATATGCTATAAAGATATACAAGATGTACGGAAACCATGCTATCGGTATAATTAAGGAGAACCCCTACCGCTTGGCCGATGAGGTGGAAGGTATTGGCTTTAAAATGGCAGATCGGGTTGCTCAGAATATCGGGATTGCCTTTGACTCCCCGTACCGCATCGCTTCCGGGGTTAAGTACGTGCTTTCTCATGCAGCGGCGGATGGGCATACGTATTTGCCAAAGGATGAACTGGTGGAACGGGCTGCTGAATTGCTGGGAGTTGACAGGAGCCTGATCGAGAATGCAATTGTTTCCCTGGCGATTCAGCAATCGGTTTTTGTTGAAGAGATAGAGGGTCAGACGGCAGTATACCTTGCCCCTTTCTATTATGCTGAAGTGGGGGTATGCCGCAGGTTGCTGGCTCTATCCATGGTGGACGTGGAATGGAGCATAAAAGATATGGACGAGATGCTGAAAAAATTCCAGAGGACAGAAAAAATGTTCCTTGCTCTTAAGCAAAGGGAGGCCATAATTGAGGCGTTATCCAACGGGGTGACGGTTATTGCCGGTGGTCCCGGAACGGGCAAGACCACCATCATAAACTGTATTATCAAGCTGATGGAACAGCAGGGTATGACGGTAGCTCTGGCTGCTCCGACCGGAAGGGCTGCCAAGAGGATGACCGAGACTACCGGCAGGGACGCCAGGACCATACACAGGCTGCTTGAATACAGCTATGGCGATAACGGGCCTTACTTTCAAAAAGATGAGGATAATCCCATATTGGCTGATGCCATTATCGTGGATGAAATGTCCATGGTGGATGTTCTCCTGATGAATAATTTGCTGAAGGCCATTATTCCGGGAACCCGGCTTGTCCTTGTGGGAGACGTTGATCAGCTTCCGTCGGTAGGCCCGGGGAACGTGCTTAGAGATATTATTTCAAGCGGTATTATTAAAGTTGTGTATTTAACCGAGATCTTCCGTCAGGCCCAGGAAAGTATGATTGTGCTCAATGCTCACAGGATCAATCAGGGGCACATGCCCTATCTCAATGTAAAGGGCGGAGATTTTTTCTTTGATAAAAGGGAAAGCCCTGAGGCGATACTGGATACCGTCTTTGAACTGATATGCAGGAGACTGCCTAAGTTTGGAAACTACGATCCGGTTAGGGATATACAGGTGCTGGCGCCAATGAGAAAGGGTGCCATCGGAGTGAACAATCTAAATGTAGAGCTTCAGAGGATTCTTAATCCGCCTTCCGAAAAAAAGCGTGAAAAGGTGTTACACGGGGTCATGTTCAGGGAAGGCGATAAGGTGATGCAGATAAAAAACAACTACCGGACTATATGGAAAAAAAAGATAAACGGGGCTGTTATAGAAGAGGGAGAAGGAGTTTTTAACGGAGATATAGGATATATTCAGAGTATAGATCATGAAGAGCAGAATGCGGTTGTTTTATTTGATGATGAAAGAGAAGTGGTGTTGGATTTTTCCCAAATGGACGAACTGGAGCTGGCCTATGCCATCTCGATTCATAAGAGCCAGGGGAGCGAGTTCCCGGTGGTCATCATTCCGCTGGCATGGGGGCCGCCCATGCTGATGACCCGCAATCTTCTTTACACCGCAGTTACCAGGGCTGTGGAAATGGTTGTAATTGTAGGGCGGGAGCGGGTAATTGAAGCCATGATCAGAAACAACTATATTGAAAGGCGATACTCTGGTTTGGCCCATCGCTTCAGAAAGATGTTTGTTGCCATCAGCCTCTGATACTTTGCCTGCTGTGATATTATTAACAAGGGTGATACCCATGGATTTTTCCGCCATCAAGGAAGCGATTTTGGATATACTCTATCCACAGGATATTGTTTGCATATTATGTCAAAAGAGGCACAGGGATATAGACGATAAAGGTTTGTGTCCCGTTTGTGCAAAAACACTTCCTTATATAAAGCCGCCGATTTGTCAAAAATGCGGTAAAACGGTTAAGGAGGATACCGGCATTTGCCTGGAGTGTATATATGCCCAGTACCATTTTGAGCGGGCCGTACCGGTTTTTGAATACACTTCCGATATGCAGCAGCTTATTCACCGCTTTAAATACCAGGGCGTATACTATCTGAGCCGTACCCTGGGATACTGGATGGCTGAGGCGTATAAACAGCGCTGCAACTGGGAAGTGGACGTTATAGTACCGGTGCCTTTGCATCCCAGGAGGGAGCGGGAGAGGGGTTTTAATCAGTCAGCCCTTCTGGCCGGGGAGGTTGGAAGGAGTATTGGCGTCCAGGTAGACTGCAGAATTCTTAAACGCAGGAAACACACTTCTACACAGGTTGTTTTAAATAAACATCAGCGGAGGCAGAACCTATGGGATGCCTTTGAAGTGATCGACCCTGACAAGGTCAGGGGCAGGGTTATTCTACTCATAGACGATGTATTTACCACCGGAAGCACGGTGGATGAATGCAGCCGCGTGCTGATGCATGCGGGTGCAAAACGGGTGTACGTACTGACATTGGCTGCGGGAAGGCTGGATCGGAAACAGCATAAGTCGGGTTGATTACGCGGGAAAGGAGGAGAGCATATTGGATGTAAGGAATTGCAAACGATGCAACAGGTTATTCCAATTCAAAGGGAGTAAGTACTGTCCTCACTGCATCTTGGAATTGGATGAAATGTTCATAAAAGTGCGGGATTATCTGTACGAAAATGATGACGCCAATATAGCTCAGGTATCGGAGGCAACGGGGGTGGAAGAGAAGATCATACTAGAATTTTTGCGGGAGGGAAGATTAGAGCTTAAGGAACCTTCCATTGATTTGACCTGTGAACGCTGTGGTAAACCCATTACCAGCGGCAGGATGTGCAAGGAATGTCTGACACAATTTGAACGGGCTATGAAGAAGGATGTAAATGAGGCTATTAGAAAGGTTTCGGATTTAAAAGCCGAGGCCGGACGGGTCTATTTGGTGGATTATATCAAACAGAAGAAGCAGTAGCTGCTGAAAAATATAGAAAACGGATGTGGATATAGGGGTTCATTAAATTACCCCTAAATTTTTTGCCCTGTTCTGACGATATAATAGATGAAGCGGAGGAAAGAGGTGACATTAATTGAAGATCGACAGAACGCAGATATGGAAAATTATTAAGTTGTATCAAAATCAGGACGTGAAATCTAGTAATGTTCAAAAGAAGCGGGAAAAAGGCGATGAGGTGATATTATCCGATAAAGCCCACGTGTTTCAGACTGCCCTAAAGGCAGCTAAATCCGCTCCGGATGTACGGTGGGCCAAGATTGAAGAGATTAAGGCGCGGATGGAGAAAGGCCAGTACAATATAAACAGCTGGGATATAGCCTCAAAGATGGTGGATAATGCCTCTGAGAAAGAGGAAGGGTAGAATATTTGACATTGTTGTATTAAGTAAGGGGTTTTGTGTTATGCACAACCTGGAGAAATTGGTAAATATAATGGAGATGGAATGCGAATTGTATAATACGCTGCTGGATTTATCCAAAAAAAAGACGCATACCATCGTCAATGGAAAGATCAAGGATTTGGAAAAGCTGGTGGAGGCTGAACAACACCTTATACTTGAGTTAAGCCGTCTGGAAGATGAACGGGAAAAATGCGTTGCGGATTTGGCCCGGGAGCTTAATATGGATTCTGAGGATGTTGCCCTGTCCCATCTCATATCTCGCGCGGAAGGCGAATTGAAAGAGCGGTTGGAGAAGTTGCGACAAACCCTCGACAGGCTGATAAACGAGCAAAGACGGGTAAACCGGCTTAATGAGCGGCTCATAAAGAATAATCTTGAATATATCAATTTTTCTCTCGGATTGTTGACCGGCCGGGAGCAGACCGGCAGTATCTATACCAAAACCGGAGATGCGAATTCGAAGCGGCAGGAGCGCAATCTGATAGATAAAAAGGCTTAATATTAATCGAAGCTGTGGACATGAACGATTTGAGGAGTGAGACTATGGGATCTTCTTTTTACGGGCTGGAAATTGCCCGGAAAGGGCTTTTTGTCAACCAGGTCAATTTAGAGGTGACGGCCCATAATATTGCGAATGCCAATACAAAGGGTTATTCGAGGCAGCAGGTTATTCAGAAATCCGTAGAACCGATGACCGGCTGGGGATCGATTACTGCATACGGCGGATATGCTATCGGGGGCGGTGTGGATATCCAGCAGGTGCGCCAGCTTCGGGATGCCTATCTCGATATACAGTACCGCAAGGAATCAACGGCGCTGGGAGAGTGGGAGGTCAAGCGGGATATGCTGGCCCACATAGAGGCTGTATTCAACGAACCTTCCGATTCTGGTATTAGTACGGTACTCAATGAGTTCTTCAATGCCCTTCAGGCATTAAGCTTAAATCCTGAAGATCCTACAACCCGTGCTGCTGTGAGGCAACGGGCTCTTGCATTGACTGAAAATATTCGCAATCTTTATATAAAGCTGGAAGATTTGCAGAAGGAAGCAAACCAGGCAATAATAACCCATGTAGAGGAGATAAATGTCTATGCAAGAGAGATTGCGGTACTTAACGAGCAGATATACAAATTTGAGTCGGTGGGCCGGCCGGCAAACGATCTGCGGGATCAGCGGAATCTAATTTTGGACAACCTGTCTAAAATAGTACAGGTGTCGGTGCATGAGGACAGCAGTGGCCGGTTCAGGGTGGATATAGCGGGACAGACGCTGGTTGACCACGTAAACGTATATGAACTGGATATCGTATCCAGGAGCAGCAGAGTAGATGCCGTGCGTTATCCCAAAAACAACCATGTGGATACGAATGATCTGGTGGAAGTGGTATGGAAGAATACTGGTGAAAAGGTAAACATAACGGGTGGCATATTGAAAGGTTTTATTGATATGCGTGATGGTGTTGGTGGCAGAGAACAGTCCTTGCCCGGGGTTCCCGAAGAGTTGTCGGGGACCGCGCCGACTCCCGTGCAGCTTCACCCTGCACCCAACCAAAATACCGAATACGGAATACCCTATTTCATGCGCATGTTGAATCTGTTTGTCCATACCCTGGTGATCACTTTCAATGAAATTCACAGGCAGGGCTATACATTAAACGGTACGACCGGGATAAACTTCTTTTCGGATGGCAGCACCGATTTCGATCCAAACGATTTTCAGCAGCCCATAGTCAAGTTTATAACCATATCCGACGAGATAAGAAATGACTGGAACAACATAGCGGCGATATATCTGGATGAGGAAGACATAGCCAACGGAATTATTGATCCTACCACTACCAAGGGTAATAACAAAAATGTATTGCGACTTCTCGATTTGAGGTACAGAACTTATGTGCACGAATGCGATAATTTGGATGACTTTGTGAAGGCCTTTGTATCTACACTGGGGGTAGCCAGCCGTCAGGCTTCCAATGCGGCTGACAACCAGGAGATGTTGGTGGCCGAGATGGACAGGCGGCGGGAAGCGGTTTCAGGTGTTTCCCTCGATGAAGAAATGGCAAATATGGTGCGCTTTCAGCATGCCTATAATGCATCGGCGAGGATTTTGACGGCCATAGATGAGATGCTGGACACCCTCATCAATAGGGTGGGTATAGCGGGCAGATAAGCTCTATCTTATATTTGTGTATTTTCGGCAAGTACGTTTTTGATATGGCGGCTCATNNTTCTTTGAAAGGACTAATACTGTTTGTATAAAGGTGGTTTGGATTGATGCGAATAACCAACAAAATGCTGATCAGCAGCATGATGCGGAATTATAATAAAAACTTAAGAAGTCTGGCGAAATTGCAGGAACAGCTGGCAACCGGAAAGAGAGTTATAAAACCGTCAGATGATCCCGTGGCTGCGGCCATGTCGTTGAAGGTAAGAACCGATTTGGCATACAATCAGCAATATGTAAGCAATGTGAATAATGCTCTTTCATGGCTGGAGTCCACCGAATTGGCCTTAAGGGATCTGGCAGATGTGCTCCAAAGGGTCAGGGAATTGGCCGTTAAGGCCGGCAATGAAACCCTGTCTCATGAGGACAGAATTGCCATAGCCGACGAAGTTAAGCAGCTGCAGAGCCATGTGGTACAGATGGGCAATGCAACCTATGCCGGCAGGTATATATTCGCCGGGTATAAGACCGATCAGCCGGCTTTTGCAGTGCAGGGGAATCAGTTGGTTTATCAGGGTGATAACGGAAAAATTGCTTTTGAGGTAGGAGTGGGCAGCCGTATAGATGTAAATGTGATAGGTGGAGATGGCGGCGCTGAGATAGATAAGATATACGATGTGCTTGAAAGGTTTAAGGATGATCTTATGCATATGGCAGCTCCACCCCTGGCTGGTTATATAGATGAGATAGATGAGCGATTTATGCAGGTGTTGTCCCAGCGTTCGGAGGTGGGAGCCAAGATTAACCGTTTCGAGCTTGTCCGAGCCAGACTTAATGATGAGGAGATAAACTTTACCAACCTGCTTTCCCAAAACGAGGATGTGGATATTGCTCGAGCAATTATGGAGCTCAAGGAGGCTGAAAACGTCTACCGGGCTTCACTGGCGGCTGGTGCCCGTATCATTATGCCAACGCTTATAGATTTTTTGAGGTAAGCTGAGCAATTGACCGGAGGGAAAGCCGTGGGTTTGCGGATTACCACCACACCTGCCCTTATTGGAATAAATACGCAGCCGGCAAGAATAGAGATTGAGAGCCGACTTCCCATAGTTGAAATCAGGCAGCAGCAGGCTCAGCTTGATATAGAAATTAAGCTGCCAAGGGTTTACATAGATCAGTATGAGTGCTTTGCCCAACTGGGATATAAAAGCCCCCGGGATGTAGCATTGGAGAAGTTTCAAAAGGCTTATGAAAGTGTAATGGAATACATAGCTGAAACCGTCCGGGAAGGGGATAGACTGGCCGCCATAGAAGTGGAAGGGAATTCTTTGGCTGATATTGCGGAGGAGAGAGCTTACCGACAGCCGGCACTCGAGCCCCTGACATTGCCTTTGCCCAGACCAAGGTTTGAGGTGTCAGGAAGGCTTAGCATCCAATATCACCCTGGTGAAATACATTTCAACGCTGTTATTCATCCCGTTAGGTTTAGTGTGACACCGCATAAAGTGGAAATCTACATGAGGCAGTATCCCCATATCAGCATGGAGTATGTTGGGCATTCCATAGACAGGAGGGTATAGAATTGATCATAAACTCCAAGCATTTTGGCCATATTGAAATACCTGAAGAAGACATAATACGATTCCCATACGGTTTATACGGTTTTGAGAACGTAAAGGAGTATGTGCTGCTGGGCAAAGTGGAGGATGAGAACCCCTTCATGTGGCTTCATGCGGTGCATGAGCCTGATGTATGCTTTGTGGTGATAGACCCCTATGTGTTTAAAAAGGATTATTCGCCCTCAATAAATGATAAGATTTTGCACAAACTTGAAGTGGAGGATCCTGCTGATATACGCTATTTATCCATAGTTGTTATTCCGCAGGACGTATCCAAGATGACAGCTAATTTGCAGGGGCCCATAGTAATAAACGCAAAAAAGAACATTGCCATGCAGGTTATACTGGACGATGAGGAATACGGCACCAGGCACTACATACTGGAGGAGATGAAAAAAGGGGCGTAAGTGCAAGGCTTGCACTAATCTATTGATTGAGGTGGAGATATGCTGGTTTTAAGCCGGAAACCAGGCCAGTCGATTTTAATTGGGGATAACATAGAGATACAGATTATTGAAGTTCAGGGAGATCAGATCCGGATAGGGATAAGCGCTCCCAGGGATATTTCCATTGTCAGGAAAGAGCTAATAGACGAGGTAAGGCAAACCAATCGGGAAGCAGTGGTAGATAATTCACGAATTTCCCTTGAGTTTCTCGGTAAGGTCCTAAAAAAATAGGAAAAAAGCACTAATGTTTTTTATGAATTTTAATTTTATCCCTAAAGTTTTGTATTATTTTGTCGATATAATAAGTGAAAACAAAAAAGTCCTTTTCCTTTGCAGCGGCCGGGCAGAGGAATGGGATTAAAATAAAAAACCGCTGAAAAGGACTTCGGCGGAAATAAAAATTCAGGGAGGAATGATTTATGAGGATCAATCACAACATTATGGCACTTAATGCCTACAGACAGCTGAGCATTAATAATACTGGTGTTCAAAAATCTCTGGAGAAATTGTCGTCAGGTCTCAGGATCAACCGCACCGGCGACGATGCAGCAGGTTTAGCTATTTCAGAAAAGATGAGAGGCCAGATCCGCGGCTTGGAGCAGGCCAGCCGTAATTCACAGGATGCCATTTCCCTTATTCAGACTGCTGAAGGTGCACTGAACGAGACCCATGCCATTCTCCAGCGGATGAGAGAGCTGGTTGTGCAGGCGGGTAACCTGGGTACAAATCAGCCAGAAGATTTGCAAGCTATACAGGATGAGATACAAAGCTTATTAGCTGAAATTAATAGCATTGCTGAGCGTACACAGTTTAACGGGAAAACTCTGTTGGATGGTGATTTTGCAAGTACTTCTTTAATATTCCAGATAGGAGCTAATGAGGGGCAGCAATTATTGTTAACAATTGCTGATATGAGTGCTTCTGGGTTGGGAGTGAGTGCAATTTCTGTGTCTACATCGTTTGCTACTACTTCCGATATTGATGCTGCAATCAGCTCTATAGATGGAGCCATAGAGAAAGTTTCAGCCGAACGCTCCAAGCTGGGAGCTACTCAGAACAGGCTTGAGCACACAATAAAGAACCTTGATAATGCGGCTGAGAATCTGAGTGCTGCTGAGTCCCGAATCCGTGACGTAGATATGGCTAAAGAGATGATGGAGTTCACCAAGATGAATATCCTATCTCAGGCTGCTCAGGCAATGCTGGCTCAGGCTAATATGCAGCCCCAGGCAGTGTTACAGTTACTGCGCTAAGGTAGGTTTCTTTAAGAGGGTGCTTGTAGTTCTTGGAAGAAAGATGGTCGGCCGAGTATGGTCAGACCATCTTTCTGATTTTTAAGTTTGAGGTGAGATTAGTGAAAATATCTGCCTGTGTTATCACAAAAAATGAAGAGAAGAATATTGTCAGATGCATTAATAGTTACAAAGATATAGTTGATGAAATCATACTCGTTGATACAGGTTCAACTGACAATACGGTTGAGATTGCAAAAAGCCTGGGCGCTAAAATATATAATTATGAATGGTGCAACGATTTTTCAGCAGCTAAAAATTTTGCTATTTCCAAGGCTGAGGGTGACTGGATCATATTCCTTGATGCTGACGAGTTTTTTGCTGAAGGGCATTGCTATAATGTAAAAAAATATATTACATTATTACATGGTGATAAGAAATATGATGCCATATGTTGTAGAATGGCTAATATAGAAGAAAATGATGAGATAAAAAATTATGTTGTACAAATAAGGATTTTTAGGAATCATCCTGATATAAAATATATAAACAGTATTCACGAGAATTTGCGAAAAAGTTCAGGTCAGCTAAAAGCATTTTTTGTAGACAAGGAAGATATATTGATTTATCATACCGGATATTCATCTGGTATGGGAACAATCAAAGCTGAAAGGAACTTAAAGCTTTTGCTTGAGTCGAAGGAAAAAGGCTACTTTCCTCCGTATTTCAATGGTTATATGAGTGATTGTTATTTTATATTGAAGGATTGGGATAATGCGATCATCTACGCACAGGAGTGCATTAATGGCGGGGTTTCATTTTTCGGATACAATATTAAACCTTACATAAACATTATCGAGTCAATGATACAGAGAGGTGACGGTACCGAACTTATAATTGAAAGGTTAGAAGAATTTATCAAGGAGTTTTCCGACAATCCCACCTTTTACGTGTTTATGGGCGATGCACTTTATAAGCTTAAAAGATACACCGAGGCTTTTGAGTTTTATAAAAAAGCTGCTGAGCTTAATGAGAGTTACAATGGCATAGAAATTAATTTGGCGTTAAATAAAAAGTATTACCTTCATTATAAAATGGGTCATATTTGTTATTTAGGCAATGACTATGAGAACTCTTTTACATACTTTGTACAAAGTTTGAAAGATAAAAAGCATTTTTATCCTTCTTTTATGCCTCTTTATATGTTGGTCAAATACAATTCGCCACAGGAAAAACTTATGCTTTTTAATTCAATCTATGATCTTCAGAAAGAAGAAGATGTAAGTTTTCTCACCAAAGCTTTTGCCGTATTGAAGGATAAAGATTTACTGACTTATTACGAGGGAGTTTGGATTAAGAAATATGATCGCAGGGATTTAACGATAGCTTATGCTCTTTTCTCCAACGAACTGTATGAAAGGGCTTTTGAAAAGTTTATGGAAGCATATAAAAGTGGATTGTCAGGTGATGAATTACAAAGCATTCTTCTTGCAGCTTATTTATTATGCGGCTATGATTATTCAAAAAGACATAATATCGATGGCTTTAAAGATGAGGATAAAAGATTTTTGGAGTTAGTATTCAACCATGACAACAAAAAAATACCAGAGGAGTTTAAAAGTATATACCTTAATGTTTTAAAACAGATGATTAATGTTGCCGATGATGAAGCTTTGAATAAATATTTGGCTATTGCACAGTTTTTTGAAAAACCTGTTTGGAGGGGTATTTTGGACATAATGATTGACAACCAAATGTTCGCTTCTGCGTTCGGATTGTGCGATTATTTATATAGCACTAAAAACCAAGGGGAAGATGTGCAAGTCGAAGAAAACGAACTGATATTCTATATGG
>LFRM01274995.1_pt1 | contig 89581 bp, 69 predicted proteins | sample 618341 | NCBI WGS metagenome assembly LFRM01 (sample SAMN03654438, study PRJNA283298) | anaerobic digester metagenome | isolation source: pool of bioreactors CSTR01a, CSTR02a, and CSTR03a thermophilic anaerobic... | place: Denmark: Kgs. Lyngby | collected 2014-05-21 | reverse complement strand
AATTTGCTTTTCAAACACACCGGAGAAAATAGAGTCCAGAACAGTCAGATAAAAGAAGAGTTGCAGCGAAGAGTATCAGAGAAAAATTTGATATGTTTTAAGCCTAACGAAAAGTTCCAGCAAGCAGTGAAAGAATCACCAAGCAAAAAGGTATTAGTTAAATCACCAACCGAAAAGATATTAGTTAGACGTAAAACAAAAGGATTGGTAATTTATAGCGTAAACATAGCAGAGAAAAAAATAACTAATTTTCTAGTTTGGATGATGAGATTCAGAGGAGTAGCTACAAAGTATCTGCAGAACTACCTTATGTGGTTTGTAGTTATGAATAAATATTTGAAAGCCAATATAGAATCAGACATTGGGCGACTTTTGAACTTGTCATCGCACGACAGATGGGCGTGGGAGCGGTATTGGAGATTGATGAAGTTAAAATATTGATATAATACTTAAATTTAAACAATTATCCTTAATTTAATATCCTTTTCTTTAATAATTTTGTAACCGATTTACATTTTTTACAATATTTAACTAAAACTCTAGTCACAATTTGATATTTGTAATAAACTTATTTAAATAATTATTTATTTTTTACGTTTATATTTGCATAATATTTTTAAAAAATTTTAATTATGGATGTAGTAATGATAATCACTATATTGCTTTTTTTAGCATGTGTAATAGGTTTAGGATTTGTTTTTAGAAAAGCTGGATACAATTTCTGGTTAGTTTTCGTACCAATATATAATTTAGTGATATGGACAAAAATAATTGGTAAGAAATGGTCATGGGTAATTTGGAGTTTGGTACCTTTTATCAATTTATTCATGGTAATGCTAATGTTAATAGAGTTACTCAAAGGATTTAATCGTTATAATATTTTAAATCAAATATTAATTATTCTTTTTCCATTTGTTTATTTACCTTATTTAGGACTAATAAAAGATGTATACATCCCAGTTGGAGAGCAAAAAATCAAAAAATTAAGTAAGACCCAAGAATGGGTAGAAGCTATAATCTTTGCTGTTGTAGCAGCTACGATTATTAGAATGTTCTTTTTAGAAGCATACACTATACCTACAAGTTCTATGGAAAAATCTATGCTTGTAGGTGATTATTTGTTTGTCAGTAAAATTCATTATGGTGTACGCATACCTAATACACCGCTATCTTTTCCTTTTGCTCATAATATTTTACCTTTGACTAAAACTACTCCATCATACTCTAAATTAATTCAACTGCCATATTATCGTTATCCTGCTTTAGAAAACATAGAGAGCAACAAATTGATAGTATTTAATTTCCCAGAAGGTGACACAGTAGTGATAGCCGAACCTGCAATGAGCTTTTATACTATTGCTAGAAGTTTCGCTGTGCAAATGGCACAAAGTAATGGACTTACAGATAAAGATTATAAGAAATTTTATGATGCTGCTCGTAAATATCTATTGCAAACAGAGAAAATAACAGTGCGTCCTGTAGACAAAAGAGATAATTACATCAAACGCTGCATAGGTATACCAGGTGACACTATTCAGATAATTCATCGTCAAGTTTATGTAAATGGGAAACCTATGCCTATTCCTAAATATGTTCAGTTTGATTATATTGTAAAATTGCAACCAGATAGATACTTGTCTATAGAGCAAATAATGTCTACTGGGATTTCCAGAGAAGATGCTAGACAATCTGCTCAGAAAGCTCAATATTATGGTTATCCTTCTAATGTATTATTACTGCCTATGACAGAAGAAATTAAAGAGAAATTTTTAAAAAAATATGGTACTATTCTAGCTGAACCTTTACAAATAAGTGAAGATACCACTTGGGATTACTCTATTTTCCCCCATGATCCTAAATATCCCTGGAATAAAGATAATTTCGGGCCTATTATTGTTCCTAAAAAAGGTGTAACTATATCGCTCGATACAAATAATCTGTGTTTCTACGAACGTATTATTACAGCCTATGAACACAATAAATTATATGTAAAAAATGGTATAATATACATCAATGATAAACCTACTAATACATATACTTTCCAGATGGATTATTATTTTGGCATGGGAGATAATAGACACAACAGCTATGATTCTAGATTTTGGGGATTCATCCCTGAAGATCATATGGTAGGCAAGCCAGTTTTTGTATGGTTATCATTAGATAAGGATTATTCATTATTTGATGGTAAAATAAGGTGGAATAAGCTTTTTAGAGTTCCTAAATAAAAAATATTTTGAAGATTTTTTATTAAAATGAAATTATATGAAAAATTATACTCAAACACACTTATTATTTCAAAGCTTCTTTCAAAATATTTAGTCTAGCTTTACCAATTATAGTCGCTATTTCTTCATCTGGGGCATTTTTAATATTTTCAACTGAGCCAAAATGTTCTAATAATTTATTAGCTGTCTTTGGACCTATACCTTTGATATCAGTTAATTGAGTTTTTATAGTATTTTTACTACGCAATTTGCGATGATGAGTGATGCCAAATCTATGTGCTTCGTCTCTAGCTCGCTGTATGAGTTTGAGAGTAGGGCTTTTTTTATCAATATTCAAGGGCATAGAATCGTGAGGTTTATATATTTCTTCTAATTTTTTTGCTATTCCAATAATAGGAATATTATCTAAATCTAATTCTTTCAAAGCATCATATGCAGCATGTAATTGTCCTTTGCCACCATCGATTATTATCAAATCTGGTAGAGGTTTATTCTCATCCTTTTGCCTTTTATATCTACGATAGACCGCTTCATGCATTGTAGCGAAATCATCTATCCCTTCTACAGTTTTAACATTAAAAATTCTATATTCTGCTTTAGCAGGTTTCCCATCTATAAATACTACACAAGAAGATACGGGATATGCCCCTTGTATATTAGAATTGTCGAAACATTCAATACGTTTTGGCAGAGTAGGCAATTGCAAATCAATTTTAACTTTTTCTAACAATTGATTAGTAAATCTATTAGGATATGCTAGAGATCTACGTTTGTCATCTTCAGCTTTTCGCTCTTGCGCATTATGGAGACAGAATTTCAATAAATCAGCTTTATAACCTTTTTTAGGGACAGTTATTTGCACATTATCGATAGGAAAAGAAATCGGATATGGGACGATAAGTTCAGGTTGTAAGCCATCCCATTGTTCAAATAATTCTCCAATAGCATAAAGCAAAAGCTCTTCAGGAGATTCATTTAATTTTTTTTCTATATGAAAAACTCGACTATTCACTATTGACCCATTTTCTACTCTGATAGCTGCTATATATGCCTGATTATCATTCTCTAATAAATTAATAGCATCTAAATTATTCTCTTGATTAGTAACTATAATGGTACGAGAAGAATATGATTTTAATCTTTCCCATTTAATTTTCCATTGTTGCGCCTCCTCGAAATTAAGATTTTTGGCTTCTTTTTGCATGTTTTCATAAAGATAATTTTCTACTAATTTAGTTTTACCTTTTATGATATCTCTAGCTAGATTTATATAATCATCATATTCTTTTTCTTTTATCAATCCCACACATGGCCCTTTACATTTTTTGAGATGATACTCCAGACATACTTTGTAGCTACCATTTTTAATTTTTTCTTCAGATAAATTAAGTTTACAAGTACGTAGTGGAAAAAGCTTGTGTATCAATTCTAATAAAGATTTTGCAGTTCTCACAGAAGCATAAGGGCCATAATATTCTGCATTAGGAATATGTCTATTTCTAGTTAAAAAGATACGAGGGAAAGGCTCATTGGTTATAGCAATGAAAGGATAACTTTTGTCATCTTTTAATTGCATATTATAACGAGGCTTCAAGTTTTTAATCATATTATTCTCAAGTAGTAGAGCCTCTAATTCAGTATTAGTAACTGTAGTCTCGATACGTTCAATTTTATTAACCATTATTCTTAGTCTAGCACTACTATGCTGTGTACGAAAATATGAGGATACCCTATTTTTTAAATTCTTTGCTTTGCCTACATATAAAATATTATCATCTTTATCATAAAATCTATAAACACCAGGACTCTTGGGTAAAGTTCTTAAGATCATAGATATTTGCTCTTTATTCATAGTTGCTAGCTAAAAAATTATATTATAAGTTTAATGATTTTTATTGGTTCTATAGATTTCTCTTAATTTAGCATATTTCAAAAAAACACCATAAGCAGAGATTATTGATATTTGAAAGCCTTCGTATCCATCTAAAAAACCAGCTTTGTAAATATAATGATTTAAAAATTTATGAACAGGTTTTATAAAAAAATGCCAAAAATTTGGATTTATTCTAGCCTTATACAGTTCATTTGCAGAGATTTGAGTGAATTTATCTAATTGATTTAAATGATCGTGTAGACTGTAGTATGAATAGTGAAGTATATCAGCATTTATATGTTTAATATTTTTACTCTTAATGAGCTCGAGCCTGTCATGAGGATTTATACCACTCCACTGAGCTAGCTCCTTACGAACGAGTCTAAGTTTCTTATCTGGATACCAACCAGTGTGTTTTATCCATCTACCACAATAATATGTAAGCCTATTCATAGTATAGCCATCAGCAGTGGGATTGTTTTTTATTTCTTGTATTTTGTTTTTTAACTTATCTGATAAAGCTTCATCTGCATCTAATGATAATACCCAAGGATAATTAGCTTGCTGCAGAGCAAAATTTTTTTGTTGAATATACCCTTCAAATGTATGTTCTATCACTTTAGCTCCGTGAGCTATTGCTATTTCCTTAGTTTTATCTATTGAATGAGAATCTACCACTATTACCTCATCAGCTATTTGATAAACAGAATTTATGCAGCGAGCAATATTTTTTTCTTCATTATATGTTATAATAACTACAGAAAGTTTATTTATACTCATAAAAAATTATAAATGATAAAATTAATTTACAAATTTAATGAAATCGTAAAAATAGAGGGAATAAGATATTTTTATTAAAAAAAGTAGGATGTGAAGTAAATAAGGGGTAAATTTAACATTTTTATGTTATAGTTTAAATATTTTATTATTTAAATAAAATTTATTAATTTTGTTTAAAATTGTATAATTATGAAAGAATTACTTGAAAACATTGATAAATACTTGGCTCTACCCAAGGATCACAAGCGTGATTTTCTGGATGAGCTATATCAATATCTCGTCAATAGCAATGCTACAGCTGTAGATTATCAAAAAGTAAAAATTCAATCTACCGCAGCCATCTGTCCAGACTGCAAAAGCGAAAATGTCATAAAAGCGGGCAAAAGAAATGCTAGACAAGTTTATAAATGCAAAACTTGCGGTTATCAATTCCGTGAAACTGCTCGTACCTTTGTCTATCGCATGAGAAAATATCCATTAATGCTAGACTATATGAGATGTATGCTCGAGGGTAAAAGTCTGCGTGCATGTGCTGATGAGGTTGGCATTTGTCTGAAAACAAGCTTCGAATGGCGACACAAAATATTAGCTGCTATCAGAGCATTAGAAGGTGGTATAAGCTTTTCTGGTATTGTGGAAGCTGATGAGCTGCTAATGAACTACTCTGAAAAAGGTAGAAAATTCAAAAGCAAAGAAGAATATCGACGAGCTAAAAAGAAAAAACATCCAAAGGTAGCAGTATTAGTAGTTACTGACAGAGAAGGTAATTTACTTTTTAAACAAGTTGGAGAGAAAAAAGTAAAAAATGAACAATTAAGAGAAGAGCTAAAGAATAGATTATCAAAGAGCAATCTGATATGTGTAAAGCCCAAGAAAGAGTTCAGAAAAGCTGTTAAAAGTTTACAAAGTAAAAAAGTCATAGTAAACAAAAGACAAATTAAACGAGGGATATATAGTGTAAAGATAGTAGAAAGCAAAATAATTAATTTCAAGATGTGGTTGAGTAGATTTCACGGAGTGGCTACGAAGTACTTACAAAGCTACTTGATGTGGTTTGTGATAATGAGTAAGTACTTAAAAGAGTTGATAGATCCTGACATTGGCAGACTGCTGAACCTGTCATCGCACGATAGATGGGCGTGGGACAAGTATAGAGAGATATTAAGTCAAAGATATGAATAACATACTATAAAGTATAACAAAAATTTGTTATTTTCAAAACCTCTTAACGATAATTTTTTAAACTCTTAAAAAATTATCGTCTTATTACTTTCTAAATCAATTGTCTTTTAAATAAAACAACGCCGTGCTCCCTAATATAGCTGCATTCTTATTTATTAGTGCTGATGGCAATATTTTAACTTTGTCCTTAAATAACGACAATACATTATTATTGATGACTTCTGTTATAGTAGGTATCAGTATCGGATGAGCATTGGCTATTCCTCCAAACAAAAATATTGCTTCAGGATCTAGTATTAAAATGAGATTTGCTAAAGAACGCCCCAATACTTCACTAGTTGTTTTAAATGTTTCGATTGCTATTTCATCACCTCTTAATGCCAAATTATAGATTTCCTTAGTAGTCATATCATCTGGTACAGTTTCTCTAACATCAGAAGCACATTTCTCTTTATATGTTTGCAAAATTCCTCTAGATGATACATATGTTTCTAGACAACCTATTCTACCACAACTACATTTGCGATTACTCTCTGCTATTGTAGTATGTCCTAGTTCGCCAGCATAACCATTTTTACCATGTATAATATTTCCATTTGCGAAAATTCCACTTCCTAATCCTGTACCTATTGTTAACACTACAAAATCTTTCATCTCCTTTGCAGCACCAAAAAATTTTTCTCCTATTGCAGCAGCATTAGCATCATTTGTTAGTATCGCAGGTAATTGAAATATTTCACTGAAAATATGGACTATAGGAATATTTTCACCCCAATTCAAATTAGGTGCAAATTCAATGCAACCGCTATAAAAATTACCATTGGGAGCTCCTATACCTATCCCACTAGCTTTTATGTGCTGTTCATTACTCTTTTTGATATAATCATAATAAATGTCACTAGCAAGATCTTTCGGATTTTTGTATAATTTAGTATTAAAAGAACCTGAAAAAATTATTTCTCCTTTTTCGTTTACTAATCCATATTTTGTATTGGTTCCCCCAATATCTACACCAATGTAATAATTGTCCTTCATATATTTTTAATTTAATTGGTTAAAAAAAATTTTTTTATATCCCCAGATACAATATAATTTTAGATAAATCAATCCTATCATAGGAATAATAATTGAATGCATTTTTTATATATAAAAATCAAATAACATCATATCAATAAATATACATTTTTTATTAAATGTACAAATGTCCAATCCATTTATTACAAAAGTAAAAATATTTGGTAATATTACATAAATAATCCAGTAAGTATCACTGAATATATAACTATTATTCCTAATAAAATTGATAATTAAAAAAATTAAAAAGTTGTTACAACACAATCTATAATTCATAAAATGATATTTGTTATAAAATCATACCATTTCTACAAATTATTTTATTTTTGTAATTATTATTAAATATTTAAAAAAATAGTACTTTATGCCATGGGATGTTAATTCTTTTCGTAATCATTTCCCTTTTTATTCGTTAAATAATGATATTGTTTATTTAGATAATGCTGCAACTACACAAAAAAATATTGAGACTATAGATACTCTTAATTTTTTTTATTCTCATTTTAATGCAAATGTACATCGTGGAGCTCATTATTTATCTATTAAAGCTACAGAATTATTTGAGGATGCAAGAAATAAAATTCAAAATTTTATAAATGCAAAAAATAGTTATGAGATTATCTTTACCAAAGGTACTACTGAAGCTATTAATTTAGTCGCTTTTAGCTATATAGAACAATTTTGCAAGTCCGGTGACAATATCATTACCACACCTATTGAGCATCATAGTAATTTCGTCCCCTGGCAATTAGCTGCGAAAAGAAAAAATTTAGAATTGCGCGTTATACCGTTTAATGTTAATAATTATACTCTTGATCTCGCGGCTTTTAGAAAATTGGTTGATAATAATACAAAAATCATTGCTATCACTCAAGTAAGTAATGTGTTAGGAATAGCTACTAATATTAATGAAATTATTGACTTTGCGCATTCTAAAAATATTCCCGTCCTCATAGATGCTGCGCAATCTTTTCCTCATATGTCTATAGATGTTCAAAAATTAGATGCTGACTTTCTAGCACTATCTGCTCATAAATTCTACGGTCCTACTGGTATTGGCATTTTATTTGGTAATGAAAAATGGTTAAATGCTATGCCTCCGTATCAGAGTGGCGGCGAAATGATTGATCTTGTAACTATAGATAAGACTACTTTCAATGAATTACCATTTAAGTTTGAAGCTGGCACTCCAAACTTTGCTGATGCTATTGCCTGGGGATCTACTATTGATTTTATTAGTCAATTTGACAAAAACCAAATGTTTAATTATGAGGAAGAGCTTTGGAACTATGCATACGAAAAATTATCTTCTTTACCTTACATTAAAATTTTTGCTTGCCCAGAGCAAAAACATTATGGAGCTTTGTCTTTTGTTTTCAATGATATTCACCCCTATGATGCTGCGTCAGTTTTGGATGAATTAAAAATTGCTGTTAGAGTAGGTCATCACTGTGCTCAACCTTTAATGAATTTATTAGGTGTTACTGGTACTATCAGAGCTTCTTTTGCTCCTTATAATAACAAAGATGACATTGATAAATTAGTAGAAGGATTAAAGACAGTATATAAATTTTTTAACAAGAATTAGTTGGTTATGAATAATATCGAATTAAAGGCTAAACAAATAGAAGAAGAGTTTTCTATCTTTGATGACTGGATGGATAGATATAATATTTTAATCGATAAAGCTAGGAATTTAGAACCTTTAGATCCGAAATATAAAACTCCCCAATATTTAATAAATGATTGTCAATCTCAATTATGGTTATTTTGTGAGAATAAAGATGGTCGTTTGTTTTGTAAAGCTGATGGCGATGCTATTATTACAAAAGGTATGGCAGCTATTGTTCTAGAACTTGTCAATGGTGAACCATTGCAGGATATTATAAATTATAATTTTGAAGTCTTTGATAAAATCGGACTTCATTCTCATCTCTCTCCTACTCGTTCTAATGGATTACGTAGTTTAATTAAACAAGTAAAATTATATGCTGAGGCATATTTATTAAAAAATATTAGCAATGATAAACAAAGATAATGTAATTGAAATTCTAAAAACAGTTTTTGATCCAGAAATTCCTGTTAATATATGGGATCTCGGCATAGTCTATAATATCGAGATTACTGAAAATAATGATATAATTATTACGATGACTATGACAGCTCCTAATTGTCCCATCTCTGAGATGATTTTAAATGATGTCAAAGCTTCTCTTAGTAATTTAGAAGGTGTGAATGATATAAAAATCAATTTAACTTTTGATCCTCCTTGGTCTCCTAATATGATGTCTGAAGAAGCTAAACTACAACTAGGCTTGTTTTAGGTTTGTTCTGATTTTATTCATTCTATTGGCAACCACATGCTTTTTTATATTTAATCCAATCATTGTAGCTACCATTAAAGACATTCAAATCTATTTTAGTTTTTATTCCTTTTAGTCGTCCTCTATCTGTATATTGCCAAAATAAAAAATCTTTTGGCAACTGTGGCTCATCAATTCTATATGACGCTATCCACAAAGGCAAATGATCCAGATCATTACCGATTATTAAATCATAATATGTAGATACATTTGTATAAATCATTATTTCATGATCTTTTTCATTATTAATAGTCTGAATAAAAGTATTCAAATTTTTTATAGCAAGCTCTCTATCTGTATATTCCTCAATATCAATCACATATGGTAGTTTTACTTTCACATTATTAATAGAATTCAAAAAATTTTTAGCTTGTTCACTACCACTAATGTCAGCTATGAAATAATGATACGCTCCAAAGCAAACATTCCTTTTTATCAATTCTTTAGCATATTTTTCAAACATTTTATCTTGTAAGCTTATACCTTCAGACGCCTTTAAAAAGACAAATTCTATAGGTAAATCATTCCCATATAATAATGTATCCCAATTAATCTGGTCTCCTTGGTAATAGGATAGATCTATTCCATACACATTATAATTTTCTCTTTTGGGAAAATAATATTCAGATTTATTAATTATAAAATATATTATCAGCATTATAATCAGTGTAATGAGTAATAAAAATAGTAATTTCTTTTTTTCTTTCTTCATAATTTGTTATGAAATGCAATTTAGATAATGATTATTTTACGCAAAAAATGTTCCTTTATTATTTAGTTTTATATAAACTATTCAAAATTAAAATGTGTTATATGCTGAATCAATAGTAAAATAGCAGTGTTAGAAGCTGATTCTATAACTATTTCTCTATTACCATGAAAATTAAATTCATTATGAAAAATTTTTGTTGGTGTAGCTATGGCGAAATGTACTAATCCAACAGGTTTATCTTGAGTGCCACCAGTAGGTCCAGCTATACCACTTATAGCCACTGCATAATCTGTATTGAATAATTCTTTCCCATTTTCAGCCATATATTTTACAGTTTCTTTACTAACAGCACCCTTTTTAGCTATTATTTCTTCTGGTACATCTAATATTTCTTCCTTAATTTCATTAGAATAGCATACTAAGGTCCCTTTGTAATATTCAGAACTACCAGCATTAGAAACAATTTTACTTGCTACAGTGCCACCAGTACAACTCTCTAACGTACACAATGTTTTTTTAGAATTTACAAGTAATTTATGCAAATATACTTCTGGTTTATCTATATCATCATAAACAAAAAATTCTCTAAAAGTATATATTAAACTACTGATAAATTTTTTAAAACCTTCATTTTGTGAATAATCTTTCTTAGCAGTGAAAACTATTCTGAGATAACCATAAGAAGGAAGATAAGCAGCTGACAAGGTATCAAATTTTTCTAACATTGGTTCTATAAATGCAGCTATTTCACTTTCTCGAGTATTTCTAAAAGTATAAGCTACACGCCATAAATAAGCAGAATAATTATTAATAATCCATGGTAAGACAGACTGATCGAATATAGTTTGTGCTTCTTGTGGCACTCCAGGCAGACTAAATAATATTACATTATTTTTTTTGACTTTAATACCAGGCGCTGCTCCGACAGGATTAGGTAATAATTCAGCAGATTGTGGCGCCATTGCCATCCGTTCTCTCATTTGAGTATATTTTACTTCCTGGTTTTTATAAAAATTTTGTATAGTTCTCTTTACTTCATCATTTAATACGATTGGAACATTTAACCAATCAGCAATAGCTTCAATAGTTTTATCATCTGGAGTAGGTCCTAAGCCCCCCGTAGTGATTATCAAATTATGTGATTTTGATAATTTATCTAAAGCATTGACAATAACATTAATATCATCACCTACTGACAATATAGTTTTAGTCTGAAAGCCATTGATAAATAATTGATTAGCTATATATGAAACATTTTTATTATCTATAATACCTCTCAAAAGTTCATCCCCAATACTCAAAATTGCAATCTCCATACTAATTTTAATAATTTTATACAAAATTATTAAAACATTATGAGGTTATCAATTTAAACTATCTTCAAATAGTTCTATTGTAATAACAAAAACTATTTTAGTAATATAACTTCACCTATTACTATCTCTTTTTTATAGCCTTGTGAATCTTCAAATTTTATAATATAAGTATAAATACCTTGAGGGACAGGTTCTCCCTTATATGTACCATTCCACCCTTGATTTACGTCTGTAGTATAGAATAATTGTTTTCCCCATCTATCATAAATTCTCATTTCAAAAGTATTCGGATTTATGTTAGTTGCTGTAATATTAAATAATTCATTTAAATCGTTCCCATTAGGTGTAAATGCATTAGGAATATAAAAGGTATTAGCCCCTTCTTTAATAATTATATTGGCTCCCACTGTATCTATACATCCGTATTCATCTGCTACTGATAAAATAACATGGTATTCACCAGGATTTGTGTATGAATATGTAGGAGAATATTCTGTTGATATATTTCCATCACCAAAATCCCATTCATAAAAACTCGCACCAGTAGAATAGTTTTCAAAATATATTATTGGATCTTCAATAGTTGTGATTTGTGGTTTAGGTGCAAAATTTGCTTGAGGCATAGGGGCCTCTGTCAGCATTATAGAAATATATGAGCTACATCCATTCGCATCGGTAACTGTTAAATTATAATTTCCAGCAGAAATATTAATTAAATTTTCGCTATTTGCTCCATTAGACCATTGATAAACATATGGAGGAATACCACCAGTTACATTGGTTATTATATTCCCATCGGATTGTCCACAATGTGATTGGGTAGTGGTATAATTAATTGTTGGCAATGGATTTACTGTTACAGTTACTGTTGCTGTTCCTGTACATCCCGCTGTACTTGTACCAGTTACAGTGTAAGTAGTCGTTGCACTTGGTGTAACAGTTTTACTTGCTCCTGTCCCTAATCCACCAGACCAACTATATGTGCTTGCCCCACTTGCTGTTAATACTGAACTTGCTCCAGAGCATATCGCTGCTGGACTTGCTGATGCTGACACCGTTGGCAATGGATTTACTGTAACACTCACTGTCGCTGTGCCTGTACATCCTGCCGTACTTGTCCCTGTTACTGTGTATGTCGTTGTTGAACTTGGTGTAACTGTTATGCTGGCTGTATTGCCTCCTGTACTCCAACTATAATTATCTGTACCACTTGCTGTTAATACTGAGGTTTGTCCATTACATATAGCCGTTGGGCTTGCTGTTGCAGTTACCGTAGGCAATGGATTTACTGTTACACTTACTGTGGCTGTGCCTGTACATCCTGCTGTACTTGTCCCTGTTACTGTGTATGTAGTCGTTGAACTTGGTGTAACTGTTATGCTGGCTGTATTGCCTCCTGTACTCCAACTATAATTATCTGTACCACTTGCTGTTAATACTGAGGTTTGTCCATTGCATATCGCTGATGGACTTGATGTTGCTGTAACTGTTGGCAATGGATTTACCGTTACACTTACTGTTGCTGTGCCTGTACATCCTGCTGCACTTGTACCAGTTACTGTATATGTGGTTGTTAAATTTGGTGTAACTGTTATGCTGGCTGTATTGCCTCCTGTACTCCAACTATAATTATCTGTACCACTTGCTGTTAATACTGAGGTTTGTCCATTACATATCGTTGAAGGACTTGTTGTTGCTGTAACCGTCGGCTTGTCAAAAGTTATAACTACTTGATCAGTACAAGTGACGCCATATGTAGAAGTAACATTCCATGTAAGTGTATACACACCTGGAGCAGTAGCTGTAATAGAAGTAGTAGGTGAATTAACATTAGCAAAACTAATACCTGCAGTAGGTGACCAATGATATGAAGCATTATCTGGATTTATGACTGCTTCTAAATTTGTACTCAATCCGCAAACAGTCTTGTCTGGGCCTGCATTAGCATTGCACATATTACAAGCTGATGGTGCATTATATGTAATAGAAGCAGTACACGAAGGAGCATTTGTAAATTGAGCAGTTACAGTATGTGTAGTGCCATTAGAGTTTAATCCTGTCAAAGTGTAATTTATCGGACTATTAAAAGGGGGATTAAATGTTTGAGAAGCTCCACTATTATCAGTAACTATTAATTGTCCGGAAGTTGGTGGATCTGTAAAAGTAATGGTACCAGATACGGAATATAAATTAGTAGATGGATTACAAGCTGTGGGAGTAGCAGTAATATTCGACATATTACATATAACGATATTGCAGTTAGTACTACCTGCACCTGGTTGTCCTGCATTTGTTTGCTCAAAAATAATATTACATGATTGATTAGAATAGTTTGTAATTAATAATATATAGAATTGGCCTGTCTGTGCATTAGGTATATAACACCATTCCTCCGAAGAAGCGCTATAACTACAATCCACAGTATTACCAGATGGATATCCTCCACCAGCACCAGGAGCATGATGACTAGAACACCCCCCACTATTAGTTAAATATGTAGTTGGATACATACAAGGATCATCAATATTAGTAAAAGGTCCCCAGCAGATAAAATCTAAATCTTTTTGAGGACTACTATGAATATATATTTCTATATTGCCGGGTTGGTCAATAAGTAGATAATACCATACTGGATTAGGAGTGGAATACAAGCAACAATAATTTGGACCAGTTTCACCAGTTCCACTATTAACCCCAGCAGGAAAATTATAAGTAGTGCCAGTACAAAATGGATCAGCATTGATACATGTAGCACCACCACTACCACCTCCACCACTACCACCACTTGCACTCCAATTTAAAGTCATGCAAGTAGATTGATTTTGGCAGTTATATTTACTGACTAATAAAGTAACAACACCTGTAAAATTAGCTGTCCATGTGATAGAAGATTGTAAACCACAACCGTCATCATTATATGCTAAAACCGTTCCACTACCACAAGTATTACCTTGAAATAAAGTTAGCTGGGTATCAAAATCTGTATCACCACAAGTTTCCCATGTATAAGTAACTCCTGAAGTTACATTATATCGAGAATATTCTCCACCATATACGCATGTACTAACAGTTATAGTTTGTCCTGGACTAATTGATTGCGTAGAAGTTGGATAATTACTATTACAATTATAGCATTGAGAAAATAGTTTAATTTGAATAATCAAAATAAAAATCAACAAAGTAAAAATTTTTTTCATGTATAATATTTTAAGATTAATTTCAAAATTTTATAAACAATTTTTTTCTGTAAACAAATTTAATATATTTTTTTTAATTATCATTATTTTTTATATATTTTAGTTATATTACATATTAATTTAGTCAAATTAGATATTTATTAATATTAATTTTTAAAATCAAATTCAATGGTAAAATTAAATTTTTTCATTAAAGGGAATATCTACGATTTTATAATTAATTAAAAAATTTTAGTAATTTTATAAATAAATTTACAAATTATGAAAAAAACAATTTTAACAGTTTTATGTTGTATAATTTACATTATTATCTATTCGCAGGAATATAATAATGCTGAAGCAAATAAGATTATAAATGGTGCTGATCGCATTTATTATAATGATAATAAAACATTCCCTTCTTACATTAAATTTAATAGTAGTTTAGATAAAACTATTGATCAGCTCCTCTCTGAGTGGCAAAAAACTTTTAAAATAAATTTTAAATTATTAAATGTAGATAAAGATTTATTAGGATTTGAGCATTATATCTACCAAGAATATTATGATACTATACCTATTGAATGGGCTATTTTTAAATTGCATGTGAAAAATGGGAAAATTAATTCTTTTAGTGGAACCATTTGGACAAATATCCATCCTATTTCTAGCCCATCAATTAGTGGTGATATGGCAGTTAAAATTGCTCTAGATGTACATAAAGCAGATTTATATATGTGGCAGGATAGTGCTGAGGAGGCATATTTGAAAATTATTAATAAAGATCAAAATGCTACTTATACTCCTCAACCACATTTAGTGATTTATAAAACTAATGATCGAGAAAGCTTGGCATACAAGCTAACTATTTATTCTAAAAAACCCCTCGCTAAAAAAGATTATTATATAGATGCGAATACTGGAGAAATTATAGATATTATAAATAAAATACAAAATTCAGATGTGCAAGGGACAGCAGTAACAAAATATAGTGGCACTCAAACTATAACTACAGATTCTTACAATGGATATTATAGATTAAGGGAATCTGGCAGAGGTAATGGTATTTTTACTTATAATATGCAACTAGGCAGTAATTATTATAGTGCTGTAGATTTTACTGATGATGATAATTACTGGAATAATGTAAATGCGCAACAAGATGAAGTTGCTACTGATGCACACTGGGCTTCAGAGAAATATTATGATTATTTTTATAATACATTCAATAGAAACAGCATAGATAATAATGGTTTTGCTTTATATAATTATGTGCATGCAGACCTCATTGCATTTGGCTTATCTAATAATGTTAATGCCTTTTGGGATGGCGCTAGAATGACATATGGTGATGGTAATGCCACATATTCTCCTTTGACAACTGTTGACATTACTGCTCATGAAATCACACATGGCCTTACAGAATTTACAGCAGGATTAGTCTATGCTAATGAATCTGGTGCATTAAATGAAGCTTTTAGCGATATTTTTGCCACAGTTGTAGAGTTTTATGCTAAACCTACTGATGCTAATTGGACTATAGGTGAGGATATAGGTGCTGCTTTTAGATCACTTGCTAATCCTAATGCATATCAAAATCCTGACACTTATTACGGTGATTACTGGGATCCAAGTGAAGAAGTGCATAATAACGGTACGGTTTTTAGTCATTGGTTTTATATTTTAGTAAATGGAAAAACTGGAACTAATGATCTTGGTAATAACTATTCAGTTACTGGTATTGGAATAGACAAGGCAGCTAAGATAGCATATTATACTTTAGTAAACTATTTACCTCCTTCAGCTACTTATGCTGATGCTCGTTTTTTTACAATTTTGACAGCTACAGACTTATATGGTCCTTGTTCTGATGAGGTAGAGGCTGTTACTAATGCTATGTATGCTATTGGTGTAGGTGATCAATATCAGCCAGGTGTATCAGCTAATTTCTCAGCGTCTATTACCCAAGATTGTCAAGCTCCATTAACCGTACAATTTAGTAATTTATCTAATAATGCAGCTTCATATTATTGGGATTTTGGTGATGGTAGTACTAGCACTTTGCAAAATCCTTCTCACACTTATAACAGCTATGGCAATTATTCTGTTACACTTATAGCTGATGGCAATAGTTGTGGCATAGATACTTTAACTATGACAAATTACATTTCAATAGATCCTAATAACTTGTGTTATGTTCAAATGCCACTAGATGGTAGTGGTGGTATTGTTTCCAATTGTAATGGGATTTTGTATGATGGTGGTGGGCCTAATGGTAATTATGATGATATGTCGGATGCTATTATCACTATTAGCCCTACTGGTGCAACTTCAATTATGCTTTTTTTTAATTCTTTCGATATAGAACCTGGTAGTGGTTATAGTTGCGATTATGATTATTTAGAAATATTTGATGGACCTAGTACTAGTAGCCCTTCTCTTGGTAGATATTGCAATACTACGGGTGCTCCAGATACTATATTCTCTACTGGTAATTCATTGACTTTAAAATTACATTCTGATCAAGCTCTTAATTTAAGTGGTTTCGAAGCAGTGTGGATTTGTAATGCTACAAATGTGGCTCCATTATCAGCTTTTCAAATAGATTCAATAAATCCATGTAATGGCTTTGTTCAATTTATTGATAAGTCATTTCACAATCCTACTAGCTGGTTTTGGGACTTTGGTGATGGCAATACATCAAATCTACAATCACCTTACCATATTTACAATAATAATGGGGTTTATACAGTATCTTTAAGTACTAGCAACAGTTATGGTAGTCATAGTATTACAAAAACAAACATTGTTAATATCAATAGACCACAACCTCCTACGGTCATCGGAGATACAATTTGTCCAAATGAAACGGCTAATTTAAGTGCTTATGGCAATGGTGAAGTTTTATGGTACTATTCTACAGCAGACTTAACTTCGTTTAATAGTGGTCAGTCATTCATTACTCCTGCTTTACAGCAGACAACTACTTATTGGGTTCAGGATTATTTCCCATCAGCTTCTTACAATGTTGGTGATACTCGCAGTTCTAGTAATGGCGGTTATTTTACATATTCTAATCAGCATTATTTGATTTTTAACAGTTATACTAATTCTGTATTAGTTTCTGTTGAGGTAAATGCTCAGACAGCAGGCAATAGATATATAGAATTAACTGATTACCAAGGTAATACTATTGCTGATAAAACTGTAAATATCCCCAATGGCATCTCTCGTATTAACTTAGGATTTAATTTACCTATAGCTAATAATCTAAAACTATGGGGACCAGGTTCACCTAATCTATGGAGAAACAATAGTGGCAGTAATTATCCTTATCAAATTAATAATGTTTTATCTATCACTGGCAATTCGGCTTCAGATCCAGGATATTATTACTATTTTTATGATTGGGAAATCAAAATACCAGATTGCTCTAGTAGCAAAGTTCCTATTGTAGCCTTTGTAGATGATTGCCAAAATATAGAAGAGATATCACATCAAGTGATAAATATTTTTCCTAATCCTACTAGTGATAGAGTAAATATCAAATTAAATGACGATATGAGCTTAAAGGGATTATCATTATTCGACATCACTGGGAGAATAATCCCTACAAATATATTTCTAAATTCACAAAATAATTTTTATATAGATTTATCTAATTTAGCTGATGGTATTTATTATTTACAATTATTTATTAATGAAAGTAAATACATTAATAAAATTGTAGTACAGCATTAATTTGTATAACTCATGTGAAATAAATATATTTAAATAAAGTTTTGTAACTTTGGAAAAACTTAACATTTTACTATGATTAGGAATGAAGCATTAAATTTAGACAAAGAAAATTTAAGTGAAAAGGATCGAGAGTATGAGAGCTTGATAAGGCCAAAAAATTTTGGTGAATTTTTTGGGCAACCGCAGATAGTAGAAAACTTACGAATTTTTGTGAAAGCTGCTAAAGCTCGTCATGAGGCTTTAGATCATGTTTTGCTACATGGACCACCGGGTTTAGGAAAAACTACTCTTTCATATATTATCGCAAATGAATTAGGTGTAGATATTAAAGTGACTTCTGGACCAGTGCTAGAGAAGCCTGGAGATTTAGCTGGTTTGTTAACTTCTATGAAACCATTTGATGTATTATTTATAGATGAGATACATCGCCTCAGCTCAGTAGTAGAGGAATATTTGTACTCTGCTATGGAGGATTATAAAATAGACATTCTCATAGAGTCTGGCCCCAATGCTAAATCTATTCAAATTAAATTAAATCCATTTACTCTCATTGGTGCTACTACTAGGTCTGGATTATTGACATCTCCTTTGAGGTCTAGATTTGGTATAAGTTCTAGATTAGATTACTACACTACTGATGTTTTACTACAAATAGTACTCAGGTCTGCCAAAATATTAAATGTAGAGATAGACATGAATGCAGCAGAGGAAATTGCTCGCCGTAGTAGAGGAACTCCCCGTATAGCAAATTTATTATTGCGTAGAGTAAGAGATTTTGCACAGATAAAAGGCTCTGGAGTTATAGAAAAGCAAATCACTCTTTATGCTCTCAATGCTCTTAATATCGATTCTCATGGGCTAGATGAAATGGATATTAAAATTTTATCAACTATTATTGAAAAATTTAATGGCGGTCCTGTCGGTTTAAATACCATTGCTACTGCTGTGAGTGAAGATCCTGGTACTATTGAGGAAGTTTATGAGCCTTTTCTAATACAGCAGGGTTATCTAAAGCGTACTCCACGTGGCCGTGAAGCTACAAAATTAGCTTATGAACATTTAAACATTAAAAATAAAGGAAATGATGATACTATGTCATTATTTTGATAATTTTATTAATTTATAAATAATCATTTTTATGAAAATACTAGTTACTGGCAGTGCTGGATTTATTGGATTTCATTTGACAAAAAAATTATTAGAAAGAGGCGATAATGTGGTAGGAATAGATAACATTAATAACTATTATGATGTGAATTTAAAATATGCTCGATTAGCTGAAACGGGCATTGATAAAGATGCAGTGAGTTGGAACAAACGTATTACTAGTACTAAATATCCTAATTATAATTTTATAAGAATGAATTTGGAAGACAAAGAAGCTATCCAAAATCTTGTACTTAACGAACAATTTGACAACATTTGCCATTTAGCAGCTCAGGCTGGTGTGAGATACAGTTTAGAAAATCCCTATGCTTATATAGACAGCAATATTGTTGGGTTTTTAAATATTCTAGAGGCTGCTCGCGATAGTAATATTAAACATTTAGTATATGCAAGCTCATCTAGTGTATATGGTGGCAATACCAAAATGCCTCTAAGCACAGCAGACAGTGTAGATCATCCTATTAGTTTATATGCTGCTACTAAAAAAAGCAATGAATTAATGGCACACGTTTATAGTCATTTATTTAATATACCTACTACAGGATTGAGATTTTTCACTGTTTATGGGCCGTGGGGACGACCAGATATGGCATTATTTTTATTTACAAAATCTATATTAGAGAATAAGCTTATCCAAGTATTTAATTATGGCAATATGACTAGAGATTTTACATTTATCGATGATATTATTAAAGGAGTAGTTAAAGTCATAGATAAACCAGCTAAACCCACTATGGATGCTAATCCAGATCCATCAAGTAGTAATATTGCTCCATATAAGGTATATAATATTGGCAATTCTAGTCCAGTAAAGTTATTAGACTATATAGAAGCTATAGAAAATGAATTAGGCAAAAAAGCCATTAAGGAATTTCTACCTATGCAACCAGGGGATGTAACATACACTGAAGCAGATGTTTCTGATTTAGTGAGAGATTTTGGTTATAAACCTACAACTAAAGTACAGGATGGCATTAAAGAATTTATTAAATGGTACAAAAATTTTTATAATATAGACTGATAAAAATTTAAATTAAGCATTTAATTAATAAATTATTACTCTGATAGATTCACAATGAATAAATATATTTTTAAGATAGTAATTTGATTTATAATCAAAAAATCTTAAATTTTTTTATAAAACTATATTTTATTATTTTTGAAAAAAAATTATGAATGATAAGGTAAACGTAGATTTATCATTAGCAAAAGAATTATTACAAGAAAAAGATATTAAACAATTATTGCCATATCTTTCTCATGCTCAAAAAAATATTATAGAGCGTTCTGGATTAGGAAATGAGTTTTTAGGATGGGTAGATTTACCAGAAAGGATGCTTGATGATAAAAAATTTTTTAGTGAGTTAGAAGAAATAAAAAATGAAATTAAAAATAATAATGTTGACACACTGGTAATGATAGGAATAGGTGGTTCATATATGGGTACTAGAGCAATAATAGAAGCTTTACGCTATTATTTGCCATATGAATCATTACCTATCGTATATTTAGGTCATCATTTAGAAGCTGCATATATAGAGAAACAGTTGAAAATTTTAGAAAATTCTAATTATTATACAATTGTAATTTCTAAAAGTGGCACTACTACTGAACCAGCAATAGCTTTTAGGTTGATTAGAGAGCAAATGAAAAATAAATATGGTGAGCAGTATAGTAAAAGAGTTATTACTATTACTGATGAGAAAAAAGGTGCTTTACGAAAATTATCTGTTGAGGAAGGTTATCGTAGTTTTATAGTGCCAGATAATGTCGGAGGTAGATATTCTGTATTATCTCCGGTGGGCTTGGTACCTTTATATTTAGCTGGTATAGATATTAATGAATTGCTTAGCGGAGCTGATAGTCAAAGATCAGATATTTTTATAGATGATTGGTCCGAAAATGCAGCTTTTCAGTATGTAACTACTAGACATTTAGCCTATCAAAAAGGGAAACCTATTGAGATGCTTACTTCATTTTATCCATCTTTATTTTATTTAGCTGAATGGTGGAAACAGTTATATGGCGAGAGTGAAGGTAAAAATAATTTAGGTATTTTGCCTGTTTCTGCTATGTTTACTACTGATTTGCACTCTTTAGGGCAATATATTCAAGATGGGTTAAGAGTATTTTTTGAAACTATAATTTCTTTAGAAAATCAATTTAATACTCTTACAATTCCCAGTTCGAGAGATGTAGACGATGGTATGGAATTTGTAGCTAATAAACGAATAAGTGAAATCAATCAAATAGCTGAGAGTGCTACTGCTATTGCTCATCATGATGGTGGTGTGCCTGTTATTAAAATTTCTATACCGTATATGTCGGCTTATTATTTAGGTAAATTACTATATTTCTTTGAATATGCTTGTGCTCTGAGTGGATATTGCTTTGGCATAAACCCTTTTGATCAACCTGGCGTAGAAGCTTATAAAAATAATATGTATGCATTATTAGGTAAACCAGGCTACGAAGAGCTTGCTATGCAATTAAAAGAAAAAATAAATAATCTTTAATCTTTTTTGATGAAAATTCCCTTAGTATATTTTTTTTTATTATCTCTAATAATTATTAGCTGTGCTACTGTAGAAATGCCAAGTGGTGGACCTATTGACAAAACTCCTCCTCAGCTCATTTCTGCGACCCCAACAGATTCTACGATAAATTTTAATAGTACAGAAATTATTTTTGTTTTTGATGAATTTATTAAATCAGTTACTAAAAATAAAGTAGTTGTCAATCCTTACTTACCTAGTAATATGTATGATATTTCTACTCAAGGCAAAAAAGTTATTTTATCTTTTAATGACAGTCTGAGGGATAATACTACTTATACTATTACTTTTAATCAAGCCATTATTGATATTACTGAGGGAAATATTTTAAATAGATTAACATATACCTTCTCTACAGGTGCTAGCATAGATAGCTGCTTTATTAGTGGCAAAGCTATAATATCAGAATTAGATTTACCGATGAGCAAAGGTATTGTTATTTTAACTGATTTGTCAGATTTTAATTGGGATACTATGCCTACATACATAGATTACATCAATGATGGAAATTTTTTATTTTCTAATCTGCCTCCAAATGATTGGTATATGTATGCTTTGGAGGATCTGAATAATAATATGATGTATGAAATTAATAAAGAACATGTTGGTTTTTATAGCAATAAAATTGAGTTATCTAAAAATTGTAAACAAGAAAATTTAGATATTTTAACTTTTTTAGAATTTCCTAGGGAAAAACGTGTAGTTAGTGCACCTAGATTAAATCTAAATAATAGCATTGTGATTTTTAATCAACCACTGGATAATCCTCAGATTTCTATTAATCCAAATTCCTCAAATATTTATACCTATTGGAGTGCAAATAATGATACTTTATTTATTTATAATCCTATAACTGAATGGGATACTACTAAAATTAAAATAGTAGATAACGGACTAGATACTACTCTGAATATATTCACTGGTTTGCTTAATACTAAAAAAATTCCTCAAGATACTATTTTACAGTTAAAATTATTGAGCTATGATGGACAATTATTACCATCAGATTCATTCATTATTAGAGGATCTTTACCATTTAAATGGATAAATAAAGATTCTGTCTTTTTAATTAAAAATGAAATAGATACTATCAGATTGTCTTTATCTGATGATTATGCACTACATCATAACATAATGAATAAAATTTCGGATGGAGATTATGAATTAATAATAAAAGATAAAACAGCAGAATCTATCGCTAATACTTACAACAAAGAAGATAAAATTAGATTTTCTAAATTATCTAATAATGAAATTTCTAATTTAACTATTAATTTTACTAATCCATTAGCCTGGAATGGAATAATCGAAATAAATGGTAATTTACTTAAAAAGAGTGTTAATATTTCACAAGGTAGTACTATTTGTATCATTCATGAATTATTATCAGATAAATATGAACTATTTCTGGTAACAGATAAAAATGAAAATGGTAAATATGATACGGGCAATTTTATTCAACGCCAATTACCTGAAAGAGTATTTAGATATCCACAGCAAATAGAGATAATGAAAAAATGGGATCAAAGTATTAATTGGGATGTACCAAACATTGATTGAATGTAGGAAAATAATCAAACAAAATTTTTAAAAAATAAATTAGAGAATAAAAAGGTTCTATAACGTTTATTTTGGTGTGGATAAATTATTTTACCACAAAGAACGCAAAGTTATTACACAAAGTTCACAAAGTGTAGATTATTAACCCTGACCTTTAGGTCAGGGTATGACATAAAAAAGAATATGGGCTTTAGCCCTGAAAAACAAAATTCCAAAATCCTTTAATACCAAAAATCATGGTTCAGACAATTCACCCCGTGAGATATAAAATAAAAGATACATTCAAAGTATAATAGTAGTTATTTTACGGGGTAAATTTCTAACATTCTCTGTGTTCTTTGTGCCTTCTTTGTAAACTCTGTGGTTAATCTTTAAGTGTAAAATAATAAATAAAATTCATTTTTATAAAATTACTCTTTTTTAATCATTACCCACAATAAACGTTATAGAACCAACTATTTCATTTTTTTTATTCTACTCGAATTATAAATAACAGTTATAGAGCTTAACAACATAGCTGCCTCTGCGATTATTGGGTGGAGGAGAGACATCATAGCCATAGGTACTGCTATTATGTTATATATAAATGCCCAGAAAAGGTTTTGTTTTATTTTTTTAAAAGTTAATTTGGATAAATTAATAGCATCTAATATTTTTGATATATCACCTTTTGAGATTATAATATCAGCACTCTCGATAGTGAGGTCTGAGCCTGTGCCAATAGCAACACCTATTTCAGCTGCTTTCAGGGCTGCTGCATCATTTATCCCATCGCCTACCATCATTACTTTTTTACCTTCTATTTGATATTTTCTAATAATATCTACTTTTTTTTCGGGTGATACGCCTGCCCACACTTCGTCTATTGAGATTTTATTTGCAATATTATGAGCTGTTATCTCATTGTCTCCAGTAACCATAGCGGTTATCAACCCTAATTCTTTAATTTTTGCAATAGTATTAGCTGCATTAGACTTCAAAATATCACTTATTCTGATGTAACCTATTATTTCATTATTTTTTGTAACTTCTAACACCGTTTCTCCATTTTCAAGGAAATTTAAATAATTTTCTGGATAAATTGGTTTACCTATATTAAAAATATCATTATTAAATTTTCCTTTAATGCCCTGTCCGCTAATTTCTTCTATATCTGTTATTGTTATTTTTTTGAATTTAGCTTTGTCAATAACATAATTAACAATTGCTTTTGCTAAGGGATGTATCGAATTTTCTTCTATATTAGCTATAACATTTAGAACCTCATCATCTAAATTATGATCTACAACCGTTAATTGACCTGTTGTGATAGTACCAGTTTTATCAAATAAAATCACATTAATATCTTTAGCCATTTGGATAGCTTCGCCATTTTTAATTATTAGGCCTTTTTTAGCAGCTACACCACTAGATGTTACTAGAGCCATAGGAGTTGCTAATCCTAGAGCACATGGACAGGCGATTACTAAAGTAGCTACTAAAGAAAAAATAGCTGTAGACAAAGCTCCTGCATCTGTAATGATCCATGGAAAAATATTTGCTGCTTTATGTAAAAATGGTAAATATAGTTCATAATTAAAAAACCAAAAAACAAAGCTTAATAAGGCTAATATTAAAACTATGGGAACGAAATATCTTGTTATTTTATCTGCCAGAGCTTGTATGGGCATTTTAGATGATTGAGCTTCTTCTACTAATTTTATCATTTGATTGATAAAAGTTTCTTCCCCTACTTTTTCTACTTTTACATTTATAATACCATTCTCCACAATAGTGCCGCTTATCACATTGTCATTAACTGTTTTGTAAACTGGTAGTGGTTCTCCTGTAACCATTGATTCATTTATAGAAGCTTTACCTTCAATTATTTTACCATCCAAAGGTATTTTTTCGCCTTGACGAATAATGATGATTTCGCCTAATTTAACAGCATCAATGGGTGTTTCTATAATTGTTTCGTTATTCAATACATTTGCTGTATTTGCTTTTAATGAGATCAAAAGTCTAATCTCTTTAGCAGCATTACTTTTCATCCTAGACTCTATGTATCTACCTATGAGATTGAGTGTAATAATCATAGCTGCAACTGTACCAAATGAAAGTACATCTAATCCCAAAATTGCTAAAATATTTGTTAACCACGCAGAGATAGCTCCTATTGATAATAATGTATCCATATTAGTGTGAGAATGTATCAGAGCAACCCAAGCATTTCTGAGCATTTTTCTACCAGTGATAAATATCACTGCTGTGCTAGCTATTAGCTCTATAACGATGAAATAAGGTATATGGATTCCACTCATATGAATAATCATCAGTAACATCAATGGAATAGTAATATAGAGCGATAAATTCATATTTCGCTTTGCTTCTTGGAATTGTTTTTCTATTAAATCTTCTGTGGGAGCATCCGTAGTGGCTTTATAACCTGCTTTTTCGATAGCTTTTTTTATATCTTCAAAACTAATATTATCATTAGCTATTACAAATGCTTTTTGAGTAGCCAGATTTACAGATACATATTTGACTCCATCTAATTTTTTAACTGCATTTTCTACATTTTTTACACACATCGCACACACCATACCCTGCACACTAAATGAAAATTTCTTTTCCATGATTATAGCATTTATTAATACAAAAATAATATTAATGTATGAAGTTTTATTAAAAGATGATTAATATTAATCAAAACATTTTAGTACTTGTGATTATTTCACGGAATTGATAACCGCAGGTTTTGCATTTATAAACTTGTCTGCCATTTCTTTTGCCAGCTTTTATATGGCCATCTACCAGAAATTAATAAAGCAGATCTTAGAAATCACGTTTGTGATTCTTGAACAGAGCTAAGTATTTATCGATATTTTCTTTTTTATAAGTTGGTATTCAGTAAGTTAATTCCTGCATTCAAGAGCATTTTGGAAAATTCTATACCGTCAATCAGTTGAATTTCATTTTCTGCGGCGATTTTCTTTGCTTCGTCATTGAAGGTGTCAGCTGAAGTTATGACCCAAGCAATTTTATTATATCCATCATCAATGCTTTCTCTGTTAGTCTTATAGTCTAAAATTTGATTTATTGCCCATTCGTTGTCTTTGTCTTTGTGAAATTTTGCTTGAATGTAGATTATCAACTTTAAATTCTCAAAAACAGCCACAATATCGGCATCTCCTTCTTTGCCTCTCTCATTTTTGGCTGGAATGGTAACTTCGTTTGCCCCAATTGTCTTGAAATATGTCATTACTAACTTTTCAAATTTATCGGGGTTCAATTCAGTCTTAATAGTATCTAAAATAATGTTAATCGTTTTTTCAACGATTATCGAATGAAGGTGAATTGGTCTATTCTCTTGGAAGTTTGCGATACTTTGCTCAATACTTTCTACCAAGTCATTAATCAAGCAGTTAGTCTGGCGGATTTTCATTCTTGATGTCAGATTGGCATCAGCAAACTTTGCTCTGGATATATCCTTGTGAAGAATTTTCACCTTTCTGGCAAATCCCAAGTCATAGCGCTTACCATTTTCTGAAATAAGGTGGATTCCATCAGAAAGTACTTTTTTATTTCCCCATGTTTTGAGGTCATCAGAATAGGTCTCGTTAATCAATAAGGGTTTTTCGTCTATGATTTCACAAACCCAAAAAGTACCCCAACTTGGTACGATGACAATATCTCCCTTATTGAATTTCAAAAATCTCCAAAGGTTATGTCTTGTACGTGGAACTATACCCCACATTTCTTGAAATTGTCGGTAGAAATAGTTCTGATCATTTTCGAGTACTTTATCAATAAACTCTTTCTTTGTAAAATCTGAGAACCCAATTGTCAGAAATCCTCTTTCAAGTAAAGGATATGATAGTTCTGCTAAATATGAAATTCTATGAAGCCAATAATTCATAATATAAATATTTAAAGTGCTTACTCTATTCGGTTTTCAGCATACCCGCGTCAAGTTTCGCAACATTGTTTATGAAAACTTGGACTTTTATTTTGTTGCAAATATAAAACTTTATTTTAAACTGCAATGGATTTTCTTTAAAAATTTTCGGTCCTATAATGTTTTTTGTAGGTAAATTATTTTACCACAAAAAACACTAAGATATTACACAAAGTTCACATAGTTACATTTATAAACTTGTCTACCATTTCTTTTGCTAGCTTTTATATGGCCATCTACCATAAATTAATAAAGCAGATCTTGGAAATCACGTTATGATCTTTAGGCAGAGCCAGGTATTCATCGGTGTTTGCAAATAAATGTTAATTATTCCTTTACCACTATATTAAAATTCCTCCTCCTATCACCTATTCTTTCTCAATAAATTAATTTATCTTTTTGATACTTACTAAATTTATAAAAATAAAATATTATACTCAATTAAAATTTTTAGTAACAAATTAAATTTTACCTCGTAAAATATCATTTAATTGAGTTTTAACATCTGTAGACTCTTTTCTTTCACCTATTATTAATGCACAAGGTAAATTATAAATACCAGCTGGAAATTGCTTTGAGTAGGTACCAGAGATAACTATACTACGAGGTGGCACATAACCTTTATATTCTATTGGTTCTGATTTTGTAACGTCAATAATATGTGTAGAAGCAGTGATAATAGTTCCTGCAGCTATTACTGCACCTTCGCATATTCTAGCACCTTCTACTATTATAGATCGCGATCCTATAAAGCAATTATCTTCAATTATTACTGGATTGGCTTGAATGGGCTCTAAAACACCTCCAATGCCTACTCCACCACTTAAATGTACATTTTTTCCTATTTGAGCACATGAACCGACTGTCACCCATGTATCTATCATAGTTCCGCTATCTACATATGCACCAATATTAACATAACCTGGCATAAGAACAACGCCAGGTGCGAGATAACTCCCATATCTAGCTATGCCAGTAGGTACTACTCTCACATTTAAATTATCATACCCAGTTTTCAAAGGTATTTTATCATTAAATTCCAATGGACCTATTTCAATTTTTTCAGTTTTAGTAATTGCAAAGTATAATAAAATAGCTTTTTTCACCCATTCATTTACGATCCATTTATCACCTTTTGGCTCTGCCACACGTATTTCTCCATTATTTAATTGCTCGACAACACTAAATATCAATTTTTTAATGTTTTTATCTTCTAGAAGTTCTCTATTTTCAAATGCTTTAGAAATTATATCTTTCATTTTATTAATATTTATCGCAAAGTAAATCATTTTTCATAGAATACAAAAAATTAATTTATATAATAATTATATATGTTTAGCTTATATTATCTCTATTTAATACTTATTTTTATAATATTTATAAAATATTTTAATAAAAAATGTCTATATATTTGCATATTAAAAAAAATAGTTAATTTTGCACTAATAAAATTCAACCCCTAAAACAAAAATATGAATAAGGAAGAATTAATTTCAGCAATGGCAAAAGAAAGCGGCTTAACAAAAGCTGAAGCCAGAAAAGCATTAGATGCTTTCATGAGTTCTGTTAAAAAAACAGTAGCTAAAAATGACAAAGTTACCTTAGTAGGTTTTGGTAGCTTTGAGGTTGTACAAAGAAAAGCACGTGAAGGTAGAGATCCTAGAACTGGAAAGCCAATTAAAATTCCTGCAAAAAAAGTTGTGAAATTTAAAGCTGGTTCTACTCTCAGCAGTGCTGTTCAAAAGTAGAATATTCCTAATTAACAAAAATAAAAAAGCTCGCCAAATGGCGAGCTTTTTTATTAAGTATATTCCTTTATATTAAAAATCTATTGCTACATTATCTAATCTCCAAAGGGTAGATGTAGAAGATCCTATGCCACTTGAAGTATAATGGAATGCTAAACGTACTTTTTTTCCTGTAAAATCAGAAATATCTACTGTACCACTTGAGGTCCATACTCTGCTATTAGCTGCTGGCATATTGCACCTATCAGTAATGTTTGTAGCAAATGATGAGGGATCACCATCAGAATAATTCTCTAAAATGTATATTTTCATAGGTTGTGGAGTTCCATTGTCAGTATATTGTGTCCATAATTCGAATTTTATTGAAGCTGCTGTAGCACTTGTTAGATTAAATTCAGGAGAAATAAGCCAATCATCCGAAGCTCCATCTGCACCATATCCATTAATTTCCATACATCCACCTGGATTACCATTAGAGCTATTATAAGTCCAGTTTTTATTACTAGCAGCACTATATGTCAGCCAAGTATTATTAATTAAAGGATTAGAAGAGAATGTCTCTAAAAATGGTAAACTAGCATTTTCATCCCAATTTACTAAATCGTTTAAATCGCGAATATACAATTGATAAGTGCCATTATAGATAGATAATATACCTCTTATGCTTCCCTCACCAGCAGGTAATGATTCTGAAGCGAAATTAGCATAATTAGATGTTCTCAATATTAGTGTGTGTCCCTGTCTATCTAATATTGTTCTATTAGTAATAGCATCTGATTCAGCAAATTTAGAACCTACTTCTGCAAAGTGTACAGAATCTATCTGAATAAGCATACTCAAATAGCTAGAACTTAATCCTGGGATTGTCGTATTAATAGGTGCAGGAGGAGTGCCAGGGAGACTATCTCTGAAAATATGCTGATCTACTATAGCATCAGGTATCCTACCTATAGCTCCTTGATATTTATAACCTATTTGTACTAATCCACCATAATTACCTAGAAACAGGCCTTGACATTTAATATATACTCTTTGTCCAACCTTATATTGAGTATATAAATCATATCTATCTACCCTCACCTCTATTCCACCTGTATTATCTTGTATTTCTAATTGTTTATAGAAATTACCTGATTCATCATTTGCCACTACTATACCAGTAATGATGATATTTGTATCTATACTATCTAATCCTACTCCGCTATACATAGCTTTAAGATCAGCAATAGTGGTATTAGCAGCAAAATCTACATGCGGTATATCTATTGGTGGTACATCAAAATCGTCGTCCACACATCCTGCGAATAATAAAACCATACTCGCAATTACAATAAAATTTTTTATAAGTTTCATATATTTTTATTTTTTATTGATTAAAAACTAAGTTTTATTAATAACATATATGTCCTGCCATAAGCATACATATATTTAGGTGGGAATTTATCAATATTTTTGGTATCAAAATCGAAGCGAGATTGCTCAAAAGCAAAGAGTGCCAATTTTTGATTATCAAGGATATTATTTAAAAAGAAATTAACACCTAAACGATATTTATGTTTTATCATCCAAGATTTACTAACAGAAAAATCTAAAGTGAATCCACTTGATAGCTCTTGCTGTGCAATAATATCATTTATCAATGGATCATCGGGACCTAAATTATTAAGAGCAAATTGTGTACGTCGTTCAGGATTAAAATCCATATACATTTCATCGAAATAGTTAAATACAAGTGTAAACCACCAGTAATTAGGTTTATAATTTATTGCAACACTAGCAGCTCTCTGAGGTACATTAGGAATATAGAAATTTTTACTATATACTGTATAGCTAGTATCTGGACGAGAGAGATTATCGAAGCTAACGTTTGCTTTGAATCTACTAATGTATCTGTAATTACCTAAATTGCCAGCAGCAGAAATAGATAAATCAGGTAAGATATTAGCTTCTAATCCCAATTCTAATCCTTGATACAATTCATCCATATTAGATAAAGACATGTAAACGTATGTCTGGTATTCATCATGATAAAAACCTCGCATATCCATATGATCTAATATGTAGGTTTGATAAGCAGTGATGCGACCTCGTAAAAATTTAAAATTAAAATGATATCCTATATCACCAGATAATACTTTTTGTGCTGTAATATCATTATTGATTCTATTACTATTATAAGGAGAAAGAAAAATATCTAGACTAGATTGCGGTTTTGTAAATCCAGCAATATTAGCTTTTATATAATGTTTACCTGAAATTTTTAAGGTAGCTCCAGTTTTTAAACCACCTACAAGGTCATTAACTTGCTCAGATTTTCCTTTACTATTGTCAGGAAATCTACCACTTCTGTATAAACCATTCCTATATTTATTGCTAAAACCTATTTTGCCAGCTACGAAATAATCTACTCTTGGTAAAGTTTGCTTATATTGTGTCCATAAGTTTACTTCATTAGTATTTAGTTTATAATTATAACCAAAAACATCTCCTACATGTAGTTGTCTATTAGGATCATCTAAATTATTATAAAGCATCTCTGGCTTATCTGGGAAATCTCTTTCTGCATATTGATCGATATCTAAATAATAATTAGCACCTAATAAATCGTTAATTTTTTTATAATTATGAGTTTCGTAATGATAGGCTTGTAAACCGCCATAAATAATGCTAGATGGATTAAAAGTATATTTGATATTGCTAGCATAATAGAAATAGGTAGGATCATTATGTACCTCTTCTACAATATATCTAGCAGATTTCCCATCTAAATTAGCTAGATAATTAATTTGATAAAGTTTATCCCAATTAATTTGGCTAACAGTAACATCATTTTGCCATCTTTGTGTAACTATTTCTGCAATAAATGGATCTGTTTGATAGCTCGGTAAATATCTATAATAGTCTGGTCTAGGATCAGGAGCATTATACCAATTTAGTCTAGTAGTACCATAAATACCTGTTGTGAAACCAAAAGCATTTGTCCAAGTTAGCTTATCATTAAATTTATACTCATCATTTAGTATTAAATATGGTTTAAAAGTAGTCCTAACTCTAGCATTACGTTTTTCGCCATTTTGTACACCCCAGTTAGGGTTATAGTAAGGGTCATCGACTAATTCTTGTGCTTCTTTAACAGTAGGAGAAGCCAAAGCTCTTTTTTGTGGACTGGCAAAGATAGTAGCAGACAAGCTATGACGTTCTGAAAAACGTTTTTCTGCTGAAAAGAAAAAAGCATCTGCTTGTAGCCAGGTGCCAGGCATATAAGTATCATAAGCATATCTATGAGAATAAGCAGCCGCAAAGCCCCACCCATTTTGCATAATGCCACTATTATATGTATACATTAATCTATGTTCCCATGATTTATTACTAATACCGTAGCTGATCTGATGTCCGAGCCTGATGCGAGATGGAGTAGCTAAAATATTAGATACGCCCATAATATCGCCGAAGCTCATATATAATGGCTCTAATCCATAGGAATCGTCAGAATATCTAGTAGCATCATTTAATCCACTAATGTCAGAATAATTAACTCTATCTAGCTCTGGATTATATAGCAGCACTTGATTAATATATGATTCATAACCACCACGTTCTATGCCACGAGGTGAAAATGAACCTGCACTTAAATTGTAAGAAGCTAAGTTAAGATATGGATCTCGAGAACTAAGAAGCAATGGACTTAATGAAATGCCCCTATCAAGATCATCATTTACTATCTCTAACTCTAGCTCTCGAGCTAAATCTTGTTGAACAGTTTGAGATAAACCCCTTGTGAGCAAAATTACAATAGTTGTATCTTTCACAGACATTAGATCGATAATGTCATTATAAGGCTGATAACCTGTAGCATTCACATAAAGACCATAAATACCAGGTAAAATTTTAAATGAAGCAATGCCCTCTTCATTAGTTGTTGATTTAAATTCACCAATTGATACTTCAGCAGTAGCAATATTATTGTGATTTTGTGAATCTTCTACTTTTATATTTACAACAGAATAATCCTGTGCAAATGCAAAACTAATCACATTGAATAAAAAAAGATATACCAAAACCTTTTTCATAAAACTGAATTAATTATGCAAAAATAAATAAAATTTTAAAACAAACACACAAAATATTAATTTTTAATAATATTTATTCTAACATCCACTGCTATTATATTAGAGCCATTGCCCAATAAAGGATTTATATCCATTTCAGCAATTTCAGGAGCTATAGTCATTAGAGCACTTACACGTTGTATAATATTTGCAAAGACATTCTCATCTACCCCTTTACTACCTCTAACACCTTTTATTAGTTTGTAACCTTTCAAATTATGTATCATTGTCAAAGCTTCATCAAATGTAATGGGTGATAGAGCAGTTTGAATATCTTTAAGAACTTCTACAAATATACCACCTAACCCAGCAGTGACTATATGTCCGAAATCACCTTCTTTTTTGCCACCAATAAATAATTCTAATCCACTAAGCATGGGTTGTAAAAGCACACCCTTAGCATCTTGGATTTTCATTAATCTTTCAAATTCACTCAATAGCTGCTCTCTAGTTTCTACATTTAAAACGACACCACCTACATCTGTCTTATGTATGGGACCTACCACTTTCATTACTAAAGGATAAGAGATTTCTCTCAAAGCATTATCTATTTCTTGAATATTACTTACAACGATTTCTTTAGCTCTAGGGATACCTGCTGCATCCAAGAGTTGAGACACCATAGCAGGAGGTAAAAATCCATCATTGCTATTATTAATAATATTACGAATAGTATCTTTATCAACTTCAGGTAAAGCAATGTTTAACTGTGGTTTAGGTGTATTAAAAACAGAAATTAAACCTCTAGCAAAAAGTACTTCATCAGGAAAACGAACATGTCCTTTCGAAATAAAATCTTTCACTTCTTCACCAACTTCTATTTCGCACGGTAGAATAGGATAAATAGGCTTTTGACAAGTTAACATTTTTTCGTGTAAAACATTATAGACGTCGAAAATAGGGAATAACCCTGGACTACCGAATATTACAACCATACCATCAATATCATCAAATTCATTTTCACAATAATCTAATATAATACCTAATTGTTCAGCTGTACCAGTAGCTAAAAAGTCAATAGGATTATTTACAGATGAACCTGGGAAAAGGTATGAAAGGAGCTCTTTAGCTTTTTCTCCTTTGAGAGCAGGTATTTCTAAATCGCTATGAGATAAGGCATCTGTCAGCATGACAGCAGGACCACCAGCATGAGTGATGATAGCTAGACGTTTACCTGTTAATTCTTTATGCATAAATATAGAGGCCACTGTTACCAGATCATCTCTACCATAGCAACGTACGATACCTGCTTTTTTAAATAATGCATCCACACCTATATCAGCAGTTATCATTGCGCCAGTATGAGAAGCAGCAGCTCTAGAACCAGCCTCAGAATAACCAGCTTTAATAGCAGCTATTTTACATCCTTTAGATATTAATGATTGGGCATGTTTAAGGAGTTTTTGTGGCTTTTTCACATTCTCCATGTACAATAATTTTACTTTTGAACTTGTTAGCGGATCAAAAGTCTCATCCATATATTCTAAAATATCTTCTACACCTAATTGTGCACTATTACCTACTGAATAAATACTAGAAAAAGGCAAGCCTCTAACTATACATAAATCTACTATAAATACACCCGTAGCACCACTAGCAGTAATAAAATCACAGCCCTGAGGATTAGGCTCTGGAATAGGTGTAGTAAAAATACCTGCATAATTAGTATTGAAAACTCCAGTACAATTAGGTCCTATTAAACTACCATTTACAGAGTTTATAGTATCTACAATCCGCTTTTCTAGCATTGCTCCTTCTTTACTTTCTTCTGCGAAACCAGCTGAAATAATTATAAAAGCTTTTACTCCTTTTTTATTAGCTAAAATATCTACAGCATCAGGACATAAATGCGAAGCAATAGCTAAAATAGCTAAATCAATATTTTCTGGTATTTCATCAACAGATGAATAAGATTTAATTCCTTGCACTATGTCTGCACCAGGGTTAACCACAAATAACTGTCCTTTATATTTGTGATCTATTATATTTTTTAGAATTTTACCACCTGGCTTTTGCACATTATTAGATGCTCCTACTACGACAATACTTTTAGGGTTTATTAATTCCTGTCTAATCATAAAATATAATTTTTAGCAAAAATACATAAAAATTGATTTTAAAAATATTAAAATAAAACTCTTAAAAGCAGCAAATAGAATAATTGAAATAATTACATACTAAAAATAAGATGCCTACGTAATTATAAACAATTTGGCTTTAGATTATAATACTAAAATATTTATCATATTCGATTTTATTTTAAAAATTATAAATAATTTTGTATAAATTAAAAATGATGATAGAGTATCCACATTTGGATAAAATTAATGGACCCGAGGATTTGAAAAAATATTCTCTAGAGGAGCTAAAAGTAGTAGCACAAGAAATCAGAGAATATATAATAGAAGTAATGTGTAATACTCCTGGTCATGTAGGAGCTAATCTAGGTGTAGTAGAGCTGGCTATAGCCTTACATTATGTATTTAATAGTCCATCAGATAAAATCATTTGGGATGTAGGACATCAATCTTATCCTCATAAAATATTAACTGGACGAAGAGAAACATTTAGAACTATACGAAAATTTAAAGGTATAAGTGGTTTCCCCAGTAGAGATGAAAGTATTCACGATGCTTTCGGTACGGGGCATGCTAGTACTAGTATATCAGCAGCTCTAGGCATGGCTATTGCTGATAAAACTTTAAATCCAAATAGCAAAAATAATTTTATTGCAGTTATCGGTGATGGTAGTATGACTGGTGGTATGGCTTATGAGGCTATGAATCACGCTGGTGATACTAATGCAAACATTTTGATAATCTACAATGATAATAATATATCAATAGATAAAGCTACGGGAGCATTAAAAAATTATTTCACTCATCTAATAGCTTCTAAATCATATAATCAGTTAAAAAATACTGCTTATGAACAATTTAAAGAGACTTTTTTGCGAAATATTATTAATAAAACTACTTCAATAATTAAAAATAGCCTATTTAAACATTCTAATTTTTTCGAATCTTTTAATCTTAGATATTTCGGTCCAGTAAATGGCCATGATTTAGAACAATTGATTGATATATTGAATAACTTAAAAAACATACCTGGTCCTAAAATATTACATGTTTTAACTCAAAAAGGCAAAGGTTATCCACCAGCTGAGAAAAACACTGTGGTATTCCATAGTCCAGGTAAATTTGACCCAGAAACTGGAGAAATATTCAATAATGCAAATAAGGGGAATTGCCCTATTAGATACCAAGATGTTTATGGAAAAACACTTTTAGAATTAGCTGATAATGATAAAAGAATTGTTGCCGTTACACCAGCAATGGTATCTAGCTCTTCTTTAGATATCATGTATGCGAAGTATCCAGATAGAGTTTTTGATGTGGGAATAGCTGAAGAGCATGCAGTTACCTTTTCTGCAGGATTAGCAGCACAAGGATTGATACCATTCACGACTATTTACTCGACTTTTTTGCAAAGAGCTTATGACCAAATAATTCATGACGTAGCTTTACAAAATTTACCTGTAATTTTTGGCATAGATAGAGGTGGTTTAGTAGGTGAGGATGGCAAAACCCATCAAGGAATTTTCGATTTAGCTTATTTAAATTTAATACCTAATATGGTAATAAGTGCTCCTATAGATTGTATAGAGCTGCGAAATCTGATGTTTACTGCATATAATTATCAAAAAGGTCCATTCGCTATCAGATATCCTAAAGCTAATGCTGAATATTTAGATTGTAATCTGCCTATGGAGCTTTTACCAATTGGTAAAGCTAATATTCTAAAAGAAGGTGAAAAAGTTCTTGTTATATCTATTGGTAAACCTGGTCATGACGTAGTAGAACTATACCCAGATTTTGAAAAACTAGGTATAAATCCCACTCATGTAAATCTTCGCTTTCTAAAGCCACTAGATACTGAGATTTTAGCAGAGTTATGTAGTAAACACGATATAATTATAACTATAGAAGATGGTACACTCTATGGATTGTCTGCGACTATATCACATTTTTTGATGCAAAATAAAATTTATAGTAAACAAATTAGCTTAGGAGTACCAGATCAATTTGTAGAGCATGGTAGTGTAGATGAGCTAAAGCATATGCTTAAATATGATAAAGAAAATATCCTAAAAACAATACAACAAGCATATAGGGAAATTTAAGAAAGTAGGTGATAGGGAGACGGGGGGACGATGAGAAGGAGTTGAGGAGTTGAGGAGTTGAGAAGTTGATTAGTCACTTTGCAATAAAAAAAGCCATTTCCATAGTGGAATAAATTTTATTTTTATATTATCTTTCTTTTCCACATTTTCATAATCCCAAGTTATAATTGATAAATTTGGTTCTATAACGTTTTGAGTGGGGAAAGATTAAAAAAAGTAATTTTATAATAATAAATTTGATTTATTACTGGACAATTTACTATTAACCACAAAGTTCTCAAAGAAGGCACGAAGAATGATAGAATTAAATTGTCTAAACTGTGATTTTGTGAGATTAAAGGATTTTTGGATATTCGTACAAGAATCTGCGCTTCAGGCTTATTAAAAGATGACTAAATAGTAGTTTTATATTTGAAAAACGTTGCTTCCTATCCGCATTGGGAAATGATTTGTTATAAAACAAGCAAGCAGGGATGGGAAGAAGGGTTTACACTGTTTGAGCAAGCTAAAGCTTGCGAGTTTGTAAACCCCAAGAGGTNNTTGCGTAGTTTTATCAAATCATTTCCCCAGCGGAGACTTTTCTTTTGTTACTTTTCTTTGTGTGACTGACAAAGAAAAGTAAATTAGTTATATGATATGACTTTTTCAGGGCTAAAGCCCATATTCTTTTTATGTCATACCCTGACCTAAAGGTCAGGGTTAATAGTCTACTCTTTGTGATCTTTGTGTAATATCTTGGTGTCCTTTGTGGTAAAATAATTTACCGACAATAAACATTATAGAACCATTTTTTTTCTGTGATTTATTATACCTCATTTCAATTAAAATCTTTAATTTTGCAAAAAATTTTTATTAATTATTAAAGTCAAATATTATGGCAAAGATTAGAAATTTAAAGAAAAACTTAAAGTATTGGGAAGATTTTTTTGTAGCTAATGCTTATTTCACAACATTAGTCGTAAAAGATGAAAACAAAGCAGAGGAAGTATATAAGCTAACAGAAGAAGTGCAAAATAAAATTAATGAAGTCAGAAACATTATCACTAATCCATCTCATAGATATAAAAGATTACCTAAAGCTACTGCTAAAGTAGAACGTAAAAAACTAAGACATCAGCATGCTAAACAAATTAATGAAGCTGTTGATAATTTTTTAAATTTATATAATGAGCACTTCGATAAAGTAAATCAAATATTGGAAGATAATTTGCCAAAATAAAATCATGGGACCTTCATTATTTCATGAAATCATTTATGGACCTGTAAAAAGTCGAAGGTTAGGCAATTCTCTTGGCATAAACATTATTCCTACAAACGAAAAAATATGTTCATTTGATTGCTTATATTGCGAATGTGGATGGACTCAAGAGTTCACCTCAAATAATTTTATCGATAGTGAAACTTTCAAAAATATTTTAGAAGATCATTTAAAACGACTAAAAGATAAAAACATAAATCTAGATTCTATAACATTCTCTGGTAATGGAGAATCTACCCTACATCCAGAGTTTTTATCAATAGTGAGACAAACTATTTCATTGAGGGATAAATATTTCTCTAATGCTAAAGTAACTGTATTAACTAATGGAAGTATGCTTCATTTACCTCAAGTGCAGGAAGCTTTATCAATAATAGATCAACCAATACTAAAATTAGATAGTGCGATACAGCAAGAGTTTGAAATAATTAATCGACCAATGTATAAAATTAATATTCAAACTATAATAGAGAATTACGCAAATTTATCGGTTCCAAATAAAATAATACAAACATTATTACTACGTGGTAAATATAATGAGACAAAAATAGATAATACTAGCGAAGAATCTCTAAATGCTCTAGTAGATGCTATCAATAAGATAAATCCTAAAATATGGATGCTCTATGTGATAGATCGTCCTACACCAGCAAATAATTTAGAAAAATTAACTTTTGCAGAATTAGAAGTGATTAAAACTAAATTGCAAGATAAAGTAAATTGTGAAATAAAAATTTACGCATAGTTTAATTAATTTTTTACTATTATTATAATGCTACATAAAAAATGAATTTATATGCGACAAATGAAATATTTATGGGATTATGATATTAGGATATTATTGGCTATGGAGCAAGCCATATCTGGGAAAAAGGAATTTCTTAATTTTTTAATAGAAAATGGTTATCCCGAAATAGCTGCATTTGCTAGTGCAATAAGAGCAGATGAAGAAGCATATCAGTGGCTATTAAAATACGGTTTTTTAGAATTATCTTTACTATCAGATGCTATTGATGGAGATAAAGATGCACTCGACTGGCTAAATCAACATAATTTACAAACATACATGATAATAGCAATTGCATGCCAAGGATCTAATGAAGCAAAAAATTATTTAGCTAAAAATAAATTAGACTTTTTTATACGATTCGCAGATACAGTAGCTGAAGAGCTAAAATATCAAAAAAGAGAACGGGGAGATTATCATAAATTCAAATAAAAATTATTTAAAATTTTATTATCAACCTTTTAATAATTACTATTATTATTGTTTTATAAAAGTAAAATTATCAATTTAAAGGTAATGTTACAGTAAATGTTGTTCCTTTGCCCTTTTCACTTTCAAAATCTATAGTGCCATTTAAAAGTGTTACAAATTCTTTGACTAGTAAAAGACCTAGTCCAGAACCCCTCTCTTGATTGGTGCCATATTGTACTACTTTTTCACCTATTTTAAATATCTTTTGTTTGATATCATCAGACATACCTATTCCCGTATCACTGACTGAAATTATGAGTTTATTATTTTCAATAAGGCTTTTTATTGTTACCATGCCATTTAGCGGAGTAAATTTTATAGCATTACTAATAAGATTCCTCAATATAGTATTAAGCATATCTATATCGGTTTTGAATATTAGTTCATCTTGTCCTTCGAAAACTAGTTTGATCGACTTCTGACTTGCTAATGAAGAAAAGAGATCTTGCATTTGAGATAAAATATCTTTTAGATTAACATCTACTATTTTAACGTCGATTCTTCCTGATTGTGATCTCACCCACAATAATAAATTATCTAAAAGTTGGTTAGTATTAGTAACTACTTTTTCTAATTCATCGATAAGTTCTTTTCTCTCTTTAGCAGGCATATCATCAAAATCTCTTCTCATAATATTTATGAAACTCATTAAGCTAGCTATAGGATTACGGATATCGTGAGCGATAATACTTAAAAATTTATCTTTGGTTTGATTAGCTATTTGTAGTTCTTTTTCATTTTCTTTTAATTTTTCATTAATATTTATAAGCTCTGCATTCATCTCTGCCATTTCTCTAACATATTTGCGATTGATTTTCGTATTCCTATATAGCAAAAGTGCTATCACTAGAGCAAATAATAAACTAATAATCAAGAAAAATTGCAATTGTTTACTATTTTTTAATAATTTATTATTTAACTCGATATTTTGTTTTAGAGACATATTTTCATTAATGAGATAGTCATAATTACTCTTAACCAATATATCTATAGCTTCTTGGATAAACATTTGATTATATTTGTCCTTATAAGCATCATAAGATTTTTGTAAAGTTTCATAAGCATTTTTGTAATTACCTAATTGAGCATAGGTTTCAGCAATTATTAAATTTGTCGCTATTTTAGAATCTAAATTATTAAGGCTATCAGCATATCTTATAGCTTCTTCAGCATATTCTAATGCTTTGGCATATCTACCCAATTTGTAATAGCTATCAGCTATGTTATTAAGGTCTGCAACTAATCCAGATTTGTCTTTAGCTTTTTTACGATATTCTATAGCTTTTAGATTATATTCAATACATTTTTTATATTGTCCTAAAGTATTATATAGATACCCCAAATATGAGTATGACATTCCAATAAGATTATCATTATTTAGTTTTTTTGACTTTTCTAAGACGTCTGTCAAAAGATCTTCTGCTTCTTTGTATTTATTGATTTCTATAAAATTCAGGGCTAAATTCATATAGCAGCGTAATAGTTGTTCGGTGCTATTAATCCTATATGATAACTCTATAGCAGACTGCACAGCATCTATACTCTCGTTAAACAAATTCATTTTAAAATATGCAGAGCCTAATAATCTATAAAATTCTATTAATAGACTATCATTTTTAAATCCAGGTATATATTTTTTAGCTTCTATGAAATTATTTAATATTATTGAATTCAAATTTATATTATTAGCAATAATGCTCTGATAATAGAGAGAATACACTATCCCATTTGTATCTTTCAGAGAATTGAATAATTTATATGAAGCAGCAAAATGCTTTAAAGCTTGTAAATTATTTGAATATAAATAATTCATATACCCTCTAGCAAATTCTAATTTTGCAGAGAATGTTAAATCATTTTGAAATAATATTTGGCTCTCTAATAAATCAAAATAGCTATTTACCTTATTTGTATCATTTATTGTATTTAATTTGTCTATTATTTGGTTTAAAGAAAAATTATTTGAATTTTTAAATAAATCATTATTTTTTGCTAGTTTATCATCGGCTAGTAATTTAATATTAATTATTGAGAATATTAGGAAGATAATAAGTAATAATCTTCTCATTAGATAAAATATTTTTACAAAAATAGTATATTTTTATATAAAATAAAAAATTTCATTTTTTAATATGATAAATATCATATTATATGTAAATTACAGATATACAATTAATTACAAATTTAGATTAGAATAATTATAAAATAAAAATTATTATAATTAAAAAATTAATATTAATTTTGCAATATAAAATTAACAATAAATGGATGCATTAAATATTTTAAAAACTCACAAGGTTAAGGCTACAATCCAGAGAATAAAAGTACTAGAATATCTAATGAATTCTACTATGCATCCAAGTGCTGAAGATATTTATTTACATCTAAAAAATGAATTGCCAATTATATCATTATCATCTATTTATAATATTTTAATAGAATTTGAGAAAAAAAATATTATTAATAAATTAATGACAGATAGAAATGTGATTAGGTACGATATTAACAAGGAGAAGCATTTTCATCTTTATTATCCTGATGGTAGTATCGAAGATTTAGAAGATAAAGATTTAGAGAATCTACTGTCTGAATATTTCAAAAATAAATACCCACAAATAGCTAATAGTGGTGATATAGATGTTATAATAAATTTAAAAAATGAAAAACAACCCACAAAAAAATAAAAAATATGGAAACAGGAAAAATTCCCTTATTAGGAGACCCATTACCACAAATGAAAGTTTTAACTACTCACGGTCCCAAAACCATACCAGATGATTACAAAGGTAAATGGTTGGTATTATTTAGTCATCCAGGCGACTTCACACCAGTATGCACAACAGAGTTTTATGCTTTTGCTAAAAGGAATGATGAATTCAAAAGTTTAAATGCAGAATTGCTAGGACTCAGTGTAGATCAAGTATTTGCACATATTAAATGGGTAGAATGGATTAAAGAAAATTTACATGTAGAAGTACCTTTCCCCATAATAGCAGATTCACTAGGAACCGTAGCTAATACTCTAGGGATGATACATCCGAGTAAAGGTTCAGAAACTACTAGAGCAGTCTTTATAATTGATCCAAACGGAATAATACGCATAATGCTTTATTATCCACAAGAAATTGGCAGAAATGTAGATGAAATTTTAAGGTCACTAAGAGCACTACAAATGAATGATAAATTTAAAGTATCTCTACCTCACAATTGGCCAAATAATGAGCTAATCGGTGATAAAGGTATAGTGCCACCACCTAAAAATATCGCAGAAATAGAACAACGTAAAAAAGATTACGAAGGATACGATTGGTGGTTTACTTATAAAGAACTCAAATAAAAAAGTTAATAAATAGAAAAAGGGATTCGTTTGAATCCCTTTTTCTATTTATATCGGATCTTCCCCATAATTAATAAATTTTTAATAGCTCAATAACCTGATGGTTATATCAAGTATTTTTTTTATTTATAATTTTTGTTATAATTTTGCATACTAATTCTCTCCGTAGCTCAGCTGGTAGAGCAGCTGACTCTTAATCAGCGGGTCGCAGGTTCGAATCCTGTCGGGGAGACTCTATATTTTATTTCCTAATACGAAATATTTTGATTTCTATTAAAAAATATCTATTTTTGTTAATAATTTAATTATGACTATTAAAGAAAATTTGCAAAAAATAAAACAAGAATTACCAGCTAATGTTACCTTAGTAGCAGTATCTAAGAGTAAAACTATTGATGAAATTATGGAAGCATATGATGCTGGGCAAAGGGACTTTGGTGAAAACTATGTCCAAGAGCTTAGAAACAAGCAACCACTAGCACCCAAGGATATTAAATGGCATTTTATAGGTAATTTGCAAACAAAACAAATCAAATATATTGCTCCATTTGTATATATGATCCATAGTGTTACATCAATCAGGCATATAGAAGAAATAGATAAGCGAGCCAAACAAAATAATAGAATTATACCAATATTGATAGAATTGCACATAGCCAATGAGATTACTAAATCTGGGGTAGATGATAGTGAACTTTTTGAACTTTTAGAATATTACAATAATAATAATTTTGCAAATATAGAAATACAAGGATTAATGGGAATGGCAACTTTTACTAACGAAACAGAGCAGATAAGACAAGAATTCAAACATTTAAAAAAAATTTTTGATATAGTAAAAGAAAAATATTTTAATAACAATGTGAATTTCAAACATTTATCTATGGGAATGTCAAATGATTATATGATAGCTATAGAAGAAGGCAGTACAATAGTGAGAATAGGAACATTGATTTTTGGTGAAAGAAAATATAATAAATAAAAAAATTTTTTGTTTAAAAAAATTTTGTAATAAATAATAAATTTATTATTTTTGCAAGCGAAAAAAAATTGGGAGAGATGCTCGAGCGGTTTAAGAGGCACGCCTGGAGAGCGTGTAATCGTCACAAGCGATTCGTGGGTTCGAATCCCACTCTCTCCGTAAAAAAATTAAAATGGGGAAAAACCAAAAGAAAAATAAAACAAATATGAAAAAGATTGCAACAGTATTAGTAATTTTAACTGTGACATTTGGCATATCTGCTTTTGCACAGAATCAAACACAACAAAATGCAAATAATACTCAAAACGTACAAGCACAAGCTACAGATACAATGGATACTGCAGCCGCAGCTACACTAGCTCCAGCAGGTCAAGATCAACAAACACAGGAAGCTGCTCCTAAACAAAGTTTCCATCAAGTACTAAAACAAAAATTCATCGAAGGAGGAGTAGGTTGGATGACTCCTATATTACTCTGCTTAATATTAGGATTAGCTATCAGTATTGAGCGTATTATTTATCTTTCATTAGCTAGATCAAATTCCAAAACTTTACTAGAACAAATTGAAAAATTAGTTTTGGAAGAAAAAGACATAGAGAAAGCAAAAGAACTATGTCATAATACCAGAGGTCCTATTGCTAGCGTATTTTATCAAGGATTATTAAGATTTAATGAATCTATAGAAAATATCGAAAAAGCTATTGTATCATATGGCAGTGTACAAATGGGACATTTAGAGTCTAACCTTACATGGTTATCATTGTTTATTGCGATAGCTCCATCTTTAGGTTTCTTAGGAACAGTTATAGGTATGGTTTCAGCATTTGACGCTATCGAAATAGCAGGTGATATCAGTCCTACTATCGTAGCAGGTGGTATGAAGGTAGCTCTTTTGACTACTGTCTTTGGTTTGATAACTGCACTTTTATTACAAGTTTTCTATAATTATATTGTTTCACAAATAGAAACTATCGTAAATGATATGGAAGATAGTACCATTACATTTGTTGATATCATTTCTATGGCAAAAGATAATAAATAATTATGAAAAATAAAAAATTATATAACATAATATTTGCAGCTGTATTAATAATATCAGCAGCTGTAATTTTATTCGTTAATAGTGTAGATGTTAGATTATATGTGGGTTATGTTTTAATATTGGCCTCATTAATAGCTTTATTATATTCATCTATCAGTGTAATGTCTAAAAACATTAAGAAAAATTTAAAATATATTATAGTTTTTATTGCAGCTATAGCTTTAGTAGTATTATTTTATTTCATTTCTCCTAGTAATGACCTCCCTCTATCTATTTATGAAAAAACAAATACTCCACTTGGATGGAGTAAAATAATAAATGCAGGCATGTATTTAGTATATACTTTAGTAGGAATTGTTATTTTATCTCTTATATACTCTCAAGTTAGACATTTAATAAAAAAATAAAATTATGGCTAGAAAAATCCCACAATTAAATATGTCTTCAACGGCAGATATTTCCTTCTTGCTTTTAACTTTCTTTTTACTTACATCATCTATTAATACTGATAAGGGATTATCGCGAATGCTACCACCATTACCAGATCCTAATGCTAAACCACCTATTATAAAAGAAAGAAATGTTTTTACAGTATTAGTAAATACTTATGACCAACTTTTAGTAGAAGGTAAGCCGGGAGATATTCGTAATCTACGTAAGCAAGTAAAAGAATTTATAGCAAATCCTTATGATGATCCTAATCTCAGTGAAGGTGAAATTATTACTTTACCTCATTTAGGACAAGTAAGGAAATCCAAAGGTGTAATATCATTGCAAAATGATAGAGGTACATCTTATGATATGTATATTAAAGTTCAGAATGAATTAGCAGGCGCCATCTATGAGCTTAGAGATGAGCTAGCTCAAGAAAAACTTGGTAGATCTATTTCGCAGATCAGTGATCAAGCTATTCTAGATGAGATACAAAAAGCAGTGCCTATGTCTATTTCTGAAGCTGAACCAAAAGCAATAGGAGGTAAATGACATGTCAAGATTTAGAAAAGAAAAGAAAAAAGAAGTTCCAGCTCTAAATACTTCTTCAATGTCAGATATTATTTTTATGTTCCTTTTTTTCTTTATGGTTATTACAACTATTCGCGAAGCTACATTATTTGTTAAGGTTCAAGTACCCGCTGCTACCGAAATTCAAAAATTAGAAAGAAAAAATTTAGTATCATACATATACATAGGTACTCCTATTAATATACAAATGTATGGATCAGAACCTCGTATTCAATTAAATGATCAATTTGGAACTGTAGAACAAATAAGTGCTTTTATCGAAAGTGAACGCGCTGCTCGTCCAGAGCAAGACAGACCATTTTTAATTACCTCTCTTAAAGTAGATAAAGATGTTCGCATGGGTATAGTAACTGATGTGAAACAAGAACTTAGAAAAGTTGGTGCTTATAAAATTAATTACTCCGCTAATAAAACTGATAATTTATTTAAGTAAATCTTTCAAAAATTTTTTGATAAAAGGGGACTATAAATATAGCCCCTTTTTTTATATTGTTTTATACAATTCTATTAATTTTTTCCCCTCATTTTCCCAATTATAATATTTCTCAATTGCATTTCTACCATTTAAGCCCATTTCCTCAGCTATTTGATTGTTATTTATTAGAAGACTAACTTTATCAGCTATTGACTCGATATCAAATGGATTAACACAAAAGCCACAATTATTTACTTCTATAATTTCTTTATAATGAGGTATATCAGATGCAATAATCGGCAACCCAGCAGCTAAATATTCAAATATTTTTGTACTTAATGCTATTAAATAATTGGGTACAGGATGTAATAAAAGTAATCCAATTTTTACTTTAGAAAGTAATGCTACTAACTCATCTCTGCCTAAAACTCCATGATAAATCACTTGCTCCCATTCTTTATGATTTTGCAAATCAGTTTCTAAAGATCGGGTAGAAAAATTACCAGCTAAATGCAGCTTAATATTAGCTTTATAGGCTACCTGCATCATCTCATATATTCCCCTGATCTTTGATATACTACCAATGTACACCATAGCATTCTCTCTATCTTCCCATTGCACATTTATTTTTGCAAATTCATTCAACTTTGGATAATTTCTCACTTCTACAGTTTTATCATTATATTGCTTTAATCTATTCGTAATCTCTGGAACTACAGTTACTATAGCAGTAAATTTATTTACAGATTTATTTTCATATTTTTTAAAAGCATTAGCGATCATTTTAAGTATAAATTTATTAAGATAAGGTTTACTTAATAATTGCTTGGGTACATCCTCGTGAACATCGTAGACAACCTTTTTATTTCTTTTCAAAAGTTTAAGTCCAATAGGTATAAGCTCTGGATCATGGAAATGGTATATATCTGCATCTAACATTAATGCTTTTTTATATACTCTTTTAGTAGTTAAAATAATACGTTTCCATCTAGAGCTAGGCTTTCCCACATCAAATATTTTTATTCCATCTACTATATTATCTCCGCGACCATCAGCTACTACTATACTGATTTCATAAATATTTTGTAAACTTTTGCATTCTTTGTGAAATATTCTGATATCATCTCTTTGGTGTACACTAGTTAAATGACAAACCCTCTTCATAATTTACATTTTTAATTATTTAATAATTCATTATAAATGCTATCAGTAGCTATATCTATGTAGTCGAAATAAGAATTTATCAAATTATAAAAATTAAATAAATGTATAGAATTAGAACTAACTATAAGTAATTTTTTCATAAAATAAGTCTTTAGATTTTCTTTTTAGAAAAAACTGGTTCATAAAGAAATAAAAATGTTATCATATAAGTAAAAAATATTACACCAGATTGACGTTGCAATATAGACTCCCACATACCAAAATATAAAAAACATATCATTACATATAAAAGTAAATATTTTTTTTGTTTAATGGCTTTAACAATATATGCACAAATGATAGCTAAATAAGCAAAAATACCGATAACTCCCATTTCTAATGCTATCCGTAAATATTGATTGTGTGAGTCTAATAAAGGGTCCATAAGCGAGGTAAGGCCGTATTGGCTATATACATTTCTATAAACATCACCAGCACTACCTACTCCATAGCCCATAGGATTTTCTTTAATTTTTTGCCAACTTAGGGTCCATAATATTAATCTTTTTTCATTAGCTTTTTTAATATATTGATCTGCATCTATATATTCTTTAGGATTTTTTAGAAATGTAATAGTATTATTATATGTTTCACTAAAATTAATTGCTCTGAAATGTCCATATTTAATTACCACAAAACTAATTATAATGAATAAAATGGCAATGGTAGAAGCTAAAAGTGGTTTTAACTTTTTATATAAATAATAAATAATTATTGTTAAAATTGTAAAAAATAAAAATAAATTAGCCGATAATGATGACAGTAATAATATGCTAACTATTGAAATTATTGAAAAAATTATTAAAAACCATTTAGGGAAATTGATAACTTTTTTATATTCCCAATAAAATGTAATGATTAAGCAAATGATAATATAGAAACTCAAATAAGATGGATGTATGTGTTGAGAAAATCTAGAAGTGAAAAAAGCTGGCAAAATATGAATTTCATTATACATAATGATAGATTCTACAAAACCAATAGCGCTCCTGATAATTACTAATAACATAAATGAAATTATCCAAAATGGTAATGATAAAGGTTTTTTTGATTTAAATAAAAACAAAATACCAAAAACTAAGAAAGATAATTTTTTTTCTAATTCAAAAAGTCCTTCTTTAGTATCAGTAGCTTTCAAAAAAAATATAACGTATAAAACAAAAAATCCCACCCATAATATATTTATATTCCAATGAAAAACTAAATCCTTTTTAATAATTCCATAAATACAAAGTATTACAAAGCCGACTACTCCATAGGCGGCGTGAGAAGGATATAAAAATAGTGTTATTAAGGGTAAAATAATAGCTATATCAAAATAACTTTTAGGAGATATTTGTTTAAAAAAATCTTTAACTGCTTCTTTGCTCATTTTTATATTATTACAAAAAAATTTTTTGTAATCAAAATTACATTTAAAATTTCAAACGCATTAATATAATATAAATCATATATTTTTGCAAAAATATAAAAAATTGAAGGTTAAATTACCCATAAAAATAGGAATTACTGGGCCAGAATCTACTGGTAAAACATGGTTAGCAGAGCAATTAGCTAATTATTTCAAAACTGATTATACTCCTGAGTATGCTCGTGAATATTTATTGAAACTAGACAGGCCATATAACTATGATGATGTAATAGAAATAGCAAAAAAACAATGGGAAATGATAAATAAACAACCGACTAATAATAGCAAAGTTGTAATTTATGATACTGAAATGCTAGTAATCTATATTTGGCTAATATACAAATATAAAAAATGTCCACAATGGATAACAGATGCATTTCATAGGCAATCCATAGATTTATATTTACTCTGCTATCCAGATATAGAGTGGAACTATGACCCATTAAGAGAAAACCCAGACAATCGTTTAGAACTATTTAATATTTATGAAAATGAATTAATAAAAGCTAAAAAAAACTACTTCATTGTTTCTCAACAATTAGAACATAGATTTGTCAATGTCTTGAATTATCTTAAGAATAATTATCCATATATCTTTTAAATTTTTACAATGATTTTATTTATATTTTTGTAAAAAATTTTCAAATAAATTAAATGCGTTCATACGACAATAGAAAATTATTTTTTGTTTATATTTTTATAATTGCATTTATAGTATTAGGCGTGAGGATATTTTATATTCAAATAATTGATCCTACTTATAAAACATTAGCAGAAAAAAATACTCTCAGATATGTGTATGAATATCCACAGAGAGGAACTATATATGATGCTAATGGTAAAATATTAGCAGGTTGGAGGCCAATATATAATTTGGCAATTATCCCTTATGAATTAGAACCTTTTGATACAAATTATATAGCTCAATTATTAGATACAGATACAAAATTATTAAAAACTAAAATAGAAAAGAACAAGAAAATGGGTGGTTATCAACCAGTAATAGTATATGAAGATATGCCAGATGCAGCGGTTAGCTATTTTTATGAGCATGAGAGTGAATTTAATGGCATAATCGTAGAAAAACGATTCACGCGTAATTATCCATTAAAAACTGGTGCTCATTTATTAGGGTATATTTCAGAAGCTAGCCCAAAAAAAATTGAAGAAGATTCATATTATCAAATGGGTGATTATGTAGGAGTCACTGGATTAGAAGAATTTTATGAAAAAGATTTAAGAGGACACAAAGGTGTAAAAGTCTATATAGCAGATGTACATAATAGAATAGTGGATAGCTACAAAAATGGACAATTAGATTCTACTATGATTAATGGGAAAGATTTATATACAAGTATTGATGCTGATTTACAACAATATGGTGAAGAACTAATGCAAAATAAACGTGGTGCTATCGTAGCAATAAATCCTCAAACTGGAGAAATTTTAGCCCTCATATCTTCTCCCAGTTATGATCCTAATTTATTGACAGGTAGAGAAAGGAATAAAAATTATATAATGCTAAGCAATGACAATAAAAATCATACTTTATACAATAGAGCTACTATGACAAGGTATCCACCTGGCAGTACATTCAAGATTGTAAACGGTTTAGCTGCATTGCAAGAGAATTTTATCGATGAAAAAACATCTTTTGGCTGTTATGGAGGTTATCGCATAGGTTCACACACTATAGGCTGCCATGGGCATCCCTCTCCAGTAAATATAATTAGTGGTATTCAATATTCTTGTAATACTTTTTTTTGTCAAGTATTTAAAGTTTTTGTAGATAATAAATATTTTGGAAAATCTAGTATAGGATATGAAAGATGGCGATATTATGTAAATATACTTGGATTTGGCATACCACTGGGAGTAGATTTACCAAATGAATATAGTGGGTTCGTACCTACTTCTGAATATTATAATAGATTAAAAGGAACTAGAAATTGGAAAGCTGATGGTATTGTTTCTGTAGCTATTGGGCAAGGTGAGATTGGCGCTACGCCGCTACAATTAGCTAATTTAGCTGCAATCATTGCTAATAAAGGATGGTACATACCTCCACATATAGTACGTGCTATAGGACATCCAGACAGTTTAAATCCTAGATATAAAAATAAAATTGTAGTTCCTATTAATGAGAAATACTTTGATCTCATCGTAGAAGGTATGGAAAAAGCAGTTACCAGTGGTACAGCAACAATAGCACAATTACCTGAAATACGCGTGGCTGCCAAAACTGGTACTGCACAGGATCCACCTAGAAAAAGTCATAGTGTTTTTATAGCTTTCGGTCCTGTAGAAAATCCTAAAATAGCGATAGCTGTTTTAGTAGAAAATGCAGGGTGGGGAGCCTCGTATGGAGGACCTATTGCTAGCTTAATGATGGAGAAATACCTAACAGATACTATTAAGCGTACCGATTTAGAAAACAGAATGAAAGCAGCAGATTTTTTAATTAAATAATTGTATAAAAAACAACAAAATGAAATAATTAAAATTAGATAAGAAAATATTAATAATCTAAAGTGCTTAAATGATGTCTAAATATGCAGCAAAATAAAAATAAAAGATTCCCCCCAGATATAATTATTATCTCAATATATATAATTCTTTCCATTATAGGATTGATAAGTATTTATTCTGCATCATATCAAGATGGCATAAATTTTTTTAGTTTATCTTTTAAATACATACATGTAAAACAATTTGTTTGGATATTAACAGGATTATTGTTATTTGTATTAATTATATATTCTAATCCACATTTGTTTTCAAATGCTGCCGAGATATTTTATGGAGTAATATTAGTATTATTATTTTTAGTTTTAGTAATTGGAGCCGTAGTAGGTGGCAATAGGGCTTGGCTAGATATAGGTAATGGCATTAGATTGCAACCATCAGAATTTGCTAAATATACAACTGCTCTATTAATATCCAAAATATGGAGTGATCCTGATGCTAAGCGAAACATAAATAAAACTATGAGGAATGTTTTAATAGTAATAGCTATCCCTATGCTTTTGATATTTTTACAAAAAGATATAGGCACAATGCTTATCTTTTTTGCATTTATTTTAGCATTATATCGTGAGGGCTTACCTTCATATGTCATTTTTATTGGTTTTTGGTTTATATTAGTATTTATTCTATCTTTTTTAATAAAACAATTTATTTTTTTATTAATCCTGACAGCAATCACATTGATATTTATATTTATTTTCAGGAAAAAACGAAAATTAATTATTAGGTTTGTAGAGATTTACGTAATTAGTATAATATTGATAGTAGGAGTTAATTATTTTTACAAGATGCTTATGCCCCATCATCAAGAGAGAATAGAAGTAATGCTAGGCCTAAAAGATGATCCTAAAGGAGCATCTTGGAATCTACGACAATCTATGATAGCAATAGGTTCTGGAGGATTAACTGGTAAAGGATTTTTAGAAGGTAGCCAAACACAAATGAAATTTGTTCCAGAACAAACAACAGATTTTATTTTTTGTGCAATTGGTGAAGAATGGGGATTTATAGGGGCTTTAGTAGTTTTATCATTATATTTAATTTTATTATTACGAATTCTAAAATTAGCGGAAAGACAAAGATCTATTTTTTCAAGAGTTTATGGATATTCAGTAGCATCACTTTTATTCCTACATATATTTATAAATATTGGAATGACAGTAGGATTAGTACCAGTCATAGGAATACCATTGCCATTTATTAGCTATGGAGGATCCTCTTACTGGGCATTTACCCTATTACTCGCCACTTTTGTAAACTTAGACATGTACCATAATGATGTAATATAGGTTATTGAAAATAAGAGAGTTTTTGTCAAGTTTCACAACGTTGTTTGGACTTTTATTTTCTTACAAATATAAAACTTTATTTTTAAACTGAAATTGATTCTGTTTAAAAATTTCAGTTTTTAACATAAAACATGGTTCATCTTAACTCACAACAGGTTTTTTAGACAACCTGAAACGGTTTTATTATTCGTTAATATTCATAGCACACGGTTTAAACCGTGTGCTATGAATATTATTATGTTACAAATATACAATTTTTTTTTAAAATTTTCGGATTAATTTCAAACCATGGCTCGGCTTTGCTCACCACAGGTTTTTCAATAGCATCAAAAAGTGTTTTCACATTAAGCTCACAGCTAAAACCATTAATAATGTGGCAAAACTTTACAAATTACAATAAAATTTTAATTTTTAATAAGTTTTATTGGGTTATGCGCTCCAATAGATAACAAATATGTACCTGTAGCTAATGAATCTAATTGATCTAATACGATATAATTATTCCCAGGATACAATTTATAAACATTACTGAATATTTGCTTGCCATTAATGGAATATAAAGCTAGATTAATGATGTCTTTTTTATTAGATTTATAAATAATATTCAATGAAGAGGTGAAAGGATTAGGATAAATGTATGGAGAATTTTCTAACCATATGGGTGTAGATATTGATGTATCATTTGCGAAAATATCAGCAACAGCAAAATTTGGAATACCATACCCATAGTTATTATCAGGTGTTAGATATTTATTTCCACTTTTTACTATAGCTTGTATTATATTTATAGGATCTACATTAGGATGTTTTTGCAATAGACAAGCTGTAGCACCAGCTATAATAGGAGAGCTAAAAGAGGTACCATTGCCAATTATAATGCTACTATCTTGTGTTCCAGTATATACTTGAGCTCCTTGAGCACAAACAGTAGGTTTTATACGTCCATCAGATGTAGGGCCTCTCGATGAGAATGATGCTAGGACTCCTAAAGAATCTACAGCACCTACAGTGATAATACTATCTGCATCTGCTGGGACTCCTATATAATGCCAATATAAATTACCGCTATTGCCAGCACTGTTGCAAACTATAATTCCTTTTCTGGCTGCCATAGTAGCTCCTTTGCTTGCCCTTGCAGTTTTACCATCTAAATCCATATATGTGTGATTTTGTGATGATAAGTTAAAAGTAGTATATCCAAGGGATGAATTTATAATATCTGCTCCTACACTATCAGCGAACTCTGCTCCTACTATCCAATTTTCTTCTTCAATGATGTATTCTGTCGCAGGGTCCTCAGTTCTAATAAGCCAATAAGATGCTCTAGGTGCTGTGCCAACTAAGATATTTGGAATATTACTTGCCATTAAAGCTAATACCGATGTGCCATGTGTACTTTTATTGTATACATTATTATCAGGATATACAAAATCTCTTGTTCCTAATAATCTATTTTGTAATCTCAAACTATCAAAAAATGGTACCCTATCCACACCAGAAAAACCAGCATCCATCACTGCTATCACTATTCCATCTCCTCTATATCCGAATTGATGCAATATATGTATCCCAATCATTTGATTTTGATTAGTTGAAAAGCCATAGATAGTATTGGGGATTTTTACTCTTTTATTTTTAATATTTTCATAATCAATATATTGTGTAGATGTTTTTTTATCATTATTTGCATCTTTATTAACAATTGGTTTAACAAGTTGTACATTACTTACGCAAGATAATTGTGCAATAGTATTAACTAAATTGCTATCATTTATTTTGATAACAGCAGAATTAAACCATTTAGATGAATGGACTATTTCGCAACCAAGGTTTCTCAAACTATCCAAATACCAGCTATTCACTGGTAGGTCTGTACTATCAATTGGGATATTAAATTTAATTCGTCTATCTATAGCTCTTGTAGAGAGATATTCCTCTGGATGGTCTAATGAGAAATTAGTATTATATTTATTAGTGAAATCTACTCGATAATAAATCTGTGCATATATTGTGCTAGCTAAAAAGATAATAAAAATTAATAAAAACAATTTATTCTTTACCATAATCAATTAACCTCCATTCATATTTGACACCATTTTTAATTTCGCCCGACATATTATCTTTATTTTCCAAATTTATATAAACTTTTTTTATTAAGCCTACATTTTTAGCATAAATCTCATATTTGTAATGATTATACTTTAGGTTTACAAAGCTATCTTGCAGCACTTTCACTGTAGAATCAAAGGCGAAATTAGAAATATTAAATGGTCTATGAGCATTTGTATATTTATATTCTTGATAATCTATATTGTTTAAAGCATTACCGTCCCATTTTGCATTATTTTTAACAGGGAATATCAATTTTATATATCTAATATTTTCTTCTACTCTTTCAATGTTTTTATCAGTTTTCACGCTATACCATACATTTTTTAGCAGCCAAGGCAGTGTATCATTATATTTATACCAACGTTCTATGCGATAAGCTTGTCGTCCTTCATTGTCTATAAATGAAGATTCCATAAATTCTTTAATCCAAAAGTAATTAGTATCTGAGGTACCTGAGAAATCATCGAAATAAATAGAATCTACCTCATAAGTAAGGTAATATCCTGGTTCAGCTACATAATATGAATAACCAATATCCAAATTTTCAGTTTCTTTTTGGCAACTAAAAAAACAAAAAATAGAAAATAAAATAATCAAATACTTTTTCATCTAATTGTACCATTAAAAAAATCATTTTCTGATGGTTCTTTTATAATACCTTTTCTGTATAGATCTATATTTTTAATAATGTCATCTTCTAATTTCATTGGATCTTTGTCTGGTTGATAAACTTTTCTCTCTATGAGAGAGCCATAATTATACAGTTCAGTTAATATCACAACTCCATTTTCATCGTACATTATCCAAAGGCTATCTCGCAGACCATCACGATATTTACCTATTTCATAAACTTGTCCATTAGAATAAAAATATTTTGTAAGGCCTTGTATAGTGTCATTTTTATAATTAGCTATTATCCTAGGACTTTTAGTAGGGTAAAATAGTCTATATTCTCCATTTTTTTTGCCATTTACATAATTAGCTATCTGCAGTGTATCTCCATTAGGAAAAAAATCGTAGCTTATTCCATTTAATTCTCCATTTTTATAATTTTCTATAGCTATGATATGATCAAATCCATCATAGTAAATCCATTTACCTTCCTTTTTTTTATCATAATACATGCCCTCAGCATATTTTTTACCATTTTTATAATAATGAATAGCATAAGCCTTTTTGCCATTATCACTAAAACTAAGTTTAGTTTTAATAATATTATCGGGATAGAAATATGTAAATTCACCTATTGGATTGCCATGATTGAAATGACCTTTGTAAAAGAGTTTGCCCTCTTTATATTTCTCCCAATATCCATGCGGTAATCCATTATTATCTTTTTGATTAATAGTATCATTTTGAGCGAATAATGAGACGGCTAAAAAAATATAAATTAAAATAAAAAAATTATATTTCATAATTGTAAATTTTGGTAATATTGTTTGATTTCTATAGCAAAATCATACAGTGATAGAAATACTAAATCTATATCTACCAGTGTGAGTTCTTCTTCTTCTAGATCTCCAATAAAAATTTTTTTAATTCCTAAATTTTGAGCAAAATCCATATCTACTTTACTATCACCTACCATCATACTATGCGAGAAATCTATCATCGGGAAATCTTCTTTTGCCTTTAAAGCCATGTAAGGATTAGGTTTTCTACAATTAGAATTCGAGTTAGATAAATCTGGACAATGATAGATAGCATCTATTCGTCCACCAGATTTCAATATTTCCTCTAACATATATTTATGTATATCACGTAAATCATCTTCTGTCATTATTCCTTTGCCAATGCCTTGTTGATTTGTTACTATAATGATTTTGTTAAAATATTTAGCTAGAATAGATAAGGCTTCTTTGGCATCAGGTAAAAATTCAAATTCATCTATTAGTTTTATATAATCTCCTATTTTGCGTTTATTTATCACACCATCTCTATCGAGAAATAGAGTCCAATTCTGATGAATTTTCCAACTTTTGAGAATATTTTGATTATATAAAGACATTATTTCCTCTTAATTTATAATATAGCTAAAATACACTTAAAATACAAAAATAAATAAATTATTTTATTAATAAATTAATCTTCAAAAATAATAATAATTATTGAAATAGGCATCGCATTAATTACTAAATTATTACAATAAATCTATTAGCAAAAGTTATATGTCTCATTAAATTCTTTCTTTTACAACTATGAAAAGAAAGAAACAAAAAAATCTAAACTATTATTTAAAAAAATTAATTTAATTTTGCAAAATATAAAATATAAATTATGGCAGAAGATAAAAAAGGAGGAAATGTAAACGTTGAAAAAGAACCAAGTACTTTTTCAAAGATGGAAAGTTTTGTTAATAAAAATCAAAAAATACTTACATGGGTATTAATAGGCATCACAGCAGTAATATTAATTATATTTTTATATAATAGATTTGTCTCTAATCCTAAAAATGAAGAAGCAGCTGCTAGTATGTATATGGCTGAGCAATATTATTTGATAGATTCTTTCAATTTAGCACTTAATGGAGATGGATTAGATTTAGGTTTTTTAGATATAATAGATCAATATGGTAGCACTCCTACTGGTAAATTAGCTAATTATTATATTGGGATGATATATCTCAGACAGGGAAATTATGAAGATGCTATTACACATTTAAAGAAATATAATGGCAAAGATAACATTATTGCTACGATGGCATTAGGCTCAATAGGAGATGCTTACTTAGAATTAGATAATAATGAATTAGCCATCAAATATTATAACAAAGCTATAAAAAATAGTGATAATAATTTCACTACACCAATGTATTTGCACCGTTGCGCTATGACTTATGAAATGATGGATAATTATAAAGAAGCTATCAGACTATATAAAGAAATTCAAGAGAAATATCCTCGCTCTATAGAGGCTAGAGATATAGATAAATATATAGCTCGAGCAGAGACAGCTTTGAAAAATAAATAAATTTATCGAATGAATAAAAAAATTGATTTATCAGATATTGGTAAAAATGAATTTTTAGACGGTTCATTATTTAGATATGCTATAATTGTTTCTGATTGGAATAGAGAAATTACAGATAGATTACTAAAGGGCGCATATAATAGCTTAATAGAGCATGGAGCTAAACAAGAGCATATTTTAGTTAAGCATGTTCCTGGATCCTATGAGCTACCACAATTGGCTCAAATAATTGCTAAAAAACAATTATACGATGTCATTATTTGTCTTGGTTGTGTGATACAAGGTGAGACAAGGCATTTCGAATTTATATCTAATGCTGTAGCTAATGGCTGTATGCAAGTATCTCTGCAAAACTCTATACCAGTAGTTTTTGGTGTTTTGACTACTGATAATTATGAACAAGCTATAGAAAGAAGTGGTGGCAGTCATGGCAATAAAGGTGTAGAAGCAGCTTTAACAGCTATTAGTATGGCTAGAGTAAAGGAAAATCTATAGATAAATGCACAAATTAAATATAATTTTCATGGGGACACCAGATTTTGCTGTCCCTACTTTAGAATTATTAGCTAAAAATTTTAATATATCCCTTGTGGTTACTACACCAGACAAACAAGCTGGCAGAGGTTTAAAAATGCAACCTTCACCTGTAAAATTAAAAGCTTCAGAACTGCACTTACCTTTAGCACAACCTATTTCTTTAAAAGATCCTTCTTTTATCAAACAAATAAAACAATTAAATCCAGATTTTATTGTAGTAGTAGCTTTTAGAATAGTTCCTAATGAAATATTATCTATTCCTAAATATGGGACTATTAATTTACATCCTTCTCTATTACCTAAATATCGTGGACCATCTCCTATGCAATGGGCTATCATTAATGGCGAAGAATCTACAGGTGTAACAACTATACTATTGAATGAACAAATAGATGGAGGACCTATTTTATTGCAAAATACTGAACCTATTTATGATACAGATAATTTTCAATCTCTTCATGATAGATTAAAAATAAAAGGTGCTCAGCTCGTAGTCGATTCTATAATAGGTCTAGTAAATAATACTATTAATCCTATAAAACAAGAACTAATTTATGAACAAGAAAAATTTTATGCTCCTAAAATAACAAAAGAAATTTGTAAATTAGATTTAGACAAATCTTGCAAATATAATTGGCGTGTAGTGCGTGCTCTATCTCCTAAACCAGCAGCTTTTGTTTATCTTATTAATTCTAAAAAAAATAAATTGGTATTAAAAATCTTTGATGCTGATTATAAACTATGTAATTCTATGCCTGGACAATTTATAATTTTAGATAAAAATACTTTTGCTATAGGTTGTAGTGATGGGATATTAATTCCTAAAACTGTAGCTTTAGAAGGTAGAAAGAAGATGAGTAAGTCAGAATTTTTACGTGGCTTACAAGAAAAAGAAAAATTGTTTTTTCAATAATTTTAAATATATTTGTAAAAAAAATTAGTTATGAAAAAATTTTTTGTATTATTATTAGGAATTATTTGTGTCTTAAATCTCCAAGCACAGACCAAGACCAATAAAGTTAAAATAACTTATGGTCCAGAATATTCAATAAAAGACGCAAGTATTACTATAACTAAAATGATAAGTGCTAATCCAGAACAATTTTTATTTTTAGGCAATCAATTGGTTAGTTTTTCCTATAGTACTAACATCATAGTAGCAAATGCTGGAAGCGATTTAAGATTCAGAAATACTTTACCATTAGCTTTTAAAGGGTTGGGTGATATAGAGAAATTAAATTTTCTTGATTTATACGAGGTAAATGATAACATCTATGTATTTGGTTATGTTACTGAAAAAAGTGAAAAAACAGTATCTCTATATATGCTTACTTTAGACAAAGAAGAGTTAATAGCTTCTGAACCTAGAAAATTAGGTGCTATTAATTATGACTATACAAAATTGCGCAATGTTAATAAGTTTCAACTCAATTTATCTCAAGATAGCTCAAAAATATTAATTTTTTACCCAGCGCCATACAAAAGTGGTATGCCTCAAAAATTTGGAGCTATGGTGTTTGATGAAGATATGAATAGAATATGGGCTAATGAATATGAATTACCATATTCAGATGAAAATTTCGCTATAAATGATTTTTTTGTGATGAATAATGGACAATTAGTCCTAAAATGTACTAAATATGAAGGGAAAAAATCAATCATTAGTAGGAATATAAAAGATAATTATAGTTTTGTACTTTTAGCAACTGATGATCAAGGCCAATCTTTGAAGGAAATTGATGTAAACATTCAAAATAATTTTATTAGTGAGGTGATAGCTAGCTCACTGCCAAATAATGATATTGTACTTGTAGGATTAACTTATTCTAAATATATTTCAAATAAAGCAAGTGGTTATTTTTATACCATTATTGATCATAATACTTTTGAAGTAAAAAAAATAAAACAATATAATTTTTCACCAGAATTTATTGCAGAAGGACTTGGCAAGTTACAAGCTAAAAATATAATCAATAGTGCTGCTAATGGCGACGAAGTTACAATAGATAACTTAAAATTTAAAGATATTGTTGTAAATGTTGATGGCTCAGTAATAGCTTTTGCTGAACAAATAAGTACTAAAGATGAAGAATTGTATAATTACGATGATATTATTGTGTTTAAATTTAATCCAGAAGGAGAAACAAAATTTTTAGTTAAAGTTCCTAAAAGACAAAAAAATATTAAAGGCTATGAATACCTAACCTCTTATATTTATACTATTTACAAAGATAATATTTATATACTTTATAATGAAAACATTAAAAATTTAGTTACTCCAGCACCTTTACCTCCAAAATTTATTGATATTAGTTCTACAAATCGTAATCTATGTGTAGCATTTTGTAGTATAGACCCCAATGGTAATAAATCTAATGAAATGCTTTTTGCTAGTAAAGAAATAGATGACTATATAGCACTACCAATAAATTCCAAAGTAATGGCTCCTAATAAAATTGCTTTAATATTAGTAAGGGCAAAAACTTTAAGCTATCCAAAATATAAAATTTCAATCGTAAATATAAAATAATGATTTTTAATGTAACTTGTGAATGAAAAATCCTTATTATAACAATATTGTTACTCCAGTAGACTTTAATGATTTTACAGAATTAATAGTAGAACAATCCTATCAGATAGCTACCTTATTTAATTGTGATATTACTTTGCTACACATAGTGCACGACGTTAAATCTATCAAAGATGGAGTAAAAGAATATTATGAGCCTGATGAAAGCATTATTAGAAAGCTAAAGCTACTATCTAGCATTTATCGTAAAAGATATGAAATAGATTTTCATTACCAAATATTACAAGGAGATGTGAGTGAAACGATAATTTCTTTTGCATATGAAAATTACGCTAGATTAATAGTAATGGGAAAAATAGGGAGAATACATCTGAATCAGACACAGACAATAGGGAATAATACTGCTCAAGTAATCAGAAAAGCATACTGTCCAGTTTTGATCACCTCACCCTATGGAGTGAAAAATGAATTTAATACTATTCTTTTCCCTATAGATCTCACCCAACCTATTAGCCAAAAAATAAATGCAGCAATACAATTTAGTAGATTTTATTTAAGCTCACTAAAAATCGTCTTTGTAATGACAAACAAAAATATGAATAGAGAAAACGAATTTAAACAAAAATTAGAAAAAATTAGAATTTTCATGATAGAAAACAATGTTCATTGTACTACTAATTTACTAGCAAATCTAGAACCTTATAAAAGTATTGCCGACGAAATACTAGAATATGCTACATATTCAGAAGCAGATATGATTTTTTTGATGACTCAACAAGAGAAGGAAGCAGATTGGCATCATACTTACATAGGAAGCACGGCTACTCAAATTATAAAATCTGCTACCGTACCAGTACTTACTGTTACACCATTTCAAAATACTTTTCAGGTTTTTTAGAAAAATTTTTTAAAATGAAACGTATATTACCTAATTTTATAACTTTATGTAATGGTTTTTTTGGTATAATTAGTATTATTGCAATATTAAATGATCAAATAAATATAGTACCTTATTTTTTCGCAGCTGCCCTTTTATGTGATTTCTTAGATGGTATGATTGCTAGATTATTAAAAACTAATTCTGAAATTGGTAAAGAACTAGATTCATTATGCGATACAGTAAGCTTTGGTGTATTACCTGCAGTATTAATAGCATATATGCTTAAACATTACGAAACAATACCAAATATTTTAATTTTTTCAGCAGGCATATATCCATTATTTACTATATACCGTTTGGCGAAATTTAATACAAAATATAATAATCTTCCATATTTTATTGGATTATCGTCGCCATTAGCTGCTATAATAGTAATTACATTATTTTTCTTAAATATTCAATGGCAAATGTCATGGCAGCTATATTTAATCCTTAATTTCATAATAGGAATTCTAATGATATTACCCATACATTTTTATACATTCAAAGATTTACAAAAATCAAAAACTGGAATGTTTGTTTTAGCCATTTTATTTTTAGCATTAATAATATTTTTTATTTTGTGTTCTTGGAAGGCAATATTGATATTATTGATTATTTATTTAATATTGGCGTTGATATTAGGTTATAGGAAATAAGGAAATAGATGGAGTTATTAAACATAAATCAAAAAGGGAAAGAACAAATAACATTTTTGTGTAAAATTAAGTATTATAAATTTTTAAACAATAAAGATTGTTATTACTCCCTTCCCCTTTGTATCCAAGAAACTCAAACTATCAATAAGTCTTTCATATCATTTCCCGAGCGGAGACTTTTCTTTTGTTACTTTTCTTTGTGTGGTTGACAAAGAAAAGTAAATTGAGTAGAAATTTATTTAAAAATCAATTATACTAATAAGAAATATAGTTATTACCGTGAATGAACCAATAATAATTTAGTTATTATCTAAACGCCTATTTCAATAATTCTTTTTTTAATAATTTTTTTTTGCAATATTGCAAAAATGTAATATCTTTGCCAATGTAAAAAAATAAAATAAAATGTCTGATTATAAAAGTGTAGGTAAAATTATACAGATTATCGGTCCAGTAGTAGATGTAGCCTTTGATGACGAAAAAGATTTACCTAATATTTATGATGCATTAGAAATAAAAAGAACAAATGGTGAAAGCTTAATATTAGAAACTCAGCAAGCCATCGGAGAAAATGCTGTACGCACTATTGCTATGGATAGTACTGATGGATTATTTAGAGGTATGGAAGTTTATAACCGCGGTGATGTAATTTCTATGCCAACAGGTAGTGAAATTAGAGGTAGATTATTTAATGTAATAGGTAAAACAATAGATGGACTCCCGCAGGTAGAAACTAAATCTCGTTCACCTATTCACAAAGATCCACCTAAATTTGATGAATTATCTACTAAAACTGAAGTATTATATACTGGTATTAAAGTTATAGATTTGATAGAACCATACGCTAAAGGTGGTAAAGTGGGTCTATTTGGTGGTGCTGGTGTTGGTAAAACTGTCATTATTCAAGAGTTAATGAATAACATTGCAAAACAATATAGCGGTTTTTCTGTCTTTGCTGGTGTTGGAGAAAGAACTCGTGAAGGTAATGATTTATTACGTGAAATGATTGAAGCTGGTCTTATTAAATATGGTAAAGAGTTCATTGAGATTATGGAAAATGGTGGCTGGGATCTCTCTAAAGTAAATCAAGAAGAATTTAAAGATTCTCTTTTGACAATGGTTTTTGGACAGATGAATGAACCTCCTGGAGCACGTGCACGTGTAGCTTTGAGTGGTCTTACTTTAGCTGAATATTTTCGTGATGGTGATGAACAAAGTGGTGGTAGGGATATTTTATTTTTCATTGATAATATTTTCCGTTTTGTACAGGCTGGTTCAGAAGTTTCTGCTTTATTAGGGCGTATGCCTTCTGCTGTTGGTTATCAACCAACATTGGCTACAGAGATGGGGTTATTACAAGAGAGAATAACCTCTACGAAACGTGGTAGCATAACTTCAGTACAGGCTATTTATGTTCCTGCTGATGACCTTACTGACCCTGCTCCTGCTACTACTTTTGCTCACTTGGATGCTACAACTGTTCTTAGCCGTCAAATTTCTGAACTTGGCATTTATCCTGCTGTAGATCCATTAGATAGCACCTCTAGAATATTAAGCCCTGATATCGTAGGTGAGGAACATTATAAAACTACTCAACAAGTAAAAGAAATATTACAACGTTATAAAGAATTACAAGAAATTATAGCTATTTTAGGTATGGAAGAATTATCTGAAGAAGATAAACTTGTTGTCCACAGAGCTAGGCGTGTACAAAGATTTCTATCTCAGCCATTTCATGTTGCAGAACAATTTACAGGTATACCAGGCGTTATAGTTAGCATAGAAGATACTATTAAAGGATTTCAAATGATTATCAATGGCGAAGTAGATGATCTACCTGAGGCTGCTTTTATGATGGTCGGCACTATAGATGATGCTAAAGAGAAAGCTAAAAAATTATCTAATTAATTTTAAAAAATTTAATGATCATTATGTCTATTTATGTTGAATTAATAAATCCTACAAAAATTATATACAAAGGAGAAGTAGATACTATTTGGTTGCCTGGTATCGTAAGTCCTTTTCAGGTTTTGCCTAATCATGCTCCTCTGCTTTCTGTACTAGATAAGGGAACTATAAAAATTAAAATTAATGATCAATTCAAAAATTTTGATATTGATGGTGGCATCGTAGAGGTTAAAAATAACAAACTGAGAGTTCTTATCGATTGATTTTATCAAATTCATAAATTAATTGTTGTACAAGTATTAATCACAATTGTGATAATACTTATAAGATATGTTCTATAATAATTTGTCTTTATAAATTTTAGAAAATAAGTATAGATCTGCGATAGCAAAAAGAGAAATGGCTTCGATAACGGGTGGTAATCTTAATATGAAAGCAGTATCATGTGAGCCTTTAATTTGGTGAATCTCCATTTTTTTATTCATAAAATTAAAACTTTCCTGTGGTTTAGATATACTAGCAGGTGGGCGTACTGCTATATTGTAAATTATTGAATTCCCATTAGTTATTCCCCCTTGAATTCCACCACAGTGGTTTGTAGCAGTTTGCCCATTTTCTGATATAAAAATGTCATTGTATTCACTTCCTTTCATTAATGGTGTTTGCCAACTATCTCCAAAGCCAATAGCTTTGATGCCGGGAATAGAAAAAAGTAAATGACTAAGATAGCTTTCTACACTGTCAAAAAATGGTTCACCTAAACCTGCTGGTACATTTGCAATCTCACAAATAATCTCTCCACCCAGACTATCTCCTTCATCTTTAATCTTTTCCCAATTTAAGTTTTCTGGAATTTCTCCATGAATATGAGAAATATAGGCTTTTGCAGTAATTGTAGGAATGCATTTAGCCGCTATCAATCCAGCTATCATTATTGGCAATGTCATTCTACCTGATGCTATTCCACCACCTCTAATATCTGCGTCCTTCTCATATTTGATAGATTGAGTGAAGTCAGCGTGGCCAGGTCTATGCCATGTTTTGAATAAATCATAGTTTTTAGAATCTTTGTGCTCATTATCAAATAGAATAGTTATTGGTAAACCAGTAGTTACATCATTGACGACACCAGTTACTATTTTAGGTGTATCCTTTTCTACTCTATCTGTAGTAGCCGTAGTTCCGCCTTTCCTTCTGTCTATATATTCTGTGAAATCCTTTACATTTATATTTATTCCCGAGGGAATACCTTCTAATATTACACCCACTAATTGATCATGTGAGCCACCGAAAAGATGCATTTTTATAATTTTGCCAAATGAATTAGCCATATTCAATAATTGTTTAACAAAATTAAATTATTATTTGCTATTCATTATTTTTAAATTTTATAAAAATGAATTTTATTTGTTATTGGAAAGTTAAATATTAACCACAGAGCTCTCAAAGAAGGCACAAACAACACAGAGAAAAAATGAAAGTGAATGATAAACTTTAATGTTATTTTATTAAAATATGGAATTAAAAGGGGTTATAAATGGCACTTTGTGAACTTTGTGTAATATCTTTGTGCCCTTTGTGGTAAAATAAATTACCCACAAAAAACGTTATAGAACCATAAAAAATGAATAAAATTTAATAGTTTTTATAATATTATATTTTATAATGGATAAATTATTATGTAATAAACATCGATATTTTATTAATAATTTAATTTTAAATTTGTTTTTTATCTTTAAATTTGATAAATTTTATATATATTTGTATTTAATTTGTAAATAATAATATTTTAATGGGGTTAAAAAATACTATTTGTATATTAATATTTTTCATTTTAGCTTCAGTGAGATTGCATGCTCAAAATTTCACTGAATTGACCTTTGTTGAAAATAAAGGGCAATGGAATGAGGAAGTAAAATATAAAGCTAATATTGGGAATAATGATATTTACATTACAACAAAAAGTATTAAAATCAATTTAATAGACCCATCTTTTAGTGATTCTATCCATCATAGAAAAATGCATGCTCCCGATAAACAACAAAAACAGTTACCTTTAAAAATAAAAGGTCATGTTCTAGAAATAGAATTTAATAATGCAAATATCCCATCATTTGAAAGTAAAGATTCTATGCCGCATTACTTGAATTATTATTTGGGTAATAATTCTGATAAATGGGCTACTAAGATTCATCCAGTGAGAATAATAAAAATGCATGAATTATATGATGGCACAGATGCTTTGATTACCAGTAGAAATGGTAATTTAGCAATAGATTTTTATTTATCACCATATGCAAAGGTTAGAAATATTAGTTTTTCTATTTTAGGAGTAGATGATATAAAACTGAATGATAGCATAATAACTATTCCCACTACAGTTGGAGTATTGCAATTAAAATCACCGAGAGCTTTTCAAAATGATATAGAAATACCGATAAAATATAAGATAAAAGGGAATAATATTTCATTTGTTTTGCCAGAAGGTTATGATAAAAGCAAAGAGCTGCATATAGATCCAGATATTATGTTTTGTTCTTATTCTGGTGCTACTTCAGATAATTGGGGTTATACAGCTACATATGATAAAGAGGGTTTTTTATATGCCGGAGGGAATAGTTTCGCAATGGGATATCCTACTACCCTTGGTGCATATGATACGATTTTTAGCGGGAATGTAGATGCTGCAGTGTCTAAATATGATACTACAGGATCATATCTAATATATAGCACTTATTTAGGAGGTAGCGGTAATGAAGTGCCTATAAGCATGGTAACAAATGATTTAAATGAATTATATGTCCTTACAATTACTGGCTCTAGTGATTATCCATATTCTACTGGCTGCTATGATTCTACTTTTAATGGAGGTACAAATTATACATTGACTCATGTGATAAACTATACTAATGGCAGTGATTTAGGTATAACTGCTTTTTCTCCTGATGGTACAGCATTAATAGCCTCTACCTATGTGGGTGGCACAGCTAATGATGGATTAAATGCTGCTACCCCATTATTACATAATTATGCAGATGATGCTAGAGGAGAGATTATATTAGGTAGGAATAATGAAGTTTACATAGCTGGCAGTACATATTCAGATGATTTTCCCACTACAACTAATACATTTCAACCCACCCCATCTGTAGGACAGAAAGGGTTTATTACTTGTTTAGATAGATATCTATCTCAAATTATGTGGAGTAGCTATTTTGACGGTAATGGTCATGATGCTATTTATAGTATTTTCCTGGGTAGACAAGATGCTGTTTATATAGCAGGTGGCACTACTAGTAGTGATTTACCTACAACTAGCAATGCAATAATGCAAAATTTTCAAGGTGACGTTGATGGATTTATTGCTAGAATTAGCAATAATGGTGCTTTTCTAAATGCTTGCACATATTTTGGCACTCCTCAGTATGATCAAGTCTTTTTTGTGAGGATTGATAAATATGATAATGTTTACATATATGGTCAATCAAATAATGCAACAAATTTATTAGTGCAAAATGCTGGATGGTATACTCCATCTGGTGGGCAATTCATTACAAAATTGAATAAATATTTAACTACTACTTATTGGTCTACAAGATTTGGTACTACACCAGGATTTATTAATCTTAGTCCATCAGCATTAACAGTAGATTATTGTAACAATATTTATTTATCCGGGTGGGGTGGGCTCCTAAATGGTGGCAGTACAAGTGGGTTACCTATTACTACAGATGCTTTTCAGACTAGTACTGACGGTAATGATTTCTATTTCCTATCAATAGACCAAGATGCTAATACATTAGTATTTGCTTCATATTTTGGTGGCAATATTAGTATGGAGCATGTAGATGGCGGCACTAGTCGCTTTGATAGGCTAGGTCGTCTATACCAATCTATCTGCGCAGGGTGTGGCGGTAATAGTGATCTGCCTACTACTACTGGTGCATGGTCCAATACTAATAATTCTTTTAATTGCAATAATGGTGTTGTGAAAATAGATTTTCATTTACCTGCAATAGTAGCTGATTTTAATGCACCTAATATAGTGTGTCTGCCTGATAGTGTGCATTTTATTAATATTAGTCATATACCCTCCACTAGCAACCCTACTTTTCACTGGAATTTTGGTGATGGATTTTCATCTAATCTTATGAATCCTACACATTATTACTCTAGTGCTGGTGTATATACTGTTACCTTAATCGTAAGTGATCTTACTAGTTGTAATGGATCAGATACTATACAAAAAACTATTACCGTTTTAAATAATTCTACTGATACTTTAAGTAATATTAAATTGTGTCTAGGCCAATCTGCTAATATCGGTATAACTTCTCTACCAGCTCAAGGACTTACATATTTGTGGACACCTTCTGATTATTTATCAAATCCAAATATCAGCGATCCTATAGCAAATCCACCTCATGACACTACTTACACACTATTAATAACTGGAGGTGAGTGCTCACAGACCTTTATTCAGCATGTAGATGTTATAAATTTGACTGCCGATGCTGGAAATGATACCTCTATTTGTTTATCTCCTATTACTTTGTATGGAAGTGGTAGTGGTGATACAACATTATATTATATCTGGTCTTCAAATATTAATTTTACAGATACTCTAAATAGTTCTCTATCAAATAATTTTGCTACTATTCATACAACTGATAGCCATACTTATTATCTACAAGTAACTAATGGTTTGTGCTATGACATAGATAGTGTAAAAATTAATTTTTTTCAAATAAGTACAAGTCATACTATACAAAATACTTCATGCTTTGGCTCTTGTGATGGTAATGCTACTATTACAGTTGATACTGCACATTTCCCAGTTACTTATAATTGGAGTAATGGATTAGATAGTTCATTTATAGATTCATTATGTGCTGGCACATATTACTTTACTGTTACAGATGCTACTGGCTGCATTAAATATGATTCATTATTAATTAATAGTCCACCACAGCTAATAGCAAATATAAGTAGCTCTCCGGAAACTTGTCTTAATGCATGTAATGGATCTTTAAGCATCTCAGCTAGTGGTGGCACTCCGCCATATTCATATTTATGGTCTAATGGATTTAATAGCCAAGATATTAATAATTTATGTGTGGGAGAATATTCATGTACAGTCTCAGATGCGAATAATTGTGTAACTTCTAATAGTGATTCAGTAATTTTGAACTATATTTTCACTGATGCAACGGCATGGGTAGACAATGATACCATCTATCAAGGTCAATCTACTACTATTCATTCTACTAATTATTCTAATGTTACTTATCAATGGTCTCCAGCATCATATCTAGATGATCCTTATAAACCTTCTACTATAGCTACTCCACCACATTCTATTTCTTACATTATAATGATGGATGATGGCAATGGTTGTTATTATTATGATACAATAAATATAGTTGTATTAGAAGTTTTTTGTGAGGAACCTTATATTTATATTCCTAATAGCTTCACTCCTAATGATGATGGGATAAATGATGTATTGTATGTTAATGGGAATTATATAGAATCTATGCATTTAGCTATATATAATCGTTGGGGACAAAAAGTTTTCGAGACTAATGATAAATACATAGGTTGGGATGGAAACTATAATGGTAAGCCTGCTCCTCCTGGTGTATATGATTATTATTTAGAAGTTTATTGTTATAATGAGCAAAAATTTCAAAAAAAAGGGAATATTACTTTACTTAGATGAAAAAATTTTTAATTTTATTTTGTTTGTTTTTTTCTGTCATATCTGTGCAATGTCAAGATATACATTGGAGCCAAATATTGCAAAATGAAACTTTCAGGAATCCCGCTCAGATAGGACTAAATCCAAATATTTTTCGCTTATATACTTCTGCTAAATTACAATGGTACTCTGTTACTAAACCTTATCAAACTTATATGATTTCTGCTGATGGGCAAATACTAAAAAGAGTGCCTCACATGGATCAATTAGGTGGTAATTTGATGGTTTTTAGAGAATTCGCTGGAGATGCCAGCTATGGTACTACTTCTATTGCCTTGGGATTATCTTATACTAAAGGGTTAGAGGGTAGATTTTTTCATATTCTCAGTTTCGGATTACAAGGTTGGTACAATTTCAAATCCTTTGATTTTACAAAATTGCATTTTGGAGATCAGTTTAATGGCAATATATATGACCCTAATCTACAAACTAATGAGCAATATATTGATGAAAATTTATCTTATTTCACTGCGACTTTAGGTGTAGCTTATCAACTATATTTTTCTAATTCACAATTTTTAGAATTTGATTACGCTTTAGCTAATATTGGTAATGCAAATATATCTAATAGTGAGGGAAATAAATTTATTTTGCCATTGAATCATCGTAGCTCTATTAGATATTATAATGAAGAACTTTTTAGGAAGTATTATATAGATATTATGCTTTATTACTCATATCAGAAACCTTTTAATGAGATATTACCATTATTAAAAATCATGAAACCCATAGATAAGAATAGCTCAATTAAAAGTATCGGTGGTTTTGGAGGAGTTAGGATAAAGGATGCAATAATTTTAGGTTTTGCTATTGAGGGGTATGACTGGCAGGGACAAATTTCATATGATATTAACACTTCATCACTTACTGTAGCTAGTCGAGGGAGAGGTGGATTCGAATTAAGTATTTATAAATATTTTAATCCTGCTAGTATTTATAATAATAAATTCAAACAATCATGTCCAATTTTTTAAGATTTTTTTTAATTTTATCTTTATGCACATTTTATTTGGACATAAAATGTCAATTTTTAAATAATTCTACTACTTACGATGAATTTATTGCAAATATAGACGAGCATTTGACTATTAATCAAAATTTCAACGCTGGTAAATTAGCTTTAAATGAATTTCTAATTGATTTAGCTCTCAAACATTTTAATAATGTAATAGAATCAGACTCATTAACTTATTATCCAGAAACTCTATATTATTTGGGAGAAATATACAGATATTTAGAAGAATATTCTATGGCTAAGCAATATTATCAAGGATATATGATGTTTCCAGAACATAAAGATGATTATTGCTATCTACATACTCAAGAGCTTTTAACTAATTTTGAAAATATTTATATCTACCATACATCAAATAATAACGTTACCATCAGACATCTACCATCACCACTTAATACACCTTACAGTGAATTTGCAGCAATAGAATATGGTGATGGTGGTGAAATATATTTCACATCATATAGCCCAAATATCACAAAACAATATAGCTCATTATTTCCAGCTTATTTTAAGTCTGATATTTATAAAACTTATTATTTACCAAAAGGATTAGCAGTACCACAAAAAATAGAAATTTCTAAATCGAAAGATAAAATACATAATGCTAATCTTACTTTTAGCCCAAATCAAAAATATTTCAGCTTTACACAATGTGAATATTCTGGTGAAAATTGTAAAATTTATTGGGGCGAAATAGATGAAAATGAAATTATAAAAAATATAAAAGAAGCTCCTATAAATATTAATAATAGTAATCAAACGCAACCATTTCTGATACTAGACGACTACGGAGATGGAATATTATTTTTTAGTTCTAATAGACTTGGTGGATATGGTGGCTACGATTTATATTATTCTATAATTAAAAATTTTAATTTCCAAACGCCTATTAATCTCGGCCCAATAATAAATACAGCAGGTAATGAGATAACACCATATTATGATTTGCGAGATTCTACCTTGTTTTTTAGTAGTAATTTTCACACTGGCCTTGGAGGATTTGATATATTTTCATCCAAAGGATACTTGAATAGCTGGCAAAAAGTAAATAATTTAGGTGCTCCCATAAATTCTTCTTTTAATGATTTTTATTTTTATAGAAATAGCTACGACTATGATGGATATATAACATCTAATAGAAAAGGGGCTTATTTCATGAATGGACAATATTGTTGCTACGATATTTTTGCTTTTTACATAGAAGACAAAATAGTTACAACAGAAAATAAAATATTGGATACAATTAGCAAATTGGACACTATAAATCCATTGAGAGATGAGATAATGTCTCTATTACCTATCACAGTGTATTTTCATAACGATATCCCTGACCCACGAAGTTGGGATACAGTTACTAAATATAGTTATGATGAGCTATATTTCGAATATCTCAATTTAATAGACAAATACAAAAAAGAATATAGTAAAGGAATGAAAGGCGAAGACAAACTTAAAGCAGAACAAGATATAGAAAATTTTTTCCATACAGAAATAATTGCTGGGTTTGATAAACTACAACGTTTCACAAATTTACTTTTAGAAGATTTAAAAAATGGCAGTAACGTTACAATAAAAATTAATGGATATTGTAGCCCTTTGCATACTTCAGAATATAATATTAATCTTTCTAAGAGGAGGATTTCAAGTCTTAAAAATTATTTATTAAAAATTAATAATGGTGAATTATCTGCCTATATAGAAGGGACAAATCCATCAGGAGGCAAATTACTAATAATTCAAGAGCCCATGGGCAAAGAACTAGCTTCGCCATATGTATCAGACAATCCACAAGATTTACAAAAATCTATTTACAGCATAGCTGCTTCACATGAACGTAGAGCACAAATATCTTCTTACATTTCAGATTTTAAAGGTGGTAAATTGGAAAATAAATCTGGCATTTTTCATGCTGATTCATCATTTATAAGCATTACTACAAGCGAATTGGCAAAAACAAGTAATATTAAAATTCCTATTTATAATTTAGGTAATGAATCATTTGAGATAGAGAGTGTAAATATATCATCAGACTGCATAGAGACATTAATTCTAAATCCAATAGTGCAACCTGATGAAAAGACATATTTGAATCTAATAATTAAAGATGGCTGCCACATAAAGCCAGGATTGATAACAATAAAAGTAAAAACAAATATTAGTGGGGATGAAATTCATCTAATAAGTTTATTAGTAATTGCAGATAAATAGTCGACCCTTAAAAAGTCAATTTGAATATTTTATTTGAAAAAAATAAAGAAGAATTGATAATATGGTTTTTTGAACAGATAAAAACAACCTCTCCAAAATTTGCAAATTTTATGGTGCAAAGTTACAAAAAATTGCATTATTTTGAGTAAAAAATTATCTATAAGTTATTAATAAACAAATACTTATCGTGTTTTTAAGGGACGACTAAATATTTACAATTTATTCAACAGTAATATATGGTAATATCTTATTATATATACTATCATTTATCAACTTCAATTTTTTTAAATCTTCTAGAGAGTTATAATCACCATGATTTTGTCTATAGTTATAAATAGAAATAGATAAATTGTAGCCAATATATGGATGACGTGCTAATTCTTTGATATTTGCTTCGTTAATATTAATTTTTTTAATTATATATGGATTTATATTTATATATGGTTTTAATGTTTCTATTAAAGAGTCATTAAAGCCATATATCATTTTTAATTGATCATAATCAGTAAAGCCACCTAATTTATTTCTTAATTCTAAGATCTTTTTTGCTCTATAACCACCTATGCCAGGCACTTTTATTAAATTGATACTGTCTACAGTATTGAGCTCTACTATTATTTGTTCTTTTATTTTTTTACTTTGTTTAGATGCACTAATACTATCTGGCAAAAGAATATATGGTGATAATAGTTCATATATTTCATCATTTATAAAATATAATCTTTTGAAATCTTTTTTTGTATAAAATTTAGCCCCCGCACTTCTATAATTAATAAAACTTTGTGTTTGTTTGTCGGTAAATCCCATTTTTTTAAAATCTTGAGCACTAATTGTATTTGGATTAAAATGAAAAGGGTCTAGAGAGTTAATACTCCATTTATAATAATTTTCTGATGATTTATTTTTTTTATCTTCTAAGGCTAATGCTCTATTATTTTGTAATTCTGTTGCTATGCTGTCTAATTTATTAAAATCTTTTATTTTGGGTTTATAAAATATGTCAATAGTCAGTGGGATAAAGGAAATGGAAAAAATTAAAATAGCTAAAACGAAAATACCTTTCCATTCAGATATTGAAATATGAAAAAAACCTTTTCCAATTTTTTTCATACTATAAGCAATAAAAAGCTACCTCTTAACTTTTTACTTACTCCATTGCTGAATTGAACATACAAATAATACACAAAAGATTTTGAATAATTATGAATAGTTGCCATATCTACTTGATCGCCACCCCATCTAGCATATGGATCAGTAGTATAGAATACTTGTTGCCCATTAATGCTAAATATTCTCAATTCATATTTAATAATCGGATAATTATAATAAATGAAAGGATAAAAATAATCATTTAGGCCATCACCATTTGGTGTAAACGCATTAGGGACAGTGATTAACGGTTCTAAATAATCTATATTGACATCTATTGTATCGTAGGGTGTTTGTGCTTTTGATAAACTTATCATCAAAAAGCTCATCACCACGAGCAATATCATTTTTTTAGACATAATCTATTTTTTATTTTGCAAAATTATAAAATATTTTGATAATATGGATATTTTGTTTAAATTTAAAATAAAATTATAATTCAGCATTAAACAGATTAATCTGCATTTATTGATAACTAAGTTTCGTTTATAAATAGGCAAATATATATAATGTTTATTTTTTTTTCAATGCACTTTTGATAAACTTAAAAAAACCGGGCTCCAAATAATAAATGATAGGTATATATATTAATAACAAACTATTATGAGCTAAAATGTTTAGTAAATGATTATCTATAGTTGGTATAAATGATCCTATAAAAACAATTAAGATACCAGAAATAATATAAATAATTAGTTTAGTAAGTTCATAAGGAACTGGATAATATTTTTGTGAAAGCAAATAACTAGCTAATGCAATCGTAAAATTACATATCAGATTAGCCCAGGCACTACCTACATAGCCAATCTTAGGTATCAAAATAATATTTAAAATTATTAAAATTGCTGTGCCAATAATACTCACTAAGGCTCCCAAAAGAGTTTTATCAGTTAGTTTATACCAAATACTCAAATTATAAAAAATACCTAAAAATAATTGGCTAAGTAATAAAATATTCACTACAGGTAGCCCTTCGAAATATGATTCGCCAACAAAATATTTTACATAATCCATATTTAACATTGTAAGAGCATAGATGAGTACTAGAGTAATAACAAAATAATTCATCACTCTAGCATAAGTTTTTTTTGAATCTTGTTCATTTGATTGCTCGAAAAAAAATGGATCTGCTGCATAGCGAAAAGCTTGTAATGCTAGACTCATAATTACTGAAAATTTAAATACCATCCCATAAACTCCCATTTGATGCATTGCTATATCTGGAGGTAATAAATTTTTTAGTAATATTCTATCAATATTATTATTTAATATACCAGAAAGTCCTAAAATCAATAATGGTAATGCATATTTAAGCATAGTGATCCATAGATGCTTATCTATACGTAGCTTCACTCGTCTATAATATGGAAATAACAGTATTAAATTTAATAAACTTGTAATCAGATTTGCAACAAAAATATATCCTATCCATGGTGTACCATTTGTGAATATTGATAAAAAATTTTGTAAATCAGGATGATTATTATATAAATTGGGAATTATAACTAAAAATAAAATATTTAGAAAAATATTTATAATGATATTTACTATGCGGATGGTAGCAAAAGTGATTGCTTTTCCCTTACTTCTTAAATAAGCAAATGGGATACTAGATATCGCATCTGCTCCAGCTATAATGGCAAAAAATATTACAAATTTTGCATTTTCTGCGTATCCTAATCCACTAGCTATATTATTTGAAAATATACTTAATATTAATATAAAAAAACTTGAAGTTAATAAAATAGAACTAAACGCTGTGCTATAAACTCTTTCTTGATCATTTAAATTTTTGTCATTTATAAATCTAAAAAAAGCTGTTTCCATTCCATAGGTTAAAATAACTAAAAATATGGCTGCGTATGCGTAGAATTCTACATAAACAGCTGCTTCTGCGGGCAAAAATAATCTAGAGTATAATGGTACTAATAAATAATTTAATAATCTACCTAAAATGCTACTGATACCATAAATAACTGTTTGCTTTGCTAATGAAGATACAGATCCTTGTGCCATTTTGATGCTAGTGTGTTATATTTACAAAAATAATCAATTCGTATAATAACAAAATTTTATTTAAAAAAGTTTTTAAAAAAATATTTAGTTATATAGGGCTCAATTTGATAAAAAAATAGAAAAATTTTTATAAATAAATAGCAAAAACAATTATATATCAATAATAAAAGTTTGATAATTTAAACCATAATTTATTCGATTAATGTAAACTTATAATATTAAACATATAATATTATAAATTTATTAGAAAATTTTAAGATAAAAATTTTCTATAATTTTGCAGATTGAAAAAAAATTCCATTATGAAAAAGTTTTTAAGTCTATTAATTTTATTGGCGACGCCGTTAATAGTAGAAGCTAGTGAAGCTAATTTGGTAGTACCCGATGCAATGAAGTCTGAAAAATGGCTTTATATTGGTTTTTTTATTACATTAATTGGTATTTTATTTGGCTTTTTGCAGTATAAAAAAGTAATTAAAAAGTCTGCTCATAAAAGTATGCTAGAGGTAGCTAATGTCATTTATCAAACTGGAAAAACTTATTTAATTCAGCAAGGTAAATTTCTTATAATTTTATTTCTAATTGTAGGTGCAGTAATAGCTTTTTATTTTGGATATTTGAGTGAGCCCAGATTTAATGTTGGACAAGTATTGTTTATTCTAATGTGGACCTTGATTGGTATTTTAGGATCATACTCTGTAGCTTGGTTTGGCATTAGGATGAATACTTTAGCAAATTCGCGTATGGCCTTTGCTAGTTTAGAAAACAAACCATTTAAGCTTTTCAAAATTCCAATGCAGGCTGGTATGAGCATTGGCATGATGTTAATAAGTTTAGAACTATTGATAATGTTATTTATTTTGATGGTGCTACCTGGTAACCTCGCTGGAGCTAGTTTCATAGGTTTTGCTATTGGAGAATCATTAGGTGCATCAGTATTGAGAATCGCTGGAGGTATATTTACTAAGATTGCTGACATTGGATCTGATCTTATGAAAGTGATTTTTAAAATCGGAGAAGATGATCCTCGTAATCCAGGTACTATAGCTGATTGTACTGGTGATAATGCTGGTGATAGTGTAGGCCCAACTGCTGACGGCTTCGAAACTTATGGTGTTACAGGTGTAGCTTTAATAGCTTTTATTTTACTTGCTGTAGATGGCATAGATCATCAAGTGCAATTTTTGGCTTGGATTTTTGGCATTCGTCTGTCTATGCTTATAGCTTCTCTTGTAGGATATTATTTGAATGATTTTATAGCTAAGAAATCTTTTAGTAAAAATAATAAAGTAGATTTTGAGAAACCCCTTATGTCACTCATTGTAATAACATCTATTATTTCTATCTTGATGACTTTTTTAGTGAGTTACATAATTTTAGGAGCAAGTTATCCCGGTCTATGGGTTGGCTTAAGTATAATCATTAGTTTAGGAACTTTGGCAGCTTTGATAATACCTGAGCTAACAAAGTTTTCTGTTAGTCCAAATTCTAGACATGCTAAAGAAGTCGTGGAATCTAGTAAACGTGGTGGCGCGTCATTAAATATTTTATCGGGAATCGTAACTGGCTATTATTCAGCATTTTATCATGCTGTAGCTATAGCTATTTTAATGGTATTAGGATATATAACTACACTATATTTTGGCTTAGGTAATTATATGATTTATCCAGTGATATTTAGTTTTGGACTAATAGCATTTGGTATGCTAGGTATGGGACCTGTTACTATAGCAGTAGATAGCTATGGGCCAGTAACAGATAATGCTCAATCTATTTATGAATTATCATTAATAGAAGAAATTCCAGATATAGACAAAGAGATAGAAAGGGATTTCAATTTTAAACCGAATTTTGATGATGCAAAAAATTATTTAGAAGCTAATGATGGTGCAGGTAATACATTCAAAGCCACTGCTAAGCCAGTTCTAATTGGTACAGCAGTTGTAGGTGCTACTACTATGATTTTTTCTATTATTTTAGTTATAAAAAATACATTAGGAATAGATCCTGCTCAAATATTAAATTTATTAAATCCTTTTACAATTTTAGGATTTTTATTAGGTGGCAGTGTGATATATTGGTTTAGTGGAGCAGCTAATCATGCTGTAAATGCAGGTGCTGGCAAAGCTGTTAATTATATCAAGCAACATATACAATTAGATATAGATGCTCCCAAAAAAGCTTCTACTAAAACCTCAAAAGAAGTGGTGCGCATTTGTACCATATATGCTCAGAATGGAATGATTAACATTTTTATTGCTGTTTTTTCTTTTGCCTTAGCTTTTGCTTTTTTCTCATCACCTGCCTATGATATTAATGCAGTATCATTTTTTGTAAGTTATTTGATTTCTATAGCATTTTTTGGATTAATGCAAGCAGTGTTTATGGCTAATGCCGGTGGTGTATGGGATAATGCAAAAAAAATCGTAGAGGTTGATATGAAACAAAAAGGGACACCACTTCACGATGCTACAGTAATAGGAGATACCGTAGGGGATCCTTTCAAAGATACTGCCTCAGTTTCTTTAAATCCTATAATAAAATTTACTACCTTATTTGGCTTGCTAGCTATGGAAATAGCTATTAGCGAAGGATTTAGAAATATAGCTCCATACATAGGTATAGTATTTTTAATAATTGCTATATTTTTCGCTATGAGATCATTCTTTGGGCTAAATGTAAAAGAATAATTTATTTACATTATTTGAGAAAATAATAAAAATTTTTATTAAAATACGCTTTTAGATAATAAAATCTTTTTCAGCTTTTTGTATTAAAAGAATAACTTTACAATAATTTGCAAGCTTTCTCAAGGAGACTTTTATTAATTTATTCAAAATCAATTATACTCATAATAAATATAGTTATTACCGAGAATGTATCAGTAATAATTTAGTTTTTAATTAAACGTCTAATTCAATAAATTAATCTAATAAATTATGAAAATTATAATAAAAAAATTTGGTTATTTCAATTTTTTTTGTAAATTTGTATTTAAAGAATTTAAAAAAATTTTATTATGAAATCAAAATTTTACCTTTTCATATTAATAATATCAATCTTATGCTTATCTTCATAGTTGCAAAAAAAAACCGACTTATTACATGCCAAAGGAATTTAAAGAATATGTGGATTTCCCTGTTGGCTCTTACTGGGTTTATGAAGATTCAATCTCTGGTATAAAGGATAGTATATACCTATATGGAAGAAATTTGACAATTTACGAATTTGAACAGAATTATTTTAACTATGAAAGATTAGAGCAAAATTTTTATTCGTCATACAATAATTATTTACGAGCACAAAGTTGCTTATTCTCAGACGATCCATCATTTTACGAATATAGCGGATATGGATATTATGCGATGAGAAAAAATTGGAATGTTGAATATATTATAAAATATGATTCACTTAAAATTTTAGATGAATGGTATAAAAATGTATATTGTATATATACATATGCAAAAAATAAAATTTATTATTATTGGGTAAAAAATATTGGTTTAATAAAAAAAGAAAATGTAGATTCTTCTGAAAATTGGCTATTAAAATCATATCATATAAATAATTAAAACCTAAAAAATATAAAAAAAATATGAGGCCAAAAATACTTTTAACATTTCTCTTTTTCATAATTGTGCAGTTTTGTTTTGGACAAAATGAATGGGCGCCAATTGGAGCAAAGTGGTACTATACTCTGAAATTTGCAAGCACTAATGCAGAAGATTTTAATATTATAGAATCAATGAAAGATACTGTAATTAATACTATAACCTGTAAAAAAATATTACGATTAAATATTACATGCGATGATCGGCCACAAATTGAATTTATGTACGAAGATAGTAACAGAGTTTATTTTTATGATGAATATTCAAATAAATTTAATTTATTATATGATTTTAATAAAACACCTGGCGAAACATGGTATATCCAAGTAAATGATAATAGTAATAATCCCGATTCTTTATTAGTTCATGTAGATTCAATTTCTACGATAATAATAAACGGTATTCCTCTTAAGGTATTATACACAACAATTGGCAGTACAACTAATTGGGTCGGATACAGCGGAAAAATAACTGAAAAGTTGGGACATGATCGTAATATGTTTCCTTTTATCAATTCCGCTTGCGATTTGAATTTTAATAATGGGTTAAGATGTTATGAAGATTCGTTATTAGGGAATTATCAGACTGGAATTGCACCCATTTGTGATTATACTAATGTTGGGATTGCAGAAATATTCTCAGTTGCAGATTTTAATTTACATCCAAATCCCGTATTAGATTACTTATATTTTAATAATTTGAAACACGACCAACTTATAGTTAATATTTATAATATATTTGGTGAGATAGTAAAGAGTTGTATAACAAATAGTGATAAAATTAATCTTCAATATTTAACTAAAGGATTCTATATTATCACATTTTCAAGTTTGGATAATAAAATTATTCATATATCAACATTTTTAAAATAAACAAAGAAATGAAAAAATATTTTTATTATACTTTAGTATTGAAAGTTTTTTCATTAAAACTTGTATTTCTCAAACTTGTTTGACAGATACAAATGGAATTTATAGCATTCTAAAATCATTAAATAATGCTTGTTGCGAAGACTTTATGAATTATTCTTTTGAAAATGCTACACAAACGCTAATAAAAACAGTAAGATTAACTTTTCATATATTTTCAAATGATGATAGCCCTGGAAATTTTCAAAATAATGCAACAGATAAATTATATTTAAAATGTAATTCTATTTTGTAATTATAATATTAGCCATCTTGGTACATTAAATATTGGAATTAAAATAGGCGTTTAGATAATAAAGTCTTTTTCAGCTTTTTATATTAAAATAATACCTTTACAAAAATTAATAAGCTTTAGCAATGCCGCATTGGGAAATAATTTGCAATAAAACAAGCAAGCCGCGTAGGATAGAAGGGTTAACACTTATCTCGTCTTGAAAAAGTTGCATTAATTACTTGAATTTAATCGTTATAAAACTTACTTATTTATAATTATTAATACATCTCACTATTGCTGCGCTTTTTGTAAATAATAATTAGCACTGTCTATAATACCAAGATTTTTATATGCTAAACCCATATTTTGCATAATGTTTTTGCTATTTGGATTTAATTTATATGCTTGTTTGAAATAGTTTAAAGCATCCAAAGATCTACCTTGCATACCATATAATACTCCTAAATTTTCTAAGGCTGCAGAATTTGTAGGATTGCATTTCACAGCTTTCAATAGATATTGCTCTGCTACTTTATTATTAGCTAAATATCTAGCATATATCTCTCCTAATTGATTATATGCGTCTGCATGACAATTATCTTTTTCAATTATCTTATTTAAAGTTAAAATTGCTGAATCTATTTGCATAGTAGTTTTATAAACTAATGCAAGCTGAAACAGGTAATTAGTAGAATCAGGATATTTATTTATGAGAAATTTAAAAGCACGCTGTGCTACATCATAGACTGAATCATTTAAAGCATTAACTCCCACTGCATATATATTGTTATATGGTGTGGGAATATTAGGATTTAGCTTTGCACAAGTTAAATAATTTTCTAACGATAAATCATAGTTTTTCAGATAGAAGTGTGCTTTGCCACCTAGATCGTATACACCATAATAATTGGGATATATCTCTCCTCCACGTTGTAAATATTTCAATGCTTCTACGAGCAATTTTTCTCTTTTATTTGGATTATTAGTTTTTTCAGCTTCTTTTATTAAAACTTCTGCAGCAGATACTTGTACTTTTGCACTATTATTTGATGTTTTAGCATCCGTAGTGAATAAAGTCAAATTGTCTTTCCACACAAAACTTCTACTAACTGTTTTGACTCCATACAAAGCTAAAATTGTTATCAAAACATACATTGCCCACTTTGGGCTTCTCTCTCCCCATTTTGCAAATAACCAACCAACTGCTAATGTAAATCCTGCTGATGCAGAAAATATAAATCGCTCATTCATAAATGTACCTACATTAAATAGTAGGTTAGAAACCATAGAAAAATTTGCTATAAACATCAATATAGCAAAGGCTATTATTGGTTTTCTTTTCCACGATTTTATTAAGATATAGATAATTGCTAGTACCAGTATTATTGCCAACCACACTCTAAAATCACCAAAATTTAATATTGGTATTTGCTTAGGATAATAATCATGTGTGAGTGGATGTGGGAAAATTAATAATTTGAAATATATCAACCAAGTGAAAAGTACTGTAGCTATCTCTTCTGTTTTAGTAGAATTGATAAAAGGATTATTTAATAGCTCTTTTGGTATTTCAGTATTGAGAAAAGCTCCGAGCACTTGAGAACGAATAAATATAAATAAAGCTGCTGGTATCAAAAGTACTACAAATGAGTTAATAATGTATTTTTTAGAAAATGATTTATGAGTAAATAATAACCAAAACAACCACACACCTAACCAAGTGAGAGCATTCTCTTTAGATAATAAAGCTATGAAAAAGATAAATCCGGATAAAAACAATTTATAAATTTTAGGTTTATTATGATAAGATAGCAAAAGTAATATGGCACCTAATGAACCAAGCATAGAAAATATCTCATCTAAACTTTTGATATTGCACACTACCTCAGTATGAATAGGATGGAAAAGATATAGCACTGTAGCTAAAAAAGCAATTAATTTAGCATTTTCTTTATTAAAAGGAGGGAAAGACAGTAAAGCTTTGATAGTGAGAAAAAGAATGACCATTAGTAGGGCATATGAGAGAATATTTGTGAGATGACCTATCCATGGATGAAAACCAAATAATTCTTTTTGAATAGCAAAGATAAATTGAGTAAATGGACGGTAACGACCACCAGCCACTATTTGTTTCCCTTCACCAAAGAAACCTTCGAATAAATCATGAGTGAAGATATCTTTCACTCCTTTGAGACCTTGCTGAGTGTACTTATTACCTGTCATTACTAGTGCGTCATCCAAAGTATAATCAAAAGTAATTGTAGGTAAATACAGGATAGTAGCGGCTATAAATAGAAACCAGCACAATTTTTTATTAGGATATTCTGTAATCTTAGTAATCCATGGTTTCTTTGCTAAAGTCTTCATACAATAAATATTTTTTACGAATTTGCATAAAATTTTCTAAATCTTTTTGCCATGAAGCTCTAATCTGATCAGCTGTTAATCCTTGAATTATTTGCTTTCTTAGTAAATCTGTTCCAGCTAATTTATCAAAAAATGGTAAAATAAAGAATTTATCTTTTTCTTTGGAGCATTTGTAACTTTCTATGAGTAAGTCTAAATATATTTTTCTATAATATTTCAAAAAGTGCGTTGAGAAATTAGTAAGATCTATTCCTTTACATGCAATATTTTTATAAGGCGGATTAATAGATTTATCTGGAATAGAAATCGGAGTAAAAATCGTATCATTAATGCAAAAATCTGGAGCTCCTAGAAGAGTAAAAGGCTTATCAGTTCCCCTACCCACACTCATCATAGTTCCTTCAAATAATACCAAATGAGGATATGCATATATTGCAGCCATATTGGGTAAATTAGGTGATGGAGAGAAATTTATTTCTATCAATGAATCATGTGTATAATTTCGGCATTTGATTACTTCTAAATCACAACGTTCTCGAGATGTTAACCAATTTTGATCATTTATCATCATTGATAGCTCTCCAATAGTCATGCCATATACTAGTGGAATAGGTGCCACTCCTACAAAAGAAGCCAATCGCATATCTAATACAGGACCATCAATAAAATAACCATTAGGATTGGCTCTATCCAAAATTATTACTGGAATTTTTTTTAAAGCACATGCATCCATCATATAAAATATAGTGCTTATATATGTGAAACATCTAACACCCACATCTTGCAGATCTATCAAAATGATATCTACATTATCTAAATCAAATGGAGTAGGTTTGTATTTATCTCCATAAAGAGAAATTATTTGTATATAGTTTTTATTTACAGTTTTGTATTTGTCGTTAAATATTTTTTTACCATCAGGTTGATCAACATAAAATCCATGCTCTGGAGTAAAAATTTTGCTTACTTTTATACCATTTATAACAAGTGAATCTATTAAATGTCTTTCATAAATTTTGCTATTATTATTACATAGAATGCCTACATTTTTATTTTTTAATTTATAAAAATATTCCTCAGTAAGCTCTATTGCTGGAACATATTGTCCTAATAGGCTAACATTAAAAAATATTAGCCCAATAAAAAATAAAAAAATATATTTTTTACAAAAAATCATATTACAAAAATAAATAAAAAAATAAATATATTGTATTTTATATTATTGATAATTAATCTGGTAATGAAAAATTAAAACTTTAAATAATATCAATTTTTTTGGTTATATAACGTTTATTGTGGGTTAATTATTTTACCACAAAGGGCACCAAGATATTACACAAAGTTCACAAAGTGCCATTTTTAAGACTTTTAATTCTAGTATTCTCTGTGTTCTTTGTGCCTGCTTTGAGAACTTTGTGGTTAATATTTAACTGTCTAATAATAAATTTCATTTTTATAAAATTACTTTTTTAATCTTTGCCCACTTAAAATGTTATAGAACCAATTTTTTTAATTTAAATATTTTTGCATAATAAATAAAAAAATTAGCTTTGTTTTCAGCTTAAACTCTTGCAATTTTTCATTCATTTTGATAGTTTTTTACGATATTTATCTACATAATAATTCTTTCATATTTGAAAAATTACTATTAATTTTGACAATAAATTTCATATGTTAGGACACAGTTCTTTTAATAAATATAAAAAAATTTGTTTTTTACAAATTTTTATTATTTTCTCTTTTAATCTTTTCTCGCAGGGAATAGCAGTTGGCAGCTGGCGATATCATTTACCTTTTAATAATGTAATAGGAGTAGCTAGTACTGGTAATTTATTCTGGGCATGCAATTCATATTATTTATATAGTTTCGATATTTCTACTAGCGAAATCACTATTTATAGCAAATTAAATAAATTATCAGATATAAAGATAAATGCTTTTACTTTTGATAAAGCTCATTCAATAATGATTTTAGGATATCAAAATGGGAATATTGATATTTTTAATTACAATAATTTAACTATTCGTAATGTGCCAGATATATATTTGAAATCAATGATGGGGTCCAAAAGCATCAATAATATTTATGTAAAAGATAATTTTATTTATTTTTCTTGTGATTTTGGCATAGCTATATATGATTTAAATAAAAATGAATTTAAAAATACTTATTATTTATCTCAATATATGCAAAATAAAAAGGTAAAAGCCACATTTATTTATAATGATTATTTGTACTCAGTTTTTGATACGATCATTATCTATGCTCCCCTAGATGGTAGCAATCTAAATGATTTTACAAATTGGAATACTTTTTTTGCTACTAATTCAGAAATTATATATGCCAATGTGTTAAATAATAATTTATATGCTGTCATAGATAGTGGATGGAATGATTTAATTATTAAATATAATGTCAATCATTGGGATACCATTATCGATACACTTCACTTTAATATTAATAAGGTCGTTTTTGATAATAATGAGTTTATTATTTTAGCAGAAGGGTCTGTTTTTATATATGATAATTCATGGAATTTAAAATATAAAATATATCAATATTTTCCAAATGATGATGTACCATATCCTTTAGATGCTATTTATTCGGCAGATAAAAAATATTTAATAATTGGAGATAAAAATGTTGGATTAGCTTATAATTGGAATGATACATGGAATAATAGAATCGTTACTCCCTCTGGTCCATCATCAGATCAATGTTTTAAGGTATCATATAGTAATGAAGCCATTTTGTCTACAGCTGGAGGTTATGATATGTCTTTTGATAATCTATGGAATCAAATTAATGTAGAAATTTTTAGAAATGAAAATTGGTCAATATATAATAGTGATAAATTTCCTGAACTTTCTAATGTAAGAGATGGTATTAAAGCATTAATAGATCCTTTTAATGCTAATCGTTTATTTATTGCTACATATGGATATGGACTAATTGAAATAAACAATAATATTGTAAAAATATTTAATGATACGAATTCTATTTTACCATCTACACTTGGTATAACTGGATTTTGTAGAATTAGCGATATACAGTTTGATTCTGCTGGTAATCTATGGATATTAGTAGCTGGAGCTAATGAATTCACCGTCTATAAAACTAATGGACAAATGGTTAGGTTACCTATAAGCTCTTCTATTAGTAATAATAACCCTGGAGAAATGATTATAGATGAAAATAATAATAATGTGTATGTCCCTTTTCCACGTGGCAGTGGAGGAGTTTTGGTCTTTAAATATAACGGTACCATAGATAATACTTCTGATGATAGATCTATGATATTGACTACTCAAGCTGGCAACGGTAAACTACCAAGTAATACTGTTTATTCACTTGCTATAGACAAAAATGATCAGCTATGGTTAGCTACTAGTGAGGGTGTAGCAGTTATTTATAATACTCATAATTTTTTTACCGCAAATTCATTTGATGCATCGCAAATAATTCTAGAAGTAGATGGCTATGCCATGCCTATGCTCATTTCAGAAAAAGTAAATAAAATAGAAATCGATGGAGCTAATAGGAAATGGTTTGCTACGGATAATGCAGGGATTTTTACTTTCTCACCTAATGGAGATAAAGAAATATATCATTTTACTGATAAAAATTCTCCTTTACTAAGCAATAAAGTAATCAGTCTGACCATTGATCCAATTACTGGAGAAGTATTTGCAGCTACCGATTTAGGATTAGTCTCTTATCGTAGTAATGCGATAGAACCTTTTACAGAAATGCAAGAAATAAAAATTTTTCCTAATCCTGTTCCTGCAGATATTAATGGATACATTACTATGGATGGCCTACCAGAGGATAGTTATGTTACCATTACAGATTCATATGGTAAAGTAGTTTATAAAACAAAATCTTTAGGTGGTAGAGCCACATGGAATGGAGTGGATGTTTACAATAATAAAGCCAAAAGAGGTGTTTATGTTGTCTGGGTTAGCAATGATGATGGCTCCATAACAGGTACTGGTAAGTTTTTTATTGAATAAAAAATGAATAAAACTACTCTAGCATATATACTACATTCTATCCCATATACTAAAAAAGCATATATCATTCATTCTTTGGCACCTATGGGAAGAGTTGCATTTTTTCTTCCTTCTATATCACCTAAAAATAAATCTTATGAATATATTAAAATTCCATTAGTAAATGTGGAAATTACTTATAATGAATTAACAACAAGACAACATTTATACAAAATAGATCAAATATATTTGTATAGTTTCCCAGAAATGATATCTGAACATATACTACACTCTGCAGTAGCCACTTTCATGACTGAAATTATAATGAAAATAACCCCTCAAGATTTATACGATACTCAACTATATGATATTTTAACAATATTTGTTGATAAATTAAATAAATGGGAAAAAATTCCTAATGCATTCATACTTTCATTTATGGCAAATATTTTAGAATATCTAGGTATATTAAGTAGGAAAAATTATAGTACGATAGATGCTATGCCACATTATGAATCTTTACTAAACACAATGGAATATTTATATCTACAACCAATTAATTCACAAGACGATGAAATAACGCTGCCATCCAGCCCTTACCACTTATTGAATTTGACGATCCAGTATTTACAATCACAAGATATTTTGACTAGCGAGATAAAGAGTTTAAAAGTCCTCAGGGAAGTATTTTATTAGAATTGAGATTGTTTTAATAATCATGGGGCATAATTAATTGATATTGAGTGAGCTAAAGCGGCTATAGAGAATAAGGATTTGAAATAAATAATAATTTTTATTGTTTAAATTTAAGTATTATATCAATATTTTAACTTCATCAAACTCCAATACCGCTCCCATGCCCATCTATCGTGCGATGACAAGTTCAAAAGTCGTCCAATATCTGATTCTATATTGGCTTTCAAATATTTATTCATCACTACAAACCACATAAGGTAGTTCTGTAGATACTTTGTAGCTACTCCTCTGAATCTTAGCATCCAAACCAGAAAATTAGTTATCTTTTTTTCTGCTATGTTTACGCTATAAATTGCCAATCCTTTTGTTTTACGTCTAACTAATACTTTTTTGCTTGGTGATTCTTTCACTGCTTGTTTGAACTCATCGTTAGGCTTAAAACATATCAAATTTTTCTCTGATACTCTTCGCTTTAACTCTTCTTTTATCTGACTGTTCTGGACTCTATTTTCTCCGGTGTGTTTGAAAAGCAAATT
>LFRM01099634.1_pt1 | contig 89865 bp, 71 predicted proteins | sample 618341 | NCBI WGS metagenome assembly LFRM01 (sample SAMN03654438, study PRJNA283298) | anaerobic digester metagenome | isolation source: pool of bioreactors CSTR01a, CSTR02a, and CSTR03a thermophilic anaerobic... | place: Denmark: Kgs. Lyngby | collected 2014-05-21 | reverse complement strand
CTCAAACAGTTGGCTTGCTTATCCTCGCTTCTCACCGCCTCATCTCTAAGCTGCACTCCGCTAAAAGTTTCCTTGCATTGCACGATATCTTGTATATCCCGGATTCAGGTACTGTGTAATGCCAGAAATGCAATATCGGTCGGTGTCATTTTTGTCTTGACTCAGTATCAAAATATCGCTATTATATTAATTACGTGATCAACGTTACAATATTTGGATATTCTGTACGCGGCCTGGTTGCTTAAACACCATGGTGCGCCGGAATGGGTATATATGATTCTGAACTGTTGGAGTTGGCAGCAAAAATGGACATGCAAAAAGATATCAGCATAATATATGAAGACAATCATCTTCTTGTGGTCGAAAAGCCGGCGAACATACCTGTACAGGCTGATATAAGCAAGGATCCTGATTTGCTGTCAATGTTAAAGATATATCTGAAAGAAAAGTACAAAAAACCGGGGAATGTTTACCTGGGACTGGTGCATCGACTGGACAGGCCTGTCGGGGGTGTCATGGTTTTTGCAAAGACCTCGAAGGCAGCTTCAAGGCTTTCGGAACAGGTTCGCAGCAGGGAAATTGAAAAGATCTACCTTGCTGTAACCGAAGGCTCATTCGGAAGCAGGAGCGGTACGTATAAAAATTTCATGCTGAAGGACCGGAACAGGAATAAAGCTGCCATTGTTCCCGAAGGCATTCCGAAATCATATGAAGCAGTTCTTCAGTACGATGTTATTGAAGAGAGGAACAACATGACTCTTGTAAGGATAAACCTGAAAACCGGCAGATCACACCAGATACGGGCACAGTTATCCTACAACGGTCATCCGATAGTCGGGGATGTTAAATATGGCAGGGCTAAGCAGTCCGGCTTTACAGATAACCTTGCGCTCTGGTCATATCAATTGTCATTCAGACATCCCGTTAAAGATGAAACTATGAGTTTTACCTCGGCGCCGCCAGGCTGTTACCCGTGGGTTTTGTTCAGCTTGACTTAAGTTTTGCCTGCGTTCGGTTGTTAATACCATAAAGAGATAATATGTATCGGGAGAGGTATTAATATGGCGGAGAACGTACACGCTGGTCACAGAGAGAAACTTAAGCAGCGTTTTATCGAAGAGGGCTTAGGGGCCTTTGAAGATCATCAGATACTTGAGATGCTCTTGTTCTATACCATTCCAAGGCGGGATACGAACGAGATAGCACACCGCCTGATTAATAAGTTCGGGACCCTTGAAGCAATCTTTGATTCTTCGCCCGAACAGCTGATGGAAATTGGCAAGGTTACAAAAAGCACCGCAGTATTGCTGACGATGATACCCGAACTGTCAAGAAAATACATGCTTATGAAGCAGGGTAAAAAACCCGAGCTCGGCAGTTCCAACAAGGCAGGCAAATACGTGACGAAACTCTTTATCGGAAGGAATTATGAAGCCTTCTATATGTGCTGCCTTAATTCACAGAACCAGTTGAACTATGCCGCGCTTGTCCACGAAGGCACAATCAATGAAGCCCCGGTTTATCCAAGGATTATTGTTGAAACCGCACTCAGGTACCAGGCAAACAGCGTGATCCTGGCCCATAACCATCCGGGCGGAAGCCTCAGGCCGTCAAGTGCGGATATTGAAGTAACGCGAAAAATCTCCGAGGCATTAAAAACCATATCGGTTAAAGTGGTGGATCATATTATTGTGTCGGGGAATGATTATTACAGTTTTGCAGAAAACGGACTGTTATAAGCAATATTATGAAGAAAGGAGCAGTTACGTTTATCGTAATGAACACAGCCATGATTTACCCGAAATTTGGAGAAAATCCTTCTTATGACTGCTGGTTGGCATACCGCAGGGTGGAAAACCCGGAAGTGTTAAAAGAATATACCGATACGTTTTCAGGTATTTCGGTACACGGAGAGTCGGTTGTTCTTGAAACCGCGTTGAAAGAATTAAGATACGGGCTGTCAAAAATGCTTGGAACTGTTCCCGGAACTGCCGGTGACGGTGAAAGTGGAATTGTTCTCGGTTTGTGCAGCGAAATTGATATTCTTTCAGAGGATGATGTTTCCGGTATAGAAGACGAAGGTTATATAATCAGGAATAAAAAGGGCAGAGTAATTATTTCCGGAAGAACGGATAAAGGTGTTTTATACGGGGTTTTTTCATTTCTGAGGCTTATACAGCTTGAGACTCCTGTTAAGGAAATGAATGTTGCAAAAAACCCTGCCAACAGGTACCGCATGGTTAACCAGTGGGATAACATGGACGGAACCATTGAAAGAGGCTATGCCGGCAAATCCATTTTCTACAGAGACAATACCTTTACCGAGGACAAGCAAAGGGTAAGGGATTATGCAAGGCTGCTTGCATCGGTGGGCATTAACGGAATTGTACTAAACAATGTCAATGTGCACTACCATGAAACCCGCCTGATAACGAAGCAATACCTTCCCGAGGTAGCTAAAATTGCTGATATATTCAGGGAATACGGGATTACAGTCTTTCTGTCAATAAACTTTGCAGGCCCGGTTGAACTGGGAGACCTGCCGACGGCCGACCCGCTGGACGAAAGAGTGCAGAAGTGGTGGTACGACAGGGCTGAAGAAATATACAGTTTTATACCCGATTTCGGCGGTTTTCTTGTAAAGGCCGATTCGGAATTCAGGCCGGGTCCGTTTACATACGGCAGAAATCATGCCGAAGGTGCAAATATGCTTGCTTCCGCGTTGAAACCCTTCGGCGGGGTTGTAATCTGGCGCTGCTTTGTTTACAACTGCAGGCAGGACTGGCGGGACAGGAAAACAGACAGAGCCAATGCTGCCTATGATAATTTCATGCCCCTCGACGGGCAGTTCATGGATAATGTCATTCTGCAGATTAAAAACGGGCCGATGGATTTCCAGGTCAGGGAACCTGTTCTGCCACTGTTCGGAGGGCTTAAGGAAACAAACCAGATGCTCGAACTACAAATCACGCAGGAATACACCGGCCAGCAGAAGCATATATGCTATCTTGTTCCACAGTGGAAAGAAGTGCTTGATTTTGACACATATTCTGAAGGAAAAGGTTCGACAGTAAAAAGAATAATTGCCGGGAAGCTCTATCCGCAGAAGCATGGAGGAATTGCGGGGGTATCAAATATCGGCAGCGACCTGAACTGGACAGGGCACGTGCTTGCCCAGGCGAACCTTTACGGGTACGGGTGCCTGGCATTCGACCCGGACAAAAGTGCCGAAGAAATCACTGAAGAATGGGTGCGCCTTACATTCTCATCGCATCCTTATGTTGTGAAAACCATAAGCGATATTCTGCTGAAATCATGGAGAACATATGAAAACTATACTTCACCCCTTGGAATCGGCTGGATGGTAAATCCCGATCATCATTACGGGCCTAATGTTGACGGATATGAGTATTCGCACTGGGGCACATATCACCGTGCCGACTGTTTCGGCATCGGTGTTGACAGGACGGTGGAAAAGGGAACAGGTTATGCGGGCAGATACCACAAGGAAAACGCGGACCTTTACAATAACATGGAGACCTGCCCTGAAGAACTGCTGCTGTTCTTCCATTATGTGCCGTATAATTACAGGCTGAAATCAGGGAAAACACTTATACAGCATATTTATGACACTCATTTTGAAGGCGTGGAACAGGTTGAAAAGTTCAAGGAACAATGGCTGTCATTAAGGAACCTGATCGATGCCGATAGGTTTGAGCATGTGCTTGAAAGGCTGGAGATCCAGTTAAGGGACGCAATTGAATGGCGGGATGTGGTTAATTCGTATTTTTACAGGAAAAGCGGGATACCCGATGAAAAGGGAAGAACAATATACTGAAACCCGGACAGCATATTGATTGCAATAAAGCGGCTGTTTCCTGCATTGCATGTATTTTTCCGTTAACAACCGGGTAACCGTCAAGGGTTTGAAGATACTGCGATGCTGGAAAGCCCATGCAAGAACGCATTTTTGCGCAATAAACCTATTTCTGTCTGCAACGCTTGACACAGCAGAAAAGGTATAATATATTAAGATTGTTAAACCGCCGGGGAATTTACCGGCGTTACAACTTAAGAAGGCAAAATTGATGAAGGGGCTGCGAAAAGTATAATGTTCCCAGAGAATGAAGCCAACAGGTGGAAGGCTTCTGAACCAATGGCTTTTCTTCCCACCCCGGAGAAGCAATTGATGAAATTGCCGTCTGGCTTGCGATAAAAGCTTAAGAGCTGGGTAGTAATACCAATTTGGGTGGTACCGCGGTCATTCCGTCCCTGTCATCAGGGACGTTTTTTTATATACATGAGTGATACAGTATTTCAGGATCAAACAAACCATAAACTGTTTAAGGAGAAGGAGTTGAGCTTATGTCTGAAAAAGACAGAAAACTTGTTGAAGCCATAACCCCAAGGGATGAAGATTTTGCCCAATGGTATACCGACATTGTAAAAAAGGCCGATTTAATAGATTATTCAAGTGTACGCGGCTGTATGATCATCCGTCCGTACGGATATGCAATCTGGGAACTGATTCAGAAACACCTTGACAAAAGGTTCAAGGAAACCGGGCATGAAAATGTTTATATGCCGTTGTTCATTCCCGAAAGCCTTCTGCAGAAGGAGAAGGATCATGTTGAAGGGTTTGCTCCGGAAGTGGCATGGGTAACCCATGGCGGTGACGAAGAGCTTACCGAAAGGCTTTGTGTAAGGCCGACTTCAGAAACCTTGTTCTGCGAGCACTATGCCAATATCATACATTCATACAGGGACCTTCCCAAGTTATATAACCAATGGTGCTCTGTTGTGCGCTGGGAAAAAACCACCCGCCCGTTCCTTAGAACACTGGAGTTTTTGTGGCAGGAAGGGCATACGGCGCATGCCACCGAGGAAGAATCAATGGACGAGACAATTAAAATGCTGAACGTATATGCAGAGTTCTGTGAAAACATCCTGGCAATCCCGGTGGTTAAGGGACGGAAAACCGATAAAGAGAAGTTTGCCGGCGCAAAGGCAACCTTTACAATTGAAAGCCTGATGCATGACGGAAAAGCGCTTCAGACGGGAACCTCGCACAATTTCGGCGACGGTTTTGCAAGGGCGTTTAACATCCGGTATACCGATAAGAATAATGAGCTCAAGTATGTGCACCAGACATCCTGGGGTATGACTACAAGACTTATCGGGGCGTTGATCATGGTTCATGGCGATGACGACGGTCTTGTTCTTCCACCCGAGGTGGCACCGGTACAGGTTATGGTAATACCCGTGCAGCAGCATAAGGAAGGTGTGCTGGAAAAGGCCAGGGAAGTTAAAAGCCGAATTGAAAAGCTGGCGAGGGTTGGTCTTGATGACAGTGACAAAATGCCGGGCTGGAAATTCAGCGAGTACGAAATGAAGGGCGTCCCGCTCCGCCTTGAAATAGGCCCGAAAGATATTCAGAATAATCAGTGCGTCATAGTCCGTCGCGATACCAGGGAAAAGATTTTTGTTTCCCTTGATAACCTCGAGGATTCAATCCAGAAGATTCTGAAGGCAATGCAGAGAGATCTTCTGGCAAATGCAACACTGGAAAGAGACAGGAAGACCTACACTGCATACAGCATGGATGAATTTGCTGAAATCTGCGCCAAGACCCCTGGATTTATAAAAGCCATGTGGTGCGGGGAACGGTCCTGCGAGGATGCGATCAAGGAAAAAACAGGAGCCACCGCCCGTTGCATACCCTTTGAACAGGACAGGGTTTCAGATTCCTGTGTATGCTGCGGTAAACCTGCCGAACATCTCGTTATCTGGGGTAAAGCCTATTAACAGCTTAACCCTCAAAGGTTTTGTGTTTATTTTGTATTATTACGGCCAGGAGGCACGATATGAAAAATGCAATTAAAAACATAATTAAGGGTGTAATAATAGGCATAGCAACCCTCGTTCCGGGTGTAAGCGGCGGGACAATGGCCATTATAGTAGGGCTGTACGATAACATCATTCATTCAATAAGCTCTTTTTTCAGTGATGTCAAAAAGAATATCATATTTATAATGACAGTTGGTTTCGGGGGAGCAATAGGCCTGTTTATATCCAGCCTTGTCATGAAAAAACTTCTTACGCTGATCAAGTTCCCCATGTACTATTTATTCATTGGTGTTATTTTCGGCGGCATACCTGTTCTTTTCAGGAAAGCCGACACAAAAGAAAAAAGAAAAACTGACTGGCTGTTCTTTGTCATTGGTTTTATTATCATACTTGTAATGACATTGTATGAAGTCACGATAGTAAACCTTGCAAATTCCACGGGTATACTGCAGTTTGTGTTTTTGTTTATTGCTGGAATAATAATTGCGGTAGCATTGATTCTTCCGGGCATAAGCACTTCTTTCATGCTGCTTGCCATAGGACTTTATGATACTATTTTAGACGCGATAAACAATTTAAAACCCAACTATTTAATACCCATCGGCCTTGGAACGGTTTTCGGGATCCTGACAACCACAAAGATTCTTGAAAGATGCATGCAGAAAAAACCAAGGCAGACCTATCTTATGATACTGGGGTTTGTAGCGGGATCGGTGCTGCAGGTATTCCCGGGACTTCCTGATAAACTTTACAATACGCTTAAGGCCGGCAGCGCAGGATTCAATACCGATATTCTTCTCGGAATTGCTGAAATTGCCGGTTCAATTGCAGCTCTCTTCTTAGGATACTTCTTTATCCGATTCATGAGCAAGAAATTTGAGGAAGCGTAAAACCCTGAATAAGGTTTTGTTTTGAAATTACACAATTCACTTCTGAATTGTGTAATTTTTTTATTATTTGTAAATAATTCTTTTCCCGGGGAGACATACTATTTATTGCAACATGGATCCTGCAATAATCCACCATTGCGAGGAATTTCAAAGCTCCTTGCTTCTGGCAGGCATTCTGCAGGATCCGGATCATGGTATGAGGAGGGAGCCTATGAAAAAAAGAATTATTGCAGTAATTCTGCTTACATTCCTGTCTGTAACCGTGTTTGGCCTGTTCAGCCGGGATATGGCCCCAGCCAGTGCGGAGATGACGTGGAAAAGGGTGGATTTTATCAGCGGGATAGTAACTGCTGCAGAACTGAATGTCCGAAAAGGGCCGTCTACAAAGTATTCCATTATCGGTACGCTGAAAAAAAACCAATGGGTCAATGTGTTGGCAGAGATCAATGGATGGTACGTAATCTTTGAACCAAATACAGGACTGGTCGGATGTGTCAGCGGGAAATACCTGCAGCCGCCCAACAAGATCAGTCAAACCCCAGGCACAGGAACACCTTCTGCTTCCAACCCGAAAGCCACACCTGCACCTACTCCGGTGCCGCAGACCAGCCTGTCACAGGACGAAAAGGAGGTACTGGACTTGATTAATGCCGAGCGGGCTAAAGCCGGATTGCCTGCTCTGAAAGCAGATCCCCAGCTCATGGAAGTTGCGAGGCTGAAAGCAAAGGACATGGTTGACAAGAACTATTTTTCGCACCAGTCTCCAACTTATGGTTCGCCTTTTGATATGATGCGTAACTATGGTATAAAATTTACGTCTGCCGGAGAGAATATAGCAGGGAACAGTACTGAGGAAGGTGCCGTAAAGGCCTGGATGAATTCCGAAGGCCACAGGAAGAATATCCTGAACGGGAAATACAACTATACCGGAATAGGAATTTATCAAAGTCCGAAGTACGGAAAAATTTATGTTCAAATGTTTATTGAACGATGAAAACCATTGATTGGTAAACTACGGAGGTGTTCAAAGAAATGAGCAAAAACCAAAACCGCAATCAAAACGAAAACCGCGAAAATCTTGAGCAAAAAAGGAAAAATACCGGTATATGCAATGATCAGCTGGGTGAAAACATGACCGAATTCGCTCAGGAAGTAAACCCGAATAATGAGCAGCAGAAAAGGAAGAACAACAACAGGAAATAAGGACAGGGTTGAATTATAGGGAAGTAACAACCGGTTTGAACCAAAAAGGAGCCTTAAGGCTCTTTTTTGGTGTATCAGACTTTTCAATCAGAATTTTCGTTTATATAATGAATGTGGGGGATAAACATAACAAAAAAGGAGGGCTGATATGCGTAAAAAGATTGCCGCCCTTGTTGCTGCTGTAAATGCATTGTTTGTATTGATTGTACCTCAGACCCGGGCAGTATCGGCAGAATCCATTTTGAACAGGCAAACAGCGGTTCAGCTTGTTAAAAATAATTCCACCGCAGTCTGGGATGCCAGGGAGCAGGTAAATTTCGCAAAAGAGGATTATGAGGTGCAGGCTGCCAGGTCGAAGAGTATTGATACTGAAAAGGTGTTTTTGTTTGTGCATCCCTTTACGGACGAGGACGTGTATTATTACTACCAGCCTGCCGAGCAGGTTCAGCTCATGCTGCTGAAGGAGTTTGTTCCCGAGACGTTTAAGTTCAGCCATGAAGTAAAGGAAATGACCGTTAAAGTTACCGAAAATGCCATGGCAAATGCTGCAGACGGACTTTTCACAGGGCTGTACAGTACATACCACTCGGTGAAATTGGCTGAAAAGGCCTGCGAGTTTGCGAAAAGGAACCTGGAACGTCAAAGGAAACTTTATGAAAATGGGCTTATAACCGGGCTTGACCTTGAAGATGCTGAACTAAGCCTGAAAGAAGCCGAAAACGCGGTTAAAAAGGCTGAACGTGATTACGAGAACATGCACCGGCAGTTTAACTCCCTTGCAGGTCTGCCCCTGGATTTCAGGTATGACTTAATCGGAACTCCGTGGACAAATGACAGGGATGTTACGATAACAGAGGAAGAAGCAGTTGCCCGTGCTCTTGAAAACCGTATGGAGATTTGGAGTACAAAAAGGCAGATAGAGCTTATTGAGTTCAGAATGGAAATCTACCGTTATAAAGATGTTTACAGTTTTCACCGGCAGACCAGGGAAGACTATGCGGACGCGCAGGAAGAGCTTGACAAACTTAAACTGACCCTGTCGCAGCAGGAGTATGATATAGAAAAAGAGATACGCCAGGCATACAGGGACCTGAAAAAAAGCTTCAACGATCTGGAGCTTTCAAAACTGAACCTTGCAAGACAGAAAAATCTTCTTGAGGCTACAAGAAAACAGTATGAAGCAGGGCTTGTTCCTGTATCGGTGATTGAACAGCTGGAACTTTCGATAGAGCAGTTGGAATTCGCAGTAAACATGAATGTCGTTAATATTCTGAACAAACAGGACCGGTTCTATCGCGCCATTTCCGTAGGCCCCGGTTACTGATTGAAAGGGGAGATACCATGAAGCGTTTTATTGCAATGACTCTCTGTTTAATACTTATTACCAGTGTTTTTGCTTTCGGGGAAGAAAGCATCGTCAGGTTCACCTATGAATCTGCACTTGAAACAGCAGTAGAAAACTCAATTCAGCCCGAACTGGATGATTACAATATAAAAGCCTTGGAAAGCGCCCTGGAAGACGCAAGGACTGAAGCACTCAAGGGCTTTATCGGCGGAACGCCCCAGGAGGTTATCGAACGGAGAATAATAAAAGAGGTTGCGCCTTTTGAAGCCGAGGTAAACCTTGAGGCGGCAAAAAGGCAGAAAACTGACAATATCAGGCAGATAAAGGCCGATGTTTACCAGGAGATGATGAGGGTACTTCTTGCTGAGGAAACAGTTAAATTCAAAAAGAAGAGGATAGAACTGCTGGAAGAAAAGTATAGCATAGACTTGAAGCGTTTTAAGGAAGGTCTTCTCCCGGAAACCGATATAACCGACCAGGAGCTGGCTCTGTCCGTTGAAAAACTTGAGCTTACGAACATGGAAACCGCATTGGCTTCAAATATCCTGAATATCAAGCAGAAGCTCCATGTGGACCTGAGTGATGACAATAAGATAGAATTTGACTATAAACTCCAGAAAATTGGAACGCATTATTTAATCGACAGTTTTAACCTTGAAAAGGCAATTGAGAAGGCAATTGAGTACAATACGACGGTTTACCGGAAAAGAATGGAGCTTGAGGCAGCGGAGAAGAAGCTGGAGATCACAAAGCAGCATCTGAAGCCCGGGCACGACTATTATGACAAAAAGGTTTATGAATACGAAAAGGCGAAAAAGGAACTGTATGATGCCGAAACAGATCTTGAAGTAGCTGTCAGGAATGCATATAACGATCTGTTGACTGCGTCCGATGCACTGGATTTGGCAGTAAAGAGGGAAGAACTGGCAAGAAGCAGGCTGGAAACCCTTAAGGTGAAGTATAATGCCGGTGAAATAAGCCGCAGGGATATGATAGACAATGAGCTTGAGCTGCTGGCCAGGGAGCAGGCAACGGCCGAAGCGATATGCGATTTTAACATAAAAAACGATATACTCAGAAACCTTATTGAGATCCAGGCCGAATAATCGGATTTTATAATACGCATACTATATATGTTGAATTTCTATTCAACATATATAGTATTTTTTTGCCTTAAAAATCAGTAAAAATCTGCACAAAGGAGGGTTATTTCATGTCAGTGACAGTAGTCGGAATTTTTAACAGGGTAGACTATGCTGAAAAAGCAGCAAGAGAAATAAAGGAACGCGGGCTCAGAACGGATGATATTTCAATAATAGTAAAGAACAAGGATGAAAACGGAGGCCAGAGGGGAGAGGGCATGACCAATGACAATATCTCCAACGGCGCTGTGACAGGAGGCATAATCGGCGGTTTGGCAGGCCTTCTGATTGGAGCGGGTATGGTTGCAATACCCGGGCTGGGCATTATTGCCGCAGCGGGACCGATAACAGGACTCATTGGAGGAGCAGCCACGGGAGGAATAATAGGAGGACTTATTGATTTAGGAATTCCCGAGCAGGAAAGCAAAAGATACGAAACCGATATCCGTGAAGGTAAAGTTGTATTCACAATGAGAACTGAAGAGGAAAAAGTGGAGGAAATAAGAAATATCCTTCAGGCCAATGGCGCAGAGCGTGTCAATACCCACTGAACAGGCTTACAGGGCAGAGAGTTCTGCCCTGTTATTTCATTTATCGGGATAACCAATTCATCGCCTCTTTAAACGGTTAAGGTGTTTATTAACAGTGGTCCGTAAAATACAGCATTCTGAACCATGTCTGAAATATCCCCATCTCCCACAAAAACCGAAGAAAATGTGTATAACTTATCCACAGGCTGAAACCCAATAATAATAGTTATGCACAAAGTTATGCACATTACCCACAGTTTTTCGTATTATTCTGTGAATAAACACTGTGTTTTCTGTGGATTTTAGATCTGAAATGACAAAAGCCTGTGTAGATGCCTTTTTCTGCGGGTAATTATTAATTAATAAAATACTGTTCTTTATTCAATATTTTATGTATAATATTGGATATAGAACTCTCAAAATGGCCTGAAAGGAGTATGTGTTATGAAATTCATCGTAAACGGTAAAAACACGGAAGTTTCTGATGCTTTAAGGGAAAGAGCCATTAAGAAGCTCAGCAAGATTGAAAAATTTTTCAAGGCTGACGCAGAATGCTATATTACGTTCGAGGTTGAAAAGAGCAGGCACATCTGTGAAGTAACAATCGTTTCAAGGGGTCTTTTTATCAGGGCTGAAGAAACAACAAACGATATGTATGCATCAATTGACATGGTAATAGATAAACTTGAGCGTCAGATCAGAAAAAATAAAACCAAGCTCGGAAAGAGAATCCGCCAGGAAAGTGTTATTCCCGATAACTTTGAAATAAAGGAAGAAATAGAAGAAGAGCAGAACTTCAAAGTGGTAAAAAGCAAACGTTTTGCAATAAAGCCGATGGATGTTGAAGAAGCGATTCTGCAGATGAACCTTTTGGGGCATAATTTCTTTGTATTTTCCAATGCCGAAACAGATGAAGTAAACGTGGTTTACAAGCGTAAGGACGGAAATTACGGGCTGATAGAACCTGAGTTTTAACATAAAAATAATATTAAAATATTATTAAGAGGTAGTAAAAAACTAATATTGTGGTAAAATATAAGTAGAGATGCAAAAGGTTTGGTTTTGGTTTACAGCATTCTGTTGAATCCTCCTGGAAAAGGAGTTGAAAGTATTGAAAAACAAAAAAGTGGAGCTTTCAGAACAGGACCTGCACATTATTGATATATACTCAAAAAAGAACCTGACCGATACCATGCCTCAGTTTGGAAATCCAAACAGTGACTTTTTGGCTTATGTTGCAGGTATGGATAAATTAAAAAACGAGAAAATTAATGATTCTTTTGAATGAGTTATATTACCGGAAAGTGGGTAAAAAGAAGTGGTTAAATTTCCTTTTCGCTCCTCTTTGAAATGTATTCAAATAGCTTTGAATGAACTGTTGAAAAGGCACGCAATTGAAATGATCGGCAATTTCATTGCGGTGCCTTTTTTATTACCTTTAAAACCTTTTGTTCCTTCCGTAAATGCTACGGGTGACCGTACAACAATAAATGAAAGGGGTAATGGATATGCTTTTGCGCAATTGTGCCGGAGGTGTTGTATTCTCCAGCAATCATAAGGTGTTCCTTCTTCAGAATGAAAAAGGGGAATGGGTATTCCCTAAGGGGGTAATCAGAAACAACGAACTGCAAAGCGAAGTAGCACTCAGAAGAGTAGCGGAGGAAGGCGGTATAGACGCTACCATCATTTCACCGGCAGGCAGAACAAATTATGAATTTTTTTCAGTGACCAGGCAGCAGCCTGTATGTAACCGTATTACGTGGTATATCATGCTTGCACCCAGCGAAGATTATAAAATCGGTGAGCCTGAGAAATATAAAGACGCCGGTTTTTTCACAATAGAAGAGGCGATGGAGAAGGTTACTTACAGCCAGGATCGTTCATTACTTCATGTTTCATATCTGAAATTCAAGGAATTAATACAAGTCGCGAGTTAAACTGAATCCAAGTTGAAAATAACGGGCGGTTCCATCGATAAGCCTGATAATTACAATGCATAATAATAGAGTTATTTCCGGGAGTGGTTTAAAAGCCGCTCCCGGCATTAACCTGGTGGTACCTCGGCACCAATACCCGGGTCGGTCGGTGCAGTTTTCGGTACAGACTGCGATACAGGCATAAGCATTTCCTGTATAGCTCAATTTTATTTGTCATTTCCTCATGTTTTCTGATAGAATAAATGTTGGTCAAAGGCTGTTTTATTTCAAATTGGATTTCGGTCTTATATTGGAGTGGTCGAATGCAGGGCACCATCCGTACTGTTTTGGATAATGGTTATGGAGAGTACGAGGAAAAGCGCTCAAGGTTCCTGGCCTGGGTCTTTCCTGTAAGCTCCGAGGAAGAAGTATTTTCGCATTTGCAGGTTCTGAAAAAGAAGTACTATGACGCAAGGCATCACTGCTATGCATATATAATAGAGGGTGAATCTGAAATACAGAGATTCAGCGATGACGGCGAGCCTTCGGGTACGGCAGGCCTGCCCATACTTGAAACCATCAGGAAAAAAGGCCTTACAAATGTTCTGGTTGTTGTTGTGCGGTACTTCGGCGGTATACTTCTTGGTGCCTCCGGGCTGGTTAGAGCGTACGGGAAGGCCGCGACAGCAAGCCTTGATAATGCAAAAACCGTAATCAGGAAGTTATGCCACAAAACTTCGGTCAGCATGGATTACACTTTGTACGGGAAGCTGCTTAATTACCTCGAATCAAGCAATATTCCCATATGCAGCTCGGAATTTACAAGCAACGTGGAAGTGGTACTTCTTATTGAGGAAGAAAAAAAGGATCGTTTTCATAAGGAAGTGACAGAAATTACAGGCGGAAAAGCCGAGGTAGTGTTTCACCGGAAAGAGTATGCGTACTTTGATGAAGAGGGAAATTTTTTGAAGCAGTAATAGAGATATCGTGCAATGCTCGGAAACAGACGCAGCGTTTTAGTTTTTGTTATTTATCACAGTTGAAATTATTAGCATGACGTGAGAGAATATAATGTATCAGTTTATATTATATGAATTTTTGACAGAGGTGATATCATGGCCGGGCATTCTAAGTGGTCCAATATAAAACATAAGAAAGAAAAAACCGATGCTCAGAAGGGTAAAATATTTACAAAGCTGGGCAGGGAAATAGCAGTGGCTGTAAAAGCCGGCGGTCCTGATCCGAACACTAATTCCAGGCTAAAAGATGCAATTGCAAAAGCAAAAGCCAACAACATGCCGAACGACAGTATCATGCGAAGCATTAAGAAGGCATCTGGGGACATGGCAAACGACAATTACGAGGAAATAGTCTATGAAGGCTACGGCCCCGGAGGTGTCGCCGTTATAGTGGAAACACTTACAGATAACAGGAATCGCACGGCGGGGGATATAAGGCACCTGTTTGACAAGTTCGGCGGCAACCTTGGAACAACGGGTTGTGTGTCCTTTATGTTTGACAAAAGAGGCCAGATAATAATTGAAAAAACAGAAGAAATAGATGAAGACAACCTGATGATGACCGCCCTTGAGGCCGGTGCCCTTGATGTGACCACCGAAGAGGAGTATTTTGAAATAATAACCGAACCGCAGGACTTTTCAAAGGTAGCCGAGTCACTGGAAAATGAGGGGTATAAGCTTGAAGCCGCAGAAGTGGCAATGATTCCGCAGTCAACCACTGTATTGACCGACGAGGAAATGATTTCAAACATGGAAAAACTGATAGAAAGACTTGAAGACCACGATGACGTGCAGAATATTTATCATAACTGGGAGCAGGAATAAATTAAATATAAATACGGGAGAGTAGTTTATGGAGAAAAGGAGTTTGGATATTACCGCTATCAGGGAGTTAATCCCTCACAGGTATCCGTTTCTTCTTGTTGACAGAATAATTGAGGTGGAACTGGAACCTGTTGTCAGGGCAGTCGGAATCAAGAATGTAACGATAAACGAGCCGTTTTTCCAGGGACATTTCCCGTCCTACCCGGTAATGCCCGGTGTGCTTATAGTTGAGGCTTTGGCTCAGACCGCATGTGTTGCAGGTATGATGATTGACGAAAACAAGGGAAAACTTCCGCTGTTTACCGGTATCGAAGAAATGAAATTCAGAAGGCAGGTTGTACCTGGAGATACTCTTAAACTTGAAGTTGAGTTTACTGCAATGCGCCGTGGTATGGGAAAGGCAAATGTACGCGCTTCGGTCGGGGATAAGACTGCGGCGGAGGGTATAATAAAATTTGCAATCATTGAACCCGAAGGAAAAGAATAGCTATGCGAGTTTTTGCCATATCTGATTTGCATCTTGCACTGGCCAAGAATAAACCCATGGACGTTTTTGATCCGGTCTGGGATAATTACATGGAACGCTTACGGGAAAACTGGACAAGAATCATCGGGCAGGACGATCTGGTCCTGGTTCCCGGGGATATATCATGGGCAACATATATTGAGGAATCAAAACCTGATTTTGATTATATAGAGTCACTTTCCGGCAAAAAAATAATTTCAAAGGGAAACCATGACTATTGGTGGACAACCCACAGCAAGCTGAACAAGTTTAAAGAGAATCTGTCGCTTGGCAGTATTGCATTTCTCCATAACAATGCTTTTTTTTATGAAAACCTGGCCGTAGCAGGCGCAAGAGGCTGGAAAAACCCTGAAGAGGACGGGTTTACCGTCGAAGACGAAAAAATCTATAACCGGGAGCTGGAGCGGCTGAAGAATTCATTGAAATTTACCGAAGGCTTTAACGGGACCAGGATCTGCATGCTCCATTATCCGCCGTTTTCAGCCGACGGCAAACCTACAGGGTTTGTTGAAGTAATGAAAAGTTTCGGCGTAAACATTTGCGTTTACGGTCATTTGCACGGAAAAAGCTGCAGTTATGCCGCTGAAGGGTTGATAGACGGAATAAGGTATCACCTGGTTTCTGCAGATTACTTGAAATTTGAACCTCTTTTTATCGGAGAATGGTGACTTAAGACGGGGTGAACGGAATGTCGCATCAGGCTTTATACAGAACATTCAGGCCGCAGACATTTGATGATGTAGTGGAACAGCAGCATATTGTAACAACCCTGAAAAATGCCGTTATATCAAAGAAGGTTGCTCATGCATACCTGTTTTGCGGTACACGCGGCACAGGAAAAACAACGATGGCGAAAATATTTGCCCGTGCGGTAAACTGCCTGAACCCTCAGGACGGCAACCCGTGCAATGAGTGTGAAATATGCAGGGGCATAATTGACGGAACCATTCTTGATGTTGCGGAAATTGACGCAGCATCCAACAACAGCGTCGACAATGTAAGGAGCATAATAGACGAGGTTGTATATGCTCCTGTCCGGGCAGGCAAAAAAGTGTATATCATTGACGAGGTTCACATGCTGTCGATAGGCGCTTTCAATGCCTTATTAAAAACGCTGGAGGAGCCGCCTGGTCATGTTATATTCATACTGGCGACAACCGAGCCGCATAAACTGCCGGCAACCGTTCTGTCCCGTTGCCAGAGGTTTGATTTCAGGCGCATAACTTCCAAAGGAATAGCCGAAAGGCTTATCGAAATTTCGAAAGAATGCGGTGTAACGTTAACCGAAGATGCCGCTTTGTTTATTGCATCTCTCAGCGAGGGCGCTTTAAGGGACGGTATAAGTATTCTTGACCAGTGCATATCAACCGGGAACACACCGCTTAACCTCGAGTCGGTTCAGAAAATCATCGGTGTTGCTCCAAACACCGTTATTATTGATACGATAGGTTTTCTTGCGGACAGGAAAAGCAGCGAGGCAATGTCGCTGATAGACCTGATCTATTCGGAAGGCAAGGATCCGGGTCAGTATATCCATAAATTGATACGGTTTCTTCGCGATATTCTTGTATTTAAAACCACTAATAACGTTGAGCACCTGTACAGCGTAACAGAGGAAGAGAAAAAGGCCGTTCAGGATTTTGCAGCGAAAATCCCGATGGAACTGGGTCTTAACGTAATCAGGGAATTGACAGAGCTGGAGTCTTCGCTCAAATGGAGTTCAAATCAGCGTATTCTGATTGAAACTGCATTTCTGCGTATCTGTTCAAGAGAAATTATAAAAGAAAACGATGATATACTGGAGAGGGTAAAACTCTTGGAGGAAAGAATCAGGAGTATTGAGGCCGGAATTTTAAAGGGCGGGGTATATCATGATAAACCAGCTGCTGTACCTGCGGAAGAAAAACCGAAAGAGAAAAAGGCAAGGGCAAAAGGTCGTGACAAATCAACGGGAGAGGAAATGCAAAACAGTGCCGGAAGTCCCGGCCCGGGTAACAAGGCCCTGATGAATCCATATGAGGACTGGGAAAAAGTACTGAAAGAAATTTCAGGTATAGGCCGCATGAAACTTTACACCGGCCTTTTAGGCTCTGATGCGGTTTGGGTTGATGAAAACACCATTGGTATAGTTTTCCGGGAAGAGGATGAATTTAAAAAACGTATTGTGACCGACGACGATAATACCACCGTAATTTCAGAGACTGTTAAGAGGTTCACGGGCAGGGAAATAAAGGTAGTTGTTATGAATAATAAAGAGAAAAGCAGCGAAACTTCTGAAATTCCTGAAAAAATCCTTGATTTTGTTAAAAAGAAGGGAGTAAAATTGGATATTATAGAAGGGTAGCAGTAATGCGATATTTTTGCGAAACATGTTTTAAGGGGTATTGACAACACCATACTTTAACTGATATAGTAAAAAGAAGGAAGGAAGCGCATTTGACAATTTCCTCAGTTATGTATCTTTTTTGGTTTTCAGTCCACAATATTATTAAGGACTTTGCTTTAAATCCGGTTTGTCATGGAAGCCACCCTATTAACATAAAAATTTATAAGGGCATGTGATGCACAAGGTGCTTATGGTTTGTTTATTTATGTACTGTTTGTAAATTTTCTGCGGGAAATATATTTTAGTATTCACAAAAACCAAAATTTTTAATATGATCTATTATTAGTTAAAGATTTTGATTAAATTTTGTTTAGACCTGGGGCATTCACGGTAAATTAAGTGAATGGCACAGGCGTTTCACGGATTATGCATTGGTTAACCAGGAATACCAATCACATATAGGTTTCAATATCGAAAAACAGAATAAGGCGGTGTATCATGGAAGATATTACTAAACTGCAAGGCAAGAGCCTGAATGATTTGAGGTATATTGCCAAAGTAATGGGAATAAAAAGCATAACCCGTTACAGGAAGCAGGAATTGATTGAAAAAATAATAGCTGCTGCCGGCGCAGGCAAGGATGAATCTGAGCAACCGACTCAGACAATGGCAAAAAGACGTCCGGGACGTCCACGAAAGGTTAAGGATGCCGAAACCCCTGAAAAACTGCAGACTGTTTCAGAGGAAGAGGGAAAGGAACAGGCAGGAACGGTGGCAGAGACTGAAACGCCGGGTACTGTGCAGGCTGAGGAAATTGCCGGTGAATCCCCAAAGAAGGAGAAAAAGGGCAAAGCCGCTCCTGAATTAACTGGCAGTGAAAAGCAACCGGAGGCCCATACCTATACAGGGGATCAGGCTTCGGAAGAACAAAGCACCCAGGCAACACCTGCAGACAGGGATAAACATGAGAAGGTCCAGGAGAGGGGCACAGCCCCGGAAAGCAGCGTAAAGGAACCAAGGGAACAGAACAATAAATCTGTTTATACAAGGGATTTATCAAGGCTTGAAAGTGATGAACCTGTAAGCGGAATACTTGAAGTTCTGCCTGATGGATACGGTTTTTTAAGAGGTCAGAATTACCTGTCAGGTCCTCGTGATATATATGTATCCCCATCTCAGATTAGGCGGTTTAACCTGAAAACCGGAGACAAGATTGTCGGAAAGGGAAGAATCCAAAAGGAAGGCGAGAAGTTTCAGGCACTTCTGTATGTGCTTTCTGTGAATGGTGATTCCCCGGAAGTTGCTCAACAGCGCAAACCTTTCGATCAACTGACACCAATCTATCCCGATGAAAGGATAACCCTCGAAACCGAACCCAAGGAATTATCAACACGGCTGATTGACTTAATAGCCCCCATAGGCAAGGGTCAGAGAGGTTTGATTGTTTCGCCGCCGAAAGCCGGTAAAACAATTCTGCTGAAAAAGATTGCAAATGCCATTACCCAGAATTACAAAAATATTGAACTGATAGTTCTTCTTATAGACGAAAGACCGGAAGAAGTTACGGATATGCAGCGTTCCATCAAGGGTGATGTTATATACAGTACATTTGACGAACTGCCCGAGCACCACATTAAAGTGGCCGAGATGGTGCTTGAAAGGGCGCAGAGGCTTGTTGAACAGAAGAAGGATGTTGTTGTTTTACTCGATAGTATAACCCGTCTTGCAAGGGCATATAACCTTACCATTCCGCCAACGGGAAGAACGCTTTCGGGTGGTCTTGATCCCGGAGCATTGCATAAACCGAAAAGGTTTTTTGGTGCTGCAAGGAATATTGAGTTCGGAGGAAGTCTGACCATTATCGCAACGGCCCTGATAGATACCGGAAGCCGCATGGACGATGTTATATACGAAGAATTCAAAGGAACGGGAAATATGGAACTTCACCTTGACAGAAAACTTTCAGAGAAGCGTATATTCCCTGCAATAGATATAAACCGTTCCGGAACGCGCAGGGAGGAAATGCTGTTAAGCCAGAAAGAACTTGAGTCCATCTGGGCTATCCGTAAAGCCATGAGCAACATGGGAACGGCCGAGGTGACCGAAATGATAATAAACAGGCTCATGCAGACGAAAACCAATGAGGAGTTTATCAACGGCATTAACCTGGCCTTTATTCAGAAAGAAAAGAACAATTACGACTTAATGTATAAATAGGGCGAATTCCGGAAGGAGCTTAACAGAATCAAAGAAATACTGCAAAAAAAGGCTCTGCATTGAACTCTTTTAATCATACAGTATATTTTATTCACTGATAGTTAAAATAAGGCGGAGAAATTGCCTTGCAATTTCTTCGATTATTTTTTATAATGAGTAAAGAGAACTGGGGGGATTAAACGATGCAGTTACTGGTGCTGGTTCTTAATCAGGTGGATAAGCTGGACGAACTTTTAAAGGCGTTTGTGAACGAAGGTATAACGGGTGCTACAATTATAAACAGTACCGGGATGATAAAAGAATTGGCAGGACATATGGAATACCAGCCGATTTTCGGATCACATTGGTTTAATATAGATCATGACAGAAAAGAAAGCAAAACCCTTTTTATGGCTTTGAGCGAAGAACAGGTGAAAAAAGCCCGACAAATCATTTGTCAGGTTGTCGGCGACCTGTCTGAACCCAATACGGGAGTTTTGTTTACTTTACCTATTATTTCTTCAGAAGGGATTGAGAAATAGAATATGGACCTTACAACCTTGTTTTATCTGTCTCTGATACTTTTATCAGGGCTTATTTTCGGTCGCGCAGTAAAGATTCTGAAACTGCCGAACGTTACCGGATATCTTCTTGCAGGACTGGTTTTGGGACCCTACTGTCTTAAAGTATTTTCTGTTGAAATGGTCTCAGAGCTTGAACTGATATCTGAAATGGCTTTGGCATTCATTGCATTTTCGATAGGTGCTGAGTTCAAAATCTCGTACCTGAAAAAGATAGGAAGCATGTCTGTCATTATTGCTGTTACTGCAGCAGTACTTGCAACAGTACTTGTAGTAATATCGCTGGTTCTTATCGGCGTCGATTTTGAAACAGCACTTCTGCTGGGGGCAATTGCTTCAGCCACGGCCCCGGCTGCCACGGTTATGGTAGTTAAGCAATATAATGCAAAAGGACCTGTATCCGAAATGCTTTTAAGCGTTGTTGCAATAGATGACGCGGTGGCATTGATTTTGTTCGGATTTTCAATGGCTGTTGTCAATACATTGAAAAATCCGGGGCAGGCTTCACTGTCCATGTCGGTTGTAATGCCTCTTATTGAGATTGCGGGCTCCTTTATTTTAGGGTTTATACTGGGAGTAATATTCAGGATTCCTCTAAGGTATTTCAAAAAGGAATCAAACCGCCTGATTATAATAACGGGTTTTGTATTTCTTGCATCGGCAGCTGCAACCATGCTGGGACTGTCACCGCTGCTTTTTTGCATGAGTTTGGGTGCAACGGTGGTTAATTTCGTCGATTCGGCAAAATCCATTTTCAGTCTTGCCGACCAGGTGACCCCGCCTCTGTACCTTATGTTTTTTGTAGTGTCAGGGGCTGAGCTGGATATTACAATTCTGCCCAAGATAGGATTTATAGGTCTGATGTATATTATATCAAGATTTTTGGGCAAGGTAATAGGCTCTTCTGTTGGTTCAATAATTACAAAGGCGCCTGAAACCGTTAAAAAATACCTTGGATTCACGCTGATTCCCCAGGCCGGTGTTGCGATAGGACTTTCGCTGCTTGCATCACAGAAATTGCCCGAATATGCTGCAACCATTCGTACCGTTGTTCTTGCAGCAACATTTATATATGAACTGACCGGGCCCGTTTTGACAAAAATTTCGTTGAAGAAGGCCGGAGAAATCACAGAATAGTTTTCATTCCTGGCGGGTACAATAAATAATGCGGAGCGAAAAGCCCGGTTTGAAACCGGAACTTTCGGCTTCGTTGTATCTGCTTTTTAAATGCTCCATCCTGGTATAACCGGTTTCAGAAAAGAGGGATACTGTGAGAAATGGTTTTAATCAGGAGAATTTCAGGAATGGCGGCGCAGACAGATTTAAAAAATCCGCTGAAAAAAATAATGAAGAAAATATTCGTTTTGGCGGAGTAAAGAACGGATATCAGATCGGAAGAAATGCAAAAAGCAGCAGGGAAGGTGAAAACCTTTCATTTCAGGAGTGGACCGAAAAGTATCATCAGTGACTTGTTTCATGTGGCGGCAGGTATAAGGTACCTGCCGCTTTTTATCGGAATTATCTCAGGAATGCCATGCCCCGTCAGCCCGGAAGTTAGTCCGGATCCGTTCTTTTCAACGGTCTCATTTTATGATAGGATCTACAACAGGACAATTGTTTGAAGGGAATTAGCAATGAACGACCCGAATCTCTACGAAAAGTTTGTTAAAGCGTGTCAAAGCTGTTCAAAATGTGATCTTGCCGGAACAAGGACAAATGTTGTCATAGGCAGGGGTAACAACCTAAATGCGCCTGTAATGCTTGTCGGGGAAGGGCCGGGAGAACAGGAGGATCTTACCGGACTGGCATTTGTCGGCAGGGCGGGAAAACTGCTGGACCATTTGCTCAACGCATTAATGTTCAAACCTGAGGATTACTACATATGCAATATAGTAAAATGCCGTCCGCCGGGAAACAGGGAGCCAACTAAGGAAGAGGCCGAGGCATGCCTTCCGTACCTGAGATTCCAGGTAAAATATATAAAACCCAAGATAATAGTCTGCCTCGGGGCTACGGCAATGAAATACCTGATCAGCAAGGATGCCCGCATTACAAAAATAAGGGGTACGTGGATTGACAGGCCGGGCTTTTTCAGAATAATGCCAACATACCATCCCGCCGCGGTTTTAAGAGATCCGGCAAAAAAAGAGGAATTGTTCCTGGATATGAAAAAAGTGAAGGAGTACCTTGATTCCATATCGCCGTAAACGAGGCAATCATTCTATAAATCCATAAATAAACAACGGGCAGTGCTGCGTTCAGCACTGCCCTTAAAATTATTCACAAATGTAACAGATTACCTGCGAAAAACTTCCATTTTAAACGGACAGCAGCCTTGATGCAAGGGGATGGATGGTTTTGGCCATGAGCATGAAGCCAAGGGCGTTCGGATGACAGCCGTCAACCGTGCACTCGCTTCTTCCTGCTGTACCAAAGAACTGCATGCCGTCAATAAAATAAACGCTGTTGTCTCCAGCATTCCGTGCATTCAGATAAGTGCGGTAAATAATATTCCGCCGTTCCATGCTGTCCTCCGGGTCCCTGTCGAAATCGGGACGGGACATCATAATAACCGGAACATCCCTGTGAGCTTCCCTTACTATTTTGAAAAACCGTTCGTGGGTATCCATAAGGTGTTCAGGAGTGGGTGCATTGTGGTCATAGTCATACACGAAAAGCGAGATGTCCTTATGCTGCGCGATATATTCCGCAAATTCAGGCTCGCCCTTTGCCCTTCCCGAAAAACCATAGTTAAAATAGTCTGCATCAAGCCATCTTGAAAGTATGCTGGTGTATGCCGTGCCCGGTCTTGGGGCGCATCCGCCTTCGGTTATTGATGAACCGTAGTATATTATGGGTTTGCTGATTTTATACTCAACGGGTTCATATATATTTGCACCGTCATCTATGCCTATTTCCATGGAAGCAAGCTGCTCATTCCGGGGCAGGTTAATTGTAACCACCTCGGGTTTTGCTGTTTTTTTCAGCGTGGTTTCAACAACCTTTTCAGATTCATCATAATTTACCGGTGCAATATATCCTGCAAACCTGGACTCGAGGCCTGCGCCGTAGTATACGTCGGCTCCCGCCGAGCCCGGAAGGCTGATACATCTGTCAACGTTCAGTGTTTTAAGTTCCATACGAATTCTGATTACGGGTGAATCGGTTATGAACCTGGCCCTGCTGCCAAAGCATCGCTTGCCGGCATCTTCAAGCTGGGGCATTTTTTCGGTGATATCTGGACTCAGCCGCCAGAAATGCCCTTTTTCGGGGTCAATTACATTGAGCCCGTATAACCGTATCGGCGAGTCGGTAATTTTGTAAATCTTCATGTTTCTTCCCCTCTGTTTCAGAAATAACTTATGCGTTTTCCATGTGCACAATAATCTTTTATCACAGCAGTATCCAAAAAGCAAGAATTATGTTTGACGCTGCACTCCGCTGAAAGTTTCCTGGTATTTACACGATATCTCCAAACAGTTGAGGTAAAGATATCGTGCGAATGCCGGAAGCAGCTGCTGCATATTTAAATGCAATTTGCAGCGGATAATGTCATATAATTAATTAACCGAATAAAAGGAGTTCAATAATGATATATCTTGATAACGCGGCAACCTCCTGGCCCAAGCCTCCGCAGGTAATACAGGCAATGCTTGATATCCTGAAAAGAGGATGCGCAAATCCCGGCAGGTCCGCGCATGCAATGGCCAGGCAGGCTGAAGATGTGGTACTTAATACAAGGGAAACCATAGCCAGGTTTTTCAACATAAGCGATCCAATGCGGATTGCTTTTATGCCGAATACTACATATGCACTGAATACAGCCATTTACGGGGTTTTATCCGAAGGCTCGGTTGTTGTTGCAACGGCAATGGAGCATAATTCTGTGCTGCGTCCGCTTAAAACACTGGAAAGCAAAGGATATATCAGCGTTGAAATTATCAAACCCGAGAAACTGGGAAGGATTACGATTCAGAGCATTAAAAAGGCATTAAGGCCGGGGGTAAAACTCTTTTGCATGACTCTTTCGTCAAACGTCACAGGAGCGATAATGCCCGTGGAGGAGGCAGGGAAAATATGCAGGGCGAACGGCATATTATTTCTTGTTGACGCAGCACAGGGAGCGGGATCAATACCTGTGGATGTTGAGAAAATGAATATTGACTTGCTGGCGTTTCCGGGACATAAAGGGCTTATGGGCCCGCAGGGAACAGCAGGGTTGTATGTAAGGGACGGAGTTGATATCCGGCCGCTGGTGCAGGGCGGCACAGGAAGTTTTTCAGATAGTCTTCTGCAGCCCGGTGTTTTCCCCGACATTCTGGAAAGCGGTACACTGAATGTACCTGGAATTGCGGGACTTGGCAAAGGTGTGTCATACATTAATGATACCGGTATCGAAATTATACAGCAAAAGAAGAAGAACATGCTGAAAATGCTTTTTGACGGTCTTGGAAAGGAAAGCAATATTACTTTGTACTCTCCGCCGCCTGAACAGAATTCGGGTATTTTTGCACTGTCGGTAAATCAAATGGATTCATCAGAGATCTGCTATTTACTCGATCGGAAATTCGGAATCTGCACAAGAGGCGGTTTTCACTGTGCGCCCCTTGCACATTTGTCCCTGGGAACAGCCGAAACCGGCCTTGTCAGGATAAGCCCGGGTTATTTCAACAACGAAACCGAAACGGAGCTGACGATTAAAGCCATTCTGAGCATAGCAAGGGGAATACACTGAAGCCATGCAAATAAACGCCCGATAAACCAAGCACTCCTATATATCAATAACGGCAACCTCGGGAACCGAGAAGAATCGGAAAGGCACAACCACAGTTCCAAGGCCTCTGTTTATATAAACCAGGTTTTTGCGTATTGTTGCAAAACCTTTTATGTAACCCATTTTGCTTAGTTTATCCTTGCGCAGAAGCAGGTATTCAAGTTTGAACGGCATCCATATCTGGCCTCCGTGAAAATGCCCTGTTAAAAGCAAATCCACACTGTTTTCGGGAATTTGGAGCGAAATATCGGGATTATGCGAGAGTGCAATCACTGTATCGCATTTGTCCCGTAAACCGGCAAGAATATCATTGTCAAAAGGCTCGCCGGTTTTTATATCGTCAATGCCGACGAGGGCTGTTATTTTCATTTTTCCCGATGAATCTGCCTTTTTATCCTGTATAAATACCGTTTCATTCACTAAAAGGCGTATGCCCAGTTTTTTCAGGGTATTAACAAATTCGTCCTTAAACGCAGGATTTTGCCTGAAACATTTATACTCGTGGTTTCCAAAAACAGCAAATGCCGGTGCCCTTGTATCAAGCCCGGTATACCACTTAACGAATCTTTCGAGATCCTTCGGTTTTTCAATAAGATCACCGCTGATTAATATGTAATCGGGATTTGCTTTTCGTATAGTTCTTTTTATACGGGCAGAAGATATAACAAGCAGGTTTATGTGAATATCCGAAAGATGCAGAAACCTCAGCCCCGCGCCGAAATTCATGTTATAATGCCTTGTTGCGTAGACTGAAGCCTGAACCAACATGTAAATGCAAATAAGCAATAAGGATAAAGGTACGGTTATATACCATTTAAGCATCCGGACTGTCCTTTCAATGTTTCTGCTAATAATACCGTCTTATGGTTCTATGCTGTTTATTTTATCAAATAAATGATAATATATGAATAGTATTGTTGGATCCTATTAAAACAGGAGGATAAATAACATGAAAAGATTCATTGTTATTGTTATGGACAGTGCCGGCATTGGAGAACTGCCCGACAGCAGGGAATACGGGGATGAAGGAAGCAATACGATAGGGCATATCTCCAGGCTTGTGAAGGATTTTTCACTTCCGAACCTTGAAAGGCTCGGGCTTGCAAATATTGACGGATTCAGCGGGACATACCGGACAACCACCGATCTGAAAAGTCTGGAGCTTACCGGCTCCTATGGCAAAATGGCTGAAAAATCAGCCGGGAAGGATACTACCACCGGGCACTGGGAATTAGCGGGAATTATACTCGATAAGCCTTTTCCGCTTTTTCCAAATGGTTTTCCCGATGACCTGGTAAAAGAGTTTGAAAGGAGAATAGGCCGTAAAACACTTGGAAACAAGCCTGCATCGGGAACGGTTATAATACAGGAGCTCGGGGACGAGCATGTTAAAACGGGTTTTCCGATTATCTATACGTCTGCCGACAGTGTGTTCCAGGTCGCAGCCCACGAGGATGTGATTCCTGTTGAGGAACAGTACAGGATATGCCGGACAGCGCGTGAAATGCTCACAGGTGATTATGGCGTGGGAAGAGTTATTGCGAGGCCTTTTACAGGAAAATCGGGTAACTATACGCGGACCGACAGGAGAAAGGATTTCTCAATCAGGCCTCCCGAAAAGACTGTTTTGAACTATCTCAGCGAAAATGGATATGAGGTCCGGGCAGTCGGCAAAATTGAAGATATTTTCAGCGGTTCGGGCATAACCAGGTCGGTAAAGACCCATTCGAATGCCGATGGAATTGACAGGACCATTGAATGGATAAGGGAAGAGTATGAAGGAATGCTGTTTACGAATCTTGTGGATTTTGATATGAAATATGGGCACAGAAATGACGTGGAAGGATATGCCAAAGCCCTTGCTGAGTTTGACAGGCGGCTTCCGGAAATAACCGGGCATCTGAAGGATGAGGACATTTTGATTATTACAGCCGATCACGGATGCGATCCGTCAACAACCAGCACCGATCATTCAAGGGAATATGTACCCCTTCTTGTAACGGGAAAACATGTCAGGAAGGGTGTGAATATGCATGTAAGAAACAGTTTTGCAGATGTTGCAAAAACAATAGCGGAGTATTTCGGCATCGAAAACAGCCTTAGCGGTGAGAGCTTTTTGAACCTGATAATATAATTGAAACACGGACTATTAAAAATTCCGGAGGAGGGTACGGATATGTTTGCATTGGACCTGATCATAAAGAAACGCAACGGTGGGAAGCTGAGCAAGGAGGAAATCAGGTATTTCGTCAACGGGTATACAACGGGTCAGATTCCCGATTACCAGGCCTCTGCCTTCCTGATGGCTGTCTATTTCAACGGAATGGATACCGAAGAAACCCTGTGGCTGACAGAAGCCATGCTGCATTCAGGTGATGTGGTTGATCTGTCCTGTATACCCGGTATAAAAGTAGACAAGCACAGCACGGGCGGCGTCGGAGACAAGACCACTCTTGTAATAGCACCCATTGTAGCATCATGCGGGGTTCCTGTGGCAAAAATGTCGGGAAGGGGCCTGGGACATACCGGCGGAACAATTGACAAGCTCGAATCCATACCGGGCTTTCGCACCGGCCTTTCATCCGAAGAGTTTGTTAAAAACGTAAAGGAAATTGGTATTGCAGTTACCGGTCAAACGGGCAATCTTGCGCCTGCCGACAAAAAACTGTATGCGTTGAGGGATGCAACAGGTACTGTTGAAAACCTGTCGCTGATTGCAGCCAGTATAATGAGCAAAAAACTCGCCTCGGGTTCGGATGTAATAGTCCTGGATGTTAAAACGGGCAGCGGAGCGTTTATGAAAACAATTGACGAGGCCGAAAAACTTGCAAGGCTGATGGTGGATATAGGAAAGGGCGCGGGGAAGAGAACGGTGGCCCTTATAACCGATATGGACAGACCATTGGGAAATAAAATAGGTAATGCGCTCGAAGTAAGCGAGGCGGTTGACATACTTAACGGCAGAGGCCCCGCCGACCTGAGGGAAGTGTGTGTGGAGCTGGCCGCAAACATGCTGTTTGCTGCAGGGAAAGGTGACATTGAATTCTGCCGTAGCCTGGCCGTTGAGTCTATAGAAAAAGGCACCGCAATAAAGAAACTGAAAGAAATGGTGGAAAGGCAGGACGGTGATCCCGGGGTTGTGGATGATACTTCGAAACTGCCGTCCGCCCCGTTCAGGGCTGAATGGAAGGCCGAAGAACCAGGATATATTGAGAAGATGCATGCCGAAAAACTTGGTATGGCATCGATGCTGCTTGGAGCCGGAAGAAAGCATAAGGACGATGTTATAGATCCCTCTGCCGGTATTGAACTTGTGAAAAAGCCTTCGGATAAAGTGGAAGCGGGAGAAACCATTGCAGTACTGCATACTTCGGATGAAAACAGGATACCGGAGGCTCTCGGGGTTCTGAAAACTGCGATCGGTATAAGCCCGGACCCAGTGCCCGGGAAGCCTTTGATCCTGGGTAAGGTGCATTGATGTTTTGTTGAACCTGAACGCTTCCCGCCTGAAGAGGCGAAGGTGCAACTGCCGTTATTTTGATAAATAAGCCTGAATAAACCCATATGAGCCATGCATACATTTATTATGGAGCAATAGTTTTGGAGTTGTCCGATAATGAAGGGAAAAGCGGTCATATGGGTTTTATTGTGCGTTTTTTTGATTGTTTCGGTTAACGGGAGCGTTATTGCCATTGAGGATGAAACAGGGGTTAAGGATAAAGACGAACAGACGGTTGAAAAGGAAAATGTACCGATAGTTGAAAACATACCCTTTGAAATCAAGGCAAAATCAGCATTATTAATGTGTGCAAACACCGGCGAGATTATTTTTGAGATGAACAGTGATGAAAGACGCCCCATTGCATCGATAACAAAGATAATGACAATGCTTTTGGTCATGGAAGCCATTGCACAGAATAAGATCAGCCTCGATGATGTGGTTGTTGCGTCCGAACACGCAGCAGGCATGGGCGGCTCGCAGGTTTATCTCGCCGTTGGGGAGGAGTTTACGGTTCATGATCTTTTAAAAGCTGTTGCAATCCATTCGGCAAATGATGCGTCTGTTGCACTGGCAGAGCATGTTGCAGGCAGTGAAGGCGTTTTTGTAACCATGATGAATGAAAAGGCCAGGGAGCTGGGAATGACAAATACCAATTTCCTGGACTGTTCGGGGTTGACCGATGAAGGCCATTACAGCACGGCCCGCGATATAGCGATAATGGCAAGAGAACTGATTACGAAATACCCGCTGATAATTGAATATACAACAATCAAACACGATACTTTCAGAAACGGGACCTTTGATTTGGATAACACAAATCATCTGATCGGTAAATACAGGGGCATGACAGGATTAAAAACCGGGGTGACAAATGCGGCGGGCTACTGTCTAACAGCCACGGCTTCCCGTGACGGACTTGATCTGATATCGGTAATACTTGGTGCCGAAAGCATGAGCCTGCGCTTTTCGGAGACTACCAAAATGCTGGATTATGGTTTTTCAAACTATGAAATAATGAAAATTGAAAGAAAAGGCGAGACAGCAGGTAAAGTAATGGTAAGAAAGGGTTTGGGGCTTTCGGTGCCCGTTGCATATGAGGACAATAAATCGGTGCTTCTGAAAAGGGGGCAGAGGGACAAGGTTCAGCAGGAGGTCAGGCTTCCGGAGTATGTCAATGCACCCGTTTCAACCGGGGACAGGGCCGGTGAAGTTGTTCTGACGCTTGAGAACAAGGAAATCCTCAGTATACCCCTGATTGTAACCGAAGACGTGCAAAAGGCCTCATGGTTCAAGCTGTTTTTGAGGCTTACGGTACACTGGTTTTCACTGGCGAGAAGATAGACGACAAAGAGCGTATAGCACAACCGACTCCCAAAAACACCGGTAAAAGGGCGCGAACCGCCCTTTTTTTCAATTGTTTTACGTCATTTGACAGATTCTGATTGGTATTATATGATAATACAGATAGAAATTTTACAAACGGTGGTTTTATGGTATCCTTAAGGCCTTTGCAGAAAGCGGGTTTTGCCGATGTCCTGGATTATGGGATTTTTCTGTTCAGAAAGCATTTTAAAAGTCTTCTTGTAATCAACCTGATATTCAATATCCCGGTGATGCTGGTAATAACCATTTTAAACCCGGTATTTACAGAACAATACTGGAATTTTATAAATCCGTTGGATATTACGGCAATAAATCCCGACGAAATATTCTCTTCGGCGATTACCTTTTATGCAATGCTGTTTGGTTCATTGCTTCTGCAGGTCATTTACTTTGTTACGCTAAAGAATGTAATGGAAGGGTCAATTGTCAAAATCCTGTACGCCGATGTTGTCCTGGAACAGAAGAAAACCGTAAAACAGGCAGTGAAGGAATGCTTCAGGCAGTTCGGCACGTTATTTCTCGGAAGAATGCTATACATACTGATCCAGGGTGTGGTTATCACCGTTTTGTATATTATTCTTATTGCAGGAATGTTTGCAATATCATTCGGGCTTGTGGGACTTATAGCATCAACTTATAACACCCCATGGCTTGCCCTGGCTCTTTCGAGCCTGCTCATTCTTATTATAACGGTACTTGTGTTTTTTGTTCTGATAGCGGTAGGTTATTATTACGGAAGATTCTGGATGTTCCTGCCCGCAATCTGCATTGAACAGCAGAAAGCAGGTTCAAGCATCGGCAGGGGAGGCGATCTCGGCAGGAATGGCTTTTATATTATCGGCCTGTCCTTTACCTTCGGGTATATCATGTTTCTGCTGTTTCCGACGGTAATAAGCCTTGTCTTCAATATCGTCAATACATTCTCAGGCAATATGGATATAGAACTGTTCAGGATCAGTACGGTTGTAACCCAGCTTTTCTCGGAAATATTACGCCCGCTGCTGACATGTATAATGACGGCCCTGTATATTACGCTGAGGGTTAAGCGCGAAGGTCTTGATATCGAGTTGAACCTTTGGGAAATAAAACAGGAAGAGGCGGAAAAGAACAAACGTTGGTTTTCGGAGGCACCTAATGCTGAGTAATAATGTCAGTGAACAGGAGATACGCGATATACTTGAACAGATTCTTAAAAGGCGCGAGTTCCATAATGAGGGTGAAAAAAGCCCGCTGGTAAAAGTTCTGGGCAGCATCTGGGAAGCAATAAAGGAATGGGTCAGGGAATTATTGCAGTACAAACAGCCCAATCCTCAAATCCGGATAGATCCTGACTTCGGTATAAATGTTCCTGTGCTTCAGACCATACTGAAAGTGCTCCTAATTTTGATTGCCGCAATACTTTTGTTTTTTCTTGTCAGGTTTATAGTGAAAAAGGTGTATCTTTCAGGACGGATCAGGAAGATGCAGGCTCCCGAAGCGTATGAATATCTTAACAGGCCCGATGAAGCCATGGAGAACTATTACGGGTATTTATCCTCGAAGGAGTATTCAAAAGCTCTGCGGTTCCTTTTCATAGCTTTGCTCCTGGAACTTGACAAAAGGAAAATTATCAGGATTGAAAAATGGAAAACGAACCGTATGTATATCCGGGAAATAGGACAGAAGGAAAAAAAACTGATCCCGCAAATGCAGGAGTTTTCTGCGCTTTTCAACGCCTGCTGTTACGGAAACAGGGCGGTGGATGAAGTTGTTGTCGGCAAATGGTTTGATTTTTATATGAACCAGAAGGAGAAGCGTGAATGAAAAACAGGCTCAGAAAAGTTCTTTTTTCCATGCTGATTATATTCTCTGTGGCGTTTGTAGCGCTTATTTTATACTCGATAACAGTATATGAGAGTGATTATCCCGAATTTTCTTCATACAGTGCAAAGAAAACAGGGGTTAAGGCTTTATACCTGCTTGCGGACAGATGCGGTTTTCAGGTTTCACGGTATCATTACCCGGCTAAATTTATAAAGGAAAGTCCCGTAATGGTTGCTTACCGTCCAATACCCGCGCTGTTCAATGAACCCGGGGAGGAACAGGCTCTGAAACAATGGCTTGGAAACGGCAATACACTCGTATTGATTATTGACGAAAGGAATATAGGCAACCTGTGGATTTTTGACTTTATCGCTGAGCATATGAGCCGGCACGAGGTTACGGCAATCGGGAATATCACGGCCACATGGTACTGGCTCGAAAACGGGCTGGTATGTGTGATGGACAGCGCCGACGGTTTTCTGAACGAAAACATTTCCGCATCGGACGCGGCGGTTGCGTTTATTAATGTGCTTACCAGGATAAACAACCCAAAAGTGATGTTCAATGAGTATTTCCATTTCATGCAGGTTCCGTCACCGCATATATGGGATTTAATCGGGTATGCCGGGCAGCTGGTATTAATACAGCTTGTACTGGCTGTTCTGCTTTTTACAGTAAGAGGCTGGAAACCCTTCGGGCGGGTGCGGAGCGATAGGATAATGGTGTTGAGGCCTGAAAATGAAGTGGTCAGGGCACTTTCAGGTCTTTACCAGAGAATGAAGGCTTACCCGCTGGTATTGTCGAACTACTACGGCAGTTTCACCCGTAAATACGGAAGGTATTTGTCGATGAACAGCGCTTACAGGGATAAAGCCCTGAGATTGCTTGCAGAATGCGAGTATTACCTGAGAAAAGGCGAACTGAGCAGAAATGAACTCAGAAAGATGGTTCTTGGCCTTGAAAAACTTGAACATGAGATAAATAAAAGCAGCCAAATCATGAGAAAGGGATGAAAATCATATGGAACTTAACCGGATTATACAGGAAAAATATGAGATACTGATGAAGGAAATGAAAAAGGTTGTAGTCGGACAGGATGAGTTCCTTGAACACCTGGCCATAGCATTATTCACCGGCGGCCATGTGCTGATAGAAGGAGTGCCGGGAATAGGGAAGACCCTGTCTGCAAGGGCACTTGCCAGAACCCTTGAAGCAGATTTTTCAAGGATACAGTTCACCCCTGATCTTATGCCTTCCGATGTAACCGGAACAAAAGTATTTGATGTAAAAACCAGCACTTTTTATATGAAAAAGGGCCCGGTTTTTACAAACATATTGCTGGCAGATGAAATAAACCGTGCCACACCGAAAACCCAGTCGGCTCTCTTGGAGTGCATGGAAGAAGGAAATGTCACAATAGACGGTGAAACCTATGAACTGCCTAAACCCTTTATGGTACTGGCAACTATGAATCCGCTGGAGTTTGAAGGAACATATCCGCTCCCCGAGGCGCAGCTTGACAGGTTCCTGATGAAGCTGACGGTAACCCATCTTCCTCCCGAACAGGAAGAACTGCTTTTAAAAATGGTAAATGAAAAAGGCGGGGATATAAACCCGGATATGGTTGAACCGGTTATCACTCCCGGGGAGTGGTCATCCATTGACAGGGAAATCAACAGTGTGCTTGTAAATGAGAACATAATCCGATATATAACTTCAATAATACTTGCAACAAGAAATTCACCTGCCGTACTGTTAGGGGCAAGTTCCCGTGCATCCATTGCAGTCATGAAATGCGCAAAAACTCTCGCGGCATTCTCGGGCAGGGACTTTGTGATTCCCGAAGATGTTATTGAGATAATAAAACCTGTCCTCAGGCACAGGATCATAGTCAAGCCCGAAACACTGCTTGACAATATCACGGTGGACGACATCCTTGACGGAATTGTTAAAACCGTAGCAGTACCAAGATAACAGGGCAGGTTGAGGTTATTATGTTTGTCAGTAAACGGTTTATTCTGTTGGTTGCAATGGGTGTCATACCCGCGGCTTTGTCATTCATACCCGGCATTGGAGTGTATGCTTTGCTGGCGTACAATTTTCTGCTTGTTACACTTCTTGTCGTTGATTTTTCCCTGTCGCCAAGGATCAGGGATTTCGGGTTCCGCAGGGAAATAGATCAAATCCTTTCCCTTTCTGCATGGAACAGAATTGGTTTATGTATAGAAAACCCCGTTAAGTACAGGCTAAAAGCCAAACTCAGGGACAGCGTGCCTGAAAGTTTCGGCGTTGATAAAGAGGTACTGGAGTTCGAGATTAATCCCGGCAGGAACAGGAACATATTCTACAGGGTTAAACCAACGAAACGCGGGGAATACGTTTTTCCCGATCTTCATGTAAGGATAACGGGTGTCCTTGGGCTTTGCGTCCTGTCGAAAACCATTAAAATAGCCGATAAGGTTAAGGTGTATCCGAATCTTAAGGATCTCAGGAACAGTCATCTTTTAATCGTACAGAAGAAAAGGCTCCTGGCCGGGCTCAGAAAAATAAGAAGCCTCGGTGTTGGAACCGAGTTTGAAAGCATTCGTGAATACAGCCAGGGCGATGATTTCAGGCACATAAACTGGAATGTGACCGCAAGAACCGGGCATATTTATGTAAACCATTACGAACCCGAAAGAAACCAGTATGTTTACCTTATGATGGATACAAGCATGGTTATGAACGAGGAGATTAACGAAATAACAAAGCTGGACTATGCGGTGAACGCTGCGTTCATTGTTGCAGAAACAGCTATAAATTACGGAGACAATATAGGACTGATATCCTTTGACAGCGAAATTAACCGTATAGTTGCCGCAGGAAAGGGAAGAGGACATTTTCAGAGACTGGCAGAAAGCATGTACAATATCCAGACAACCGAAAACTATGCCGACTATCAGAAAGCCTTCACCACATTGCAGCGGGAACAGAACCGCCAGAGCCTGGTATTGCTGTTTACCGATCCGTATAATTTTGAACATGCCATGGATATAGTAAACTCATGGAAAGTTTGTGCTCCGAGACACAGGGTCATGGTTTTGTGCATAAAAAACCCTGCCCTTTATGGTATGGCAGAGAAAGAGGTTCTTACAACCGAGGATATATTCAGCAAAAGCGCTGCAATGAAACTGGTTGACGACAGGCATCGCACCTTTTCGGTTCTTGAAAAGTCGGGTATTCATGTACTTGAATCCGCCCCGGACAGGTTCACCCTTGAAGCAGTGAACCGTTATATCGCAATGAAAACAGGTTATCACTCCCTGCCGTTCCAGCAGTAAGTACACAGTTTTTCATGGGGAAGACCTGTCGCGTCAAGCATATCGGGAAGGGCTTGGTATTTTAATGATGTAAAACCAAGCTGTTTGCCGATGTATTCAACCATGCACCTGTGTTTTTCGGTCCTGTGATCGCAATACTGTTCCAGGTTGGCATCGTCTTTGCCTTCAAGTTTCCTGATTGCGCGCCTTGCAACCAGGTCCATGTCAGACCTTGCCCTTGAGAAGTTAAGGTATTTACATGTAAAAAGCAGCGGTGGACAGGCTGAACGGATATGAACTTCCCTGGCGTTGTAACTGTATAAAAACTGAACAGTTTCCTTCATTTGCGTGCCGCGTACTATTGAGTCGTCGCAGAACAGAAGCCTTTTCCCTTTTATCAGGTCAATAATGGGCATAAGTTTCATTTTAGCAATCAGTTGCCTTACTTCCTGGGTCTGGGGTATGAAACTCCTGGACCATGTGGGGTTGTACTTGATAAACGGCCTCACATACGGTATTTTGGCTTCATTCGAATAACCTATCGCATGGGCTACGCCCGAATCGGGTATCCCCGAAACAAAGTCAACCTCCACCTTGTCCTTTCGGGCCATTATTGCGCCGTTCCTGTTACGCATAACCTCGACATTAACGCCTTCATAGGTCGAGGACGGATAACCGAAATAAACCCACAGGAAAGAACATATTTTCATTTTGTCTCCGGGCGGCGAAACCTGTTCAATGCCATCCGGTGTAATAAGCACTATTTCACCCGGACCAAGCTCGTAAAACGGATGGTAACCCAGATTTGTAAATGCGCAGGATTCAAACGAAACGCAATATGCTCCTTCCTTCCTGCCCACAATGAGAGGGGTTCGTCCGAAACGATCCCTTGCCGCATAAATGCCCTTGTCTGTCAGAACAAGCAGTGTGCATGAACCGTCAATTGTCTGCTGGGCATACAGAATACCGTCCTTAATGGAACTTTCCTGGTCAATCAACGCCGAAACAACCTCGGTGGGATTGATTTCCCCCCTGCTCATTTCAAGGAAATGGATCAGGTTGTTCCTGAAACAGTGATCAACAATATCATCTATGTTATTAATGCGTCCGACCGTTGTTATTGCATAGTGGCCAAGATGGGAACGGACCAGAAGGGGCTGGGGTTCGTTGTCGCTGATGCATCCTATGCCCATATGACCGCTCATGCCTGACAGGTCCACTTCAAACTTTGAACGGAACTGTACATTTTCTATATTGTGTATCGATCTTGAAAACGACCTGCCGGTCCAAACGGCCATTCCCCCCCGGCTTGTTCCGAGGTGGGAGTGGTAGTCGGTACCGAAATACAAATCCAGTACGCAGTCATTCTTTGAAACAACACCGAATACTCCTCCCAAGAAAATACACTCTCCTTTTCAGATTACATCAGTCACCGATGTCTTTATGGTAACTCTGCAGCGATTTTACCTTGTCCTCGGTTTCATGATCCACCCTATACGCCGCTATTCCCTTAACGCTTGCAAGGGCTGCTGTCATGGTTGTTATATACGGAATGTTGTATCTTATCGCACTTTTCCTGATGTATGAATCGTCATACTGGCTCTGTTTTCCCGACGGCGTATTTACAATAAGCTGTATTTCGCCGTTGAGAATAAGGTCCACGATATTCGGCCGGCCCTCATACATTTTCTTTACCTTCCGGCATTTTATTCCGTTTTCGGTAAGATAATTGTAAGTGCCTTCGGTGGCAATTATCTCAAAGTCAAGTTCCGAGAATTTGCGGGCTATGTCAAGGAGGTAAATCTTGTCCTTGTCTGCAATGCTCATCAGAACGGCTCCTTCTGTCGGAAGGGGAACCTGTGTAGCCTCCTGGGCTTTAAAGTAAGCAAGCCCGAACGAATTTGCAATACCCAGGACCTCGCCGGTGGAACGCATTTCGGGTCCCAGCAACGGGTCAACTTCATGGAACATGTTAAACGGAAAAACTGCTTCCTTAACACCAAAATGGGTTATTTTCCGCCTTTTCAAATCCAGAACCGGGGACCTGGAACCCTTTTCAACAGCAAGAATAATTTCGGTGGCAAGGTATGCCATGGATATATTGCAGACTTTTGACACCAGCGGTACCGTCCTTGATGCCCGGGGATTTGCTTCAAGCACGTAAACCCGGTCGTTATAAACAGCGTACTGAATATTCATCAGGCCTACAACCTTTAGCTCGTTCGCTATTTTACGCGTATATTCTGATATGGTATCTATATGTTCGGGTTTCAGGCTAATGGGCGGTATTACACACGCCGAGTCTCCCGAATGTATACCGGCCAGTTCAATATGTTCCATTACTGCCGGTACAAAAGTGTTTGAACCGTCAGCTATAGCGTCAGCCTCGGCTTCAATTGCATTTTCAAGGAATTTGTCAATCAGCAGGGGACGGTCGGGTGTAACGCCTGCAGCTTCGGAAACATACTTTTCAAGCATTTCCCGGTCATAAATCACTTCCATCCCTCGTCCGCCAAGAACATAGGATGGTCTTACCATAAGCGGATAACCAATTTTTTCGGCTATCGCCAGTGCCTCGTCAAGGGTGCTGGCCATTCCCGATTCGGGCATCGGAATGCCGAGCTTTTCCATCATGTTTCTGAACAGATCCCTGTCCTCGGCCATATCAACAGTTTCGGGCGTGGTACCCAGGATTTTTACCCCTGCCTTTGAAAGTTCGGTTGCAATATTCAAAGGGGTCTGCCCGCCGAACTGAATTATAATACCAATAGGTTTTTCTTTCTGATAAATGCTTAACACATCTTCAACGGTAAGAGGCTCGAAATAAAGACGATCAGATGTATCGTAATCGGTTGAAACGGTTTCAGGGTTACAGTTGACAATTATTGTCTCATAGCCCATGTCCCTGAGGGCAAATGCCGCATGGACGCAGCAGTAATCAAATTCTATTCCCTGACCTATACGGTTGGGGCCTCCGCCCAATACCATCACTTTCGGTTTATTGCCTTCTGATGCTGGAACGGGCTTTTCACTGTTCTTTGAACCGTTGTACGTAGAGTAATAATAACATGCATTTTCAACGCCGCTTACAGGGATTGCCTCCCACTCCTGGACAATTCCCAGTTTAACCCGGCGGCTCCGGATTTCCTGCTCGCTGACGCCTAAGAGCTTTGCAAGATACCTGTCTGCAAAACCGTCTTTTTTAGCCTTGATCAAAAGCTCATCAGGAAGGGCTGAGCCCCTGAATTTCAGTATCTCCTCTTCGAGTTCAACCAGTTCTTTCATCTGCCTGATAAACCATTCCTTGACATGGGTTATCCTGCTTAACTGTTCTATATCCGCACCCTTGCGCAGGGCTTCGTACATAATAAACTGGCGTTCGCTTGAAGGCTCCACCAGGAGTTCCAGTAACTCCTGGAGATCCAAATCACTAAAGTTCTTTGCAAAACCCAGGCCGTACCTGCCGACTTCAAGGGAGCGTACCGCCTTCTGCAGTGCTTCCTTATAGGTTTTGCCAATGCTCATTACTTCGCCGACAGCCTTCATCTGCGTGCCAAGCCTGTCCTGTGCGCCCTTGAATTTTTCAAAAGCCCAGCGGGGGAATTTCACAACGGTATAATCCCCGGACGGTGTATATTTATCGAGGGTGCCTCCCCTGTAGTACGGGATTTCGTCAAGGGTTATTCCTACCGACAGCATAGCCGAGATAAAAGCAATCGGAAAACCTGTGGCCTTTGAAGCAAGGGCTGACGACCGGGATGTTCGGGGATTTATTTCAATTATAACAACCCTGTCGGTTTCAGGATCATGGGCAAACTGTACATTGGTGCCGCCTATTACCTCTATTGCCTCAACAATTCTGAATGCGCAGTCCTTAAGACGCTCCTGAAGTTCCGGGCTTATTGTGAGCATTGAGGCGGCACAGACCGAGTCACCAGTGTGTACGCCCATTGAGTCTATATTTTCAATGAAGCATACTGCGATCATCTGGTTTTTCGTGTCTCGTACCACTTCAACCTCAAGTTCCTCCCAGCCGAGCACCGATTCCTCGACCAGTATCTGGTCTACCATGCTTGCCTGGATACCCCGGTTTGCAACCTGGCGCAGTTCTTCAATGTTATAAACCAGCCCGCCGCCAGTACCGCCCATTGTATATGCGGGACGTACAACAACCGGGAACCCGAGCTCAAGGGCAATTTTCTCGGCTTCTTCCACGGTGTATGCCGGCATGCTGCGCGGTGTTTCTATTCCCAGCCTGTTCATTGTTTCCTTGAAGGCAATCCTGTCTTCTCCGCGCTCTATTGCATCAACTTTTACACCTAAAACCTGGACATTGTATTTTTCAAGAATTCCTGCTTTTGCAAGTTCTGAGCAAAGATTCAGGGCGGACTGACCGCCAAGGTTCGGAAGAAGTGCATCGGGACGTTCTTTATCAATAATCTGGGTTAATCTTTCAAGGTTTAAAGGCTCAATATATGTCGCATCTGCGATTCCGGGATCTGTCATAATTGTTGCTGGATTTGAATTTACAAGTACAATTTCGTAACCAAGTTTCCTTAGAGCTTTACAGGCCTGGGTGCCTGAATAGTCAAATTCGCAGGCCTGCCCAATGATAATCGGCCCCGAGCCGATGATCAGAATTTTCCTGATATCCGTTCTTTTTGGCATATATACTCTCCTTAACCATGAAATGTCAGTTCGGCTTACCTTGAAACTTTCTAAATTAATATAATATTACATATTATTAATTGCTTCAATACTTTTGTATAATTTTTGGTTTTTAACAAAAAAGTACTGTAATAATAACTGAAAAAATGTTACATCTGACAAAAACGGGCATACAGGCTTTTCCTCCGCGGTTCGGGTGCATCGTCAGCTGCTGTAATTTACATTGTCCTATTTTCAGGACGTTCATTGGCAGGGCATATTTATGCATATTCCTGCTGATTCAGCATCAAATTCGTATAGAAGGTTTTGCTGCCCGATTAACCGGGTAATTATCAATAGACAGTGTGAGTTTCTTAATTTTCCGGGTAAAATATGGGTATGAGAATAAAACCTGTAATTGTTATATGCTGCAAAAGATTATTCCTGTACTGTTATGAACCGATAAACATGGAATTTTGAAGGCTGATGGCATTAGTGGATGAAAAAATACTTGACATGAGTAAGACGGTTTTCGAGCTTGCAAACGAATATCCTGAAATAAAAGATATATTAAAAAACCTGGGATTTGAAAGCATTACAAATCCGGTACTCTTGAAAACCGCGGGGAAGGTAATGACTGTTCCGAAAGCCGCAAAGATGAAGAATATTGAGTTCAGCGCCATCCTTGACAGGTTCAGGGAAAACGGCTTCACGGTTATAAACGCGCAGTTCCCTAATGAATAAAGAAGATGACAGCCGCCTGATTTTTGCCGGATGCTTTACAGCGGCTGATACGGCCGGGCAGTTGACAAGTCATGACAACATCCAATAGAATGTTTAAAGTGATCGGCGCATATGCCGTATTATCGTACGAGGAGATACATTAATGGAAAAACACCGTTTTTCTCATTGGGTGGTATTGGCTGCGATGGTGATATGCCTGGGCGATTTTGCTTCAGATTCGGTGCCGGTAAAGGATGAATCGGTTGAGACCTTTACGGTTTCTTTTTCCGTATATGCCGAGAATGCCGAACCTGGAACAAGAACCGGTGCCGAGCCTGTACCAGCTGTTTCTGCCGTGTTGCCTTCCCCGGAGGATATACCGTTGCCGTTTCCGAACCTGTATTGCCGGTAACCCCGACACCCGTTACCCAGGCTGTGGAGCTGCCGCCTGATGATACTGCTGCCGGGGAGGAACCGGATACAGGCCCTACCGCTGCTCCGGTAAAGACAGGTTCAGAGATCATTTATCCCATTAAGTCTTTTAATGATAAAACCAGGATTTGCCTTACCTTTGACGACGGGGGCAACGGAAAAGCCGTAAAAAAAGCTCTCGAAGTGTTAAAAAAACATGAAGTGAAAAGCACTTTCTTTGTGGTGGGCAGGTACTTAAAAACCCACGAAGACCTGTGGAAGCAGGCCGTTGAAGACGGCCACCTTGTATGCAATCACACACAGAACCATACATGGCTGACGAAACTGAACAGCGATGACGCAAAAAAAGAGATACTGGAATGGGAAACGGGAGCTGCTGAAATTCTTGGGCAGGAATACGTAGATAAAATGAAGAAGTAATTTCCCTTTATCCGCCTGCCGGGCGGTGCCGGGAATGAAAGCAAAAGAATTTTGCAGATTGTTTCCGAACTCGGCTATGTTCCTGTCGGATGGAATATAGAAAGCTATTATGCCGTTCTCAGGAAACATGACTTAAAAACTGAACCGGTTGCCCCGATAGCCGATGAGGTTTATGCCCATGTTTCGGCGAAAGCAAAAGGGGGTTCGATTATTCTCCTGCATTTTAACCCGTACGATACCGAAAGGCTGGATGAAATAATCACGGCTATAAAGGAAAAGGGCCTTACGATGCATCTGCTTTCGGAGTGCCTGGAGTATTAAGGCTGTTGATAAAGATGCAGCATTTGCCTGGAACAGGAACTGCAGCAATGGCAGAGCAATGTAAATTCCGGGGTATGCCCGGCAGGTTATTGCCTTGGATGCCGATGACAAAACCGGGAACCTAAAAAGAAGATCTTCCGTCAAATATTCAGAAACAATAAAAAAACCAAATGAAAAAGACTCTGAAAAAACACCTGCAGTAACACTTTTTTGACGACCGATTCAAGAATTTTATATGCATGAGGCTGGCTTTAAAAAATTGAAAAAGGATTGGTAGAAATGTTGAAATTGAAAAGGTTTATTGTACTTGTTCCGGCGGTACTTCTTTTAATCCTTTTTACGGCATGCAGCGGCGCGGGAGATGATAGCAAGACTGATAACAGGGTACTTATAGGTGAGAATGAGGATCTGTTGTCAAAAGAGTATTCGGATGATACGGGATTATGGGAAAAGGAAGATGACGTTAACAATGAAAGAAAAACGACTGCCGGCGGGAATGTATCTCAAAATGACCATGCGGACGGTAACGAAAAAGGATTAAGCAAAAATGGAATCCCGGGCGACGACGGGATAATCAGCATAACCCGCGAGGAAGCCGGACTTTCAACAATACCCGAGCTTGACATAAGCGGATCTGACTTGAATTTCTCCATACAAAGCCTCCTTGAAAGGCCGTATGTTTATTCCGATAAGGATTACAAGAGCGGTCTTGTCTATGATGAAAACATTTATGGTGAATTTATAATAACAGCCGAATGGTTCGATGATTATATAATCGGGGAAATAAAGACCGGTGACAGTTTATCTGAATTAACCGCAGAACTTGGGGAACCAAGTTGCATAATTGAAAATACGCTGTTCTATAAAACAACGGATTATTACCTGGGTTTCTATGGTAACGAACGGGTTGAGCATGCAATTATTGCAAAGAAACCTGAACCATACCCTTCTGACATTCTTAAAACAATAATCAAAAACTTCAGTAAATTGTTCTACTATGATAGTGAATCAGATCCCGAGGTAAGCCAGATTTACGATTTTCTTGAATGGCTTGGATATGTTTACGGGTCGGGAAGCATGTATGGCTATTCAAACAGCGGTATTACGATGGAAGCGTATATTGAGGACGGTATAACGGTATACAACAATTTTGAAGGTGAATTGTATGACATACGCGGAGATATTTATAATTTTGAAATAAGCTATGTTGACACCGATTTTATGATGGACGGAATGCTGAGCGCACTGAAAGACTATATTTTAACAAACAGCGAATTCGAGGAATACGGAGTTGCTTCACCGGGCGGGAAATATAACAGCCTGTATGTATGGAACAACAGCCAGAGCCAATATTTCATTATACGGGCACTGGACAACAGCATTCCCGATCAGTATATATTCCTTTCTTTAGCCGGGGAGTATTACTGGCTGAACGACAGATATATCCTGTACCAGGACTACTACAATTTAGCCCCCTTAATATTTGACGTTGAAACTTATGATGAAATAAATATACTGGAAAAGACCGGATTGTTTGAATTTGAAGGGGATTATTACGGGTCGTACATTTTTGAGATAACCGGTTTTCAAAACGGCAGGATAATAATCTATTGTGAAGATGAAGACAGGTTTTACCCCATTGACTACTCATTCGGACAGAATGGTGAAATACTTCTTACAGTCGACACAGGGGAAACGGGGAATGACTAACATTCCCCGTTATAGCTTACAAGGGCTGCATTTGTTACGCCGTCAATTCCGGAAAGCTCCGAAACAAATGAAGTGTCATTGCTTTTTACCCTTATCTCATATGTAGCTTCAACGCTGTTGTCCGTATAGGTTTTGGTTTTTAACTTCTTCTGCGGTATTTTATCAATCACTTGAAGAACCTGGTCCTGGCAGTTGCTGTTGTAATTCAGAACCAGGAGATAAAAACCGGCGTTGTTTCCGCGGATATAGCTGAAAGCCACAACAACTGCAGAAATAAACAGTGAACCCAATATTGAAAGCGAGTAGAAACCCGCGCCGGTTGTAATCCCTACGGCAATTGCCCAGAACAGGTAAGCTATGTCTATTGGTTCCTTTACCGCTGTACGGAACCTGACAATACTCAACGCGCCTACCATGCCAAGGGAAAGCGTAAGATTCGAGGTTATCGGCAGTATAATAAAGGCTGTAACCATTGTTATAAATATAAGCGTAAAATTGAAACTGCGGTTGTATACAACACCGCTGAAGGTTTTCCTGTAAACATAATAGATCAGCAGCCCCACTGCGAGGGACAGCAGCATTACAGTTATTATTCTGTTTGTGTTGATTGTCAGATTCCCCATTTCCTCAAGAAACTTCTTCTTGATTATGTCGCTGAAATTAATGGTGTTATCATTCATTCCACTCACCCCGCACGTATCTTTCTGCAAATTCTCTGCATAATACATATTTTGATACTGAAACCTGTTCACAGTTCAAATCTGAAAGCAATGCCGCAAAAACAGACGGAAGCAGCCTGTTGAACTTAACCTCCATGATAACGAGGCCAGGTTCCAGTACACTAAGCAATGGAGTGCCGGTATTCCACAACTCGGTGGAATAAAGCCCGGATTTAAGTTCGGTATCAAAGGTGATACGCACATTCTCAACGGGATGGATATAGGCTTCCCGGATATAATCCACAATAACAACGGGTTTCAAAAGAAGGGTTTTCATTTGAACATACATATCAAGAAGAAGCGGGCTGCCTGTCAACAGCAGGTCTGTATTTCCGCTGATAAGACCGTTGCACAGTTCTTCCGAAACAAGCTCGGATTCCTTTTGAGTGTACTGTCCTTCCTTTCCCTTTCTTTCAACCTTGATAACCGAATTGCTGTGGTTGTAAATCCGTATCCTGTACTTTTTTCTTTTCAGTACCCCGTCAAGTTTTTCATAATAAGCACTGTTGTGTATATCGTCAAAATACAGGCTCCGTATATGGTACCGGCCATCGCGGTCCCCGTTCGGGTCCCTGTTCATAAAGCGGCCTATCCTGTTCTTAAGAATGACATAATCCCTGAAACTGATTAAAAACTTGTGCTCATGTCTGAATTTTTTAACTGCTGCCAAGCCGAACACCTCTGAAACCCCGGGCTAAAACCCGTACTCCTGCATTTGCTCGTCGGTTAACCCGAAATACTGCTGCAAATACATTTTAACATAGTATGGCCTTCCGATAACAAAGTCCTTAAGTTTTTGCACGCAGTCCTTCCACAGGCTGTATGAGCCTTTCCATTTTTTGAAGTTCCTCGGTATCTCGGGTTCTATTTCTGATGCAAGTTCATCTATATATGAAATTACACGATTTGGTTCAAAGGTATTGTTCAGATGGTATGCAAAGCGTTTCAGGAACCTGTCCCTGAATTCATCATTCTGCAAAAGGCCCATCTGTACGGTTGTTGAGAACCAGTTGCCCGCACCGGTGCCCTCAGGATTGAAAACATGGCTTACGGTATCGTGATCAACCCTCCTGAAAGCCATGTCAAAATCGAACAGGATCCAGCGCCATTTCGAGTCCGGCGTTCTTTCCCTCCAGTATTTGATATTTCCGTTGTCGGTGTTAGCCGCATATATGACGGCAATCTGGTAGTCAATGAAATTGTCAACGTCTATTAATGTTTTAACATGCTCATAGTGTTCGTCAACGCTCAAATCATGGCTTTTTATATATTGCAGAACAGATTTGAAATGGGAGTAATCGCCCTGGTGAACACGGTTATTTCCTTCAATTATGTCCAGGTTGTCGGGGTCCGGCAAATTGTTGTTGAACGAAAGGAAATGCTTGTCGGTTGATTCCCTGAGAGTATAAAGCCCCCAGTATTCGCCGTTCAGGTACAGTACCGCGGGCCGGTAGGCCTGGTAATCAATGCCTGTTTCCTTCATCAGCTGTGAGATTAGCACATCCCTTATTTTAGTGTTTCCGTTGTCCTGGCCCGAGTTCCTGAGTACAAGGGACTGGTAATACGTAAGGTTCTTTTCAGGGAAAACCCGGTAGTTTATATATTCACTTCCGTATTTTTTCCTTGCCTCAATTGCAAAAGATTTCTGATCTGCTGCGCGGGTGTATTCACCATGGATTGAAATTCCGGCGTTCATACTGAAAGCGAGGCTTCCGTCGGTTTCAAAAAACTCTATATGCGCGGGTTTTTCCCAGTCCTGCCAGAAGTTCGCGCCCAAATACGGGTATTCAGGCTCTGCATTTTTCCCCATGACATATATCCCGGTATCCTCATCCCACAGATTCTCAGGGTCGGTGGTTATTGCCACCGTTGCAAAACCGTTTAACGGCTCGAACAGGTAAGTGTTTGTTACAACCTTGCTCGGAAGGCACCCTCTTTTATACGCGCGGGCATTAATAACAGTCGTTGACTCAATATTAATGGGCTGTGTATAGATCTTAGAGCCGGGACCGGGCGTGGAACCGTCGGTGGTATAGTATATTGTTGTTTCGTTTTCGGGCGTGCTTAATGACAGTGAAACCGGGGAAGCGTAAAAACCGCCCCGGGCTGAAAAAACAGGGCTTGTACAGTACGCAACCGCGCTGCTTTTTTCATCGTTCGGCATTCCCGGGGTGGGATTTGAAAAGTAAACGGGTTCAAAACTGCCTTCAAGGAATCCGTACGATATATCGGATGTCAGTTCGGGTATATCCATTCTCTGTATTATGTTCCCTTCCGGATCGGACAGGAATAACACATCCCCTTTCCTGCCAAGACCGAAATCAGCATACAGAAATCCGGAGCCGGTATTTGCGCCGGCATCATAATCGGGTGACATGAATACTATTACCGACTGGCCGGGCTGGACGGATATGGACGGGAATTCCCATTTCGAAAGGTAATTACTGTCGTCAGACAGTGTATACCCCCCGAGGTCCTGTACTTCATCGGTGATATTTCTTATTTCAGCCCAGTCATGGTAATTACCGTTTTCATCTGCCAGTGTTGTCTCATTTCCGGTCATAACTTCCCATATGAAGAATTTGCTGTGGCGATATCTTTCTTCGCAGAACTCGCTGTATCCCTCTTCCGTATTCGGAAATCCCGGGGTGGGTTGCTTCGACTCCGCCCACGCACCGGATGTTTCCCTGGCGTAGGATATATCATCGGCCAGTCTGTGAACAGTCACTGAATCCGAGATTTTCCCCGAGTGATCGGCTAAGGTTATGGTTTCCCTGTCTTTATTTATCCTGAAGTTTGTATGCAGATATCCGCCGGGATCACGCCTGTTTTTGCCCGAACAGAAAACCACCATGTATTCCCCGGGTTTTATTGTTTTTTCAGGGAACTGCCACTGGAAAAGATCATTTTCATTATCCGACAGATAATAATCAGAAAGCTCGACATCCCTGCTGCTGTTGTTAAAGATTTCTATCCAGTCGGGATAGTCACCGTCTTCGTCCTGTATAAGCGATATGTTTCCGGCCATAACTTCATTTATGTATATGGGTGAGTTTTCGGATATCATACTTGCTTCAAAGGCCTTGGCCCCTTCATCCGAATTCGGGAAGCCCGGTGAAGGATGATGAAAGAGTTCCCATATTTCAGGGTTGTCAAGTCTTCTGCCGTATGAAATATTGTCACCTGATCCGGGTACTTCAACCTTGCAGATGCAATTGCCATGGGGATCGCTTAAGACAATATTCTCGCCTTCAGAGCTTATTTTGAAACTTGTATGCACCTGGTTATGAACAACTTTATTTTTGCCTGATGCAAATACAACAAGATACCCGCGGGGAGGGACCTCCACGGAAGGGAAAATCCATTTTCCCGGATCAGACGGATCGTCTGAAAGGGCATACCCTTCAAGGTTTACCGGGGTATCGCCTAAATTGACCAGTTCAATCCAGTCGGATGAATCACCCTCGAAATCAACCAGGGTTGATTTATTGCAGGACATTACCTCGTTTATTAAAATAACAGGCTCATCCAGGTCGGAATAAACCTGAAGAGTTTCTCCGGTTCCCAGGTACATAAAGCCCATTGTAATAATCAATGCCAGCAGTATGATTAAGAGGAAAACATTTTTAGACATATTTCATTCCTGCTTTTAACTTTTTTCATGTTTTTAATATAGCACACTGAACGGGTTACTACAAGTTTACCGTATTTTACGCCATAATACAGTTAAAACAGCTTTTACCAGGCAGATCCCGGGGAGAATCCCCGTTTTTTGTACTCGCTAAAACGGTTTCCCTGTGCTAAGATATAAATAATATATTGTAATTTATAAAAGGAGAGTCAGATAATGACGAAACTGAAAAAATATATGATACTGGTTTTACCGGTAATTCTCCTGTTATCTTTTCCGGCATGCAAGTTTAAGAATAAGGATAAAAAGGCCGGCGGGCAGGACCGGAATCCGGTACATACTGAAGATTACAATGATACAAACGCCCCGGTTACGGAGCCTTTGAAAGACGGTAACGATTCAGAGCCGGATGACGGAAGAACTGGACCGGAACAGGGAGAAGTCAGTGACACCGGAAGCGGTAATGACACAGTATCAACCGGGGATAACAGCCTGCCTGAGGGCGGGATAATCAGAATAACCCGTGAGGAAGCAGGCCTGTCAACAATACCAACTTTTGATTTCAGCGATTTTTCTTTGAATCCTTCGATGCAAAGGATTCTTGAAAACCCTGAAACATATACCGATGAGGATTACAGAAACGGACTGGTCGGGGAATGGAGTTATGACCGGTTATTTGTTTTAATTATCACTGAACGGTTCAGTGAAAGTATTATTCAGGATATTTCTATCGGTGACAATATAGCGAAGGTTACGGAAAAACTTGGAGAGCCGGGCTGTTTTATTGATAATACGCTGTTCTATAAAACCAATGAGTATTACCTGGGTTTTCGCGGAGAAAAACAGGTTGAACAGGCCGTTATTGCACAGAAACCGGGGCCGTATCCCGCTGATATTCTCAAAACGATAATAGAAAATTACAATGCAATATTTGATTTTGACTATGAATCCAATACCAAAACAGAGCAGATACATGAATTTCTCGGGCCTGTCGGCCATATCCACGGCGGAGGCTGGCATACCGAATCAATGAACGGCATTTTTATTGAATCGTTTGGTGGTGATGAAATAACTGTATACAACAATTTTGAGGGTGAACTGTATGATATCCGGGGAGATATGTATGAGTTTGGAATAAGGTATGTGGATACTGATTGTATAATGGACAATATGCTGTTTGGTTTAGGCTCTTATATTTCTTTGAACCGCCGGTTTGAGGAAGATGGAATTATGTCGCCCGGCGGGAAATATAACAGCCTGTATGTATGGAATTACAGCCAAAGCTATTATTTCATCATAAGGGCAATGGACAACAGCACACCCGACAAATATATAGGGGTGGCTGCAACAGGCGAATATTTCTGGCTGAACGACAGGTATATCCTGTATTCTGATTTTTATTCTGATGCTCCCTGCATACTTGATGTTGAAACAGGTGAAACAGTCAGTATACTTGAAGAAACGGGACTGTTTGATTTCGGCGGAGACTATTACCGGTCATACATGTTTGAAATATTAAGCAGCAAAGATGGCATAATACTGGTATATTACGGGGAAGAAGACATAGCATATCGAATAGATTATTCTTTTAGTCCTGACGGTGAAATACTGTTGTACCCTGTAGCTGCTGATAACGGGGAATGAACTGCATTCTCCGTTTCAGTATATTAATATATTAAAAAGATTATAAATGGAGAGCCGCAGGACGCCTAAGCTGAAAAGGTATGCAATATGCGTTTTATCCCTGTTCTTTTTGAATTCTTAGCTGATAGCTGAATGCAGAAAGGAACGCTTAAAGCTCCTAACCGATGATAAATTTTTCAAAAACTTCCATTGCTTCATCATACTGTTCGGACAGAATTTCGATAAACTCCACCGCTTTCTCGTCTTTCAAAAGCGGTGGAAAGGCTTTATACAGGCTTTCTATGAAATCATCCTCAACCGGGTATTCATCGGGGTTCCGGCTTACAGGGCATATCCCGAAACTTCTTGGATCAAGCCTGAAATCCACTCTTCCAAACTCGTTGATATATGGAGTCAGGGGGAATATTCTGCACGATAACGGGCGTTCATCCCTCGGGCATTTTCCCCTGCAAACCAGGAGTTTAACGATATAGCCGTCGGAAAGTACAATATTCGTGTCTTTTACCCGGCACCAGTCCCTGCCCTGGTATAAATACTCTTCTCCGGGGAAAAGCAGCATTCCGTCATCTTCGGTGCCCGAGCAGCATTTTTCGCCGCACAGCACTCCGCAGTCGCTGTGAAGCGGCGTGGCAATGCCCAGTTCTTTCAAAACTTTTTTGTACAGTCTTTTGTACTTTGATTCCAAATTCATAATCAACTTCCTGTTTCCCATTACTGTTCTAATTCAAACTCATCCCGCAAGCATCTTATTATAGTTTGACGGGTTTGATGGCAAAAATGAATTCCTTTATAACTAAACAGGGAATCCTGTCATACCGGCATAAGGGATTTGCCTCCCGCAGCATATCCTTTCGGCCGGAATTATTTATCCTGTTCATTACCCCGGGTAGGTGCCGAAATGTGATTTATTCCTTTCCTGAATTGTAATAAGACAGAATTACCTTTTCAAAAATCCTGCCGGGCAGTATTCTTTTTGCGGCAACCGATAATTTCTGATCAAATTTCCCGATTTTGTACCTGAGCTTTGGATTCCTGCTGTCAATAATCCTTTCTATTACCCTTGCCAGTGCTTCGGGTTCGCTCCCGTTTGCCTCGTCATATTCGATTTTCTTTGTAACCCGGAGGAATGTATCCCTGTACGGGGAGTTCTCCGACTTTGCCTTCTCTGCGTGAGGCCTGTATTTCTGGGAACCTGACTTGTGATCGGTTGGTTCAATAATCACAACTTTTACTCCGAAATCCCCGGCTTCAAGGCTTAAGGCCTCTGAAAAACCTTCTATTGCAAACTTGGAGGCGCTGTAGGCACATTGAAACGGTATGGCCAGCAAGCCCATTATAGAGCTGAAATTTATAATCAGCCCGGTCTTTCTTTCCCTCATATGCGGCAAAACGGCCTTGCACATCCTGACAGTTCCGATCAGGTTTGTGTTCATAACATTTTCAAATTCACCAAGGGAAATATCCTCAACAGAGCCTAACACCAGCATGGCGGCACAATTGACAAGAACGTCTATCCTTCCTTCTGCTGAAATAATGCTGTTAATCACGTCATTTACCGACTTCTCATCGGTTACGTCAAGACGGACCCTTCTGGGACTTGCTTCACCAGGTGTTTCATTGCCGAATGACCTTGCCCCGGCATAAACAATATGTCCGGTATTTCCAAGATGGTTTGCCACCGCAAGACCCAGCCCTGAAGAGGCTCCTGTAACAAGGATGACTTTCCTGTTTTCCCGCATAAATCAAGTCCCCTTTTCAAATAATCATGTTAAAATAATTCTAATACAAACCTTTAAAAAAATCAAAAATATGTGGATATTTTGAAAAAGTATGATACAATAATTTTGTATTTAACTTCATTTGAGGTATTATGACCTGGTAATAACAGAATTTGTTATTTGGGTTGCAATATCATAAAAGACAAGGAGATGTTGGTATGGACCTGTTTCAGAAGTGCTATGATTACACGACAGCAAAAGAGGCAATGGCAGCAGGAATTTATCCTTATTTCCATTATCTTGAAACCGGCCAGGACACCGAAGTAATTATGGAAGGCCGGAAGATTATCATGATTGGATCAAACAATTATCAGGGTCTTACGTCCGACAGTCGTGTAATCGAGGCGGCAAAAGAGGCTTTGCTCAAATATGGCACGGGCTGTTCCGGGTCTCGTTTTCTGAATGGGACTCTTAAGTTACATATGGAATTGGAAGAAAGGCTGGCAAAATTCCTGAACAAGGAAGCCGCCATTACCTTCAGTACCGGTTTCCAGAGCAATCTTGGCATCATCTCCGCAATCGCGGGAAGAAATGACTATATTGTATGCGACAAGGAGAACCATGCAAGCATATACGACGCATGCCGGTTAAGCTATGCAAAAATGGTCCGGTATGAGCACAGCGATATGGAGGACCTGGAGCGGGTATTAAGCGAAATTCCCGATAACAAGGGTATCCTGATTGTTACCGACGGTGTATTCAGCATGGGCGGGGATATCTGCAAACTTCCTGAAATAGTTGAACTTGCTGAAAAATACGGCGCAAGGGTTATGGTTGATGACGCTCACGGTCTTGGCGTCATCGGTGAACATGGCCGCGGAACAGCCGAGTATTTCGGGCTTGAGGATAAAGTAGACATAATAATGGGTACTTTCAGCAAGTCCCTTGCAAGCCTTGGAGGTTTCGTGGCTGCAAGCGAAGACGTGATACATTATATAAAACATAATTCCCGTCCGTTCATTTTCAGTGCATCAATACCTCCGTCAAATGCTGCTGCTGCACTGAAGGCTCTTGAGATCATAGAACAGGAGCCGTGGAGAATAAAGAACCTTTTGAGTATTGCCGACTATATGAGGCAGGGGCTTAAGAAAATGGGAATCCCGATTCTTGAATCAGAAACCCCGATAATACCCATTATGACCTATGACACTGACAGAACATTCCTTGCTACGAAGATGCTTTTTGAAGAGGGGGTTTATGTCAATCCTGTTATTGTTCCTGCAGTACCGCCCGGGCAGTGCCTGCTCAGGACCAGTTACACGGCAACACATACGAAAGAGCAGATGGACAGGGCAATGGAGGCAATTGGCAAAGTCTTTTCAAAACTTCCCCCGGCAGCCGGAAAGCAAAAAGATATTAATAACTGATTTCTAAGAAAGTTAAGGACTGTATCACCGATGCAGTCCTTTTTAAGTCGTTTTTTCAGAACAATTGCAGGAATGCTCCGCTGTCTGTCCTGAATGTTTCAGGATATCACTTCAATATTTATTTCATCCTTTAACAGGGTGCAAAGCCGTTTGTAAAACTTATTCTCCTGTTCATTGTTTGACTGGCCAAGCACAATCAGGTCAATATCGTTTTCCCTGGCAAATTCTGCGATGGTCCTGGAAATATCATCGGACCTCAACATTGTCATATCTGCGTTGTGTGATTTGGAAACCTTGAACAGGTATTCAAGGGCTTCGCTTTCACGGCTGTTGTCAAGTATGTTCCATGAATTTTTGGCTACGTGCAAAACACGGAGATTTCCGTTTCTGGCTTTGAGTTTTGAAGCGGCTTTTATAAGGCGTTCACATGTTTTCTGCTTTGTGACGCAAACCAATACATTCTGATATATGCTCAACTGAATCTACCTCGTTTTCTTTTGTTTGTTATAATCCCATACAATATAATTATATCAGAAAGCAGCCATTAATTTCTTAACTGATTGTGAATAGATTGTTACTAAATATTACTTTTTTATGTAATGCTTTAACCCTTGCGGGTAATCTTTGTTGACAATTAAGGGGTGCTGTGATATTTTAAGTTAAGTGACTTAGTGGAAACGGTGATGCAGGTTGGTTTTTTCAAGCTTGATTTTTCTGTATGTATTTTTACCTCTGAACCTGGTTTTATATTTTCTGTGCAGGAATCTGAACTACAGGAATATTATACTGGTGTTTTTTTCACTTGCCTTCTATGCGTGGGGTGAACCTGTATGGATTACGCTCCTGATTTTCAGCGCAGCCATCGACTATGTCCATGGACTTATTATAGAAAAAAACCGCGGAACATGGAAAGCAAAAGCCGCGCTGATATCATCACTGGTTCTGAACCTGTCGCTGCTTGGCTTTTTTAAGTACTCGGATTTTCTGACCCAGAACGTAAACATTCTGTTCGGAACAAATATTCCCCCAAGCAATTTCAATTTACCCATCGGGATTTCCTTTTATACATTTCAGACCATTTCATACGTTATTGATGTCTACCGTAACGAGACCAGGGCACAGACCTCATTTTTGAAGTTCATGCTTTTTGTTTCGCTGTTCCACCAGCTCGTAGCAGGACCCATTGTAAGATACAGTGATATAGCAAGGGAGATTGAGGACCGTACTGTAACCGTTTCGGGGATGTACAGCGGGATCAACAGGTTTGTTGCAGGTCTTGGCAAAAAGGTTCTTCTGGCGAATACGGCGGGTGAAATCGCCGAACCCCTGCTGAACGGAGAGCTGGGGCAGCTATCCGTGGTGGGTGCATGGCTTGGAATTATCCTGTACGCGTTCCAGATATATTTTGACTTTTCGGGATACTCCGATATGGCCATAGGAATGGGAAAAATGATAGGTTTTCACTACAAGGAAAATTTCAATTACCCGTATGTATCGAAGACAGTAACCGAGTTCTGGAGAAGGTGGCATATCTCGCTCGGAACCTTTTTCCGCGATTATGTATACATTCCGTTGGGCGGAAACAGGAGACATCATATACGCAACCTTGTAATAGTATGGTTTCTGACAGGTTTATGGCATGGTGCAAGCTGGAACTTTGTAATCTGGGGACTGTTTTACGGGTTCATAATCATACTGGAAAAAACGCTGCTTTCAAAAGTATTAAAGAAAATCCCCGCTTTTGTATCCCATATTTATCTCCTGTTGATTGTTAATGTGGCATGGGTTTTCTTCTATTTTACCGACATAAACAAGGCAATCGGCTATATAGGGGTTATGTTCGGAATGGGAGCAAACGGGTTTTGCTCAGTACAGGATTCGATGACTTTACTGAATAACGGGGTATTTTTGATAATTGCTGCAATAGGCTGTACGCCGGTAATTCCGGCTTTGAACAACCTTTTGAGAACCAAAACGGACAACTGGAAACACAGGGAACTGGTGCTTGATATATGCCGTCCTGCAATAAATGTTGTGCTTATTCTTTTGTGCACCGCCTTCCTCGTGGGAAGAACCTATAATCCGTTTTTATACTTCAGGTTTTAGGTATGGGAGAGTCCGACATGAAAAGCAAGTATATCAATATAATCCTGTTTTTTGCCTGTTTGATTGGTATAGGACTTGTAAATATATTTATCGGGGATAAGCTCGTATCGGAGTACGAAAACAGGACACTTGAGCAGTTTCCCGGGTTTTCGGCGCAGGCTCTTTTTTCCGGGGAGTATTTCAGGAAGGTTGATTTGTATTTTTCAGATCAGTTTCTCTTCAGGGATTCCTTTGTTCAGATCAGCAGTGCGGTAAAAGAGCTCAAAGGCTTTCCCGGCAGTGACGGTGCAACCATAATCGTGCAGGGAGAGTTCAATGATGCCGAAGAGCACGGATTTATGCCGGAACCGGGCGAACCCTTCGAAGAAATGCCGGTTGAGCCTTATGACAGGAATGAAGATGAAATAACTCCGGAACCTTCCGGAGATCCTGGACTTACGCCAGCACCTGAAACCCGGGACAGCGGTGAAACAGAAATTACTCCTGTGCCTTCAGCCGGACCGGAACCTGATCCTGGGCAGGAACCAGGCACGGAACCCGGAGCAGATTCCACGGAAAAGACAGAACCGACACCGGCTCCGGCAGAAAAGCCGGATCCCACGCCAGCGCCTGCATCCGAGAAGAATGACAACGGAAAGAGAATCGGGAAAATACTTATTTGGAACAACAGTGCAATGCAGCTGTTTAAAGCATATACTGACGCTGAAGTTTACTATGCCGACACTTTGAACAAGTTCAGGGAAAAGGCAGGGGAACAAGTAAAGGTATATTCTCTTCTTGCCCCGACAAGTATTGAGTTCGTTGACAATGAAAAGTACAGAAGCCTGTCAGACTCTCAGAAAGAGGCCATTACCCGTGTTAATGAAAGGTTTGATGGCGTGATACCTGTTGATGCTTACTCAAGGCTCGAGGAACATAAGGATGAATACATTTATTTCAGAACCGACCACCACTGGACGGCATTGGGGGCGTATTATGCATATACCGCCTTTGCCGATGCATGCGGGTTTGAAGCAGTTCCCCTTGACAGGTACGAAACCGAGACAATAGAAGACTATGTAGGCTCAATGTATGACATGACGTCAAGCAGTGTCCTTAAGAAAAATCCCGATACTATTACCGTATACAAGCCTTTTGTGAAGAATGAATACAACGTTTGGTACGAAGGACCTGTAAAACTCAAGGTTATTGATATGTACCATGCAACACAGAAAAACAAGTACCGGGTTTTCATAAGCGGTGACAGGCCTTTGGGTGTTATAAAAACTGAAATTCAGAACGGCAAAAAAATACTTGTTATTAAGGACTCTTACGGAAATGCAATGGTGCCTTTCCTTCTGCCCCATTACGAAGAAATATATGTGGTTGATCCAAGGCAGTACGGAAAGAATATATTTAAGTTGATAGAAGACAACGGAATCCAGGAAGTACTGTTTCTTAACTACGCCCTGATTGTGGGAGACAAGAATTTTGCCAACCTGATTATCAAGGTGATGGAGCAATAAACCCTGGTTGATGTTCAGAGGTCATTCCGGGAAATTCTTTAGTGTTCCCTGGCAGAACTATGGCCGCCCGAAGGCCGGAAATGCGTAAACTGTTAGTTTACAGGATGATCCATGCGGTAATTTTTGTTTGACAAATGAAACGGCATATTGTAAAATTAAATAAGTCAAAAATCAATTGGTTCTTAAAAATCATATAGGCTTAATTCACATTAGTGGAGCGGGGGAACCATTTCGGGGGCGAATTCCTTTTCAGGATAGGATAACTCTTTCAGTCCGAGCCCGGCAGCTAACCTCGTAGGCCGTGAAAGAGGGGTATAGCATATAACCATGGATATACTCCATGGTTTTTTTAACACTATTCAATAATATCTGGATAATATTACAAATATTGATATTAGTTTATTTTATTCTCAGGAGGTGTACAATGGAAGTAATCAGAAAAAGAAAGGACGCACTTATAGAAGAATACACATTAATGGCGGAGAAACGCAATAAAATTGATCCCGAATTGTATAAAAAGTACGATGTAAAAAGAGGATTAAGGGATATTACCGGAAAAGGAGTTCTGGCAGGGCTTACCGAGATTGGCGACGTTGTCGCATCCTATACCAATGAAAAGGGTGAGACTGTTCCTGCTCCGGGAAAACTGATTTACAGGGGAATGGATATTAAGGACATAGTAAACGGGTTCATGTCCGAAGGCAGGTTTGGCTTTGAGGAAGTAACATATTTGCTTTTGTTTGGAGAACTGCCTGACATAAACGAGTTAAACGAGTTTAGGGCTTTGCTGTCGGAATACAGAAAACTGCCGTTATCCTTTGTCGAGGACGCCATAATGAAACTTCCGAGCAGGGATGTAATGAACCTTCTGTCAAGAAGCGTGCTTGCACTATACACTTATGATGAGCAGGCAGACGACATATCGATCAGCAATGTTATCAGGCAGTGCCTTAAGCTGATTGCACAGATCCCTCTGCTGGCCGTCTATGGGTACCAGGTGCTGGCGCATTATTACAAGAACAGAAGCCTTGTCATACATGCCCCGAAACGCAGGTATTCCACGGCCGAAAACATCCTTCATCTTCTAAGGCCCGACTCGAAATTCACCCATCTTGAAGCTGTTTTACTGGATTTGGCCCTGGTTTTGCATGCCGAGCACGGCGGAGGAAACAACTCCACTTTTGCCACCCATGTCATTACTTCAACCGGAACCGACACCTATTCCACAATAGCATCGTCTCTTTGTTCCCTGAAAGGGCCGAGGCATGGAGGCGCAAATGTTAAGGTGGCTCAAATGTTCGACGATATGAAACAGAACATTAAAGACTGGGAGGATGAAGGACAGGTACGGGACTATCTCAATAAGCTGCTGGACGGAGAAACCTTTGACAGAAGCGGCTTAATCTATGGCGTAGGCCATGCGGTCTATTCGATATCCGATCCAAGAGCCGAGATATTCAAGGAATATGCAAGGGCGCTTGCAAAGGAGAAAGGCTTTGAAGCTGAGTTCAGTCTGTATGAAAAAGTTGAGCGGCTGGCCCCGGAGGTAATTGCCGAAAAAAGAAAGATATACAAAGGTGTCAGCATTAACGTGGATTTCTATTCAGGCTTTGTCTATAAAGCGTTAAATATACCGGAAGAACTGTTTACACCACTGTTCGCCGTGTCAAGGATTGTGGGCTGGAGCGCCCACAGGATAGAAGAACTGGTGAACAGGGGCAAAATAATCAGGCCTGCATACAGGAGTATTGCACCGCCAAGAGAATATGTGCCGCTCAGTATGAGGAATGTGGAGGTGAACAGCCTGGCAGGCAACCTGTAGAAAAAATTCCGAATTAGTAGTACAATATGGCCATGACATTAACAGGGGGACAACTTTAAATGCGACACAAATTCAGCAGCTTTGCTTTTTCGCGTACCGATTACTCGATTTTCATGCAGTTCAGGTTTTACTTCCCGCTGATATGCATGGCCATTATTCTTAATTCAACCGGAACCTTTGTAAATGCCGCGCTGGCAAGACTTCCTTCTCCGATTGTCTATATATCGGCTTATTCGGTTGCACATGGTTTTATGTCGATGTTCCAGAGCCCATTGCATTTGATAAGTCCGACAGTTGCATCATTGGCGGATAATGCCCCGAATTACAGGCAGGTAAGGGAGTTTGCAGTAATCCTGACAATTATAATTGCAGCTTTAATGATAGTTTTTCTGGTTACAGGCCTCACAAGGGCAATTTTCGCCGAAGCATTTCATTTAAGCGGGACAACTCTTGACGAAGCGGTCAGAATCTTTGCGGTATTCATTCTTTACCCGTTAGGCCTTTTGTTGAAGGATTTTAACCAGGGTATAATGATAAAATTTTCGAAAACATGGCTGATGCCCGTATGTTCACTGGTCCGGGTGCTGACCCTGATGCTCCTGGTTGCAGCTGTAAGCCATTTATCTTTCATACCGGCTGCGATACTCGCGGGCGGAATATTGATCACCTCTCTTTATGCCGATGGTCTTACGTCGCTTATTGGAATCAGGGCAACAGTTAAAAACGTTGTTAAGGCATTTGAAGAACGGGACAGCGTTATTCAGCGCAATACCCTTACTGTTTCGGGCATATGGCGTTTCTACTGGCCGTTAATCATTACTTCGTTTTTCAGTACTTTGAATATGCCGATAATAAATACTGCGCTGGGTCAAACCCCGGATCCCAATGTTACAATTTCAGTCTTTTCGGTTGCATGGGGGCTGTATTCCCTGATTGTATCACCGGTAACCGAGTTCTACCAGGTTCCGATAGGATTCATTAAACCCGGCGAACCTGAGACCGAATGCGCCGTCAGGAGGTTTGCCCTTTTGCTTGGAGCATTTGTAACCGTTCTGTTTGTTGTGATTGGGTTTACACCTGCAGGCATGCATATACTTACCGAGTGGATTCGCGTTGACCTGACAATTGCAAACCTTGCACAACGGGTAATCCGGGTAGCGGCGGTGCTTCCGTTTATAATAGTTTTTATCCAGTATTTGACCGGGGTAATGATGAAAAACCAGACCACAAAACCGTTAAGCAAGGGAAAAGCAGTTAACCTGTTAACTCTTGCATTGATTTTGCTTATTGCATTATTGCTTGGCGCTGATATGGCCATTGCCGGAATTACTGCCGTGGTTGGTGCTTCGGTTGCCGAGCTTTTCTACCTGTACATTTCGGCTAAAACAATTTTATCCTTACAATAGCCTTTTTTTGTCCGGAATATATAGTAAAATATAAACATAAGACAGGTCCCGCTGCTTTTTGCAGCGGGTACCTGATATTCCAAGGGGCCCGGCAGGCTTAGATTTCTGTTAGTCCGCATTCGGGCATAAAAAGCAGGGATTGATATGATAGAGACTTTAGCAGACATATGCAGGGAAAACCTGTTGCTCAACAAAATACTACTTGTTCCTTCGTACACGGCAGGGCGTAATATCATTGCGGCTCTTGCGGGGAGAACTTCTGTATTGAATCTGAGAATCGAAACAATTCAAAGCATTGCGTATGAGCTGGGTATGCCGCTTCTGGCAGCCGGCAGCGAAACCCTTGCCAATGACGGTTTGTCGAGGCAGAAAATGTTCGCAGTTATATATAACCTGCAGCAGAACAATGAATTTGAATACTTCACCGCCATCCGGGTCACTCCGTCGGTTTCAGACTCGGTGTGGAATGCGGTCATGGAGATAAAATATGCAGGCTTAAACACAGATGACATCAGCGAGGACAGCTTTGTATGCCCGGAAAAAGGGCGGGATATTAAAAGAATTATAAGGGAATACGATTTGATGCTGGAAAATGAAGGGCTGACAGACTATCCAGGGCTGATCCAAAGGATTCTCAAGGCCGACAGCAAGGAAGATGCGCTTTTGCTTGTTCCAAACAGTATTAAGCTGCGTTATCTTGAAAAGAAATTAATTTCCGAAAAATTCAGTTCGGTACGAATACTCTATGATGAACCGATAAACGGCATCGATCCTCCGGCTTCGTATTACTGTCCAGATTATCCGGAGAAAAAACTTCCTAAATCCCCGTTTGCCTGTTTGTATGCTCCGGGTGAAACAGGCGAAGACGCCGATATAAGCGGAATACATTTAAAAAAGGCTTATGGTGAAAGCAACGAAACAGAAGCGGTATTACGCGATATAAAAACAAAAGGAATACCCTTTGACAACGTATGCATCTACGCTGCGACAAGGGAACCATATGCGCAGCTGTTATACCAGAAGGCAATGCAGCTCGGGATACCTGTTACTTTCAGTTACGGCATAAGCATTCAGAACTCGGGACCCGGAAAGGTTTTTGATGCTGTAATCAGGTGGATTGGCTCGGACTACCTGGTGTCTGACCTGACTAAAATGCTGCACCAGGAGCTAATCCGGGTTCCGTCGGAAAACGGCGATACGATAAGCCCGTACCAGGCTGCAAATGTCTTAAGGGCATCGGGTATTGGCTGGGGCAGGGAACGTTATCTTCCGGTTCTTGATGAAAAACTGGAAGCATTACAGAAAGAAAGCCCTGACGACGATTACAAACTGAAAAGATTGAAGATACTGGGCTCTGTGAGAAAATTTACTGAGACCGTTCTGAACATGATTCCCTCTTCGCAGGGCCAAAGGGTTTCATTGAAAGAGCTTGCGAAAGGGATAGCTTCTTTTGTCAATGGGTTTGCCGAGGTAAAAAGTGAACTTGACGCAGAAGCCAAAAAGATGATAGTCGAGACCCTTAACCGGGTTTCGATAGACTTATTCATTGACACCGGTGAAGCACTGCGTATACTTGACAGTTTTGTCCGGGGCCTCCGTATTGGAGTATCAAATCCCTGCAGTGGTCATATCCACCTTTCCGACTTTGACAACGGTGTTTATATAAACAGGCGGCATCATTATTTCATAGGCCTTGATGCAGACAGGTTCCCGGGTAAAACGGGTGAAGACCCTGTTCTGCTTGATGCCGAAAAACAGAGACTGTCGGATAGAATTGTTCAGAACAGGGAAAAACCGAATGAAAGCATATACAGGCTTGTTGAGCTGCTGGCAGGCCTGAACGGAAATATAACATTGTCATATTCATGCCTTGATCCTGCTGAAAACAGGGATCAAATGCCGTCCTCATTCATTCTCCAGGTCTACAGGATGATTAGTAATAACAGCCTTGCGGATTATTCGGATTTAAGAGACTATTTTGCAAAATCCGAGGGCTATATTAACGGAAATGCCATAGATGAATCCTCTTTTTGGCTCAGCAGATGCTTTAACACGGTTTTCGCGGGGAGCATCAGGGAGTCTGTTTTTGAATGTTATCCGCACCTTGAAAGAGGATGGAATGCATGGGATAACCAGGGCAGTACCAGGTTTACCTGCTATGACGGATATATAGGGAACCTGGGAATTAAAACCGATGGCGAGGTATTCTCGGCAAGCAGGCTGGAGCTTCTGGCGAAATGCCCGTATAAGTATTACCTGCGCTATATACTTAATGTATCGCTGCCCGATGAACTGGTTTACGATCCCGGAACATGGCTTGATCCCCTGCAGAAAGGTTCGTTGTATCATGCTGTTTTCGAACTGTTTTATAAAACGATAACCGAAAAACAGGAAAAACCAAGCAGGGAAGGCCACAGTGCCGTTATACTTCAAATTGCCGAGGATGTAATCCGGGAGTATAAAAAGCAAGTCCCGCCGCCAAACGAGATTGTATTTGATATTGAAAGGCGAGAGATCTTGGAGTCCTGCCTGATTTTCCTTGCAGGAGAGGAGGAAAACGCCGACGGTGGAAGACCCGTTGAGTTTGAACTTGCTTTTGGAATGGACGGTGAAGGATATCCACCGGTAGAAATTACTCTTCCTTCTGGACGAAAATTCCTGTTGGCAGGGAAAATTGACCGCATTGATCAGGTGGACGGGAACAATTACAGAATAATTGACTATAAATCCGGTGGAACTTATGGTTTCAGCGACAGGGATTTCTTCAAAAAAGGCAAGCAGATTCAGCATGCCCTGTACGCATACGCATGCGAGGTTTTACTTAAAAAATACAGGGATGCCCAAAATGCAAAGGTAAAGGAAGGGGTATACCTTTTTCCAACTAAAAAAGGTGAAGGAAGGCGCTTTATACGGGTACTGAAGGACTTGTCAAAATTCTTCAGGCTGCTTGACAACCTTCTCACTGTTATAGAGGAGGGGACGTTCGCAGTAACCGAAGACCCTGGTGACTGCCGGTGGTGTGATTACCAGGTGGTTTGCCGCATTCACAGGCTTCCTTCAGTGGCAGAAGAAAAGCGAAACGACAAGAATGTTGAAGCTCTTGCAGCGTTAAGGGGGCTTTCTGATTATGAATAACAATACTGTTCCGGATAACAATGTTCGCGAACGGATCAGGAATGAACTGAATGTGAACATGCTTGTAGAGGCGGGCGCAGGCTCGGGAAAGACTACAAGCATGGTAAGCCGCATGGTAAGCCTGGTAGCTTCGGGCAAATGCAAAGTGGAGAATATAGCGGCCATTACATTTACAAGAAAAGCAGCGCGCGAACTTAAGGAGCGTTTTCAGAACAAGCTCGAAGAGTGTTACCGGGAGGAAACCGATCCCGGGCTTAAAAACACTTTGAAAGAGGCACTTAATAATATTGAGAAGTGTTTCATAGGCACGATCCATTCATTTTGCGCATCACTGCTCCGGGAAAGGCCTGTTGAAGGCCTGGTGGATCCGGATTTTGAAGAGATAGATGATGCAAATGACGTACTGCTGCACAAGCAGGCCTGGCAGCAATACCTTCTGGATACACGAAAAGACTATCCCGAAAGGCTGAAAGAACTGAACGATATCGGCCTGAAACCTGTGGATCTTGAGAATATCTACAATCTCATAACCGGGTATCCCGATGTGGAGATCGTACGAAACCGTACCGAAAAACCTGACCTGGCACCCGCCCTGAAAAAGCTGAAACCGCACCTGTATAAAGCTAAAAACTATATACCCTCAACAGAACCTGAAAAGGGATACGACTACCTTCAGCACAGGATACTGACAAGTATCCGCATGCTCAGCTATTTTAACATGGACGATGACATAAACAGGCTGACCATACTTGAAATGTTTGAGCCCGAACAGAAGGTAGTTCTAAACAGGTGGCTTTGCGAAAAGGAAAAAACAAAAGAAATCGCAGGTGAGATAAACCACCTGTCCCAGACTGAAATAAGGCCTGTTCTGAAACAATGGAGGGAATACTGCCATTACATTGCAATGAACTTTTTAATGCCGGCTGTAGAGTATTATGAGTACGTAAAAAATCAGCAATCGGTGCTTAACTTCCAGGATCTTCTGATGAAAGCGGTGCAAATGCTGAGGGAGCATCCCGAGGTCCGGCTTTATTTCCAAAAAAAGTACCGGTGCCTGTTGATTGACGAGTTCCAGGATACCGATCCGATACAGGCAGAGCTGATGTTTCTTTTAACAGGGCAGGATGTGTATGAGAAGCAATGGGATAAGCTCGTGCCTTATCCGGGGTCGCTTTTTGTTGTCGGGGACCCGAAACAGTCCATCTACAGGTTCAGGAGAGCAGATATTGATATTTACAACCGGGTAAAGGAACTGTTTCTGCAGACAGGCGGGGAAATTGCTGAATTAACCGCGAATTTCCGCTCGGTGAACACGCTGGGCGATTGGTTCAACGAAGCCTTTGAGAACCTGCTGACGCCGGAGTCGGATTCATACCAGGCTGCATTCAGCCCAGTAAATACTGTGAATGACAATATCGAAGGCACCGATTCAGGCGTAAGGGTTGTAAAGGTACCTGCAGAATTCAGGAAGAAGCAGGAGATCATAGAACAGGATGCAGAGAATATTGCGCGGATAATCCGTAATGCGGTGGACAATGAAGGCATAAAACTTACCAGGACCGGTGGGGAAACAGCAAAAGGCCTGGCAGAAAAACCAGCGTACAGGGATTTTATGATAATTCTTCGCTATAAAGACAGTATGGACGTCTACGCAAGAACGCTTAAAAAATACGGTATACCCGTGCAGATGTCAGGAGGCAGTTCACTGTCGGACGTGGAGGAACTGAAAGAGTTCATAATACTTCTTAAGTTCCTTAAGGACCCTGAGAACCAGGTCCTTCTTGTTGCTGTGCTCAGGGGTATGTTCTTCGGCATAAGCGATAAGGCACTGGCTGAGTATAAACTTTCGGGAGGAGTGTTCAGGACCTATGCCGAAATACCGGGTGATTTGCCTGAAGAAACGAGGGCCTTGTTTAAAAATGCCTATGAAAAGCTCTCAATGTATCTCAGATGGTCGCGGAAATATCCTCCCGTAACCGCCTTTGAGAAAACAGCGCAGGATATCGGCCTTATCCCTTTAACCTTTGTCGGGCCGGAAGGTCAAACCCGGTGTGGTTACATAATAAAAATCCTTGAAATGTTAAGGCGTGATGCCGCTGAAGGTTATATCAGTTTTGATGCAATGATTGACTGGCTTGATGCGATAATGGATGCCGATTTGGATGAAGAGCTTGAAATAAGCGGGGAAGAACAAAATGCCGTAAGAATCATGAATCTTCACAAGGCAAAAGGCCTCGAAGCCCCAGTTGTTTTCCTTGCCCACCCGTGCAAAAGGCCGGATATTGAACCCGATCACCATATTAGCAGAACTGAATCAAGTCCCATGGGATATTTCGTAATAAAAAAGGAAATGGGCGAATTCACGACAAGAACGGTGGGCCAGCCTTTGAACTGGGACAGCCTGAAAGCAACGGAAGAAAAGTATCAGAACGCCGAGGAAATCAGGCTTTTATATGTTGCTGCGACCAGGGCCAGGAACCTGTTGTTTATATCCTGCAGTGAATATTCGGACAAAAGGAACCCGTGGGAGCCGTTACTCGATTTTACAAACAAGGAAGAATATGTTTATAAGATACCAGAGGTCCAAATTCCTGAACCGCGCCAGCCTGAGACACCTGTGCGGATAAAAAAGGAGGATCTTGAGGATTTCAAAAACAGCATAAAAGAGTTTATTGCATCTGCTGAACAGCCTACGTATATGGAATTATCGGTATCGGATATAATCAGCGAGGAACCGCTCCATACCGTCAAAGGCGGTCTTGGCCCTGAATGGGGAAGTGCCGTTCATGAAATGATTGAAAGGCTGGTAAAGGACGAAACAAGCTTTGAGAATTATAAGAAAATGATACTGGAGCAGTATGGTTTTACCGAGCCCATGTACAGTGAAAAGGCGGAGGAAATAATTACGGAGTTCAAAGAAAGCGGGCTTTATGCAAGAATCCGGAATGCCGGGATAAAACTTACCGAGGTTCCTTTTTCCATAACACTTGAGAATGGAGATCAGATCCTGGAGGAGCTGAATGTTGAAAGCAAACTGCCCGTCACCCTGCAGGGGAAGATAGACCTGGTGCTGAAGGATGAAGACGGCTGGAGGATAATTGACTACAAAACAAACCATTTTGAAACCGAAGAAGATTTGAAACTGCTGGTAAAACATTATTCAAAACAGATTAGGATTTACTGCCGGGTATGGGAGAAAATAATGAAGGAAAAGGCAGCGGGAGAACTGTATTTCACAGGGGCGGGTTCGGTTACCGTAAATGAGTGAATCCTATTTTTAGTTGCTTATCCTGTATTGCTTTCGGTTTTTTATGATCGGCGTGCAAATACCCGGAATTGTTAGAAAGATGCATGAAAAACCGGCATTTTTATACTTTTTATTCAAAAAGCCCTTTTTAAGCATAATACAAAAAACGTATTCTTAATCTATTTCGGGTATGTTCCGATATAGTTCGTGGGTGGTAAAATATGTCGGACATAAAGCAGATTGAAAGACAGATGCATATACTTTCTGTCCTTTCCGAGAGCAAGGAAGGGTTTACAGTTAATGAGATTCATGACAACATGAAAAAACTTGGAATTGATGTAAGCAAAAAAACCATTCAGCGTGATATTGACGATATTTCGCGACACTTTTTTGTGTATGAGGAAAAAAACGAGGCCGGAGAAATATGTTACAAGGCCGACAAGTACAACATAGGCAATGTTGCATTTACTGTGCCTGAACTTATTTCCATATATTTTCTGAAAGAGATCCTGAAACCCTATTCGGTGCTGGATGTAGGGAAAACCGCACAGGACATGCTTGAGAACATGCTCAAAAATGTTCCGCCTGTTAACCAGAGCTATATAGATTCCCTCTCTGATTTTCTGAAGGTCAACCCTTCCGAAGCAGTGCTTGAAAAATGCATTAACGAAAGCTACCTCAGGACCATACGGGAAGCAATAGAAAAGAACCGCAGGCTTAGGATAGAATACTTTTCGTTTAACAACAATGAAATGACGAACCGCAAAATAGATCCGTATTACCTCGAGATCAGGGAAGGCTGTTACCATTTGATCTGCTATTGCCATCTCCGTAAGGAAATCCGGGATTTTCGCGTATCACGCATGAAAAACGTTGAAATACTGAATGAAACTTTTAAACGCCCTGAAAACTTTTATGAGGAGTATAACAAAAACCGCTTTGAAAAGATGATCGGTGATGAGGAAATAACCATGAAGATAGTTTTTGAGGGACAGGGCGCACGGTATGTAAAGGAATACGAGGCATACAGGGCTGATAAAATTACAAACCTTGACGGGGATAAGATTCTTTTTGAAAAGAAAACAACCTATACCCCGGACATACTGCAGTGGGTGTTAAAATTCGGCGCAGATGCCGAGGTCCTGGAACCGGACTCATTGAAGTTTGAAGTCACCTGGGAAGTTGAGCGGATGAGGCAAAAATACAGTAAAAAATAAATACCGCAAACAAAAAAGTGCTGTAATGAAAATGATTAGGGGGGGAGTTTTCATTACAGCAAAAATAAATATTTTGCAATAATATTATACCATATATCGCAGGAAAAACATGTCCTATTTTACGGTTAATCCTGGTTTTATGTTTGAGAAGACGCAATACCGACGACAGATGTTATAATACAACCGACCGTTAATATCAGAACACCTGATTGCCCAATACATCACAAGATTTTATAAAAGTTTTGTGAGGTTGTCCCATGGAAGAGCAAAAAAGAATAAGGCTGGCGGCATTTAACTGGCTTAAAGAGCAGACGATGCTGTACGGGGATGTGTTGCCCAGGGAACTCCTGGCAAGAGGTTTTGAATATGACGGACAGAGGATAACCCTTTTGGGACCGCAGGGTATATGGAAGCCAAAGGCTTTATCAGTACCGCTGTCGGTTACAACTGTGTACGACGGACCATATGACGACGCGATAGACAGCGGCGGGTTTCTTCAGTACCGTTACAGGGGTACCGATCCTGAACACAGGGATAATAAAGGTTTACGGGAAGCCATGGAAAAACAGATACCATTGATATATTTTTACGGTATTGTCCCGGGTAAGTACCTGGCTGTCTGGCCTGTTTACATTATAGGAGACAATCCCTCATCTTTGACTTTTACAATAGCAGCAGACGACATATCAACAATAGAAAACCATTTATTCAGATCGCAAGGGTATAACATTTCCAGCAATTCGGAGATTGCAGTACGCAGATACATAACCTCATCGGTCAGGCAGAGACTGCACCAGAAATCGTTCAGGGAGAGAGTACTTCTGGCATATTCACAGCAATGTGCATTCTGCAGGATAAGGCATATTCAGCTCCTGGATGCTGCGCATATCATACCGGATGGTGAGGAATTAGGTGATCCCGTTGTAAATAACGGAATATCCCTGTGTAAAATACATCATGCGGCATTTGATGCCAATATTATAGGAGTTACTCCAGATTATATCATAGAAGTCAGAGAGGACATACTGGAAGAAAAGGATGGACCCATGCTTAAACATGGAATCCAGGAACTTCAGCATAAAAAGATTATACTTCCGCATGATAAAGCAAAATGGCCTGACAGGGAAAGGCTGTACATTAAATATACAAAATTCAAAAAAACAGGATAGTGAATTATTGACAAGGACAAAAAACTTAATATATAAAATATGATATATACCCTGGAGCAGTGAATGCTGCGTATGGTTTTATTTCTTAATCCAGTGAATTCTTCATGCGAAAGGTCTGTGTTTATGATTGGTGTAATTGACTATAAAGCCGGAAATGCTCCCAGTGTTTTGAATGCGTTGCATAAATTGAATGTCCCGTCGGAGTTGATATCTTCTCCTCGGGATATAAGTACGGTAAAAGGTATTATACTGCCCGGTGTGGGCTCAGCCGGGGCAACCATGGATTCACTCAGGAAAATGGGCTTCTTGGATGTACTTGAGGAAAAAGTTCTGAACGACGGCGTACCCTTCCTGGGAATCTGCATAGGTCTGCAGATACTCTTTGATCACAGCGAGGAAGGAGATACCGAATGCCTGGGATGGATTCCCGGGAATGTAAGGAGATTTCCGGAGGATAAGGTACGCGTACCGCAAATAGGTTGGAATGAAGTGAAGTTTATAAGAAATCACGCTGTTATTTCAGGCCTGAATGAGTCGGAGTTTTTTTATTTTGTTAATTCATATTATGTCACGTCGGCGAATGAGGAGGTTGTACTGGCGCGAACACAGTACGGCGTGGATTTCTGTTCAATGATATCGTATAAAAACATATTCGGAGCCCAGTTTCACATTGAAAAAAGCGGTGTGATGGGATTAAGGCTTCTGAAAAATTTCTCAATGATTGCAGAGGGTGTATTATGCTGACAAAAAGATTGATTGCCTGTTTTGATATAAAAAACGGGATGGTAACGAAAGCACATAAGTTTCAGGACAACATAGACATTGATACTGCTGAAAACGTTGCCCGCAGGATATATGAAGACCAGATAGACGAGATTATATTCTATGATATTACTGCAAGTTTCGAAAAGCGAAAGATAGACCTTGAAACTGTCAGGAAAGTTGCAAAGCATGTTTTTGTGCCTTTTACTGTAGGCGGCGGTATCAGAAATCTTGACGATATGTACGAAGTATTGAAAGCCGGCGCTGAAAAAATCAGCATAGATTCAATGGCTGTGCGCAATCCCGGGATTATACGTGAAGGTGCAATGGCCTTCGGACGACAGTGTATAGTTCTGAGCATGCAGGTGAAACGCGTTGAAAAAACTTTCCGGATTCCGAGCGGATATGAAATAGCTATTGACGGGGCAAGGGTTTTTACCGGTATTGATGCGGTGGAATGGGCTAAGAAGGGTGAAGAGCTCGGAGCAGGGGAAATATGTGTGAACAGCATTGATCAGGATGGTACCCATTCCGGGTACGATATAGAGATTACGTCGTTAATCAGTAGAAATGTCAATATCCCTGTGATTGCGTCCGGAGGTGCCGGTAAACCGGAACACGTGGCAGAGGTGTTTACAAAAACAGGTGCATCGGCTGCGATTATCAGTTCAATGCTGTATTCTCCGCGCATGGACAGGAATTACTCAGTAAAGGAAATCAAGGATAAACTTGTGGAATATAAAATTCCTGTAAGGTCATGGATTGAAAATTACAACATTTAGGTATTGCCGCCGAACATTATCATATCCGAAATTTCCGCGACAAGAGATATTTTTAATCAACACTTTGGAGCCTCCGTTCGTTATATAGGCGGTTATGATAAACCTGAGCCCGAAAAATACGAATGGAGGAATTCCCATGCAAACATCATATCCGCGTAAATCCAATTCCTGAACTCCGTGTTCATATTGCCGCATGTCACAGTTATTGTATAATATATATAAGTACAGGTAAATACAGGCAAAGTATTTAATAACATGTTCAGGTAAAAAGCAGCGATTGCCGATTATATATTAAAGGAAGTATTTCCTGTTATTGCACATATTAAATTTCTGCGCTGATCTGTATGTACCGGTGTGCTTTTGAAACGAGAAATATATTTAATCCTGGAAGGCAATAAAATGAACCGGATTACTTTCATTGATACCGAGATTAATCCTATAAACAACAGAATCCTGGATATTGGTGCTGTCAGGGATAACGGGGCTGAATTCCATTCAGCCTATATCAGGGAATTTATTGACTTTATACGCGGTTCAGAGTACATATGCGGGCACAATATACTGAACCATGACCTGAAGTATATACAAAATGCCATTACCGACGCAGGTATATCAAATGAATATGTAATCGACACGCTGTTCCTGTCACCTCTTTTGTTTCCGGTAAAGCCTTACCATTCGCTTCTGAAGGATGACAAACTTATAACCGATGAGTTTAATAATCCGCTTAATGATTCGATGAAGGCACGTGACCTTTTAAATGACGAGGTTGCAGCCTTTAAGAGACTGGATGACGACATGAAACGGATTTTTTTCCTTCTGCTGAATGACAAAAGGGAGTTTAAAGCGTTTTTTTCCTATACAGGATATAAGATCGGTAACGATGATTTGGAAACATTAATCCGTACAAGATTCCATGGTTTAGTCTGTGAAAATGCCGATATCGGAAAACTTATCCGTGAACATCCCATAGAACTGTCATATTGCCTTGCATTAATAAAAACAGGAAGAAAGGATTCAATCACGCCTCCATGGGTGGTCAGAACATACTCCAATGTTGAGCAGGTTATGCGCCTTCTAAAAAACACCCGGTGTATACCAGGCTGTGCATATTGTAATGAAGCTATTGACATTCACAAGGGACTGAAAAAATTTTTTGGTTTTGACTCATTCAGGACTTATGCGGGCGAACCGCTGCAGGAAATGGCTGTCCGGGCCGCTGTAAACAATAAATCACTGCTGGTGGTTTTCCCGACTGGAGGCGGCAAATCTGTTACATTCCAGCTGCCTGCACTGATGGCAGGTGAAAACTCAAAAGGCCTTACCGTGGTAATATCACCGCTGCAGTCACTGATGAAGGATCAGGTTGATAACCTTGAGAAAATCGGAATAACCGATGCTGTTACGATCAACGGCCTTCTGGATCCGATAGAACGGGCAAAATCCATTGAACGGGTTGAGGACGGTTCGGCATCCATACTTTATATATCACCGGAATCACTGCGTTCGAGGACAATTGAACGGCTTCTGCTCGGAAGGAACGTGGTCAGGTTCGTAATAGACGAGGCACATTGTTTTTCCACATGGGGCCAGGATTTCAGGGTTGACTATTTATATATAGGTGATTTTATAAAAATGCTTCAGGAAATGAAAAACCCGGAAGAGCCGATTCCTGTGTCGTGTTTTACAGCCACGGCCAAGCCAAATGTTATTGAAGACATAAGACAGTATTTCAGGGATAAGCTGTCCCTCGAACTTGAAATATTCAGGACCGATGCAAAAAGAAGCAATCTCAGTTACAGGGTTCTCGAAAGAAAGGATGACGAGGAGAAGTATATTACATTGAGAAATCTAATTGAAGAAAAGGATTGTCCGACAATTGTTTATGTATCGCGGACAAAGCGCGCCGAAGAGCTGGCAGACAGGCTGTGTAAGGACGGGTACAGGGCAAGGGCATACCACGGGCAGCTCGAAAAACAGGTGAAAACCGAAAACCAGGACGCATTCACTAAAGGTGAAGTCCGCATTATGGTTGCAACATCCGCCTTTGGGATGGGGGTGGACAAAAAGGATGTCGGGATGGTTATTCACTATGATATTTCCAACTCGCTGGAAAACTACGTTCAGGAAGCAGGAAGGGCGGGAAGGGATGAATCCATTTCAGCGGAATGTTATATACTGTATAACGATGATGATCTTAACAAGCATTTTGTTCTCTTGAACCAGACAAAACTGCAGATACAGGAGATTCAGCAGGTCTGGAAGGCCATAAAAAGCCTGACGGGAATAAGGAAAACAATGTCCAGGTCTGCTTTGGATATAGCAAGAAGAGCAGGATGGGATGACAGCATCCATGATCTGGAGACAAAAGTAAAGACAGCAATCAATGCCCTCGAAGAAGCCGGATACGTTAGAAGAGGCCGTAATGTTCCGAGAATTTTTGCCAGCAGTATACGGGCAAGAAACGCTATAGAGGCGGTAAACAGGATTTATGCTTCGGGAAAATTCTCAAAGGAGGAGTCGGTGCATGCGAGGAGGATAATAGGCATGCTTATCGGTAAAAGAAAAAGAAGCGAAGCCGGTACCGATGAAGCCGAATCGAGAATCGACTATATTGCCGATCGCCTCGGGCTTGATATAGCGACTGTAATACGCATTGTAACCCTGCTTAGGGATGAAGGTTTGCTGGATGATTCCAGGGACATGTCTGTATATATAAAGAAAAGTGAAAGTGTGAAGCATTCACTGAATATTCTGTACGAATTCCATGATATGGAAGAGTTCCTGTTAACGGTTTTTACTGAAGAAGCAAAAACATTTAACATAAAAGAGCTTAATGAGCAGGCCAGAGAATTCGGATGTAAAGGTGCAACGCCAAATAAACTGAAAACCATTATAAATTTCTGGGCAATAACCAAATGGATTAAGCGTAATTCTTATCCGCCCAATCATTTTTCAGCATACTGCATTCATGAAAAAAAGGTCCTTAAAGAAAAATCATATAAACGCTATGAGCTTTCAAAATTTATACTGGAGTATCTCTATAACATAGCTTATGAAACACCGGCCGAAGTTAATTCCAAGGGCGAGGTCAGAGTGGATTTTTCGGTCGTGCAGTTAAAAGAGGCTTTTAATAGCAGGATTACGATGTTCGGCACCAAAGCCTCAATTAGTGATATAGAAGATGCCCTTTTTTACCTGTCAAGAATTGAATCAATATATGTCGAAGGCGGTTTTCTTGTTATTTATAATACCATGAGCATAGAACGGATTGAAATGGATAACAGGAAGCGTTTTAAAACCGCGGACTATCGGAAACTGCAGGAATTTTATGAAAACAAGGTGCAGCAGATTCATATTGTGGGCGAATACGCAAGAAAAATGATTAATGACTATAAAGCTGCGCTTCAGTTTGTAGACGACTATTTTCAGCTTAACTACGATTCTTTTTCAGGCAAATATTTCAGGGGGAACATACAGACCATTAAAAGAACGATTACCCCTTCCAAGTTCAGACAGCTTTTCGGCGAGCTGTCACCGGCCCAGCTCAGCATAATAAATGACATCGAATCCAGGTATATTGTGGTTGCTGCCGGTCCCGGAAGCGGAAAGACCCGTGTCCTGGTTCATAAACTGGCATCGCTTTTATATATGGAAGATGTGAAGCACGAGCAGCTGCTGATGCTCACATTCTCAAGATCGGCAGCCACCGAATTCAAAAAAAGGCTTCTGGGACTTTACGGAAATGCCGCGCACTATATAGACATAAAAACATTTCATTCCTATTGCTTTGATCTGCTGGGCAGGGTTGGAACCATTGAAAAGTCGGATAACATCATAAAAGAGACAATCCTGAAAATAAAAAGCAATGAAATTGAACTTTCGAAAATAACCAAAACCGTTCTGGTTATAGATGAAGCGCAGGACATGGATGCAGATGAGTTTGAGCTTGTGAAATGCCTTATGGAATATAACGAGGATATACGCGTGATAGCAGTGGGGGATGACGATCAGAACATATACGGGTTCAGGGGCTCAAGTTCGGAATACATGCAAAAACTGATTGATGAAAAAGGTGCAAAGGTGTATGAGTTGGTTGAAAACTTCAGGAGCAAAAGTAATCTTGTACATTTTACAAACCAGTTTTCAGTTGAAATAAGGAACCGCTTAAAACGCACTCCCATTCAGCCCAGGCAGAACGATAACGGCAGGATAAGGCTTGTACGCTACAGTTCCGCCAATCTCGTTACACCCGTGGTTGAAGATATCCTTGCACAGGACATCGCGGGAAGCACCTGCGTGCTGACCAGGACAAACGAAGAAGCATTGCAGATCGCAGGTTTGCTTGTGAGAAACCGGATGAAAGCAAAGCTGATCCAGTCAAATGACGGGTTTAACCTGTACAATCTTTCAGAGATAAGGTATTTCCTTGATGAAGTAAACGCAGACAAGGACAGCAGCACGGTCAGCGAAGATGTCTGGGATGAGGCAAAGCTGAAACTGTCAAAGAAGTTTGGAAGAAGCCGGAATTACGAGATATGTAAAAATCTTATAAGAATATTTGAATCAATGAATCCGAAGACAAGATACAAATCCGACCTCGAGGAGTTTGTCCGGGAGTCGAACCTTGAAGACTTCTATGACGAAAAAACCAAAACGATACTTGTGTCAACAATGCATAAAGCAAAAGGCCGTGAGTTTGACAACGTGTTTATTATGCTGGACAATTTCGTTCCTAAAACCGATGAAGAAAAAAGGCTTCTTTATGTTGCCATGACGAGGGCAAAGAAAAACCTGGCCATACATTATAACGGGTATTATTTGGAACGCATACGGTCTGAAAACCTTGAAAAGGTTTATAACAGAAATTTGTATTCCCCGCCGGAGCAACTGGTGATGCAGCTTGCCCATGAAGATGTTTTTCTTGACTTTTTCAAACCCGGTAGCCGTCAGAACCTGATATCAAAACTGGTCAGCGGCGACAGGCTGATTGTCAGGGATGAATATTGCCTGAACCAGGAAGGGCAGGTAATATTGAAATTCTCAAAAAAGTGCATCGGAAAAATAAACTCGGCTAAAGCCGGCAACTATGCACTCAAATCTGCAGAAGTGAGGTTTATTGTTTTCTGGAAGGGAGAAGATCAAAACGAAGTTAAAATAGTGCTGCCCCAGCTTTATTTCGAAAAGGTTGACAATACAACACCGGATTAGTATGCTGGGGCAGGTACCTTTAATATTCTTTCAGTCGTTGGTTTTCGCCTTTCTGATTGCGAGGCTTGCCGAGAAAAATGCAAGGCCGAAACCAATAATAATCAGAAAGTCGTTCAGTACAGGTTTTAAAGCCTCGTAACTGAACACGGTAAGATCTGCAATGGTATTGTTTGCCCTGACATACCAATATGTCGGTGTGAAACTTGCTGCCTTCAGCACCGAACTTCCGATTAATTCCTGGGGCACAAAAACACCGCTTATAAAACTCAGCCCAAGGGAAGCAACATTGGCTGCTGCTGTAACCGCCTCATGGCTATTTGTCAGGTTGCCTATGAAAAAGCTGATCCCTGAACAGCAAAAGGCAAAAACAAATGATCCCGCTATATGAAACACTGTGTTCGGGCTGAAAATGTTTCTGAAATTCATTGCAAGGCATATTATGAGCATTATCAGCCAGGATAGAAATGTAAATACCAGGTTGCCCAGTACAAACTGCATGCTGATGCTGGTGCTGCTTACCGGTGAGCAATTGTTTCGCATTTTCAGGTCCCTGTCATTGAATATAAGCATTAAAGTACCCATTCCCATGATAATTACAGACAACAACGGATATGCAAAGAAGTTGAGAGAATATTTCGCAGAAGCCATATCAGATGTTTTTTTCTCATCTTCCACCATTTCTGTCGATACAGTTTCCGACAGGTCCTTTTTAAGATACCGCACCAGTTCCTGCTGCGTAATGCCCTCCATGTTTTGAACGTACAGCCTTGCAGTGTTAAAGTATTTGTCAATAAACAGGTCTATATGCACATTTTTAGTTGAATTCGGTATGCTGATTTTTTCAAGCTGTACATTTTCACCGTTCATGAATTTTTTGGTGAATCCTTCGGGGACACGGATAATACATGAAACCTCACGGTAATAAAGCGCATCCTGAAGGGCTACGGTTTCATCAGGAATATCCACGAAGTTTGCAACATCTGCCAGTTCCTCCCTGAACCCGTTTATCAGCGGGGTGTCTTCATCGCTGAAAAAGGCGACCTCAGTTTTGACGGGCTTGAATGAAGTACTGTCCTCCATTTCCTTTGCTGAAACTGATGACATGAAGGATGAAACAACCATGAATATAACAATATATATTAACAGGGTAGCCTTGTTTTTATATATTATCATAAGGCAAAGTTTAAATACTTGCATATTTCCTCCTCCTGATTATTAAATATGTGACTGTGCAGAACACAACTATAAAACCTGTAAGTATTGTTATATTAGTAAGGAACTTTGTGTATGTGTCATAGTAATACAGTGAGAAAAAAGCATCTGTCAGAAGGTTCGCGGGATTCACATACAATAATGCCGGTGCATTTTTTAAAATAATATATTTAACATCCTGGGACATCATGCCTGCCAAAAAGCAGCATGCCATTGTTATACTTAATAAAACCGCAACTTTAAACCCTTCAGACTTTTTTGTGACTGCACTGATAAAAGAACCAAAGGAAAAGCCTGCTATCGAACCGATAACTGTTGTAAGCAAAACCAGAGCGGTCTTTGTACCGAAATCAACCTTCAGCACAAAAATAAGATAAGCAAGCAGTATCATCATTTCTGCAATGTGAATGGTGACTGATGCCATTGAGCTGTATAAAAAAGTTTTGAGTTTATGCACCGGAGCAATGTTTACTCTTGCCGCAACAGGCGATATGTCTGCCTGGATATCCGATATTTCACGCACCCCAATAAATCCTCCGTACAGGCAGGCCATTGCAAGCAGTGAATAGAAATAGGCAAGAACAGTATTTGGTTCAGCACCGGAAGATGATACATCCCTTATATAATTCACTCTGTCCTCAATGCTGCTTATATGATTTTGGATTTTGGAAGGATCCCTTGCCAGAATGTTTTCTGTTGCCGAAACAGTGTGCATGTAATTGTCAGCAAAACTTTTAATAATGCTCTGGTTTAAGCCCGATTTGTTTACCACAAGCTTTATCGGCCGTTCTGCAACTATATACCCGTCTATTTTGTTGTTTTTAAGCATCTTGTCGGCTTCTTCGGCTGAAACAACCGAAAGATTGAAAAGCCTGTCATCTCCCTCGGACACTTCGGCAAGAGTCAGCCTGAGGTTTGCGTTCTGCCTGTATTGTTCATTATCAACAACTGCAATGTCAATTGGACTGAATTTTTCTGTACTGCCCAGGTTTGACAGCGCCATGTTGAAAAAGGTTGCCAGTATCAGCGGAAAAAACATTGTCCAGAAAATGGTTTCGCGGTGGTGCAGAAGGATTTTCATCCTGTAAGCAAAAACATGTATAAACACAATTGTCCCCCCTTAATCCCGAAGCTCCTTGCCTGTTATTTCAAGGAAAACATCATTCAGCGTAGGCATTTCCGAGTATATCCTTCCGAAATGAATATTTTCTTTCCTGATAAAGTCCAGGACGGTTTCAAGATTGTTGGTACCTTTCTCCGACTTAATTATCAGCTTGTTATCCTTGTATTCAACCGAAGTTATGCCGTGCAGCTCTCTTATGGCCGATATTTGAGCTTCGGTTATGCTGTAGGATTCAACGGTGATTTTTTCTCCAAGTGATATCATTGCCTTGAGTTCGTCACTGGTTCCTGTTGCAATTTCCCTGCCCCTGTCTATAATCATTATCCTGCTGCAGATTCTCTCTACTTCGTCCATGTAATGGGAGGTGTATATAATTGTGGCTCCGTGCCTGTTCAGTTCCAGGATTCCTTCCAGGATCCTGTTGCGGCTTTGCGGGTCAACAGCAACTGTTGGCTCATCAAGAATAATCAGCTTTGGTTTATGCGCAATACCGCATGCTATGTTCAGCCTTCTTAACAGGCCTCCGCTTAACTTCTTCGGATAGAACCTGATGTATTCACCAAGGCCTGTGAATTCAACAGCTTCATCAACCAGTTTTTTTCTTGTGTTTTTGTCCTTTACATAAAGCCCGCAGAAATAGTCAATATTCTGGTATACTGTAAGCTCATTGTATACAGCCACGTTTTGCATAACGATTCCTATGTTCCGTTTAATGTCATAGGCGTCGGGTCTCATTGGCTGCCCGAAAATCTCGATTTCACCCTTATCGTATTTAAGGAGCGACAAAATACAGTTTATGGCCGTTGTTTTTCCCGAACCGTTCGGTCCCAGCAGACCGAATATTTCACCTTCTTCAATCGAAAAAGAAAGGTGATCCAATGCAAGTATATCGCCATATCTCTTTACCAAATCCCTGACCCTGACAATCATTTTTCAGACCTCCATACCTTTTTATCCATATACCTTATTCACTGACTTAATTGTATTTCCTGGCGGTTTCATTTTTAAGTGAATACAGTCACAAACCGGTGTGACAAATGTCATGATATGAAAAACTGTTTCTTCCATAATATACAAATTGCCGGGAATATGATAAAATGGCTTCCACAGGGAAGCCTTTCATACCATTCCCCAAAAAACGGCGGGTAGTGAAAATGTTTAAATATGCAAGTCTACTGGAAAAAACAATTATTTTCATATGCTGCCTGATCCTGTACCTCGGCCAGCCGGACTTCAGCATTAATGTGGCTGTAGTGCTTGTACCTGTTATTATCAGCGGCTTGCTGAGCTACTTCGACAATAATTATATAAGGCTTTTACTGTTCTCAGGCTTTTCAGTTTTTTGCTGCTTTTTGCCAGAGGCCGCTGTTTTCCTGCCATTGACGGCTTACGACATGATGTTCGGCAGGTTTCCGTATTTTAATATCTTCACTGTCGTACCCCTTGTTTGTTTTTTCGGTTCTTCGTCAGTCCAGCTTTTTTATATGGTCACGGTAATGATAATCCTTTGTATTGTAATAGGGTATCGCATTAATTCGCAGGAAAGGCTTCATAAAAAACTTAACGAACTTCTTGATGATGCCCGGGAGATGTCTATAAAACTGAAAAAGCAGAATGCGGATTTGCTTGAAAAGCAGGACAATGAGCTGTACCTTGCAACACTGAATGAACGAAACCGCATCGCACGGGATATTCATGACAACGTCGGGCATTTGCTGTCAAGTGCCATTTTGCAGTCAGGAGCGCTTATGACTGTAAACAGGGACGAACAGGTGGCAAAACACCTGAAAGAACTGAACGAAACCCTGAACCAGGCGATGACCAGCATCAGAACGAGCGTACATAAAGTGTATGAAGAGTCGGTGGATCTTGATATCCAGGTAAGGGAGCTGATAAAGAAGTTCACTTTCTGTGAAGTGGATTATTATTACAATATAAACACCAATCCGGATAAAAAGCTGAAATACACGTTTGTTTCAATAGTAAAGGAAGCACTGGCGAACGTGATAAGGCATTCGAATGCATCAAAAGTAACAATAGCGTTCAATGAACATCCGGCCATTTACCAGTTAATCATAAAGGATAACGGGAAAGTCCAAAGTTTTGAAAAGGGCCTCGGGCTTACAAACATGATCGACAGGGTGAACTCCTTCGGAGGCAATATTAATATAAATACTGACAACGGTTTCGAGATATTTATTTCAATCCCTAAAAAAGATGTTGCATAGAGAGGTGCAGTATGAGAATACTGGTTGTTGATGATGACAGGCTGGTTACTTCCTCCCTTAAAACAATACTGAAATCGGATAAGGAGATTGAAGTTACAGCGACAGGGAACAGCGGCTGGCAGGCCGTGGAACTGTATAGAAAGCACAGGCCTGATATTCTTCTTATAGATATCAGGATGGAGGGTATGAGCGGGATAGACGCTGCCGAAGAAATAATAGCGGAGGATAAGGATGCAAAGGTGCTTTTCCTTACCACCTTTTCGGATGACGAATATATCACAAGGGCCTTTCAGATTGGTGCAAAGGGGTATATTCTGAAACAGAATTATGAAAGCATAATACCGTCGGTCAAGGCTGTATATATGGGCCAGAGGGTGTTTGGCGACGAAATCATCAGTAAAATACCCCATATATCCAGGAAGGAAAATGTTTTGGAGAAGTACGGCCTGAATGAGAAGGAAATGGCGATAATCAAACATGTGGCCGACGGGCTGTCGAACAGGGAAATATCCCGAATCCTTTATTTGAGCGAGGGCACGGTAAGGAATTACATAAGCATTATTCTTGAAAAACTGAATCTGCGCGGCAGGACACAGCTTGCGATTTTCTACTATAAAAACATTTTGTAATATAGAAATTTCCGGCACTGAGCTGTTTTAGGTCAAATCCACAACCCATGCGTAACTTATATAATCCTCGATTATTTTTCTTCCAAGGTTGAACCAGCCTGTGCAAGAGTCAAGGATTATCGCATCGGAAGTTACAATCCTGTTCATTCCCGAAAGGATAACATCAGCGTTTGGCACAATTTCCACTTCAACAGGGATATTCCAGTCATATGAGCATTCAAGTATTTTGCTTCCAAGCCTGCCGGAGTTGGAAACAGGGGAATCAAGGAAGAACATCACTGCAGGAACCGAAAGGTCATTTAAACATTTTCCGATCAGGTTCAAGGCCGTTTCTGTCTTATCTATCAGTCTATACGTTCCGCGAAGCCCCGCAAGATCCCTTATAACGCCGTCCCTTCCAAGAAATACGGGGCTTCCCGAAAGGGCAACCTCGAGAGTAATGACCAGGTTGAATCCGTCAATATAAATACACCCGTCCCTGGCTGCTTCGAGAGGCAGCATTGTGTTTTTCCTTTTTTCAAACTTTACAGAACCTGAAGCCGACCTCTGAAGGGCAAGCCTCTGCCTTGACGAGAGCAGGTAGTGGTTGCAGACAAATGTAATCACGGAGTCAAATTTAAACCCCCTGTCAAGAAGCCATTGGACTTCGTCCTGCGCTTTTTTAAGTTTTGCGACGGCTTCGTCTGAAAACCATTTAAAATCATTGGGGTCAAAGCCCCTTCTTTTTATTTTCCTCTGCAACGTAATCTCTCCCGTTTTATACCAGGATAACGCGCGGTGGATATAGTTTCATAATACAAGTATAAACAGCCGGATTGGTTTTAGCAACAAATGGAGTTTAACAGCAATTATTGGATAAAACAGAGCTTTATTGAGCAAACAAAAGATATTTTGCATAAACGCCGGATATTAGCCTGTAAACCCGGTTATTCATGCCCGTAATTAATTGACTATATAATCCAATAGAATTAAATTATTATTGTTAGCACTCGTTATAGGTGAGTGCTAAAATTAAAGAAAATTTCTGTTGGTTCTTTAATATCACATCAATAACTAATATTAGAAGGAGTTGATCAATTATGCTTTTAAAACCTTTGGGATCAAGGGTTGTTCTGAAGGAAACCGAAGCCGGGGAAACCACAAAAAGCGGTATTGTTCTTCCCTCTAATGCCAAGGAAAAAACCTATATAGCAGAAGTTATTGAAGTCGGCCCCGGTGAAGTAAAGGACGGCAAGGAAATCAAAATGTACGTAAAAAAGGGCGACAAGGTTCTTTACAGCAGATATGCAGGAACCGAGGTCAAACTGGATGACGAGAAATACCTGATAGTTAAACAGGATGACATTTTGGCTATCATAGAATAAGGGAAAGGTGGAATTGCATATGTCGGCAAAAATTGTAAAGTACGATCTTGAAGCCAGGAAGGCGATAGAAGCCGGTGTAAACAAGCTGGCAAATGCAGTTAAGGTAACACTTGGGCCTAAAGGAAGAAATGTAGTCCTTGATAAGAAGTACGGTTCTCCTGTTATAACGAACGATGGCGTTACAATAGCGAAGGAGATTGAACTGGCAGATCCGTATGAGAATATGGGGGCTCAGCTTGTCAGGGAAGTTGCAAGCAAGACCAACGACATTGCAGGTGATGGTACAACAACGGCTACACTGCTTGCACAGGCTATTGTCAGGGAAGGTATGAAGAACCTTGCCGCAGGCGCAAATCCGATGATTCTGAAAAGAGGAATAGACAAGGCAACAGAAAAAACCGTTGAAGTTTTGAAGAAAAACAGCAGAAAAATACAGGGCAGAAACGATATGGCATTTGTAGCCACCATTTCTTCCGGCGATGAAGAAATAGGAAACCTTATTGCAGATGCCATGGAAAAGGTTACATCTGACGGAGTTATTACAATAGATGAATCAAAAACATCAGAAACATTTATAGAATATGTTGAAGGGATGTCCTTTGACAGGGGATATATCTCCCATTACATGGTTACCGACAGCGAGAAAATGGAAGCTGTTATTGAGAATCCGTACATTTTAATAACCGACAGGAAAATCAGCAATGCGCAGGATCTGCTTCCGACGCTTGAGCTGATTGTCAAGAACGGCGGAAAACTTCTCATAATTGCCGAGGATGTCGAAGGCGACGCACTGGCAACAATTATAGTCAACAAGCTCAGAGGTACATTCAGCTGTGTTGCTGTAAAAGCTCCCGGATATGGTGACAGGAGAAAAGAAATGCTCCAGGATATTGCAATTGTAACAGGCGGACAGGTTGTATCCGATGAGCTCGGCATGTCGTTAAAGGATGTTCAGCTTGAATGGCTTGGAAAAGCAAAATCCGTCAAGGTTCAGAAGGAAAACACGATAATAGTTGACGGAGCAGGAGACCAGAAGGCAATCAACGACAGGATTGAGTCCATTAGAAAGCAGATTGAAGAAACTACATCAGAATACGACAAGGAAAAACTGAACGAGCGTCTTGCAAAACTTGCCGGTGGTGTTGCAGTAATCAGGGTTGGCGCAGCAACCGAGACCGAAATGAAGGAAAAGAAGTTCAGGGTTGAGGATGCGCTGAATGCAACAAGGGCTGCTGTTGAGGAAGGCATTGTGGCAGGCGGTGGTACTGCTTACATTAGTGCGATTCCTGAAGTTGAAGCGCTTGTTAATTCGCTCGAGGGAGATGAGAAAACCGGCGCAGCAATTATTCTTAAAGCCCTTGAGGAACCTCTCCGCCAGATAGCTGCAAATGCCGGAGTAGACGGTTCGGTCGTTGTTGACAGGGTGAAAAAGAGCGAAAAGGGTATGGGTTTTGATGCCGCAAAAGAGAGATTTGTCAACATGTTTGATGCGGGAATTATAGATCCGGCAAAAGTTGCACGCTGTGCACTCCAGAACGCTTCGTCCATAGCATCGATGATTCTTACCACAGAAAGTGCTGTTGCGGACAAGCCCGAACCCAAGGAGGCGGCTCCGCAGATGCCGGAAGACATATAACACCTCCGTAAATATTTTGCTTAATCATGCAATGGCAGGTTTTGCATAACGCAGAACCTGCTTATTGCAATATGGTTTACCGGTAATTCGGTATACAACAGGACCAGGTATTTTTATTGAAAAGTATCAGTGTACGCATGCAGTAAGCGGGGAAATCGTTTATTTGTTCCATGCAGAAAAGGAGAAAAGTAATGGCGCGTTTTACCAGGAAAGCAATAATTCAAACGTTCCGTGAGATGCTTGAAAAAACACCGCTGGACAAGATTACCGTAACAAATATAATTGAAAAATGCGAGATTAACAGAAACACTTTCTACTATCATTTCCGCGACATCTATGATCTGTTGGAATCGTTCTTCAAAGAGGAACTGGAAAGGGTAATAGAAGCCAACACCAATGAGTCCTGGCAGAATATGCTCAGGGATGTTTTACAGATGGTGACTGAAAACAGGCAGATTGTATACCATATCTTCAACTCTCTGAACAGGGATCAGCTGGAACGGTATGTTTTTGATTCCACCAACAAGCATATGTACGAACTGGTTAAAAAAGAGGCTGAAGGGCTGAATGTGACCGATGAAGACATCAGGTTCGTATCCGAGTTCTACCAGTACGCATTTACAGGATTTTTTCTGAAGTTTCTCTGGAGTGATATGAAACCCGATATAGAGGATTTCATAGACAGGCTGAATACCATTATAGACGGAAACATACAGCTTGCGCTTAAGAACTGCTCGGATAAAAACAATAATTCCCCTAAGAACAGGACAAACCAATAAACTTATACAAAAATCAGACAAAAGGGCGACTTTGTTCAAAAATCGAACAGAGTCGCTTTTTTGTCCGTTGAGTATAATTGCGTGCCTTTATAAACTTAAGCTGAGAATAGATCATAGGAGGTAATCTGTATGAACGTATCAGATACGGTAAAAAGGTTGGGAATGAAGGCCGTTTACAGTTACCTTGACAGGGATCCCTCCACGAATATTCCTAAAATACTGGACTGGCTGCTCGAACATGATAAGGGAAAAGGAGTTACAGGTCCTGTTACCGCAGTAAAAGAAGCTGTCTCGGACCCTGACAGTAACTGGTCTAAATTGATTAGGAGCTTATGGACCGATATTGATCCGGGACAGCGTAAAGTCCTGTTTGAAAACTTTGTCGTAAATGGCTCGATGATTGGAACACCAATCCAGATTGAATATATGGAGAAATACAACTGCAATATTCCATGGGCAATCCTAATGGATCCTACATCGGCATGCAACCTTAAATGTACCGGATGCTGGGCTGCCCAGTACGGAAACAGGCTGAACCTGACATTCGAAGAACTTGACAGTATTATTAACCAGGGTAAGGAACACGGTACATATGTTTACATTTATTCAGGCGGTGAGCCGCTTATCCGGAAGGCCGACATTATAAAACTGTGCGAGAAGCATAAAGACTGTGCATTCCTTGCTTTTACAAACGGTACGCTTATTGATGATGCTTTTGCTGAGGAAATGCTCAGGGTTAAGAACTTCGTGCCATGCATAAGCGTTGAAGGTTTTGAGGAAGCTACCGATTTCAGGCGGGGCAAAGGTACTTACCAGGCGATAATACGGGCAATGAAAATACTGAAGGAACACAAACTGGGATTTGGCATATCATGCTGCTATACCAGCAAAAATGTCGAGGTTATAGGCAGTGACGAGTTTTTTGATGAAATGATTGAACGCGGTGCCAAGTTCGCATGGCTGTTTACATATATGCCAATAGGCGCTGATGCGGTTCCAGAACTGATGGTTACCGCAGAACAGCGTAAATTCATGTATCACCAGGTTCGTAAGTTCAGGAAGGAAAAACCGATATTCACCATGGATTTCTGGAATGACGGCGAGTTTGTCGGCGGCTGCATTGCAGCGGGAAGAGCGTACATCCATATAAATGCAAACGGAGATATAGAACCCTGTGCATTCATACATTATTCCGACTCCAATATCAGGGAGAAAACGCTGCTTGAAGCATACCAGTCTCCGTTCTTCAAAGCCTACCGGGCCGGGCAGCCGTTTAATGATAATATGTTAAGGCCATGCCCTGTTCTTGACAACCCCGGAAAATTAACCGAAATGGTTAAAAAAACAGGGGCAAAATCCACAGATCTGAAGTGCCCTGAGAAAGCCAGTGACTACTGCAATAAATGTGTGGAAAGGGCGGAAAAATGGGCTCCCGTTGCTGATCAATTGTGGAAGCAGTTCCCGCGCAAGCCTATTACAAGAGGGAAAATGAAACCTCATAAGGAAGCTGTGTAAGGCAGGGGATTGCCAATGAAAAGGTACTTTACATCAGAATCTGTAACAAGGGGTCATCCGGACAAGATTTGCGACCAGATTGCCGACCGGATACTGGATGAAATACTTGTACAGGACCCGCAGGCGCATGTAGCCTGTGAGGTTACATGTACGGTGGACCAGGTACACATTTTCGGTGAAATTACGACAACTGCCGAGGTTGATTATGAAGGAACAGCCAGGAAAGTTATCAGAGAAATCGGATATACCGAACACGGACGGGGGTTTGATGCAGATACCTGTGCTGTCCGTGTATATTTTCACGAACAATCGCCGGATATAGCTGCTGCTTTAATGAGGAAACAGGATATATTGGATATGGGCGCAGGTGATCAGGGTATTATGGTTGGTTTCGCCTGCAGGGAAACCGAATGTCTCATGCCGCTTCCAATTGAACTTGCTCATGCTCTTACAAAGCGCCTTGAACAAACACGAATAACCGGAGAACTGCCCTACCTGCTGCCCGACGGTAAATCACAGGTGACTGTGGAGTATGAAAATGGTACCCCTTCGAGAGTATCTGCTGTTGTTTTATCCTGTCAGCACAGGGACAAAGTAAAGACTGAGACGCTTCGCAATGAAGTGACAAAACATGTAATATATCCTGTTATACCTGAATACTTAATAGATGAGGATACACAGATTTTTGTGAATCCTGCCGGAAGATTCGTAACGGGTGGCCCTGCAGGCGATTCAGGATTAACAGGAAGGAAAACGGTATCCGATACCTACGGAGGTTATTCAAGGTGCGGCGGCGGTTCGCTTTCGGGGAAAGACGCATCAAAAGCAGATCGCAGTGGGACATATATGGCACGGTACATAGCAAAAAACATTGTAGCCGCAGGTCTCGCAGACAAGTGCGAGGTTCAGCTGAGTTATGCAATTGGTCTCACAGAACCAATCGCAGTTATGGTGGACACCTTCGGTACAGGAAAGATGCCTGATGAAGATCTTTGCAGGCATGTTTTGAAGAACTTGGATCTGCGCCTCACTGCAATTATAAGAAGGTTTGGGTTAAATAACCCGATGTTTTCAGCAGTTTCCTGCTATGGCCATTTTGGCAGCAATGCAGTTAACATGCCCTGGGAACGTACCGATCTTTCTAAAATATTGTACTAAGCAAAAACAGGGGGGGAGCATCAGGAAGCCGGGGCGGTTCTGTCATCTCCGACAGAATCGTTCCCGGGTGAAATCATTCCTCATTTTAGTCTGAAACTAAAGGTAAAGAACTGCAAACTATGCTTTGCAACGAAACAGGAAAGGCACCGGTAATACGGTGCTTTTTTTAATCCCAAAATGGTTTAGGCTTATTATCCAAAAGGGTTTTTGCGAAGTTTCAGTTAGTATCTTTTTCAAATAGTAACAGCTAAACCATAAAGCTGGAATGTATTTGCAAGTAATTAAAAAACATGATAAACTAATATTAAACAATTTTACCTATATTTAATAGGCAATTTGCAGAAACGTATAAATAATTATCACCATTTGGCGTAATAAACAGTAAAGGCAATTGCTGTGCAAAAAAGGAGGATTCATTTAATGACTGAAAAATATTATATATCCTTTTTCCGGCCGTTTGCATTTGCATGTTTGTGGTGGACTGTCATTATAGTTGCTGCCGTGGCCGCAAGCAAGTGATGAGGCAGGAAATGAATCCAAGGAAAGCAATACTGTAAGCATAATTACAGATACAATAATAGAATCAAATTTTACTGTTATTGAAGACAAAACCATAGGCGACCTTTATATTAAAAGCGGAACATTAGACCTTAATGGAAAAGATTTAATAGTTAAGGGAAATGTAATACAATCAGGCGGAACGTTATATATAAACGGCGGTCAGTTAATGATAGATGGAGACTACCGAATTCAGACCGAAAACAAGTCATCGGACGGAACCATAAGTTATTCCCGGAGCAATGGTTACTTAAGGATGATAAATACTGATGACTATGTAAAGGTAGGAGGAGATTTTGTCACCCAGGCGTATTACAGCCATGACGGATATCTGACGGCAGGAATCCTTGAAGTAAAGGGCGACTTTATACAGCGGTATGGTTATTATAACAATAACTTTTATGCAACAGGAACACATACGACGGTACTGAGCGGGACAGGTCTTCAGACTGTGAATTTCGAAAGAACTGAATCCCGGTTCAATATACTTGTAATTACTAAATCTATTGACATAGGATATAGGTTTAACAGAACACCGGTATGGAATACATTGATTGAAGAACCTGTAGATGAAGAATCTCCAACAGCACCGTCAAACCTGGAAGTTACGAAAGTAACTGAAACAACGGTCAGCTTATCCTGGGATGAATCAACTGATAATGTCGGTGTTGCAGGTTATGACGTTTACAGGGATGGTATACGTGTTGGTTCATCCACTACAACCAGTTTTATGGATACAGGACTTTCTCCTGATACAGGGTATGCTTACTTCGTTGTTGCCTACGACATAATGCGGAATCAATCAGAAAGCAGCAATATTGTAATTGCTGTAACTGAAAAAGACACAACAGCTCCAACAGTACCTCAAAACCTTAGAATATCTTCTAAAACAGAATCGTCTGTTACACTTGTTTGGACAGGTTCAACAGATAATGTTAAGCTGGCAGGCTACAAAGTATTCAGAAACGATGAGGAAGTCGGCTTTTCAAATGGTACAAGCTTTGTTGATACCGAAATTTTCCCTGGTACATATACATATTATGTAAAGGCTGTTGATGCGTATAATAATCTGTCAGAGCAGAGCAATTCAGTTATATACGACAATGAGCCTCCTGTCCCTCCTGAGTTATATGTTGTATCAAAAAACACTACGCAAATTGTGTTAAAATGGCTTGACTCTTCAGATAACATAGAAGTAGCAGGATATGAGCTGTACCGTAACGGAACCAGAATAAAAACACAGACTGCTACAACTTATACAGATTCAGGATTATTACCAAATACAGAATATACTTACTATGTTATAGCATATGACACCTCCGGTAATCGGTCGGAGAAAAGCAATGAACTTGTAGTATTAACGGTAATTGACACCGAACCTCCTGCGGCACCTTCAAATTTAAATGTGTCATCTAAAACCGCAAAAACAGTTTCACTTACATGGCGTGTTCCATCCGATAATGTCAGTGTAACAGGATATGAAATATACAGGGACGGAGTTTTGGTCGGAACCTCGGCTACAAATTCATATAAGGATGAAAACCTTGAAACTGGCAAGGCTTATAAGTATTCTGTCCTTGCGTATGATGCAGCGGGTAATAAATCCCCGTTAAGCGAAGAGATAACGGTTATTCCTTTAGCACCACATATAACAAGGGTAAATCCTGTAAACGGACAAGTAATCGGCGGCGCTAAAGCAACAAGTATATACGTTTATTTTGCCAATACTCAGAATGCGCTTGGCCCAACAGCAAAATTTGAGTATTCGGAAGACGGTGAATTGTGGACCGGGATAACAGGTACTGTTAATGGCCCATACCAGGACTCCTCTGAGGTATGGCATTATATAGGCTGGAATCTCACCATTATACCAAGTGGAAATTACATGGTAAGGTGTACTGTTTTTGATGAAGCGGGCGCTTCAGACAGCATTATTGTATCGTACCAGGTTGACAGAACTCCGCCTTCAGCTCCCGGAAACCTTGTCGTAGAGGGTGATTCAGGAGTTATCCGGTTAACCTTCGACCCGTGCCCGGAAGCCGATATTAAATGCTATAAGATTTACAGGGCTCAAGGCGAAGATGGTACGTATTCTCATATCGCAACCATAACCAACCTGAAAAACTTAAACTATACCGATAACAACGTTGAACCCGATAAAACCTATTTCTATAAAGTTACTGCCTGTGACAGGTTTGATCAGGAAAGTGAGTATTCAAACACTGCAGAAGCAATGGCGGTAAAAGATTCTGTACCGCCGGTTGTAATTGGCATAGAACCACTGTCCGGTACTGTCATCGGCAGGAATACCAATATAACAGTAAGGGCAGAAGATAATCTCAAGCTATTATCCATTACTTTGCAGTATTCACTGGACGACGGAAAAACATGGACCAGTGCAGAAACCATTGAAACTAATGGCACAGCTGTGTTCAGACTGGGCAATATCCCTGTTCAGGAGATGGTTAAAATACGGGCAATTGCGAGGGACTCATCAGGAAATGAAAGCAATGGCCAGCCTGAACGCACATATACAGTTGATACACAGGGGCCTCAGAAGGTCACCAATGTTACTGCAACACCTTCCACAACGGTTATCACTTTACGCTGGAATGATGTACCCGATCAGGATGTTTCTTTCTTTGAGGTTGAGTGGAAAGACAGTGAAGACGGTGAATTCGTTTATTACGGCAGAACCTCGACAACCCTTGGAATGCGTATAGAAAATTTGAAACCTCTGACCAAATACTGGTTCAGGGTTGTTGCATACGATATCTTTGGCAACCGCGGAACAGAATCAGA
>LFRM01240243.1_pt2 | contig 90765 bp, 87 predicted proteins | sample 618341 | NCBI WGS metagenome assembly LFRM01 (sample SAMN03654438, study PRJNA283298) | anaerobic digester metagenome | isolation source: pool of bioreactors CSTR01a, CSTR02a, and CSTR03a thermophilic anaerobic... | place: Denmark: Kgs. Lyngby | collected 2014-05-21 | reverse complement strand
AGCAAGTCTGCTCATCTTTAATACCTGTTTTACTGCGCCCGGATTCCGTTTTACCAGGTGCCGCCTCCCAGTTGTCGGTCTTGCCCTGGAAATAGGACAGGTATTTCTTGGCTGCCGCCACCGCCTCCACATCGTCCTCAACCAGAATGTCAATGACACCGCTCTTGGTCTGCACATCAACCGGGCCGACCTCTTCGGGAGCAAAGACTCCAAGTCCGCCTCCCTCAATCATAACCGGTCCACCCATACCAATATTGGCATTCTTGGCGGCAATTATCACATCACAGCATCCGAGCAGGGCTGCATTTCCGGCAAAGCACCTTCCTGATACAATACCTATCATCGGAGCCTTCCCGCTATAACCCCCAAACATGGCGAAGGGTAGTACAATCCAACCCGGCAACAAGCAATCCGGTAGGTCCGTGGAGAGCGAACAACAGTGCAACTATCATCAGCAGAAAACCGCCACCGAATCCGATAATGCCTGCTGCCCAACCCAAAACAACCGGGGCAATCGAGGACAAAACATAACAGGTACCATTGTAGAATCCGGCACCGGTAGCCATAGCTCCGGGGTTAACTGATTTCTGAAGCAATACATACCAAATAGGAACCGCGATATAGGCTACTCCGGTTGCTACCGATATCATAAAGGCTGCTGCCCAGGGATTCTTAAAGGTGACCGCCAGGCATGATATGGCACGAGACCAGGTTAAATCGCTGCCATGCCGTAATCGCAAGTATCGCTTGGTGATGCAACAGAATATGATGTTCAAGCATCATGTTCCCGGTTCGTGCTCATCCAGAATGATCCTTGCTATCCGCCCGCGGCGGAATTCCCCGAGAACAAAACGGGCCGTTTTCTGAAAACCGGTACCGTCATTTTCGGAAAACCCACGAAAACAAGCTATGAACTCAAGGATTTGGTTTTCATCCAGTGATGGAACATCCTTGATACCATAACGTGATTCCAGAGCCTGAGGTTCAATCTCCCGCACCCTGCGCAGAACGTACCGGGCGACCTCTTCCTCGGAATAGGCTTTGGGCCCCAGAACACCCAGAGCCGCCAGCTTCAGACCCTGTTCCGGCACGCTGACCCGAGGCCACATTAAACCGGGCGTATCCAGAAGATCAATTTTCCCCTCAACTCTTACCCACTGCTTCCCCCGGGTTACCCCGGGCTGGGATCCGGTGCGAGCCGTTTTTTTTCCCACCAGGGAATTGATAAAGGTCGATTTCCCCACATTGGGTATTCCCACCACCATAATCCGGGGAGGACGAACCCGCCGCTGCCTGTTTTTCATGTCCTGGGCAATCGGCCGGAACAGTTTTTCTACCGTTTGGATGACCGATTTTTTCCCCTCTCCGCTGGTTGCAACCATGCTCACCGGGTTCAGCCCTTCCTGGGCCAACAATTTGGCCCAGACATCAAGTTCCCGCGGATTAACGAGGTCCTTTTTATTGAGCACCACAATTATCGGTTTGGGAGCCACCAGATCCTCCAATTCCAGGTTGCGGGTGGACTGGGGAGCCCGGGCATCAGTTACTTCAACTACTATATCTACCAGTTTAACATTCTCCGATATCTCTCGGCGGGCTTTCACCATATGGCCTGGATACCAGTTGTATGCCACCATTTTTCCTCCAGTACTGTTGTCTTTCACCGAACCTTAGCATGCCTTTCCTCTGAGCACTGTGAGTGCGAGCCGCACCATATTACCTTCGCCTGACGGCAAATAGCTGCGGCGTACCTTATTAGAAAAATAAGACTGGCTCGTTAGCCAGTCTCTGGTTAGTTGTCTCTTATCGGTTGTCCATCTTTTCTTTAATCTTGGCCTTCTTGCCATACCTCTGACGCAAGTAGTAAAGCCTTGCCCTTCTAACCTTACCCCGTCTAACAAGCTCTATCTTCTCAATCCTGGGAGAATGAAGCGGGAAGGTTCTTTCTACCCCAACTCCGTAAGAAATCCTTCTTACGGTAAAAGTCTCTCCCAGCCCGGTTCCTCTCCTGCGAATAACAGTACCTGTAAAAACCTGGACCCTTTCCCGACTGCCTTCCACAACTTTAACGTAAACCTTCACGGTATCTCCAGGTCCAAAAGCAACTATGTCTTTTTTCAACTGTTCCTGTTCAACCGAATTTATTATGTCCTGCACTTCGTCAACCTCCCTTCTATATATATATCATCTCACCGTGGTGACGGAACTCGTCTTTGCCGACAAATGGTATTATATCATAGGGTTATTGTCTCTACAAGGTGAGGGCGATACCAGTTTTCGAACACTGAGCACGAGACCTTAACCTCCTTTTGGCAGGCGTGGACGTTCTCCGGAACATCCTATCACCGCCAACTACCCATCAGCCTATCCAGGATTATGGCCACCGCGCTCCTGACTGACAAATGGTTGTAATCACTATCGGCCTCGATGGGATGCAGGATGACATCGGCCTTTTCAATCTCCTCCTTTACCAACCCCCAGCCGGTACCAAACAGCACCAGGTAAGGCATATCCCCCCGAGAAATCCTCTCCCGCATCTCCTGGTAGCTTACACTGCGCGCATGAACCCGGGCATCAGTTACCACGGTAAGCGCAGTTTGCCCCTCCAGTTCTTCAATTCTCCTCTGTGCCTCCTCGATGTCCGCAACCAGTTCCAGTAGTTTGAGGGCTTCCTGGCGGTCCGGGTTGTACTCACTCCCGAAACCCGTAACCCAGTATCTGATCATTTCCTCAACCAGTTGCCGTTGAGTTTCCTGGGGATGAACTAGGAAGTAACGCTTAACACCATAGGTGCGCGCAGCCCGGGATATATCATGCACATCCAGATTGGTTACCGAGGTGGTTATCACCTCATACCCCTTGTTATAAACCGGACTATGCAGCAGCGCGATATAGAGCCTTTTTCTCATGGCTGTTCACCCTCATCTTCGGGAAACAGGATCTCCATCAAATACCTTCTTTCCTCCCGATCAAGGCGTTTTTTCAGTAAGAGATCGGGCCTCATCAGCAGGGTTTTTCTGATGCTCTCCTTCTTTCTCCAGCGCCGGATTTCCTCGTGGTTTCCCGAGAGGAGGACGGCCGGTACCTCCAGTTCCCCAACCTGCCGGGGTCTGGTGTACTGTGGGTATTCCAGCAGCCCGTCGTTAAATGACTCGTCATCAATGGACTTCTCGCTGCCTAAAACTCCCGGAACCAGGCGAACAATCACCTCAATCAGTACCAGAGCCGCTGTTTCGCCTCCGGTTAATATATAATCGCCAATGGACACCTGGTCATCAATCTCGGTCAAAACCCGTTCATCAATCCCCTCATAGTGTCCACACAGCACCACCAGTTTTTTTCCCCGGGCAAAATCTCGTGCCAATTCCTGATTCAGGGGCTTGCCGGCCGGGCTCATCAATATGGTCCGGGCTTCAGGATCAATCCGCCGCAGCTCCCTTAATGCTCTTAATGCCACATCAGCCTTAATGACCATGCCGGCGCCGCCGCCGTAAGGGTAATCATCAGCCTGTTTATGTTTGTCCAGAGCGTAATGCCGCAGGTTAATTACATCAACCTGTATGATCTCCCGTTCAATCGCCTTGCCGATAAGACTGTATTTTAGTGGAGAATCAAACATCTCCGGAAAAAGGGTCAAGATGCTTATCTTCATGGTCAGCCCTCATTAATAAGCCCCGGCAGGAGCTTAACTCTCATTCTGCGGTTAGCCAGGTCGATGTCCAGAACAACGTCCTTGATGGCAGGTATAAGTACTTCCCCGTACCTCTCGCCTTTGACCACGTAAACGTCGTTGGCTCCGGTAGGCAGAACCTCCGTCACCTTCCCCAGATATCCTTTGTCAAGGTCATCCACTTCCAACCCCAGCAGGTGAAAAACGTAATAGGTGTCTTCCGGAAGCGGGTGCAGCTCCTCCTCGCTTACCTGGAGCAGGCCTTTAACCAGACCGGCAGCAGCCTCCACCGTGTCAACGCCGGCCAGCTTAAAGAGCAGCATTTGTTTGTAGGGACGACAACTCTCAATCCTGTAATAGCCGCTGCGAGAGCCGCACTCCACCCAGATCTCTTTCATCCCCTGAAAGCGCTCCGGAAAATCGGTAAGAGGAATGACCTTGAGTTCCCCTTTAAGACCGCGGGTCCCACATATCTCTCCCACGCTGATCATCTCTTGAGCCAACGCTGTATCACCCTTTCCCATCCTTGTCCACCTGCCAGGCCCCGGTGCTTCTCTAGCGGGAAATCTCCACAGTTACTTTAACGCCTTCCTTGGTGGCTGCAGCTTTGGCCAGGGTCCGTATAGCTTTGGCAATCTTTCCCTGTTTGCCAATGACCTTGCCCATATCGTCAGGTGCGACCTTAAGCTCCAGAACAACCGAAGTATTGTTGGTTATCTCATTGACCTCGACCATCTCCGGCTTGTCAACCAATGACTTGGCAATGAGCTCAATTAATTCCTTCAACTGATTAACCTCCTCGCTCTACGCCTTGTCCATAGCCCTGTACTTCTGCAGAATGCCTGCCTTTTTTAAAAGTGATTCGGCGGTTTCAGTCGGTTTGGCTCCTGTAGCCAGCCACTTAAGAGCTTTCTCCTCGTCGATTTTGATGGTAGCCGGAGTGGTACCGGGGTCATAGTAACCCAGTTCCTCAATAAACCGGCCATCGCGGGGTGACCGCGCGTCCGCAACTACCATCCGGTAGAACGGACTCTTCTTGGCTCCCATCCTTCTCAGTCTGATCTTTGTTGCCATCTTCTCGCCTCCATCTTTTTGATTGCAAAGTATTTAGAATGGTAGCTTGAATCTACCCGGGGTACTTTTTTTTGAGCTCATATCGGTGAGCTGTTTCATCATGCGCCGTGATTCATCGAACTGTTTCAGCAGACGGTTTACATCCTGAACCCGGGTGCCACTTCCCCGGGCAATGCGTTTCTTACGGCTGCCGTTCAAAATAGAAGGGTCGTTCCTTTCCTGGGGAGTCATGGATCGTATTATGGCTTCCACCTTGGCTATTTCCTTTTCATCAAACTCCGGCTTCATACCTTTCAACTGCTTGTTCAATCCCGGGATCATTCCCATCAACTGATCAAGCGGGCCCATCGTCTTCACCTGCTGCAGCTGTTCCAAAAAATCATGGAGGGTAAACTCCTGCTGCCGGATCTTGCGTTCCAATTCCCGGGCCTGCTGCTCATTAAACGAGGCCTGCGCCTTTTCCACCAGGGTCAGTACATCGCCCATACCCAGTATCCTGGAAGCCATCCGGTCAGGATAAAACGGCTCCAAAGCGTCAAGCTTTTCTCCGGTTCCGGTAAACTTGATGGGACATCCGGTTACCGCTTTTACGGAAAGAGCAGCTCCGCCGCGGGTATCACTGTCCAGTTTGGTCAAGACCACCCCGCTCAGACCTATTTCCTGGTGAAAGGCCTGGGCTACATTTACCGCATCTTGTCCGGTCATTGCATCCACTACCAACAGCATCTCATGAGGGTTCACCGTATCACGGATGGACTTCAGCTCCTGCATCAACTCCTCATTGATGTGCAGGCGTCCGGCGGTATCGATTATCATTATGTCCCGGTTGTTGGTCTGAGCAAATTCGCGGGCTCCCCGCACGATATTAACCGGGTTCTCCTGGCCCATGGTGAATACCGGAACACCAACCTGTTCCCCCAGCACCTGCAGCTGTTTGATGGCGGCGGGCCGATAAACATCGGCGGCTACCAGGAAAGGCCTCCGCCCCTGAGAAACGTAGTACTTGGCTATCTTACCACAGGTGGTGGTCTTCCCTGAGCCCTGCAGTCCCAAAACCATTATAATAGTGGGAGGCTTCGAGCTTAATGTTATCTTCGTCTGATTGCCTCCCATCAGTTCTGTCAGTTCCTCATACACAACCTTTACCACGTGCTGACCCGGAGTTAGGCTGTTCATGACCTCCTGTCCTACGGCTCTCTCTTTAACCCGGGCGACAAACTCCTTTACCACTTTGAAATTGGCATCTGCTTCCAGGAGGGCCAACCGGACTTCCCGCATGGCCTCATTGACATCCTCTACGGACAGCTTTCCCTTTCCCTTAAGGCGCCTAAAGGTCTCCTGTAGTCTGTTTGCCAGGCCCTCAAATACCACCCTTTTCACTCCCTTCAGCTCGGTCATCTATCTCCAGGACTTCCGCCAAAACTTGAATTGCTTCCTCAGCCCAGGGTTGACCCCTGTTGTCCGCCCGGCATAATATCCGGTAAACCCTTTTGATCCTCTTTTGTTCCTCCTGGAATTTTGCAACCAGGCGCAGCTTTAACTCGTATTCCTCCAGAGTACGCTCGGTCCGCTTCAACAGATCATAGACACCCTGGCGGGTTATCCCCATCTGCCGGGCTACTTCAGAAAGACCGAGATCAGCTTCATAATAAAGCTCTATAGCCTGTTTCTGCCTTTCGGTAAGCAGAGGGCCGTAGAAATCATATAACAGGATTAGCCTTTCCAGTTTCTCCAACATGTCTTTCACCTCATGTAAAGCAATAATGCTTTACATCTGGATTCTAACCAGTGGGTTGATAAAAGTCAAGCCTCTTGTCCCCAAATCCGGGGTTTCAACGCCATATTCCGGTTCTCTCCTTAATTCATTCCGCATATACTCATTACGAATCAAGCAAATTCCCATGGAGGTACCTGGATGGCTTCTACGCGCATGTTCTTCCCCGGAGGTAACACCTGCAACGGGTTTCATTCATTTTACCGGTATGTCGTACCTCCCGATGCCACCAGACTGTTCATACTTAAAGGCGGTCCCGGCGTTGGGAAATCGACATTTATGAAAAAAATAAGTGCGGATTTCAGCACTTATAATTTGGAACTGCACTGGTGTTCATCAGATAATAATTCCCTTGACGCCGTCGTTATCTCGGATTATCTCATTGCAGTGATGGATGGAACTGCTCCCCACATTGTGGATCCCCGTTACCCGGGTGCTGTGGATGAGATAGTCAACCTGGGGGAGTTTTGGGATGAGTCGCAGCTTGTAAAGAACAAAGCGAAGATTATTGAACTCACCCGGATGTATCAAACATACTTCCGCATCGCTTATCTGAGACTGCAGGAGGCCGGTGCAGTATGGAATGAGATAACCGAGTATTTCCGTGATTCCGTGCCCGACACTTTTTTGCGCGGCCTGAAAAGAACGCTGAAACAAGAGGTTTTGGCCGCCGGCATCCAGCCGGCTGGCGGCGAAAGCTCAGAACGTCATCTGTTCGCCTCGGCGATAACACCCGGTGGAGTCGTAAATCATGTCTCCAGCCTGTTGGAGGAGGATTATCGGGTCCTGGCCCTGGGAGGCAGTCCGGGCACCGGTCTGCATGACATCATGACCTCAATACTTGAATGGTCACGGGAGGAAATGCTCCCGGTTGAGGCCTATCACAACTGCTTCCTGCCTTCATTGCTGGAAATGCTCATCTTTCGCCCGGCCAAAACCGTTATTTTAGATGCATCAGGGATGGTAACCAATCATGAGCAGTTCCTGTCCCGGGTCAGAAGCGGTCGTTTTTTTGATCTGGAACCGGAGGTTGACAGGAGAAGGCGTCTGCAATTTAGCGGTGAAATAGAAGACTCCCGTGAGAGGTTTAATAATGCCATATCCGGGGCCATCGGTTTTCTCAACCTGGCCAAACAGCTTCATGATGAACTGGAACAGTTCTACATACCAGCCATGGACTTTGAGCGCATTGACAATAAGTATGGCGAGATTAAGAAGCGGATCCTGGGGTATATCGGGCAATAAACCGACTCAAAGCCCTGGAAACATGTCCGGCAATCGAGGCGTCCCCGGGTTCCTTATTGTCTATTTCCGGTTGGTCGATTGTTACCGAGTAAAGAACCCGGCCACCGTATCCTCAACCTGCCGCATTACCATCTCCTCATCTATAGTCTTTAACTGGCGTCCCCGCATCAGGATCCGACCGTCGACCATCACGGTGTCCACATCGGCACCGGCAGCCGAGTACGCCAGGTGGGCCGCTACGTCATTCCGGGGACATAAGTGGGGCTTGCGGAAATCCACCAGGATCAGGTCCGCTTTCATGCCGGGGTATAGCACTCCCACATCTTCAAGTCCCAGAGCGCGAGCACCGTTGACAGTAGCCATTTCCAGGGCCTGATAGGCCGTAACTGCCCGGGGGTCCAGTCGTACCAGCTTGTGCATAAAGCAGCAGCTCCGGATCTCCTGAATCATGTCCAGGTTGTTGTTGCTGGAGGCGCCATCGGTACCAAGAGCAACTAAGACACCGGCGGCCAACATATCCGGAACCCTGGCAGCACCGCTGGCCAGTTTCATATTGCTTTCCGGGTTATGGGCCACGCCCACCTTACGACGGGCCAGGATTTCTATATCCTCGTCATCCAGAACCACGCAATGAGCCGCCAGCACCGGTCTTTCAAAGAGGCCGATCTCCTCCATCAAGGCTATCGGTGTTTTCCCATACTGGGCCTTGATGTCGTTGTATTCGGTCATCGTTTCCGCCAGGTGAATGTGGATGCCGATTCCCAATTCATCGGCCATAGACATAACCCGTTTCAGGTAATCCGGAGTACAGGTGTAGGGGGCGTGCGGTCCCAGCATCACGGTTATCCGTCCGTCTCCTCGGCCATGCCACTTAAAGAGTTCCCGGCTCTTTTGAAAGGCCGCCTCTCCCGTGGGAGCCAGGGCAACCATTCCCTGTGATAGAGAAGCTCTGATGCCGGTCTCCTCCACGGCTCGGGCCACTTCCTCCATATAAAAATACATATCGGCAAAACACGTGGTGCCGGACTTTATCATCTCGGTTATTCCCAGGAGAGCCCCCCAGTAACAGTCCTCCGGCGTCAGTTTGTCCTCAATGGGCCATATCTTTTCCTGCAGCCATTCCATGAGCGGCAGATCATCGCCGTAACCCCGCATCAATGTCATAGCCGCATGGGTATGAGCATTTACCAGGCCCGGCAGGGCCACCATTCCCGTGCCGTCAATCACCTCACTGAAGTGCTCCTCATCCGGGGGCTGACCGGCGCCAACTGCTTCTATCCTCGATCCCTTTACTGCAATGTAGCCTTTATCGATGTAATCATCGGGGGAGGTCATCGGCAGTACGGCGCAGTTCTTGATGAGAATCATCCCAGTTCACTCCTTATTCTGACCGTATTTGTACACATAGTTTTCTCGCAGCTCCTTGATCTCATCGGGGCTGAACTCCGAGCAGCCTCCTATCATATGAGCAATAGCTGCGATTTGAGCCGTTTTTTCCACAATGATACAGGAAAGCATGGCTTCTTTAAGGTCCTGTCCCACGCCCACGAGCCCATGCCTCGCCAAAAGGACCGCCTGTTTGCGGCTCAGGTACCTGGCCGCCAGTTCGGCTAAAGCAGAACTGCCGCAGGGCGCATATGGAGCAGTATCTACTGAGCCGCCGATCACCTGAGCCATTTCCTCGGTAATGGCCGGGATTGGACGTTCGGCAGCCGCAAAGGCGGTAGCATATAGGCTGTGGGTATGAACAACCGCCCCTACATCAGGACGTTTCTCATATATGGCCTGGTGGAGGAGGAGTTCGGTTGAGGGTTTCAGGCGGCCGCTTACCGAATCTCCCTCAACCAGCACTAAATCGTCGGGAGTCAAGGCCAGGTAGTCCATACCGCTGGGAGTGATTAATATCCCCGGTCTGTCCGGCAGACGGGCGCTTACATTGCCCCAGGTACCGATTACCAGGCCCTGGGTAAGCATCTCCCGGGCCGTTTTGACTACTTCCTGGCGCAGCCGGTTATAAATCATTGGTATCCTCCCTGCCTTTTTGGTTGAGATCGGCTAAAGAGTTAAGATAAGGTGCACGGGCAATTCCTCTCTCGGTTACGATGCCGGTTATCAGCTCCCCCGGGGTAACATCAAATGCAGGATTCAACACCTCCACCTGCGGCAGGGTAATAAATAAGCCTCCGATTTTTCTCACCTCATCCGCATCTCTGAATTCAATAGGTATCTCGTCACCGCCGGGTATACTCAGATCTATCGAAGAGAAAGGAGCAGCAACCAGAAACGGTATGCGGTGGTAATGAGCCAGTACCGCCAGCCCGTAAGTGCCGATCTTGTTGGCGGTATCCCCATTGGCGGCGATCCGATCGGCTCCGGTTACTACCACATCTACCTGACCGGAACGCATAATATACCCGGCCATGTTATCGGTTATGAGGGTTACCGGGATCCCGTCCTCCATGAGTTCCCAGACGGTAAGCCGCGATCCCTGCAGAACCGGACGGGTTTCGCAGGCCCAGACCTTTTTCACCCGGCCGCGGGAAAAAGCCGAGCGCACTAGCCCCAGAGCGGTGCCATGCCCGCAGGTGGCCAGTGCTCCTGCATTGCATATGGTGAGCACCCTGGCATCTGCCGGCAGCAGATCTGCTCCCAACTCTCCCAGACACCTGTTCTGCTGCAGGTCATCTTCCTCCATCTGCCTGGCGGCAGCAACCAGACGCTTCCTGATGGTGTCCAGATCCAGGTGGCTTGAACCATGGTAGACCTGCATCATTCTTTCCACTGCCCAGCGGAGGTTAACCGCCGTAGGCCTGGTATTAATCAGTATTTCGCGGGCCCGAAGCAGTTCCTTTCTCAGACTCTCGCGGTCGCCGCTATGCTTAACTGCGGCCAAAGCCACTCCGTATGCAGCGGCCACGCCAATCAACGGTGCACCCCTGACCTCAAGTCTCTTGATGGCCTCAGCTACCTGTTCAACCGATGACAACCACCGATAGCGGACCTCCCCGGGTAACCGGGTCTGATCCAGTATTTTGACTCCATTTTCCTGCCATTCAATACTCTTCATCGCTACCGGGCCTTTATTTTCTCCGGCACCAGGCCGCATCCGCATCCCGACTCCTGCGGGATACGTTCAATGGCCGTGGTAATAACCTTTCTCAGCCTGATAATATTGCTCTGCATAAAGCTAACCACCTCTTCATGGGTCAGCTTGTTGGGAGAAATCCCGGCGGCGAAGTTGGTGACCATAGCCACCGTCGCGTAGCAGATACCCAGTTCTCTTGCCAGCACCGCTTCCGGCACCGTAGTCATTCCTACAACATCTCCTCCCAGGATGCTGTACATCTTGATCTCGGCTGCGGTCTCAAAACGCGGGCCCTCAGTACATACATAGGTCCCGCGATCAAAAACATGGGGCCCGGTAGAGGTGGCTACTTCAAATAAGGCCTTTCTCAGTTCCGGACAGTAGGGTTCGGTTACATCAGTATGGATTACTCCTCGTTCGTCCCCCTCATAAAAGGTGGAAACACGGCTCTTGGTAAAATCGATGAACTGATCTACGATCACCATGGAACCCGGCTTGAAATCAGGATTTAGAGAACCAACAGCCGCAGTGGCGATGATTCTTTTGGTTCCTAACTGGTGCAGGGCCGCTATATTGGCACGGTAATTGATTCGATGCGGCGGAACCGAATGGTCACCGCCATGCCGGGGCATGAAGGCCACCGGCCTTCCCTGAAAACGGCCCCGCGTAAGCCTGACCTCACCATAGCTGGTGCTTATTACCTCCTGCTGCACATCCTCCAGCATGTCCGGGTCATATACACCGGTCCCACCGATGACTGCTATAATGGTCATTTTTCTTCCCCCCTTAATCCATAAACAAAGCCGCTGCAAAATCCCGGCTGTTGAAATCCTCCAGATCCTGGATGCCCTCACCTACACCCAACAGTTTAACCGGAACCTTAAGCTCCCGGGCTAAAGCTACCACTATCCCGCCTTTAGCGGTTCCGTCAAGCTTGGTCAGAACGATGCCCGATATCCCGGTGTTATCCTTAAAATTACGCGCCTGGCTGACGGCATTCTGTCCCGTGGTAGCATCCAGAACCAGCAGAACCTCATGGGGTCCGTTTGGAATCTCACGTTCAATGACGCGCTTGACCTTGGCAATCTCCTTCATTAGATTGGTCTTGGTGTGCAGCCGACCGGCAGTGTCAATTATCAAAACATCGATTTTTCTAGCATGGGCGGCTTTGAGTGCATCAAACACCACCGCCGCCGGATCGGCTCCGGGATGGTGCTTGATCAGCTCCACCCCCACCCGGTCCGCCCAGACCTGTAGTTGCTCAATGGCGGCGGCTCGGAATGTATCTGCAGCGGCCAACAGCACCTCTTGGCCCTGAGACTTGAAGCGGTAAGCCAATTTGGCAATGGTTGTGGTTTTCCCTACCCCGTTTACTCCGACCACCAGGAACACGGTGGTCCCCTGATCAGCAAACCGCAGCGGCTCGCTGATCTCAGCCATAATACTTGAGATATGGTTCTTTAAGACATCCCTGACCTCATCCGGCATCGACATCCGGTTCTCCTTTACCTGGTGCCGCAGATTCCTGATGAGTTCCTGGGTTGTCATTACTCCAATATCGGATCCAATCAGGATCTCCTCTAATTCTTCGAAGAATTCTTCATCCAAGGTACGGCTGCGCTTAACAAGGGTCTCTACCTTGTTGACGATGTTCTGCCGCGTCCTGGAAAAACCCTGTCGTATACGATTAAAAATCCCGATCTCTCCCTTCCCGTTAATCAACTGACAGTACCTGAATTTTATCTGGTTGTCAGTCTGGCGACAAGATAGCAAAGCTTTTACAACTACAGCTTACCGGTACCGGTCTCAATTACTGGAACCGCTCCCTTAAGTATACCTTCAACCCGCCAGTATCTCTGCCTCTTCCGGGCTTAGTGAATAAACCTCCGACAAGCCTTGCTCGGGCATGGTAACCCCGAATATATTATCCGCAACTTCTATGGTACCCTGACGGTGGGTGATTACAATAAACTGGATCCTCTCAGCCAAACGTTTTATAAATTCCGTAAACCTCGTCAGATTGGCGTCATCCAGGGAAGAGTCAACCTCATCAAACAGACAGAAGGGGGTAGGTTTTAAGACCAGTAGCGAAAAAATAAAGGCAATGCAGGTCAAAGCCCGCTCTCCACCGGACAGCAGATTAAGAGACTGACGTCTTTTCCCGGGCATCTTGACCATTATTTCCACTCCTGACTGCCAGATGTCTTCGTGCTCCTCCCGTACGAGCTCAGCCTCTCCGCCCTGAAAGATGGCGTTGAAGGTTTTTCTAAAACTGGCATTGGCAACTGCCAGAAAATCATTAAATCGGCTGTTCATAACGGCCTCGGTCTCTTCAATTATTCTGGTCAGGGCCTGCCGGGCCTGCTGCAGGTCTTCAAGCTGGCTTTTGAGAAAGACAAATCTTTGGCTGACATCGTTCAGCTCATCGATAGCGGTGACATCCACCGGACCCAAATCCTCAATAGCCTGTTTGACAACCTCCAATCTTTCTCGCATCACCCGCTGCCGGCGGCTGTTCATTCCCTCCCCGGGATCGTCAATGGTTTCATCGGCAAACTTTTCCTTCCATAGCTGGAGGACGTTGGTCTCCTCCGTTTCGATGCGGGCCTTTCTTATTTCCAGTTGTTTGATCTTATCTTCCATGGCAGCAACCTCTTTACGGCAGTCCTCCGCGGCCTCATGCAGGCCGACTGCCTGCTCCTGGATGGCGATAGCCTGCTGCTCCAAGTCCTGCAGCCGACCCTCGATTTCCTTCAATTCCAGTTGCAGCTGTTCTCGCTCGACTTCCAGGATCTTTATCCGCTCACTCTCCGTTTCCATGACCCGGGTAAACCTGGATACCTGCTGATCATAATCCTCCAGGCTCGCCTCGTATGACTCTTTAACCGCCGCGAGTTGTTGTATTCCCTGGCGTCGGCTGTCCAACTCCTGCTGGGAAATGTCAACAAGATCGATGTAATTGGCGTGGCGTTCACGGAGAAGCTCCAACTGCCGGGACAGCCGGTCTGATTCAAGCTTGCGGCCTTCGATTTCCTTTTCCAGAACGTCAATCTGGGAGCGAATATCGGTACCCTGTACAGTAAGCTGGGATAACTCATTTTCCAGCGTGGATATTTCGCGTTGGGCTGTCCTTTCCACCTCAAAAAACTGCGATATCTCACGCCTTTCCCTGTCAATCTCCGAACGTAATCGTTCCCGTTCCTTCCTTTTTATATCCAGTTGAAACAGGGTTTCATTTATCTTGTTCTGGATATTGGCTGAATCAGCATCCAGTTCCTTGAGCTGAGACCTCTTCCCCTCCAGAGTCGAGCTGACCTGCTTCAATTGGGTGTTTACCGTCTCCATCTCCTTTTGTTTCTCACGATAAGAAGCTCTGATACGCAGGGGTGAGGTCCTTTCTCGGTATTTTCCCCCGGTCATAGCACCGCTCGGATTTATTATCTCGCCTTCAACGGTAACTATGAGGAGATGGGATTGCTTTCTAAATACCTGCAACCCGATATCCAGGTTCTCCACAATCAATACCCTGCCCAGGACATGCTCTACTGCCCGACGGTAGCGTGGTGAATACTTAACCAGTTGGGTAGCCAGCCCCAATACCCCGGGCACGCCCTCAATGGTTCCCAGTTCTCTACTGTTAAGCGGCTTCTGACGAAGCATGTTAAGCGGCAAAAACGTTACCCGCCCCCAGGACCTCGATTTCAACAGGCTGATGGCCGCTTTCGCATCTTCATAATCCTTGACCACCATATTCTCCAGGCTGCGCCCGGCGGCCGCTTCCACCGCTACCTCCAGCCCGGGCGGTACTTCAATCAGATCACTCATAACCCCCACAAATCCCGGGATCAGCCGGCGTTCCTGCTGCAGGGCTCCCAGGAGCCGGCGTACTCCTTCCGACATGCCTACATGAGATTTTATGCTGTCTTCCAGGGTCAACAACTGGTTTTGCAGCCCTCTATACTCCGCCTGCATTGATGTGAGCTGACTCTCCAAGCGAGTGGTTTCAGCAGTTATCTGCTGTTGTTTTCTCTCCAGTCCTTCTTTTTCTTGTTGTAATCCCTCAAGGATAGACAATCCTTCCCCGATTTCCCGCTCCAGTTCGGCCAAATCCTTATGCCAGTTCGTAATCTTCTGCTGACGGTACTGGTTTTCGGCACGACCTAACTCGAGCTTCTCCCGGTTTTTTCTCAGACGCTCCTCTTTTTCCCTGATCTCATTCTTATATGTCGATTCCAAACTCAAGCAATCTATTAAACGGGTCCTATCGCTCTCCACCTGAGCGCTTGCCCTCAGAAATTCTTCTTCCACCCTTACCATTTCTTTATGTACTGCTTCGGCCTCCCGCCGCTTGGCCTCCAGTTCCGCTTCTTTCAAGGCCAGTTCCTGTTGGTGGGTATTTAGGTCCTGTTTCAGCTTGTTCATGGTGTCCGCGTACTTGGTTATGTCTGTATTCAGCTGCGCCAGCCGCTCGCGGGAGAGATCAATTCTCTCCTGTGATAACCGGACCTCATTCTCCCGCTGGTTTATCCCGGTAACCAAATGGAATTTTTTCTCCCGGGCCTCTGAATTATTCTCGCGGATATTCCTTAACAGTTCCTGATTCTCCTTAATCTCCTTCTCCATATTCCCCAGGATTTGCCGGGATTCCAAAAGCCGTTCTGTAAGATCCTTCAAATCCCGTTCCCGCGATTTATGTTCCCGATCCAGTACAAATAACTCATAAGCCAGTATTTTTCTCTCCAAATATCCCCGTTCTGAATCCAGTTGCAGGTACTTTCTGGCTTTTTCCGCCTTTTCCTCCAATTCGCCGACCCGTTGTTTAACCTCACCAAGAATATCTTCCAATCTGATTATGTCCTGGGATGATGCATGCAACTTGGTTTCAGCCTCATCCTTTTTCAGCCGGTAACCGGAGAGCCCGGCTGCTTCTTCAATGATAAGACGACGTTCAAAAGGCTTGGCATCAAGGACCTGCTCCAATTCGCCCTGCCCGATTATCGCATAACCTCTCTTTCCCAGACCGGTACCGGACAGCAGGCTGTGTATATCCTTCAAACGCACTTCAACAGCGTTGATCAAAAACTGGCTTTCACCCGTCCGATAAATGCGCCTGGTGATGTTTATGTCGGAGTACTCACTGTTAATCATACTGTCCTGATTATCCAGGGTCATGGAGACCACAGCCATTCCCAGCGGTTTTTTCCTATCCGTTCCGGTGAAGATAACGTCTTCTCCCCTTTGACCCCGCAGATTCCGGATGTTGGCCTCGCCCAGCACCCAACGAATGGCATCCGCAATGTTGCTTTTCCCACAGCCATTGGGGCCCACAATAACATTGATACCCGGGCGAAACTCAATTTCAATACCTTTAGCAAAAGACTTAAAGCCTCTTAGTTCCAGGCTTTTAAGATGCATAAACACCACCGTAAACGTATGTTTTGGTATAACCGCCATGAAGCGGCTTCCCAGTGCCAACCTGATGGAAACTATTATACTGGAAACGGCCCCCGATGCGTACCGCTTTGCGGTGCCGACAGGCCAAAAAGGCAAAAGAAAAACTGCTAATTATAGCAGCCATCCTTATATCGTTTAAGTATTTATCTAGGCTCAATCACAAACTTGATTGCAGTTCTGGTCTCACCGTCAATATCGATTTCCACAAATGCTGGAATCATCACTAAATCAATTCCATTGGGGGCTACAAATCCTCTGGTTATTGCAATGGCTTTAACCGCCTGATTTACCGCACCCGCTCCGACTGCTTGAACTTCAGCGCTCCCATTTTCCCTTAAAACAGCAGTCAATGCACCGGCTACTGATTTCGGGCTTGAAGCAGCAGATACCTTCAATACTTCCACTGTTATTCCCCCTTAATGCTGTATTCCCTATTTGGAATTAACCGTTATTCAGGACACAGAAAGCTTTGCCGCGATAATACCATTTGGGGAACCTCCCGATGCCATAGTCCGACTCCTACCCAAGCCTGTTCAGACCCTTTTGTACCAATAACATCAAGTTTCTCCAGCTGGAATCTGGCTTTGAGAAAATGAATGTTGCTGCGGTTGTGGCCAATCATCTTGGAAAGGTCTCGTTGTTCAACGTATACTTTAAGCCGGTTGGTCACCTCTCTTTCCCGAAAGCGTTCGATTAGGAGAATTGCCTGCCATTTGAACAGTTCGGCCTGAACCAGTTCTCCAAAACTGGGATGAAACGGTCCGGCTAATAATTCCCCTGTTTTTTGAAGCTCAGGAGTAGGCTGTAAGCCCATTCTAATTACCTTTATACCAGCTTTTTCAAATTGGGTCAACAGCAAAAGAGCCGTCTCTACAGCTTCCCGAAGACTTAAGGGGTGATAACGGCCCTCCCGGTAAAGTTCGGCCAACGGTGTTCCCTTCAGGACCAGTGTAGGGTAGATTCTGACCACGTCAGGGCCAATGCGAATCACCCGCTCGGCTGTTTCCAGTTCTCTTGCCAGGTTTGAAGCGGGCAGGCCAATCATTAATTGATGTCCAAGACTAAATCCCTTTTCTTTAATCAGCAGGGACACGTCTTGCACCAGGGAAGCATCATATTTGCGTCCTGAGGCTTTGAGCACCTCACAGTCCAGGGACTGTACGCCCAGTTCAATGGTTCGCACTCCGTAACCTATCAAACTGTCCATCTCCGGCTCATCAATAGCATCCGGTCTGGTGGACACCCTGATACTCTTTACATCGCCCCTTTGAATAAACGGCTGGACCGCCTGTAAATACGATTGCTGCCGACTCCAGGGAAGCGCCGTAAAACTCCCACCGTAGAAGGCCACTTCACACTGCACACCAGGTGGCAGGCTCCGCAGACGGTCTGCAATCACCCGACTGACCATCTGGTAGTCAGGACTTGACTGATACCCGGTAATAGTCTTCTGGTTACAGAAAACACATTGGGAGTTACAACCCAGGTGGGGTATGAAAAAACTTATAATCACGTGATCTTTCACTTGTTAAATTCCTTTAACGCCTGTTCCGCAGCCCTTTGTTCCGCCTCTTTTTTGGTCTTCCCCGTTCCCGTCGCCAATAAGCGGGATTGAAAGGAAACCCCGGCCACAAAAGTTCGGTCATGGGGCGGTCCGCTCTCCTCCAAAATATGGTAGGTTACGTTTTCGCGGCTGATACTCTGAACCAGTTCCTGCAGACGGGATTTGAAATCATAAAAGTCCCCATCGGCCACCGCATCAATATCCTTCTGCATATTTTTTAAGACAAATGATTCCGTGTATTGCAGTCCCTGATCAAGAAACAGCGCACCGATCACCGCTTCCAGGGCGTCGGCCAGTATGGAATTGCGGTTTCGCCCTCCGGAATTCTCTTCTCCCCGTCCCAGGATCAGATAATCTCCTAAATTTAACGCCCGGGCAAACTTGGCCAGGTATCGCTCACAAACAACCTTGGCCCGTATTTTGGTCAGAACACCTTCCGGTCGGTTGGGATAAGCTATGTAAAGGTGATTCGCCACCACCAGATTAAGAACTGCATCGCCCAGGAATTCCAGGCGTTGATTGTTCTCCATCATTCCCTGTTCCTGGGCATAGGAGGGATGCGTTAACGCAGTAACCAGAAGGTTCAGGTCGTTAACGGTTATTTGGTTTGTTTGCGCAAAAGCTGTTGCCCTATCAAACATGTTTCACCCCTTACCTTCCACCGATCACCTGGTAGAGGGCCTTAATTAGTGAACCCATGGTTTTGTAATCCTCCAGATTATCCTCCGGAAACTCTACATCATATATATCCTCCAAAGCCATCAGCATTTCCACAATGTCGATAGAATCCGCATCGACTTCCTCAAAAGTAGTGTCCCAGGTAATCAGTTCGGGATCCATACCCAATTGTTCGGCCAGGATCTTGCGGGCTTGTTCAAAAAACTCTTCCACTCAAGGTCACCTCCTTTAAGCCATCGAGTCTTGAATTGAACGCTTTACAGTTATCTTACCACCGCTAGGCTATGGTTGAGGCTGGCCACCATGTCGTGGTTTACACATCTTACTGCCTGGGCGATTCCGTTGTAAACCGCCTCGGCCTGCGAACTCCCATGACAAACCACACTGACTCCTTTTACCCCCAAAAGCGGTGCTCCGCCAATCCGGGTATGATCAAAGTCCTGCAGCAGCTGCCGGGAGTCAATTCCAGCATCCTGCAGGCGTTTATGTATCTCGCCCATTAAGCCTTCCATAACCTTAATTATTGTATTCCCGAAAAAGCCATCACATACCACTACATCGGCGCGCCCCGAAAAAAGGTCCCTTCCTTCCACATTGCCGGCAAAGTTCAACCCGGTCAGGTCCTTAAGCCGGGCATAAGCGGAGAGTGTGACCTGATTCCCCTTGGTCTCTTCCTCCCCGTTGCTGAGCAGACCTACCCGGGGATTTTCAACCCCCAGCGCCGCCTGGGCATAAGCCTGGCCCATCAGGGCAAACTGCACCAGCTGCTCCGCCTTAACATCCACATTGGCCCCCACATCCAGCATAACCGTATGGCCGTTATACCGGGGAATAAGCGTGCCGATAGCCGGACGGTCAATACCGTCAAAGCATCCCCAGGCAAACAGCGCTGCTGCCATTTGAGCACCGGTATTACCGCATGAAACCACGGCCTCAGCCTGTCCGGTCTTGACCAACATGGTAGAGACCATTATGGATGAATCCTTTTTCTTTCTCAATGCCAAGGCCGGGTGCTCATTCATTTCGATCACCTGGCCGGCATGATGGATGCGAATACCTTCTCCCGACCAACTGCACCTCTGCAGTTCGTCCTCCAGCACCTCCTGGTCGCCCACCATTATCAGTTCGATGTCGCTCAGTAAACCGGCAGCTCTGACGCATCCTTTTACAATCTCATGTGGGGCATGGTCGCCGCCCATAGCATCAACTGCAATCCTCATCCCGACCCCCCTTAAACAAAAAGTAAGCTAACAGCCCGAAACGACTCTTACCTTACTTTTCTTACGTCAACTAATTGGTAATTTCTCTTCCTTTATAGTATCCGCATTTTTGACATACTCGATGGGGCAGTTTCAAGTCATGGCACTGCGGACATTCAACCAAACCAGGGCTTTCAAGTTTGGCCCAGATAGAACGGCGCTTGTTTTTACGGGATTTAGATTGCCTCCTCTGAGGTACTCCCATTTTTCACCCTCCTTCCCCATTAAGTATTTTCTTTAGTGCTTCCCATCTAGGATCAATTTCCTTCTCCTGACAATTGCATTCCGCTAGATTCAGTTCCTGGCCGCACATGTAACACAGACCTTTACAATCCGGAGAACAGAGGGCCCTCAATGGCAAGCTAAGTACGATACTCTCGAGAACCACAGGTTCAATATCCACCTGAGGTTCCGTAAAATAAACAAAGGTCTCCTCGTCCTTAAAAAAGCTGCGGTTCTCTTCGGGACAGAATTCCACATTAAATGGCAGCTTTACCCGGCGCCGGAATGGTTTAAGACAGCGATCACACTGCAATTCCAGAGTCGCCCGAATTTCACCTTTCCCTACCATTAGTCTGCCGGTGTTGGTCACTTCCAGTTCAACGGCCACCCGGTCCAGGAGGTGAACATCCTTTGCAATCTCCAAATCTCCATATTGCTTCTCAAGGTTAAAAACCTCAAGGTCTTTGGGATGATGTCTAAGCCAGGATAAATCGATATTCATTCGTAACACCCCGGTAAAAATGCCAGATTCATTATAGTCTGGCATTCTTATTATTGTCAAGAAAGCCCGGTTAAGATACCAAATGGCTCTGCTGCTATTCAACCCGGTCCCTGCCGGCCTCTTTGGCTTCCGACCGCCTATCCCTTTTACTCTTACCCTGTTAACCGGCGTCCGTGCTGAGCCTTCATCCCCAAAAAAAAGGCGGGCAAAGNNAAAGCCCGCCTTTTTTTACTATTTCCCGGACATGCGTTTGGTATCCCGGGCAATGACCAACTCTTCATTGGTGGGGATAACGAATATCCGCACCTTGGAATCATCGGTGGCCACATCCACATCTTTGCCCCTAACCTTGTTCTTGACCGGATCCAGTTTAATTCCAAGATAATCGAGGTCTCTACAGATCGCTTCCCGGGTGTCAATGCCGTTTTCACCAACTCCGGCGGTAAACACCAGACAGTCACATCCGTTCAACTGGGCGACATAATTGCCGATGTAGCCCTTTACCCGGGTATGGTAAACGTCCAAAGCCAGTTGAGCACGCTTATTGCCGGAAGCAGCAGCGTCGATAACATCACGCAGGTCATTTGATACCCCGGAAAGTCCCAGCATACCGGACTTCTTGTTGAAGTAACTGTTGGCCTCATCGGCGTTCATGTTTAATTTCTCCATAAGGTAGAACACGATTGCCGGGTCAATATCACCACAACGGGTCCCCATTACCAAACCTTCCAGCGGGGTAAATCCCATAGATGTATCAATTACCCGGCCATTCTTAATAGCTGCCATACTTGCTCCGTTGCCCAGGTGTAGAGTAATGATCTTACACTCTTCGAAGGGCTTGCCCAGCATTTCAGCCGCCCGGTGGGATACATAGAAGTGAGACGTACCATGGAATCCGTATCTTCTTACTTTATACTTCTCATAAACATCATAAGGCAGAGCGTACATGAAGTTTTCCGGTGCCATGGACTGGTGGAACGCAGTGTCAAATACAGCCACATGCGGAACATTCGGCATCAGTTCCTGGCAGGCCTCGATCCCCATCAGGTTCGGAGGATTGTGCAGGGGAGCAATGTCGAAGCATTCCCGAATCACTTGTTTTACTTTATCATCTATTACTGTAGAGTCAGCAAACTGTTCTCCACCATGCACGACCCGGTGGCCGACTGCACCAATTTCTTCCATGTTCTGGATTACACCGTATTCCGGATTCACCAGTACCTCCAATACCAGCTTCATCCCTTCGGTATGATCCGGAAGGTCCTTCTTAATAACCACCTCATCCTTGCCGGTCGGTTCATGTTTCAACACCGTTCCCGGTATACCGACCCGGTCCACCAGACCTTTAGCCAGGACGCTTTCATCGGTCATATCAAATACTTGATACTTGATTGAAGAACTACCACAGTTTACTACTAATACTTTCATCCTTCCAATAACCTCCTCAATATCGTATAACGCTCCAAAACGTTTTGTTTTGACAGTTCCCGACCTCATTATTTCCTGTAACGACGACCAGGAGGGGAGTAGACTACGCTCTAACCGCCGTCATGGCCACCACATTAATGACATCCTCTACGCTGCAGCCGCGCGAAAGGTCATTAACCGGCTTATCCATACCTTGAAGGATCGGACCGATAGCTTCGGCTCCGGCCAGCCTCTGCACCAACTTGTACCCTATGTTTCCAGACTGAAGATCCGGGAATACCAGGACATTGCACTTCCCGGCCACGGGACTGCCCGGGGCTTTGGATTGTCCTACTCTGGGAACCAGAGCTGCATCGGCCTGAAACTCTCCGTCTACCAGCAGTTCAGGCCATCTGGACTTGGCTATTTCAGAAGCCTTGACAACTTTGTCAACCAGCTCATGACTGGCACTGCCCTTGGTGGAGAAGGACAACATCCCTACCACCGGTTCCTGAATTCCACACAGGCTGCGCGCGGTTCCGGCTGAAGCATATGCAAACTCCGCCAGTTGTTCCGCGGTCGGATTGGGGGTAACCGCGCAGTCCGTAAAGACCATTATGCCGTTGTAACCCAGGTCGCAGTTGGGAACAATCATTATGAACGCTCCAGAAACAGCCGATATTCCGGGCGCGGTTCTAATGATCTGCAGGGCGGGTCTAAGTACATCACCAGTAGTATTGATGGCTCCGGCCACTTCACCATCCGCTTTGCCGGCCTTTACCATCATGGATCCGAAGTACAGGGGATCGAGCATGAGCTGTTGCGCCTTTTCCGGAGTCACGCCCTTGGCTTTTCTCATCTCATAGAACTTCTCAACAAACTCATCGTAGTACGGAGCTTTAGCCGGGTTAACGATCTCCACTCCACTGATGTCTGCACCCACCTGCTGGGCTTTGGCCTTAACAGCACCTTCATCCCCTATCAGAATAGGATTGGCGATTTTCTCCTTGACTAAGGTTTCCACCGCCTTCAATGTTCGCTCTTCCGTTCCTTCCGGCAGAACAATAGTTTTAAATCTTTCCTGGGCCTTTTGTCTAATCTGTTCGAGCAGGGTCATCCTAATCAATTGCCTCCTTTATTCTTTATTATCTGCCAGGCACCGCTGGCCTACAGCCCCTTTCATCCATTGCTAATATTATCACAAGCTTTGGTGAAGGAAAACAAATACTGGTACTATTGTGCTAGAATTAATTTATCCTGCCCCCAGGGGGAAAACTATGCCGATAGTCGGGATTATAGCCGAGTATAATCCATTGCATAACGGCCATCTTCATCATATTAAGACCTCGCGCCGTTTAACCGGCGCCCGCGGTGTTATCTGCGTTATCAGCGGCAGTTTTACCCAGCGAGGTGAACCCGCGCTGGTCAACAAATGGGCCCGGGCTGAGATGGCGCTTAAGGCAGGAGCGGATCTGGTTTTTGAGTTACCGTTTGTATTCGCGGCCCGCAGTGCTTACCATTTCGCCCGTGGAGGGGTCTCCCTGCTCCAAAGAACCGGTATAACCACTCACCTGAGTTTTGGGAGCGAGTTGGGAGAGATAAAACCTCTGCAGGAGGTAGCAAGAATCCTCCACCAGGAGCCCCCGGAGTTTGTCCATCTGTTAAAAACACAGCTTCGGAAAGGTAATTCCTATCCCCAAGCCCGCTCCAATGCACTTGATGAATATATCCATGCCGGCGGAGCTATTCCATGCTGCTGCCGGCACGGGATACTGAGCCTCCCCAATAACATCCTGGCCGTGGAATACTTGCGCGCCTTGCTGGCGGAAGAATCCACCCTGATACCGATAACCATCCCCCGGTTGGGGCAGGGATACCACCAGCTGGGCGATGCTGAATTCGCCAGTGCCACAGCTATTCGCAACGAAATCGAAAATATGCGTCCTCTGGCTGAGATCAAGGGACTTCCCGCAATTACAAGAGAAATCCTGGCCCGGGAATTCACTACCGGCTCCGGTCCTGTATCCTCACATTCCATGTTTCATCTTATCCGCTATTCACTAAGCCGCATGAGCACAGATGATTTACGTCAAATCTATGATGTCAGCGAAGGACTGGAAAACCGAATCCATAAGTTGGCACCGGTATGTAACTCCCGTGATGAACTGATCACATCTATTAAGACCCGTCGTTACAGTTATACGCGGATCAGCCGCATTCTGCTCTACATCCTGCTGAATTTTACCAAAGACGTGGCCGCAATTTTCGATACCAACGGACCGCAATACCTTCGTCTTTTAGGTTTTTCTCCACAAGGACAAAAAATCCTGCACGATATGAAGGCGATTTCAGCAGTGCCGGTTGTCACAAAAACTGGTAACCTCCGACATTACAAAACTCCACTGATATCACAGATGATGGCTTATGATTTCCTGGCCACCGATCTTCATGCTTTAATCCAGCCTTATCCCGGACGAGGCGGCCTGGACTTTCTGCGTTCGCCGGTTCAGTATAGAGACGGCTCTCTATGAATCCGCAACAATAACACCCGTTTGCGACCGGCTGTCGGCTCTGATCCTTCCGGCGGATTCAAGAACCGATCTGATCTCATCCAATTTCGCTTCCGCGCATTCTCTCCCCCTCCCGATACACTCTTCGGCCCGGTTGAACTCATTTGATTTGATATTTCCCAGCCTTGGCTGAAGCAGGACTGTGGCCTGATGGCGTGTGATCTGCGTAAATATTTGGCGTTCCAGGATTTCTATCGCCTGCAGGATAACATCCAGGGTGTTGCGTATATGGGTTTGGCGATCCTCGGCAAAGGTTACGTCCACTCCGATAACTATATCGGCTCCCAGGTCGCGAGCCACTCCCACCGGCAGCCGTTCAGCCACCGCCCCGTCCACCAGCAGGCGATTCCTATAGCGGACTGGAGCAAACACCCCGGGGATTGATATGCTGGCCCTCACCGCAGTATGCACCGGACCCTCCCGGATCACGACCTTTTCCCCGTTTTCAATGTCAGTAGCCACCACTGCCAGAGGCACGGCCAGATCCTCAAATGACTTACCTTTGGTAAGGAGCCGTAAAAAGTGCTCGATCTTTTTGCCGCTTACAAAACCCATTCTCGGTATGCCTACATCCCATAATATGGAGGTGTTTAACGCCGATGCCAGCTTTCCGGTCATGTAGATATCGCCTCCACAGGCATAAATAGCGGCAATCACAGCTCCCATACTGCTTCCCACCAGGAAGTCAAACGGGATCCGGTTTTCAATCAGAACCTGAAGGACCCCAATATGCGCCAGACCGCGAGCACTGCCGGCTCCCAGCACCAACCCTATCCCGGGTTTACTGTTGTTCATCATGCCACCTCGCTCTACAACCGAGTTTCTTACGGGTTTTTACACGGCCTGTTTTCCCTGCCATTTTCGGCTACAGCGTTACTGCTATTAATTTACCTGCTTACTTTTATATGGTACATCGATTTAGTTTTAACTTCTAGATATTGGCCGCCCTCACTATAATTTAATGCGGACGCTGTTTGGTCTGGAGATGGACGAACCCGAAAAAGGAGGCAGATGATGAAACCCTGGCCCGCAATGCTGGGAGCTTTTCTGGCTGTGGCCTTGGCCATTTTTATGATTGTCGAACCAGCCGCCACCCTGGAGGCTTCCACCACCGGACTTAAGCTCTGGTTTAATGCGGTACTTCCTGCTCTTTTTCCCTTTTTTGTCGTCTGCGACCTTATGGTGGCTTTGGGGGTAGTTCATTTTATGGGAGTAATCCTGGAACCTGTTATGCGTCCTGTTTTCCGCCTGCCCGGTGCGGCCGGGTTTGTAGTGGCCATGGGGTTTACTTCAGGTTTTCCGGTGGGCGCGGTGCTTACCCGTCAGCTTTATGAACAGGGATCATTATCCAATCATGAGGCCGAGAGGCTGGCCAGTTTCACCAATAACGCCAGCCCGCTTTTTATTATCGGGGTGGTAGGAACCGGTCTGTTACATAACCCTGTAGTCGGTTATCTCCTGGCAGCCGCCCATTACCTCTCCAACCTCCTGGTGGGCTTTCTTATTGGCCGTAAAGCTCCTCAATCACCTGGTGGATACCGTGTCCGCGGGAACCTCCTTTCACTGGGCCTGGCCGAGTTGTTGCGAGCAAACCGCCAGAGCAAAGGCCCCGGGCATATGCTGGGAGAATCAATAAAAAAGGCCCTCCTCAATACCGCCATGGTGGGAGGCTTTATAATTATTTTTTCCGTGCTGAGTGCGGCTTTATCCCGGTGGGGAGTAATATTCGAGCTGGCTGGTGTATTTCGATTTCTGGGGGCATCCTATGCAACTGCCATAGGATTGGGATTGGGGTGCTTCGAGATGACGATTGGAGCACAGGCTATAGCGGCCTCGACTGCTCCTGAACTGGAAAAACTGCTGGCGGTCTCAGGGGTACTGGCATGGAGCGGCCTGTCGGTACAGGCACAGGTGATGAGCCTGGTAGCCGGCACTCCGGTTCGCTATTGGTTCTACATGAAGACCCGCCTGCTACAAATCCTGCTATCACTGGGCTTAACACTGATCGGCTTTACACTGTGGCCGGCCAACCTACCCCTGCTGGCTGCTCCTACCTCTCCTTTGTTTTCATCAATGCCTGTGGCCGTCGACTTTCTGCGGGCAAGCTGTCAGGGGATTATGTGGAGCACAGCAGTCCTGCTGATGATCTGTTTAATCTCCTGGCTAAGCAGCATCAGGTTTTCGGGGTCCATTCGTTAAGTTCCTGTAACCCCTGTTCAACTGACTTAAGGCTTTCATTAAGCACTTTTTCCAGGTAGGTTAAAAGCTCTACCGCATATTGATTGGCACCCTCTCTTATTTCCTGGGATAAAGCCTTGGACTTGCTGATCATCTCCTCCGCTACCTGGCTGGCACTCTTGGTAATCTCGTCATCGGAAATCAGTTTGGCCGCCTGGAATCTGGTATCATCCAGGATATACTTGGATTCTCGGCGGGCATCTTCAAATATCCTGTCCCTTTCATCGATTATCTTTATCGCGGTTTTTATCTCTTCCGGCAGCACCGCCCGGATGCGATCCAGCTTTTCCAGAAAGTAATCAACATCTATTAAGGATTTCGAGGTTAATGGCATCCTTTTGGCGTTCTTGATTTCATCTTCCAAATCATCCAGGAGCACGATTATCTCCATTAAAAATCCCCCCGTAGTCTGTCATAATTCACTTGGCCCGGTGATAGTAACTCAGTACGGAATCCCCGTAGACATTCATCCTGAACCTGGTTAGACCGTTCACCTCCTCAGCCATTTCCAGCGATTTTGGACTTCTTATTATGACGACTCCCTGTTGGTTCAACAGCACCTCCAGACAGGCCATAATTTTGGGAAAATACGCCACCTTGCGGAATGGAGGATCAACATAAATGATGTCAAAGGAAGCCTTTTCCCGCGCTAACTGGTTAACGACGCGAAAAACGTCCCCTCTAATGATCCGTGCTTTTGAACTCAGTTGACAGGTTTCAAGGTTTTCCTGCAGAACGGTCACTGCCCGGGGATTGAGTTCAACAAATACCGCTTTTTCTGCCAGTCGACTTAATGCTTCTATCCCGACTGCTCCGCTTCCTGCGAAAAGGTCCAGAAAGGTCTTGCCCTCCAGGTAAGGCCCAATGGTATTGAACAACGCCTCTTTAATGTTGCCAGTTATCGGCCGGATATCGGACCTTTTTGGGACTTTAAGCTTTCTGCCCTTGGTTATGCCGGCAATCACCCTCAAAGAACCGTTCCTCCAGTTATTCCTTTTTCCAAGATTATAGCATAACAAAAAAGCATGAGAAAAAAATCGCAAAAATAATGTATTATTCTTGGACTCACCGGGAATGATATCTTCAACCGGGGATAAGCACCCGGAAAAAAACAAACCCTCCCCAACAACTTTACAAAATTCTCCTCTCCCCAAACTTAAGGCGGCTGAAATACCAATCAGCCGCCGTTTATTTGGAAAAACACCGAATGGTATTAATAACCATCCAATTAAGAGAAGCTTTCCCGGATAATAAACCGGAATTTGATCCAAGACTATATAGGGCAGACAGTAGAGGCCGGTCACGGTTTACTTACCGTAAAATCCAGATTGGAGTCAAAAGCGTTCTTTCGCCCCAGTTGTTTTTTATTTACTTGGGAGGTCGGGAAGCATGAATGAAATACTGCGCGAATTTTCTCTACAGGTTGATCTGGCTATGGAAGCCCGGGACATTGTCAGAGGAGATACTGATCAGGAAATCCCCGGAGTTGTTGAGGAGATAGAGGAACTAACCCACGGCAAAATAACCACCATCAGGATTAAAGACCAGGCCGCCGCACAAAGAATGGGTAAGCCGGTGGGCACTTACATCACCATTGAAGCCAAAGACCTGCGCATCAGACACCCTGAAGTCCATGAAGAGGTCTCAAGGTCCATTGCCGCAAAACTCAAAGGCGTGGTGGATAGAATCGACAAGAATGCCACGGTTTTAATCATTGGCCTGGGTAACTGGAGGGCCACTCCAGATGCGCTTGGTCCCAAGACGGTAGAATCCAGTCCGGTAACCCGGCATTATTCAAGGTATGCCCCCCAGGCGCTGGTGGAAGGTATGCGCCCGGTCTGCGCCATGGCTCCCGGAGTCCTGGGCACCACCGGTATTGAGACCTTTGAGATAATCAAAGGGGTGGTGGAAAAAGTCCAACCGGCCTTGGTACTGGTGATTGACTCCCTTTCTGCTCAGAGTACCGAGCGCATAGGTACAACCATCCAGATCTCTGATACCGGGATCCAGCCGGGGTCGGCGGTAGGCACCCCGAGCCAACAGGCTATAAACCAGCAGTCCCTGGGAGTGCCGGTCATTGCTATCGGCTGCCCCATGGTTGTAAATGCCGCAGTCATAGCCAGTCAATCCATACAGGTGTTTTGTCAGAACAACAATATTCAGTACAACCGGCAAAGCAGCCTGAACGCTATTAAGCCGGTTCTCTCTTACTTCGGCGGCAGCCTTACGGTAACCCCCAAGGAGATTGACGATCTGGTCGAAAACATATCCAACGTCATTGCCTATGGAATTGCTTATGCACTGTTCCCCGGTATTTCACGGGAACAGTTGGAACTCTATGCTTCCTAGTTGTACCAGTGGGGATGAATTTCGTTTTCACGCACCATGATGCAGAACCTGTTCATTTCCGGGGACAGGATCCGGACTTTGCTTCTGCTCTCAGTTGGCGGCAATGTTTTCCGTGCGGGGATACTTCTTGTTTAGGAGCTGCTGAATGGTTCGGCTTTCCTCCAGCAGTGAAACCGATTGGGCCGCGATATCCCGCGTGATATGCAGCAGATCGCTGTCCTTCCACAGATCAGTGAGTTTGAGTTCCGGCAAACCGTGCTGCTTAAGCCCCCATATATCACCGGGGCCCCTTAAACGCAGGTCCTCGTTGGCAATCTCAAAACCGTCATTGGTTCTCTCCATCACCTTCAACCGTTTCAGCCCCACCTCAGTACGCGGGTTGCCCAGCAGGATGCAGTAGGCCTGTTCTGCTCCCCGGCCTACCCTTCCCCGCAACTGGTGGAGCTGGGAAAGCCCAAACCTTTCTGCCGATTCGACGATCATCACCGTGGCATTGGGAATATCAACCCCTACTTCAACAACCGTGGTGCTGACCAGCACCTCAATTTCTCCACGGCGAAAGTCATCCACCACCCGGTCCTTTTCAGCCGGCTTCATGCGTCCGTGCAGCAGACCGACCGTATGATGGCGGAATACGCCGGCTTGGAGACGCTGGTAAAGAGCGGTTGCATCAGTTAGATCCTGTTTTTCCGACTCTTCAATCAGGGGACAGACTACATAGCCCTGACGTCCCCGCTTAACCTGCTTCAACAGGAATTGGTATGCTTTATCCCGCCCTGATTCGCGCAGAGCCACGGTCTTAACCGGCAATCTTCCGGGGGGCACTTCGTCAATAGTAGAGATATCCAGATCACCGTATACCGTCAAGGCCAGGGTGCGGGGAATCGGAGTGGCACTCATCACCAGCACATCCGGTAGAAACCCTTTTTGTCCCAATAGGGCTCTCTGACTGACCCCAAATCGGTGCTGTTCATCAATTACCGCCAGACTGAGTTTCTTGAAGACAACACTCTCCTGAATCAGGGCATGGGTTCCCACCAGGATGTGGTAGTGTCCCTCAGCGGTTCCTGTTAGTATCTCTTCCCGCCTTTTTGCCGTAATAGAACCGGTCAGAATTGCCACCCGGATATCGGGAGGAAAGACTTTTTTTAGGGTTTCATAATGCTGCAGGGCCAGTATCTCCGTAGGAGCCATCAATGCCGCCTGATAGCCGCTGCTTACCGCTTTAGCCATCGCCAAAGCAGCAACTATGGTCTTCCCTGAGCCCACATCCCCCTGAATCAACCGGTTCATGGGACGCTCTTCCTCCATATCCCTGAAGATCTCGGCCGTCACTCGTTTCTGGGCCCCGGTAAGAGAGAATTTCAGCCCGCCAACGACCCGAGATACCAGGTCGTCCTGTTCAGTGTTTTTTACGCCCTTCACGTTTGGATCCCTTAACGACTTCTGCTCACGTCTGATGGCCAACTGCAGAAGGAAAAGCTCTTCAAACGCCAGGCTGCGCCGGGAGAGTTCCTGCTGTTCCCACCGGGCGGGAAAATGGATACCCCAGAGTGCCTGCCGGGCGGGCAACAACCCGAGTTCTTCTTTCGTTCCGGGGGGAGCAATATCGGGATAGACCGTGGCGTACCTTTCAAGAGCGTTTCTAACCATCTGTCGCCATACCTTCTGACTGATACCCTCGGTTGAGGGATAGATCGGATCGATGCCGGGATCGGCATCGGTTTTATCCTGACCGATCAGGGCATAATCATATGCCGACAGTTCCATCTGGCCATAATTCAGATTTACCTTGCCCCTCACAAAGATCTGCAATCCGGGTTTGAGAACATTTTTCAGGAAACCCTGATTAAACCAGACCACCGGTATCATCCCCGAGTCATCTCTGATTACCGCCTTAATAATAGCAATACGGCGAGAACTGACCGAAGTTCTCACCGTTTCAATAATTCCTGTGATAGATACTACCTCTCCCACCAGCAGGTTTCTGATTTTGACCGTTTCCGTCCGGTCAATGTATGAACGAGGTATATGCCATAACAGGTCATATACATCGCTTATCCCCAGGCGCTGCAGGTGTCTTTCTCTCTGTGGCCCGACACCTTTAACATAACGAACGGGATCAAACAGAGTATTCAAGAGTATCTCCCCCCCAAAGCCCACCGGGCTGAGCGATACTATTCCACGGAGACCAAGTACTGATAAAATGGCTGTCCCCCGTAATGGAGTTCAATATCATAGTCAGGGTATTTCTCTTCTACCTGTTCCCTGAGCTTTATCGCCTTGTCTTCATCTACATCAGCTCCATAAAAGATGCTGATCAGGTCGCCGCTGGAGGCCATGCTCTCTAACAGTACCAGAACCATATGGTCCGCGCTGTCGCCATTGGCCACGACTTTATCATCAATCAGGCCGATATAGTCGCCTTCTTTAATAGACAAACCGTTGATGGACGAATCTTTAACCGCATTAGTAACCTCACCTGTTTTTACGCGGCCGATCTCCTCGGCCATAGCCTCAGCCACCTGATCCAGGTCCGCTTCGCTCTCATAGGCCACCAGGGCGGCTACTGCTTGGGTTATGCTGGTAGTCGGCACCACCCTTACCGGTTTGTCCGCCATCTTCATCGCCTGCTCGGCCGCCATGATTATGTTCTTGTTATTGGGCAGGATTATTACCCCCTGGGCTCTGGTGTCGGATACCGCCCGCAGCAGGTCCTCAGTGCTGGGATTCATGGTCTGCCCACCGCTCACCACCTGATCCACCCCCAGGCTCTTCATAATCTGGACCCAACCATCGCCCTGGCCTACTGCGACCAACCCCGTATTCTTAATCTCAGCCAGGCTCTCCAATCTGGCCTGGGTCTCCTCTTCCATGTTGTTAATCTTGATATCGTGGAGGGTACCCCAGGACAGACAAACCTCCAGCACTTTACCCGGGTGGTTGGAATGGATATGCACCTTAACCATATCCTCTTCTCCGACCACCAGCACGGAGTCGCCTAAAGGCTCCAATTCCTCTCTAATTCGGTCAATGTGCAGTCGGAAACCCCTGATAAGGGTTTCGGTACAGTACTGGAAATCCAAGCTCTCCGGCTCTGTTTCAACCTCAGACGGCAACGGCTCAGTTGATAGCAACTGAACGGCCGACAACTCTTCTGATGATAAGGCCTTCATCATTCCCTCAAATAGGTAAAGAAACCCCTGTCCTCCTGAATCAATTACTCCCGCTTCTTTCAAAACCGGCAGCATTTGCGGTGTGCGTTCCAGCATCCGGTTACCGCTCTCCAGAGCAGCCTGCATAACCTCAACAATATCGTTTGTTCTCTTTGATTCCGCTGCCGCCGAGCGGGCCACTTCCCGGACAATGGTAAGAATCGTACCTTCCACCGGCTTCATAACCGCCTTATACGCCGCATCCGACCCCGCCTGAAGAGCCGCCGCCAATCCCCGGGCATCAATCCGTTCCTTGTGCTCCAGCTCTTTGGCCATACCTCGGAACACCTGAGACAGAATAACACCGGAGTTGCCGCGGGCGCCCATCAATGAACCCATTGCGATCCCTTTGCTTACCTTGCCAATGTTTTGGTCCAATCGCTTCTCAGCTTCATGCGCTGCCGACAACAGGGTTAAGTACATGTTTGTCCCGGTGTCGCCGTCTGGCACCGGGAATACGTTCAAGGCATCAACTCTGGCTTTATTCTTCTCCAACAGAACAACCCCGGTCTGGATCATCCTGACCATATCAATCCCATCAATATACTGTAACCCCACCCATAGTCCTCCTCTGGCTATTCTTTGGCAACCTTAACCCCTTGAACGTTAACGTTAACGCGGGTTACTGGTATTCCTGTTATCTTATCCATAACATATTTGATCTTCTGCATAATGTTGTAACCGACCTCTGATATCTTGGTTCCATAGCTCACTACCACATAAACATCGACCTCAACCCCTTCGGGAGTCTCGTTTACCTCAACCCCCTTGCGAATTGATTCCACGCCGAGAATACTGGTCAGGCTGTTGGAAACCTTGCGCGGTATCATGCCCACCAGTCCATAGCACTCAACAGTTGCCATACCGACAATAGTCTGCACTGCTTCTTTTGATATCGTTACCTTTCCTAATTCATTGGATTCAAGGACAAACATCTTATCCCCTCCTGTCTGATTCAGTATAGTTCAACGCTCAATTTTTTTATTCCTGCTTGTTGCTGTTCCCTGCCGGGTTTGGTAGAATGTTAATCGTGATGATTGAAAGGGGGATAAGCATGGCCAAATGCGATGTTTGCGGAAAAGGCGTTACCTTCGGCAAGAAGTACAGCCATTCGCATATAAGAACCAATCGCCAGTGGAAGCCGAACACCCAGAGCGTCAAAGTGGTGGTTAACGGCGTCCCGAAACGGATAAACGTCTGCACCAGGTGCTTGCGTTCCAACAAGGTGCAAAGAGCACTCTAACATTTTATCGTTGACCAGCCCCTTCCCGCAGTTGCCGGGTTTCATCCTCGCCAAAAGTGTATACTTCACCGCAGAAGTTGCAGTAGATTTCGAGACAGCCCTGGGATGCCAGGGCTACTTGAATATCTTCATCGCTGAGAGCCGTTACAATTGATGACACCTTGTCCGGGCTGCAGCGGCAGCGGAAATACACCTCTCTCTTGTCCAGGATATCAAAGGGGATATCCCCCATAATTGTCTCCACCAGCCTGACCAGGTCCCACTTAACCAGGCTGCTGATGGGCCCTGCTTCCAGCACCCGTTCTTCCAAAACTCTCAGCAATTCATCACCGGCACCGGGCATGGCCTGTACAAAGAGGCCCCCGGCTCCCTCCACCTTACCTCCGGGCGCGATTAAAACCCCCAGTGAAACCAGAGAAGGGATTTGTTCGGACAGGGTAAAATAATAAGCCAGATCCTCTGCAATCTCTCCCGATTGCAGCGGCACACGGCCAATAAACGGACTCCTAAGCCTCATGTCCCTTATGACCTCAAGAAACCCTTCAGTACCTACCGCGCCGCCAACATTCAGCTTTCCCCGATATATTTCCGGCAGATCAACGCCGGGATTGCCAACATATCCTCTTACTGTACCATCGCTCTCCGCGACTGCCAACACAGTCTCCAGAGGGCCCCCGCCGTTAATTCTCAGGGTTATCGACTCATCATCCTTTAAGTCCAAACCCATCATAACCGCCGCGGTTAATGCCCGTCCCAGGGCTGCACTCGCAGTGGGGGAAGTACCCTGTCGTACGCGAGCCTCCTCAACCAGGGCCGTGGTTCTGGCTGCGGAGATTCTTACCATCCGCTCCCGATCCATAACCCTCAGCATAATATCCCCTGAATCCATCTCATTCCACCTTTCCCGCCATCCAGCAAACCCCTAAGCCAAGTATGACCATTCAACTGCATTCACAAACTTTCGAGCTGCATCCAGGTTTTGCTCTCTTGTATTATAACAGGTCATTGTCGGGTTACAACCGATTCCAGGCGAAGGTCAACCTCCAATACCGCAATATCCCATCTAACAATAATCTGCACCATTATATAGGACTTTTGTCCATATTGCTCGGGATCGTCGCTGAAAGGACAGGTCCTTTTGCTTTGGGCAGATGTAACCATATCCCAGATTTGTCGCCAATAGCCTTTAGTTAATACAATTAAAATGGTCAGCAGCACATATTGCTACCGACCAATGTGGCCTTATCATAAGCATGAAAGGAGTTGGGATTTCTGTTTTCTAAACCAATTCGCAGGATCTTGGAAATCATAGTAGCTGTGGTATTTGTTCTGGCCATGGGTATTGGTGCGCAGGCCGCTTCGGAACCGCGCAACCTGTACTGGGGCTGCCAGGGTGAAGATGTCGCATCACTACAAACCCAGCTTAATTCTCTTAACTTTAATTGTGGAAATATTGATGGAATCTTCGGTCCCAAAACATACGCCGCCGTACTGGCACTGCAGAAATCCAGTGGTCTTGCGGTCGACGGTATTGTTGGACCCCAGACCAGGGCGGCAATTGCCAACCTGCTGGCGAAGCCGTCTTCGCCGGCACGAAACCTGTACCAGGGCTGCACGGGAGATGAGGTAGCAGAACTGCAGCAGAAGCTCAAAGCAGCCGGATTTGATTGTGGTCCGGTAGACGGTGTTTTCGGTCCCCGAACCCATGCAGCAGTTGTTGCTCTCCAGAAAGCCAGCAACATTAAAGTCGATGGCATAGTGGGACCTCAGACCAGGGAAGCTCTACGCAATCCCATACCCAAACCGCCGGCAGAGTCGGGGACGCCCTCCCGTGGCGGTTCCGTACCAAGGTACACCAAGGTTATAACCATGGTGGCTACCGCGTATTGTCCCTGCAACAAGTGCAACTATCCTTACACGGACCAGACCACCCATATCGGACTCCCTCTTGGCCACGGCATTGTAGCGGTCGACCCCAGCGTTATTCCCCTGGGAACCAGACTTTACGTTGAAGGGTATGGCGATGCCATTGCCGCCGATACCGGTGGCGCGATAAAGGGCAATCGTATCGATCTCTGTTACCCGGATCACCAATCAGCCCTGAAGTTCGGGATCCAAAATGTTAAAGTCTATATTCTCCCGTAACCACGGGTAATAATCTAACCCTTTTTGAATTTAAGCAGTTTTTCCTGCAGCTTTTCCTCCACCAGAGGAGGTACAAGGCCACAAACGGAGCCGCCCAACAGGGCGGCTTCTTTAACGCCGGTGGAGCTTACAAAGTAGTATTTACTGTTGCAGGCGATAAAGATTGTATCCACTTCCGGGTACAAATGGCTGTTGGTCATGGCCAACTGCAGTTCATACTCAAAATCTGATACCGTCCGCAGCCCTCTTACAATGGCAGTTGCCTGCCGTTTGCGCACGTAGTTCACCAGAAGGCCGGTAAAGGAGTCTACTTCCAGATTGGGCAGATGTCTGGTTACTTCCCGGAGCATCTCAACCCTTTCCTCGGTTGAGAAGAGAGGGTTTTTGTAAACATTGTGCACTACCGCTACAATAACCCGATCGAAGATTCTGCTGGCTCTTTCCAGCACATCCAAATGCCCGTTGGTAACAGGATCAAAACTGCCAGGATATACCGCAACTTTCTCCATGCTTGCCTCCCTATTCTGTCACATAAAATACCGCAGTTCTTACTTACTCTTTCCATGGGCTTATTTTAACCCAAGCCCGATTCCCAGTGCAAAAACTCATTCAGGCACAACAGACTCCTTCATAAAGTATAAACCATGCTTTACAGCCAGTCATCAAAAGAGGGTCCTTCTTTCCAAGGACCCTCTTGGGTGGTCATTAACCTTAAAGGTTATTATTAGGGCCGTTCTACAATCAGAGCCGTTCCCATTCCACCACCGATACAAAGTGTCGCCAGTCCTTTTTTGGCATCCCGCTTCTGCATCTCATAAAGCAAGGTCACCAGAATCCTGGTTCCTGAAGCCCCAATGGGATGGCCCAGAGCGATTGCTCCCCCGTTAACATTAACCTTGTTGATATCCCACTTAAGTTCCTTCGCTACCGCCACTGACTGGGCGGCAAAGGCCTCGTTGGCCTCGATCAGGTCGATATCGTCAAGGGTCAGTCCTGCTTTCTCGAGGGCCTTCAGCGTCGACGGCCACGGTCCCATCCCCATGATTTTCGGATCAACTCCGGCTGAGGCATAGCTCACAATAGCAGCCATAGGTTTGATTCCCAGTTCGGCTGCCTTTTTCTCGGACATTACCACCACTGCAGCCGCCCCATCGTTAATCCCGGAGGCATTGCCTGCGGTTACACTGCCGTCTTTTTTGAAGGCACCTCTGAGCTTGGCCAGTCCTTCCCTGGTAGTTTGTGGCCGCACAAACTCATCGGTATCAAAAACGGTTTCCCCTTTTTTTGTCTTAATGACTACCGGAACGATTTCATCCTTGAACCGCCCTTCGTTTATGGCGGCTGCGGCCCGCTGCTGGCTGCGGAGCGCCAGTTCATCCTGTTCTTCACGGGTGTTGCCCCACTGCTCGTTGATGTTCTCCGCCGTTATTCCCATATGGCAGTTATTAAAGGCATCCCACAGGCCGTCTTTTATCATCAAATCGATAACCGTGCCCTCGCCCATACGGTACCCCCAGCGCGCTTTGTCCATGGCAAAGAGGGCACCGGACATGCTCTCCGTTCCGCCGGCCACTATGATATCGGCATCCCCCGCTTTTATAGCCTGGGCGGCCAATTCGACTGTCTTTAACCCGGAACCGCAGACCTTATTCACGGCGAAAGTGGGTACTTCTACGGGAATACCGGCATCCAGCGAACACTGGCGTGAAATATTCTGTCCCAAACCACCCTGGAGCACACACCCGAAGATAACTTCCTCTACCATATCCGGTTTAATACCGGCCCGCTTTACAGCCTCGGCAATAACCAGGGCGCCCATTTCCCGGGCGGACACATCCTTAAGTGTCCCGCCGAAACTTCCTACCGGCGTTCGGCAAGCGCTAACAATTACCGCTTTGTTCAAGACATTCACCTCTCCTGTAAAATTAATAGGCTCATTGATTATGTCCTGTCGCTAATCCCTCAGCAGCATATTGGAAATCACAACCCGCTGTATCTCATTGGTCCCTTCGTATATTTGTGTTATCTTAGCATCCCTCATCATGCGTTCTACCGGATACTCACGGCTGTAGCCGTAACCGCCCAGGATCTGCACTGCTTCCGTAGTAACATACATAGCCGCATCACCGGCGTACAGCTTGGCCATAGCACTTGCCTTTCCGTAGGGAAGCTTGGCCGACTCCAACCAGGCTGCCTGATAGGTTAGCAGACGAGCAGCCTCAATCCGGGTAGCCATATCGGCCAGTTTGAACCGAATGGCCTGTTGATCGCTAATGGGCTTCCCGAATTGAACCCGTTCCTTGGCATACTGAAGTGCAAAATCCAAGGCCCCCTGCGCAATCCCTACTGCCTGGGCAGCAATACCGTTTCGTCCCCCATCCAGGATCATCATGCCGATCTTAAAGCCTTCACCTTCTTGGCCCAGCAGGTTCTCTTTCGGAATGCGGCAATCCTCAAATATCAACTCGTAGGTGGCTGACGAGCGGATCCCGAGTTTTTTCTCTTTCTTGCCAAAACTGAAACCCGGGGTGCCTTTTTCCACAATAAAGGCGCTTATGCCCCGGTGTTTCAATTCCTTGGGTCCGGTGCGCGCAATGACGACATAGATGTCGGCATAATAGGCATTGGTTATGAATACCTTGGTCCCATTGAGGACGTAATGATCACCGTCTAGAACGGCAGTGGTTTTGGTCCCACCGGCGTCGCTTCCGGCTGAGGGTTCGGTGATCGCAAAAGCTCCCAGTTTGGTTCCTTCGGCCAGGGGAATCAGGTACTTCTGCTTCTGTTCCTCTGTGCCGAATTTCCAAATCGGCCAGGAGCATAGTGAAATGTGAGCCGACAGGGTTACCCCGGTCGAGGCACAAACCCGGGATAATTCCTCAACCGCTATGACATAACTGATAAAATCTGAACCGGAGCCACCATACTCTTCTTCCCAGGGAATACCGCACAGGCCCAGCTCTCCCATCTTGAAAAAGAGATCCATGTCAAACCGCTCTTCTTCATCCCGTTCGGCTGCGCTGGGGCCTACCTCTTTCTCTGCGAAGTCACGGACCACTTTACGAAACATCTCCTGCTCATCCGTTAATCGAAAATCCATCACCAATCCCCCTCGCTTGTTAATGGCCAGGCAGGTCCATTTGGTGCTTAGCCTGATTCCCCCATAAGGTTTTTGTGTTGCCTGGATTGCATAAATGCCGTGTTAATCAGTCACCTCTGGCCCCAAAACATGCAACAGGGACCGTCGCGGTCCCTGTTGCTACCTTCCACACCAGCATTAATTCATAGACTGACTTAACAATTCAGCAATATCCAAAACCTTAACCTCTGATTCAACACCCTTGACCCCGTCATCCAACATGGTCAAGCAGAATGGACAATTGGTTATTATGCACTCGGGATCGGTGGCCAGGGCCTGTTCCGTACGGGTGTCGTTAATACGCTTGTAACCTTCGGCTGCATGCTCTTCCAGCCACATGCGGCCACCGCCGGCTCCACAGCAGAATCCTTTATCGCGGTTGCGCTCCATCTCCACCAGGTTGGATCCGGTGGCTGCCAGGATATCCCGCGGCTGCTGGTAAATATCGTTGTGACGACCGAGCATACAGGAGTCATGATAAGTCAGTTTGGTTCCCAGAGCCTTCTGCGGTTTAATCTTGCCCTCGGCGATAAACCGGGCAATCAGCTCTGTATAGTGATAGACCTCGAATTGTCCACCCTCAAACTGTGGATATTCGTTCTTGAGCGCGTTGTAGCAGTGCGGACAGGTGGTGACAATTTTCTTGACCCCATAGTTGTTAAATGCTTCGATGTTGGCGGTAATCAGCATCTGCGCCAGGTATTCGTTACCCAGGCGTCTGGCAGTATCACCGCAATGCTGTTCTTCCGTCCCCAGGTAACCCAGGGTTATTCCGGCCTGGTCAAAAAGATTGATCACTGCTTCCCCTACCCGTTTGTAGCGGTCATCAAAGGACATAGCACAACCGCCATATAGCAGGTATTCAAAATCGCTGTCTTCGGAGGCAATCTTCACCTTGTCAGCTACACCGCGTTCATTTAGCCAGTCTGCCCGGTTTGCCCAACCAACACCCCATGGATTATAGTTTCTCTCCAGGTTGGTAAAGGTCATCTGGGCTTCGCTGGGCATATCCCCCTGCCACATTACCAGGTTGCGGCGCATCTCCGTTATCTTGGGAATGTGTTCAATGAACATGGGACAGTGCTCCATGCAGGCGCGGCAGTTGGTGCAGTCCCAGATCACATCAGTAGTTACCACATCATAGAGCAGGCTCTGTTCCATAACGGGTTTCGCCTCTTCATCCTCAGTCATGGCCATTTCCGCCTCGGCTGCACTGTGGCTGCCCGCAGCCAGGAGATACGGTACCTTCTCATCCATATGCTTTTTCAAGGCCTGGATTAAGGTGATCTTGGGATTGAGATGTTTGCCGGTAAGATACGCCGGACAGTTATCCTGACAGCGGCCGCAGCGAATGCAGGCATCAAAGTCCAGAAAATCCTTCCAGGTAAAATCTTCGAGATTCTCCACCCCGAAGGATTCGGCCTCTTCGATGTTTTCAATCGCTTTGATATAGGCACCTTTGGGGCCCAAATCGCGGAAGAAGTAGTTGGCCATGCTGGTAGCAATATGCCACAATTTGGTGAAAGGAATTAATACGACAGTTCCAAAGGCGAGCGCCATATGGAACCACCAGAGTATCCGGTGCCACACCAAAATGCTGTCCATATTGGCTCCGACGAACATCTGAGCAAACAGCCAGCCGAATGGGGATGCGGCTTTCTCATAGGCAATATACTGAATCTGCGTGGCCATCTTGATCTGAGCGGCTATTCTCAAACCCTCGATGAGGAATCCGGTAAACAAGATAGAAAATAACGCCACAATTATCCAGCCGTCGCTGCTCTTGGTATCGTTTAGACGATCGGGCTTCTGCACGTAGCGGATAATACCTAAGACGAGTATTCCCACCATCCCCAGAAAACCAATGGTGTCTACGACGAAGGAAAAGACGATATAGAAATTACCTTCAAGATGAGGCCAGTTGATAAAGTGGTGCATGGCGTCAATACCGGCCGCCATGAACAGCAGCAGGAATCCCCAAAAGAGGAAGAAATGCATCCATCCCGCCAGCGGACTCTTAATTACCTTGGCCTGGGCAAAGGTATAGGTGAACCAGGAAAGGATTCTGGCCCCTAGGTTATCCAGTCTGTTCACTTTCCCCCTGGCTGCCATATAGACCCGTACCTTCTGGTACAGCCCGTACAGCAATACGGCAACGGGAATGACTGCGATAACATATATCAACCATTCGTAGGGGATATTGGCTCCGACTTCCCGCATTGGTGGCTCTGACCATACATCTATTGGTATAAAGCCAAATAACATGAGACAATTCCTCCTCAAATCAAGTAGGGCATCGGGCGTCGTATTTACGCGCCCGACACCCTGCTTTCACTATTTCTTGAGTTCAGCGGTAACTACGGGAATTACCTTGAAGAGGTCCCCCACTACCCCAAAGTCTGTCACGCTAAAGATCGGAGCTTCCGGATCAGTGTTGATGGCAGCGATAAACTTGGAAGAGGACATACCCGCCAAATGCTGAATAGCACCGGAAATTCCAGCTGCAATATAGAGATTCGGGTTAACAACCTTTCCGGTTTGACCTACCTGATACTCATGGCCCAGCCATCCGGAATCCACAGAAGCCCGGGAAGCGCCGATGGCAGCACCCAGGAGGTCCGCCAGTTCCTCAATGACCTTGACCCCTTCTGGGCCTTTCAGTCCACGACCACCAGAAATAACAACCTCAGCCTCAGTCAACTCAGGCCGCGAAGAAACGGTGGGAATGAACTCCTTGACATTCTGGTAGACATCGTCAGCCGTAGCAGCCACTGCGGCCTTGACCACTTCACCCGCTTTGTTGCTCTCCACTACTTCCATAACTCCGGCGCGGATGGTTGCCATAATCGGTGTTCCTTCTACCTGCACTTTGGCCAGGGCTTTACCCGCGTAAATAGCACGGGTGAAAACGCCTTTGCCGCCCGAAATCTCAGCTGCTATACAGTCAGTGGCCATTCCTACTTCCAGCTTCTGTGCCAGTCTGGCCGCCAGATCTCTACCCATAGTGGTATGTCCAAACAGCACCACCGCCGGGTCATACTCCTTAACCATAGCTGCCATCTGAGCTACATAAGCTCCGGTATTGTAAACGGCAAACACATCATCATCGGCTACCAGGACCTTGTCGGCACCGAACTTGCCCAGTTCCGCCGCCAGCCCTTCAACACCTTTACCGAATAATACAGCAGTTACCTCTTCACCATAATTCTGAGCTGCACTTAAGAGTTCAAACGTAACCTTACGGATTTTACCATCCCTTTGGTCAACGACAACCCATGTTCCCTTTGCCATCAGTTACCCTCCTTTTTTTATGATCAATGAGAATTGTTTCATTAAACATGGTTAAGGCGATTACTGCTTAACTTCAACCTTTACTTCATTCAACAGCCAAGCAGCCAGTTGCATACCCGTATCTTCAGGCTCACCCTCAATCTTCTTGCCGGCCTGTTTGGCTGCCGGGAGGGCCAGTTCAATTATCTTGGCTTTGGACTCAACCGCAGGTGCATCTACATTAGCGATAGGCTTTTTCTTGGCCTGCATAATACCCTTCATGGAAGGATACCGGGGCTCATTCAAACTTACCTGACAGGTTACAACCGCCGGCAGTGCCACTTCCATTACTTCCATCCCACCGTCTACTTCACGGGTGCAGACTGCTTTGCCATCAGCAAACTCAAGTTTTGTTACTACATTGGCATGCGGCAATCCCAGAATTTCCGCAGTTCTGGTGGGAACCTGAGAAGAACCATCATCAGCCGCAACGTGTCCGCACAGTATCAGATCCGGTGCCTGCTCCTTTAACACTTCAGCAAGCATAACCGCCCGGGCATATTCGTCAACATCCGGATCGCTTACCTTGATCAGGACGCCTCTGTCAGCTCCCATAGCCAATGCCTGGCGAATAGCTTCGGTGGCCCTGTCCCCGCCGGCACAGACTACTACCACTTCCCCGCCTTGCTTTTCCTTAATCCGTAGGGCTTCTTCAACTGCGACTTCGTCATACGGGTTGATGATCAGGTTAATACCATCACCTGAAATCTTACCGTCTTTTAGAACAATCTTAGCCTCTGTGTCAAATGTCTGCTTTACACATACAGCAATCTTCAAGGTCCTTTCCTCCTTTTCTCGGTTTTACGCAACGTTACCTAAATACCCTTTACCCCAAAATCCGGAAAAACGGTTTGCTTAATACCACCTCCAGTAAAAATATGAAAATCGTCCTGGCTTGGGCAATTTTAGCTAACCTAACCAAGGAATTGCAATTGAGGCATTACCCAAAACGCGTAAACTCTTGTCATCTCGCGTACAGGCATACGCGCGCATTCAACATTAAATCTTCTATAAGAATGGTCTTATTCCTTCTTTTTTCAAATCCGAAGGCTTAATTCGCTCTTTTCAAAAATTTCAGATTTGTCGCCGGCCCGATTACTCCGCTAACCGGTCTTTTGATAGAAGAAAGTAGCAATAGACTTAAGATTGAGTTCACGAGCCTGGAATATTTGTTCCGTACTACCTATAAACAAAACCCCGTCTACAGCCAGAGCCTGTGCAAACTTGCGATAAAGTTTCTCCTTGGCCTCTTCGGTAAAATAGATGGCAACATTGCGGCACAAAATCAGGTCAAAATCACCCGGGAACCTGTCAGCCAAAAGATCGTGTTTTTCAAATTTCACCATCTGTTTAATGCTTTCTACTACCTGAAAATCAGAATCACGGTAAAAATACTTGTTTATCAGGTGAGCCGGAATTCCCTGTACCGCCTTCTCGCTATAAATGCCGTTCTTTGCCTTGTTCAATACCGCCTGATCCAGATCGGTTGCCCATATGCGGTGGACGTAACCGGGAAAATACTCCTGCATCATAATGGCCAGAGAATACGGCTCTTCACCGGTGGAACAGCCGGCACTCCAGATTTTTAGGGAGGATCTCCGCTTTATTAGTTCGGGTATTATTTGTTGTCGCAATACCTCCCAGTGATTGGCATTGCGGAAAAACTCCGATACATTTATGGTTAAATGCTCGATAAAGCGACGGCGTACCTCGGGGTTGTCTTCACACAACTTGATCAAATCAGCATAATTGGCAACCCCTGCCGTCCTCATGAAACTGTTAATACGGCGCTCCATTTGCGGTCTTTTGTAGTACTGCAGATCAATGCCGCTTTTTTGAAAAAACTTTTTAACAAACCACTCCCAACCCCGATGTTCCACAAAATACCCTCCTACGCCATTGCTTCAATAACCTGCCGTACCGCATCGGCGGTCTGATCGATATCCTTAATATCGTGGGCCGCGGAAACAAAACAGGTTTCGAACTGGGAAGGCGGCAAATATATACCACGCTCCAGCATACCGGAAAAGAAACGGGCGTACATCCTAGTGTCTGCTTTAAGAGCGCTTTCATAATCGGTCACATCTTCCTCGGTAAAGAAGATGCTGAACATCGAGCCGTACCGGTTAATGGCCACCGGCAAGCCGGTCTCCTCAAAAACCGTCCGCAGTCTGGTTTCCAGGACATAGGTCTTGGTCTCCAGATCATCATAAAGTTCCCCCGCTTCCAGGATCTTCAGGGTAGCTATCCCCGCCGCTACTGCCAGGGGGTTTCCCGATAACGTGCCAGCCTGGTAAACCGGACCTTCCGGTGCCATCATTCTCATTATATCGCACCGGCCTCCATAAGCACCTACCGGCAAGCCCCCACCTATGATCTTGCCCAGGCAGGTCAAATCAGGTTCAATCCCCAATAGATTCTGCAGTCCTCCATAAGTAACTCGAAATCCCGTTATTACCTCATCAAATATCAAGAGGGCCTCATGACCGGCAGTCAGTTCGCGGAGGCCATGAAGGAACTCAATATCGGGCAGTACCAGCCCCATATTGCCTGCCATCGGTTCGAGAATAACGGCAGCAATCTCGGTTCCCATCTGCTCAAACACCGTTCTCACCGAATCCAGGTCATTATAGCGACAAACGATGGTATTGCCGATTAAATCCGCCGGTACACCAGGACTGGTAGGAACTCCACCGGTAAGCAGTCCGGAACCGGCTTGGATGAGGAATGAATCCGCATGTCCGTGGTAACACCCGGCAAACTTTACAATCTTATCCCGGCGGGTAAACGCCCGGGCCAGCCTGATGGCGCTCATGGTGGCTTCGGTACCCGAATTAACCAACCGAACCATATCCATTGATGGTATGGCCTGGCAGATCATTTCCGCCAATTCCACTTCACCTTGATGCGGGGCCCCATAACTGGTCCCCATTCCGGCCGCCGTTTGAATGGCTTCCACCACCCGGGGATGGCTGTGCCCCAGAATCAATGGCCCCCAGGAGCCAACGTAATCAATAAACTCATTACCGTCGGCGTCAAAGATACGAGCTCCCTGCCCCCGGGTGATAAAAAGCGGCTCCATACCTACTGACTTAAACGCTCTCACGGGGCTGTTAACTCCCCCGGGGATAACCGTCCTGGCCTTGCTAAATAAACTGCTTGACCTTACGAACTTCAAGTTCCTACCTCCTATAACACATGATAGCAGTCGACTATAATGCCAAACCTTATAAACCACTCATGGAAGCCCTTGTTCTCATGATCCGGGTATTTTGACGGCAGTAGTCACCGGGAAAACCTCCCGCTGCACCGCCTTGGGACCGACGGGTCAGCGGTACTGAACACTTGTTTTTTTCAACTCTCTGACGCTTTCGATCACCCTGTATTCGCCGATTCCGGACTTACAGGAAAGCTCGTGAATTACCGCCTGTAGCTCCTGGTGACTGCGGGCATGTACCATGGTAAAGATATTAAAAGGCCATCCGGCCGGGGTTTCCCGCCAGTAGCAGTGGCTTACCAGAGGACAGGCGGCCATAAGGTTGCCGACTCGGTCCATATCTTCCTCCGCCACCTTCCACACCACCATGGCATTGGCATCATAACCCACCTTCTGGTGTCGGAGAACCGCACCTATGCGTTTGAGCATGCCCTTTTCCCGGAGGCCGTTCAAAACAGAAATGACCTCCTCTTCGGAAAGGCCGGTCCTTTCCGCCACCACCTGGTAGGGACGGTAAACCGCGGGCAGGTCACCCTGCAGCTCTTTTATTACTCGGTCGATAATATCATGTCTCGTCATTTAACGCAAAAGCCACCTTGATCTTGTATCTCTGCCGAACCGGCATACTGATAACCTTGATTCCGGTGTAGGACTCTATCTCCTGCAGTATCCGTTCCAGGTCCTCCCCGGAGGAAGCCGTCACCGTAAACCACATATTATACACGTCATTGCGCAGGTAGTTGTGAGTTACCTCACGGTAGGCATTAACCTGCTGCGCCACCTCCGGAATCCTGGCTTCCGGGACCTCCATGGCGCAGAGAGTGGATTTCATCCCCATGCGGGGCGAATCAAATACCCCGCCCAGGCGGCGGATAAGACCCCGGTCGCGCAAGGCTTCAATCCTGGCCAGTATTGTTTCCTCGGAAATCCCCAGTTCCCGGGCCATATCCAGGAACGGGCGAGGGCTTAAGGTTATTCCTTCCTGCAGGTAGTTCAGTATCTTGATATCTACCTGGTCCATGTCAGACCAACCCCCTCGGCTGGTAGAGGCACCAGTCATCCTGAGCCATGTAATCACCGCCGCTGTAATAATAGGCTCGGGCCCTACATCCCCCACAGCGTTCCGTGTATTCACAACACCCGCATTTTCCGCCGTACTGTTGGGAGCGGAGTTCCTTAAATACCGGGTTTTGCCGCCATATGTCCGCGAATGACTCATGCTTTACATTGCCCAGGCGGAGGTCCAGGTAAGCGCAGGGCTGCACATCCCCGGTAGGGCTGATAATACAGTAGGAAATGCCTGCCAGGCAGCCTCGGGTAAATCGGACAGGTATACCTTTGGCATCGGCTACTCTGACAAACTGCGGTGCACAGGTGGGCTTGATTTCAATGGCAACATGCTTCTGCTTTTCCATGATACGATGCAGGGTCCGTTCGTATTCCTTAACCCGCAGGGCTTCCTGTTCTATACTGGTCGCCCGTCCGGTGGGTACCAGAAAGAATAGGTGATGGGCTCTGGCTCCCAGATCAATGGCCTTGTCGGTTATGGCGTCCAAATACTTGAGATTCCAGTCCATCACCGTGGTATTAATCTGGAACGGTATTCCCGCTCTTTTCAGGTTGGCCATACCTTGTAGAGCCAAATCGTAGGCACCCTCAAGCTTGCGAAAGGCGTCATGTTCAGAGGCTACAATGCTGTCCAGGCTGATGGCACAGGCGGCCAGCCCGCTCTGCCGCAGCTCATCGGCTACCCGTGGAGTAATCAAGGTACCATTGGTACCCATCACCGTCCTCAGCCCCCGGGAAACCGCATAAGCACACAGCTCAAAAATATCGGGGCGCATCAGGGGTTCTCCTCCGCTCATGATCATCATTCGAAAGCCGGCCTCCTTGATCTGGTCGATCAAGGTTTTCCCCTGAGTAGTGGTCAACTCCTCCTCCAGTTTGACCCCTGCATCCCGGTAACAATGGTCACAAAACATGTTGCATTGGTTGGTCGTGTTCCACGAAACCAGCATAACAGTCCTCCCCAACTAAATCCGATAATCCGTCGTCTGGTGTTGGTAATGATGCGGATAACTCAGCTTCAAGCCGCTAAAGGATGCCGGCGAAGTCAAGGGCAAAGTAGGTAATGATGATATCAGCCCCGGCTCGTTTAATCCCGGTCAGTACCTCCTTGACAATACGCTCCTCGTCAATCCAACCCCGCTCGGCCGCCGCCTTAATCATAGAATACTCACCGCTTACATTATACGCGGCCAGGGGTACATCAAATCGCTCCCTAACCGCCCGGATTACGTCCATATAAGCCATGGCCGGCTTAACCATAACCAGGTCTGCGCCTTCGGCAATATCAAGTTCCACTTCCCGCAGGGCCTCTCTTACATTAGGCGGATCCATCTGATATGATTTGCGATCACCCGATTGGGGGGCCGATTCGGCTGCCTCGCGAAACGGTCCGTAAAACGCCGACGCATACTTGGCGGCATAGGACATGATGGGTATGTGGTCAAACCCCGCTTGGTCAAGGGCCTTCCGGATATAGCCGATCCTGCCGTCCATCATATCCGAAGGAGCTACCATATCGCATCCCGCTTTGACATGGGATAATGCTTCCTGTGCCAGCATTTCCAGGCTGCGGTCATTATCGATCCGGCCGTCATCGGTCAAATAGCCGCAGTGGCCATGGCTGGTGTACTCACACATGCATACGTCGGTTATGACCACCAGTTCGGGAGTGGTGTCTTTAATAGTCTTAATCGCCTGCTGAACCGGCCCCTTATCGTCAAAGGCAGAAGACCCCAGGTGATCCTTATATTCCGGAATACCAAACAGTATAACGCCTGCTATTCCCAAATTGTGTATCTTTCGTACCACCTGTGGCAGACGATCGGGCGAATAACGGGTTACCCCGGGCATCGATACTACCGGTTCTTCCGCTCCTGATCCCGACACAATAAAGAGGGGGTAAATAAGGTCTTGAGGCAGAACATGAGTCTCCCGTACCATCCTGCGCAGTCCTTCACTGGCACGCATCCGCCTCATTCTTATTACTGGATAACCCATTATGACACCATCCCTTCCCTAATCTCATCGTCACTCAGGTAACAGGCCGGATCTTCTGCCCAAACATCCCCGTATGCTGCACGGGCACGAATCCGGCATCCTCCACACAAGTAATTGAATGCGCATTTCCCGCAGCGCCCTTTTAGGTGGTCTGATTTGTTCCGCAACATAACCATCAGGGGATCATCACTGTTCCAGATCTGGCTAAAAGGAGTTTCTTTTACATTGCCCACCTTATAATCCTGCCAGAACTGACACGGGTGCACATTGCCGCGCGGGTCTACGTTGGCAAATTTCGTCCCGGCTGAGCATCCACCATGCATCTGCAGCAGTTTAACCACCTCATCGGAGCGCTCCGGTGCCAGGTTTTTGATCCGTTTATAAATGTATATGCCGTCAGCATGATTATCAGTGGTTAGGATTTCCACCTCAATTCCTCGCCGATGGAAGTCAAGTGTTCTATCTATCAAAAGATCAAGGATCCGCAGCTTCTCCTGTCTATCAGTATCCATATTCATCAGGTCCCTGCCTCGTCCGGCATAAACCAGATGGTACATGCAGAACCGGGGGATTCCCTCCTGTTCCACTATGTCCAGGATGCCGGGGAGGTCGGCTTGATTGGCCCGGTTAACCGTAAACCTGATCCCGGCCTTGATGTTCTCATTTTTGCAGGCTCTAATACCTTTAATGGCTTGTTCAAAAGCCCCTTCTTTGCGGCGGAACCGGTCATGGGTGGCGGGTAAACCGTCAATACTGATTCCAACATACTGAAAGCCCGCCTCCTTGATCTCCTTGGCCACGTCTGCAGTTATCAGCGTACCGTTGGTGGAGAGCACCGGTCTCAGGCCGCTGCGGTGCGCCAGCCTTCCCAGTTCCATAATATCAGGCCGCAGGAGCGGCTCACCTCCGGAAAACAGAAGCACCGGAACCTGCATCCGGGCCAGGTCTTCAATAAAACGCTTGGCCTCCTCCGTAGTTAGTTCATGGCGGTAGAAATCATCCTCAGCCTCAATATAGCAGTGCTGGCAGCGAAGATTACAGCGGTTGGTGGCGTTCCATACCACCAGCGGCCGGTTGATCTCGCTGAATTGCAGCAGTGAAGCGGGCACCGCTCCCCCCGCCTGGTGTTTGATCACATCAGAGACCGTGGCGGTTCCACAAAGCAATTTGGTGCACCCAATCAAATTTCTCTCCCCCTTGTTTGCAGCATTTAGGTTACATCTTCTTGCGCCCCGGTACAAGTCTCAATTATTGCCTGCACCAGCCCCTCAATGGTATACTCCGCTGCTGTCACATCAACCTCAAACCCTGCTTCCCGGGCTGTTTGAGCCGTGACCGGACCTATACAGGCTACCTGAACCTTACCGCGTATTCTCCCGACCATTTCCTCCCCGATAATGGTGACCAGGTTCTTAACCGTGGAACTGCTGGTAAAAGTTATGATATCAACCAGACCCTCTTCCAGCAACTCCCGGTTTTCCTTATCAAGCATCGTTTCGGGAACTGCTTCATATATCTCCAGCTCATCCACAATGATTCCACGCAATCTCAGCAGTTCAGGGAGAATCTCCCGGGCACCCCGAGCTCGGGGTAGCAGGATCCGGTCCCCTTCCGCCGCATGTCTCAGCAGGACTTCGGCCACCGCCTCGGCTCGATATTCCTCGGGAACAGCGGACACTCTCATTCCCCATGATTCGGCCTCGGCCGCAGTAGCCGGTCCAATGGCACATACCCGGGGACCTTTAAGGTCCCTGACGTCAAATCCCTGTTCCAATAGATGAGATATAAATACCTTGACCCCGTTGACGCTGGTAAACACAATCCAGGAGTATCTTTCCATACCGGATATTATTGTGCTTAAATTCGTAACCGGCAGCGGACTGATGGCTATGGTTGGCAGTTCCAGAACCCAAGCCCCCAGTTCCTCCAGCACGGTGACCAACCTGCTGGCTTGAGCCCGTGCCCGGGTCACAAGTATCTTTTTGCCAAACAGGGGCCTCCGGTCAAACCAGGCCAATTCCTGCCGCAGCCTGACTACTTCCCCGACTACAATAACTGCAGGCGGCCGGAATCCGTGGGTGTGAACCTCTGCCACCACGTTTTCCAGAGTCGCCTCCAGGACCTCCTGTTGGGGCAGAGTTCCCCATCGCACCAGAGCCACCGGGGTATCGGGTGAACGCCCCCCCGCCAGCAGTTTTTCCACAATAAGGGGAAGGTTCTCCATTCCCATCAGGAAAACCAGCGTTCCATGTCCGGCCGCCACCTCGTTCCAGGAAACCGAATTCTCCAGTTTATCCGGCCGTTCGTGACCGGTAATAATCGTCAAGGTGGAGTTAAAGTCGCGATGAGTCACCGGTATGCCCGCGTATGCAGGGGCTGCAATTGCTGAGGTTACCCCCGGCACTATCTCAAAATCTACCCCGTTCCGTCTCAGGTATTCGGCTTCCTCGCCTCCCCTGCCGAACAGGAAGGGATCTCCGCCCTTCAGCCTTACCACCATCTTGCCTTCTCTGGCTTTCGCCACCAGCAGCCGGTTGATCTCCTGCTGGGGAAGAGTATGGCGACCGGATTCCTTCCCCACATATATCTTCTCCGCCTCAGTCTTTCCCTGGTTGATGATCCTCTTCCCCACCAAACGATCATAGACAATGACCTGGGCTCTACGGATAAGCTCCCAAGCCCTGACGGTAAGCAGACCGGGATCCCCCGGTCCGGCTCCTACCAGGTAAACCTTGCCAGTGCTACTCATCATCCCTCTCCTGATTCCTAATCTCCTTCAGTATTGCTCCGGCCCCCTGGCTTATCAGCTCTCGAGCCAGCTTTCTGCCCAAATCCTCGGCCTCGTCTGCGGGACCGGACAAACGGGAGCGAAACACCCTCTTCCCCTCCAGGTCGGATACCAGACCCTCAAGTGCAAGGAACTCGTCCTGAACGTTGCCCAGGCACCCTACCGGGATCTGACAGCCACCCTCCAGTTCAGCCAGGAATGTACGTTCGGCCGCTATGGCTAAACGTGTGCTCCGGTCATCAAGCTTTGCAACCAATTCTCCAATAGCCCGGTCGTCATCGCGAATTTCCACCATAATCGCTCCCTGTCCAACAGCGGGCATGAATTCCAGCTCCTCGGCAACCAGTTCACCGTATCCCAACCGAATCACCCCGGCGGCGGCCAGGACTATGGCATCCAGCTCCCCGTTCAGCAGCCGTTTGATGCGGGTATCTATGTTGCCGCGTAAATCCACAATGTTCAGATCGGGCCGCATGGCCAGCAGTTGGGCTCGGCGCCTCAGGCTGGAAGTGCCTACGGAGGCCCCAACCGGTAATGCTGCCAACTTCCGGCCCTCCCGGGACAGCAGCACGTCTTTCCAATTCTCCCGCGGCAGAACCGCCCCGATAGCGAGTCCCTCCGTTATCCTGGTCGGCATGTCCTTCATGCTGTGGACGGCCATATCAATGCTGCCGCCAAGGAGTTCTTTTTCAATCTCCTTAGTAAACAGGCCCTTATCCCCAATCCGGGAAAGAGCCACGTCCAGAAATCTGTCCCCTTTGGTCCTTATCATCACTTTTTCAATATCCAGGGAGTCATCAAGTTCCAGCAGTTTATTGACGACGAAATCCGTCTGCCAGATTGCCAGTCTGCTACCCCTGGTTCCGATCCTGATTTTGCGCATCCGCATGCTCCTCTGCATCCATTTCTAATTGAAACAGGGTTTTGGTTACTTCGGCATAAAGGTGCCCCCGGTCGCCGGCGGCCATCTCCTTAAGGTTTACCACCGGAAAGTGCAGGAGCCGGTTGACGATTGACGATGCCAGGGCGTTGATCACCTTCTCTTCCCGTGAGGTCAGATTTCCGAGCCGGTTTAGAGCACGGCGGACCTCTGTTTCGCGAATTTCCTCCCCCCTGGCCTTTAAGGCCTTAATAACCGGGACCACCGAAAGCGTAGCCAGCCAATCACTAAACTCCTCAATCTCCCCGGCAATGATCCTCTCGGCCTGGCGAGCCGCTCTCTGCCGGGCCAGGAGATTTGATTCCACTACATTATTTAAGTCGTCTATATCATAGAGATGAACTCCCGGTATCCCGCTTATGGCGGGGTCGATATCCCGGGGAACTGCAATATCGATCAAAAGCAGTTCGGTGCTGCGTTTCTCGAGACATGGTTCCAGGTCCTCCCGGCGAATCACGTAATGAGAAGCGGCAGTACAACTGATAACAATATCAGCCGTCTTCAGTTCTTCATACAAACGGTTCAGCCGCACCGCTTCTCCCCCAACCTTTTGGGCTAGTTCCAAGGCTCGGTCGTAGGAACGATTGGAAACTACCACGGTTGTTACCCCGTTATCCATCAAATAACCCAGGGCCAGTCCGCTCATTTTACCTGCGCCCACAACCAAAACCGTGCGTCCCTTAAGACTGCCAAATACCTGTTTGGCTTTCTCAACCGCCGCGTAGCTTATGGAAACCGCATTGCGATCCAGCCCGGTTTCCGTGCGCACCCTCTTACCGACGCTTATAGCTTTTTGGAACAGGGTATTTAACACCCCGCTGGAGACTCCGCGCTCCCTGGCCTGGTCATACGCACCCCGCACCTGTCCGAGGATCTCGGTCTCACCCAAAACCATGGATTCAAGCCCGGAAGCCACCCTGAACAGGTGTTCAATGGCCTGGTAGCAATTGGGCATATATAAGACCCGGTCCAGGTATTTATCATCCACCTCCAAACGCCGGGCGACCAACTCCCTCAGGGCTTTTTTGCCTGCTTCCAGGTCCCTGGTGGTGGAATAAACCTCTACCCGGTTGCAGGTTGAAAGGACTACGGTCCCTTCCAGGGCCGGTTCTTCCTTTATATCTTGATAAAACCTTTCCAATGCCTTCCCGCTCAGCGCGATCCTCTCGCGCAGCTCCACCGGAGCTGTCTTGTGGCTTAATCCGGCCAGGAGTATATACATTGCATTATTCGCTCCTTTGCCTCTTCCTTCTTGCCCTGCTGCAGCAAAGATAATACGGGGAGTTCCAGGATCTTGGCAAAGACCTGCTTGCGAGTGGATTCCAGGTCAAAGGTGCCCTTCACCACCGCTCGGGCGTCACCCAGAAGTTCCAGGTAATCGGCATATTCAGGCCCATACCGGTCTTCCATTTCCATGCGCAGCTTGCGGGCCAGCAGCGGACTCCTGCCTTCGGTGCTGATAGCGACAGTTAGAGCGCCCCGCCTCATGGTTGCAGGTACCAGAAAATTGCACCTGTCTGGATCATCCACCGTGTTGATCAGTATTTTGTTCTCCCGACAGAGCTCATAAACCCTGTGATTAACGATTTCATCACTGGTGGCGGCAAAAACCAGCATATGCCCTTGTACATCACGATCTTCGAACTTGCGGGGGATGAGGGTGACCTGCTTCTCCCGCCCGAGCAGCGCCATTTCCTCACAAAATGACGGACTGACCACGTTGATAGCCGCTCCGCAATGCAGGAGGTTCTTGACTTTACGCAGGGCGACCGTACCCCCTCCTACCACCAGACAACTACAACCCTCAAGATTAACGACAATGGGGAACATCCGAGCCATTCAATCTCCTCCGCTGCTTCTTAAAAGAAAAGGTCTGTTAACAGACCTTTTGCATCCTTCCTTTTATTCTGCCTTTTTTTCTTGGTCCGTTGGTTCAGGTTCCCCATCCCTGGCCCTCTTAAACTCTCCGATCGATTTGCCGATCGCCTTACCGACACCGGGCAGCTTTCCGGGACCCACTATTATCAGAAGGATAGCCAGTACCAGTATCAGTTCCCACGGTCCGATGCTACCAATCAAGCCGACCATACCTATCCCCCTCTTAATTCAGATTCCGCTCATCCTCTATTCTGTTGTTGGTATACCCGTTTTCTTCAGCAATTAAGTCGAGATAAACGGTTTCAATTCCGGCTATAAAAAGGTCCCTTTTTGTATCTCCCTTGCGTTCGTCAAAGGTCTTCAGGTAACCTTTACATTTCTCACATACGAACAACTGGTGGGCATCATCACCTTCAACCACCAGGTACTTTATAGTAAGGGGCTCAGTATTGCCACAGTAAATACATCCCAAATACCTGGAAGGCCATTCCGTAAAACAGTGCTCACAGAACAGCAACCTCTGTCCGTCCTCGGCCCGGACCCGCGAAAAATTGACCTGAGAACCGCAGACCGGACAGACCGCCATTTCCCAGTGAAAATCCTCTCCGACTACCACCCCCTGGTATGGTAGGGCAAAGCACCTTAAGAACGGCCTTAACGCATGATCGAGCAGGAAGTAAGCCAGCTCACCGGCCAGGCCTTTTTCTGCCGCAAGTTTCTCAAAGTGCTGACAGTCATTGTTTATAACCCGGAAAGCTATCTCGGTAAAGTCCATTTCTGAAAACACCTTTACAATCTCCTGCAGAGAGTCCTTGATGCCTTCCCTTTCCTTCATTACCAGTTGAGTCAGTTCCAGAAAAGCTTCGCGGTAATGAACGGGATCAATGTCAATACCGTGGGTTTCCAAAACCGGCCTCTCAATACTCTGGGGGATACTGTCGGCGTCAAAATCGCCAATGCCTGCAGCTCTTTTCAGTTTGAAGAATAATTCATTCTGCCATGATTCTATAGCTTTGTAGAATTCCACATAACCCTCTGGTAGATCAAATGGGATCCGGTTTGTCATACATAGCATCTCCTATCCCCAAGACTTGTTGATATTATGACAAATACATCCTGACCTTGTAAAGGAAAAGGGGGAGTTCTCTCCCCCTTTTTTTGCAGTTTTGGCAGCGGCTTAATCCTGTTGTTCACGCTGCCGGTCGTACCAGGCCTTGTGATGGTGTTCCGCCCAATCGGCCTTAACGGTACCCTTCACCATCCCCCAGAACGATTCACCCGAACCGGGATGTAACGAACCCAGGTACCCGTGCATGCAAACCATCATGGTAGCTATAATCATAAATATATCATGGGTCGGATAGGCCAACCTGACCAGAGTCGAAGGGAATATTGATGGGAACCACATGATATAACCGCTGATTGCCACCAGTATACAGGAAGTAGTGGTTACCACCGAGTTCATCTTCTCTCCACCGTTAAACTTGGTCTGGGGAGGAATATTTACATGAAATCCCATGAACTCCAGGGGGAATGTCAGCAGGAACTTGATATCATTCAACCCGAAGGAAAAGACATCCTTCCACCAATCCACAAAGCCCCGCCAGTTAACAGCTACGCATACCAGTGGAATCACAGTAAAGAAAACCGCCATAATGCGATGTATCAGACCTGCTCCCCGGTACCCGCCAAAGATAACTGCCAGGAAGTCCCACCGGGAATCCATAAACAGGACTAGACCTGTTAACAGCAGTATGACAAATGTAACTGTATGGCTCCAGTGAGCAAACCGGGCACTGAAACTAAACCGTTCTATACGTTCAACATCAGGCTCATACTTAGTTATCAGTTCCATGGGTTACGCCTCCTTCCTGCTGTTCCTGCCTGGCTTTCAGGAACCGGGTGGTAACGAAACTGGCTGCGGATCCTGCCAAGGCCAGAGGAATCAGTAAGCCAAACCAGGGTTGTACAATATTTTGCCAGAATGTGGTTATTGATGAGACCTTCGGTTCTGATGGCAAACCGTACTTTTCGGGCACATCGCCGAGAATATAAAGCTTATTCAGCCCCCCCAGTTCATGCTCACCATAGATGGTCGCATTGGGATAACCGTTGGCCCGCAGGTACTTTACCCTTTCCCGGGCTATACCCAGCAGTTCCTGTCGTTCACCGAACTGCAGCGCACCGGTTGGACAGGTTTTGGCACAGGCCGGAATTCCGCCTGCTTCAACCCGTTCGGCACACAGGGTGCACTTGGTAACCGTATCCGAAGGTTTATGGTACTTCGGAATCTCAAAGGGGCATGCATAAACACAGTACTGGCATCCCACACATTTGTCGTAGTCCTTCAGCACCGCACCCCACTCGTTCTTATACAAGGCTCCACGGGGGCAGGCTTCGACACAGGCCGGGTATTCACAGTGCATACACTGGTGCTTGCAGAAATACCATTTGGGGCCATAAACATCATCGTATTCGAAGAACTTGACAATGGTATAGGTGTTGGCATTGGTAGTCTCATGGGTCTGGTAATTGCCCTTAAAGGGCTCAATCACTGCCGGCAATTGATTCCAGTTTTTACAGGCTACCTGGCAACCGCGGCAGGCTGTGCATTTGGTCGCGTCGTAAAGATTACCCATCTTCGCCATAGTTATGCCCTCCTTACATCGCAAAGCCAGGCTTTGTATTCGGGTATCATGGTGTTGGCGTCACCAACATGCGGTGTCAAGCGGTTGGCGGGATCACCGACAGCATAACCCTTGAATCCAAAGTGCCAAACCATTCCGATCTGGTGAACCTCCTTGCCGTTTACAACCATCGGCTTAATCCGTTTGGTAACACAGGCGACGGCTTCGATGTCACCTCTGGTGGTGGTTACGATAACCCTATGGCCGTTCTTTATGCCTTTGAGGCGAGCCAGTTCCTCGCTCATCTCTACAAACATGTTGGGCATGAGCTCAGCCAACCACGGCAGGTTACGGGTCAAAGCCCCGGTCTGCCAGTGCTCAACCACACGATAAGTGGTACCAATAATCGGATACTTATCTGACGTACCCTGTTTGTCGGGCTCCCAAATCTTTATACACGGATTGTTCTGCTGACTGCTGAATACGTTTTCAAACGGGCTCTCCCACGGTTCGTAGTGTTCGGGGAACGGACCATCCTTCATACTGGTTGTGGTTGCAAACAGGCCGCCAACACCGTCCGGTTTCATAATGAAGGGGTTGGTTCCACCGGGTGCGGTGGGAGCCAAAGTCTTGTTGAAGTCGCATACATCATCGCCCACCCAAGCACCTGCGCCGGGATCCCATTTAATAAGCACCCGGTCATCGTCGCCCGGCCATGGATTGACACCATCCGGCTGCACCGAGCACCGGTTGTATACTATCCTGCGGTTTAACGGCCACGACCAGGCCCAGTTGGAGTACAATCCCAACCCGGTCTTGGAATTATCAGTGTTGTCACGCCATTTCGGTTTGTAATCCAGTTCACCGTTGGGCTTGGTAGTCATGCACCCGCAGTAGACCCAGCAGCCTGAGGTGGTGCTGCCATCGTCCCGGAGGTTGGCAAAACTCTCCACCGGCTTGCCGCTGTCCACATAGTATCCGTTCAGTTCGAGTCCTACCAGCTCGATCTCCGGTTCTTCCCCGTGACCGTAGCCCCAGGTGAGGTTTTGGATCGGCTCGTCCTGAGGAAGGGTACTGTTTTCATAGAGTTTCTTAACCCGTTTTGCGATCTGGTCAACAATCCACAGGTCGGGCTTGGCCTCCCCAACCGGTTCGGCACCCTTCCAGCGAAACTGCATCCAGCGTCCGGTATTGGAGGCAGTTCCTTCTTTCTCGTAAACACCCGCCGCCGGCAGGAAGAATACTTCGGTTTCAATATCAGTAGGTTTCAGTTGAGGCACAGCCGGGTTTTTAACCGGTCTTTCCCAGGCCTTGTAAGACCAGAATTCGGCCGACTCATTGAGCCACAGATCTACACTTACCAGCCACTTAAGCTTACTCATGGCGGCCTGTTCCTTATTGGCATTGGGCCCGCCTACTACCGGGTTGCTGCCCATGATGAAAAGACCGTCAATCTTTCCTTCATACATAGCCTCAAACATAGCTATATGAGAATAGTTTTTACTGGCATCCCGTTTGGGGAGATAATGGTAAGCAAAGTCATTATCCCTGGTGGCAGCATCTCCCCACCAAGCCTTAAGCAGGCTTACCATCCACTTGGGAGTATTGACCTTGAAGCCGGACGGAGGAGTTTCCGTGGCCAGGAAAGCCTGCAGGTCTTTATGCGCCGCCGTGTTCATCGGGGAATTGATGTATCCGGGGATGATATGGAACAGGAGGGCCATATCCGTAGCCCCTTGAACGTTATTCTCTCCCCGCAGGGCATTGACTCCGCCCCCGGGTCTCCCAATGTTGCCCAGGAGGAGCTGCAGGATGGCATAAGAACGAACGTTCTGACTCCCCACCGTATGCTGGGTAGTACCCATGGCGTACATTATGGTCCCGACCTTGTTCGGTGCCCCGGTAGCACAGAAGGTTCTTAAAACCTCCATATACTTGTCCTTGGGACACCCGGTTACTCTGCATACCGTATCAATATCATACCGTTCATAATGCTTTTTCATCAGCTGCAGGACACAGCGCGGGTGCTGCAGGGTCATATCCCTTATCGGGTTGCCCGCGGCATCCTTCTGGTAATTCCATGAGGACGAATCATACTGACGTTTAGCTGCATCATAACCCGAAAAAAGGCCATCCTGGAAGTCATAGCCCTCGTCCACCAGGAATGAGGCATTGGTGTAATAGGCTACATAATCCCGGTGATAAAGCTCGTTATCGAGGATATACTTTATCATACCGCCGATAAATGGAATATCAGTTCCAGAACGCAGAGGTGCATAGACATCGGCAACCGCAGAAGTTCTGGTAAACCGGGGGTCAACATGAATAATTTTGGCCCCTCTTTCTTCCCTGGCCTTGGTCAGCCATTTCATGGTTATTGGATGATTTTCGGCGGCATTGCTGCCTATGATTAATGCACAATCAGTGTTTTTCAGGTCAACAACATGATTGGTCATAACACCCCGGCCAAATGAAGGTGACAATCCTGCCACCGTAGCGGAGTGTCAGATACGGGCCTGGGTTTCAAGGTAGACAACTCCGAGAGCCCGCATCAGCTTGCTGTGCAGGTATGCTTCCTCGTTATCCAGACCGGAACCTCCTATTGACGCAATTCGCTCGTTACGATTTACAACAATTTCGCTTCCATCTTCCAGTTTCTCTTTGTAAATAAATTCTCTATCCCTTGATTCCTTGACCCGCTGGGCTATTGTATCTAGCATCCAATCCCAGTCTTTTTCTTCCCACTTCTCACTACCAGGAGCCCGATAGAGTGGTTTCTGCACTCTTTTCGGGTTAATAATCTGTTTGCCGGTTTTCTCATCATAAATCTCTCTAAGGTTGAACATTGCCGCACCTTTGGCACAAGCGCCACCGCGGTTAATCGGGTTGTCCGGATCTCCCTCTACGCTGAGAAGCTTGACAAACTTCCCTTCCGCATCCCTTTCTGCGTAAACCAGGAGACCACATCCCGAGGCGCAGTACGGGCAGACCGTAGGTGTAGGTGTTACGTTTTTAATGCGCGATTCTTTAAGCTCGGCAGCTGTTGCCCCCAGGTTAAATCCCAGGTCCATTACGGCAAAGGTGGCAGCACTTGCTCCGGTGATTTTTAGGAACTGTCTTCGCGTAACCTTCACACCGAACGTCTCCTTTCCTCAATATTTAATTAAATTTCGTTTATTGGGGTTCAGGGTTTGAAATAGGTATACCTTAGTTATAATTCGAGGAAAAACTCAAGTATCCTCTATTGATAATAAAACACAGCCTCAATATAAACACAAGTTATTATTTTCATAAACCATTATTGATTTAATGGATTACATCAACTGCCCGTAATTACGGGTTCGAATCTTCCAACCCCGGCTCACTATTCTGCTTGGGGCGGAAAATTCTGCTTACCAGTATGCTAATTTCATACAGCAGGTAGACTGGTATTCCCATCAGGCACTGTGATATGGGATCATGACCGGGGGTTACAACTGCGGCAACAATAAATATTCCGAGAAGGGCGTACTTTCTTTTTTGGGACAGCCATTCCGGGGTGATGACACCGAGGCGGGTCAGGAAGTAGACTACAACCGGCAGTTCAAATATAAGACCAAAGGGAAGGGTAAAGGCGATGACGAAGGAAACGTATTTGTCCACGGTCAACATCGGTTCAAGGTCACCGGCTATCATAATCAGAAAGCTGATCACCAGTTTTAATACCCCAAAGTAAGCAAACAATACCCCGCCGGCGAAGAGAAGGATCATCACCGGAAACAGGATCAGAACATACCTGCGTTCCTGTGGGTAGAGGGCTGGAGCCATAAACCTGTACATCTGCCATGCTATCACGGGAAAGGCCAGCACTACCCCCCCAAATAACGCCAGTTTTAATTTAATGTAGAATCCTTCAAGAATACCGATAAAAACCAGATCCAGGTCCATCGGCTTCAAAGGGCGTTGTATAATGGCCAACAGATAGTCGCTGTAGTAAAATGCTGCCACAGCAGCAATTATTATGGCTACTACCGATATCAGCAATGATTTTCTGAGGTCTTCAAGATGTTCAAGGATGGTCTGTTTTTCTTCAACCGTCATGTTCCGAAAATTGAACATTAACTCCTATTCCTCCCAGCTGTCACAATCAACCATGACCTTATTATGAAGAATTCCCCAGGTGTCAGTAGTCTCTTATGCAGATAAAATCAGCGATCCTGCTTAGGGCAGTCCTGGCCTGGCTTGAAGGTATTTGCTCCAGCATCAACTGAGCTTTGTCAATATATCTTTCAGCCATATTTTGGGAGTACTCGATTCCACCGCTGCTTTTCACAATGCTTATAGCCCGCTCCGCATGCCTGGCCGCATTATCCGGCGAGCTCAAGATAGCGCGCAGTTCGGGAGCTTCGGGACTGTTTCTCAGAGCATATAATGCAGGGAGGGTTATAATTCCCTGCTTGATATCGCTTCCCGTAGGTTTTCCCAGAACACTGTCATCAGCAGTATAATCCAGGATATCATCAGTGATTTGAAAAGACATGCCCAGATAATACCCAAAACGGCGCATGGCCCTAACCATCGGAGGCGAAGCGTCAGTCAGCAAGGCTCCTACCTGACAGGCGACGGATATTAATAAGGCTGTTTTTCGCTCAATACGACGAAGGTAATCAGTAATCCCCTGTTCCACATCAAAGACACTCTGAAGCTGTACAATTTCCCCCTGGCAGACTTTGACACTGGTTTCGGTTATTATCTTCATCAAGTCTGCCCGGCAGTACTCGCTCACCTTGTGCAGGGCTTTGGCCAGCATGTAATCCCCCGAATAAATGGACATCCGGTTGCCAAAGCGGGCCTTAACCGTATCCCGCCCCCTTCGGGACAAGGAGTTGTCAATTACATCATCGTGAACCAGCGTTGCCATGTGAACCAATTCCATAGCCACCGCCATCGGTATGAGATGATCTATTTTGGAGGTAAAACAAGACCCCGTCAGGAGAACAAAGGCCGGTCTTAACCTTTTGCCACCGGCGTGTATCAGGTGGCTCGAAGCCTGTTTTAAGAGAGGCTGTCGCGTATCAACGGTCCTGACCAGCTCTTCTTCCATTTTCTGCAATTCACGCTTTATAGGTGTAAAGAATTCCTGTGAATGCATCAAATTAACCTCGTGTTCAGTATACAGATTTTATTATATAGATTTGGCCCCCGCCTCACAATGAAACTGTTTGCATGGTCCAAGATTTTGCCTTCAGGAACTTTTCCCCAGGTAATGGTAGGCGCTGCCGTTGTGCATTATGAGGCGCCAACCCCGGCAAATCGTATTCACCGGAGATGAGCCATTATTCCGGGCCCCGGTTGTACCGGCGGTAAGAATCGTTGTCGATTCCGAGGCTGTCCAGTATTTTCCCCACCATGAAATTCACAAGATCACTTACCCGGCTGGAATCGGCATAAAAAGCAGGCATGGCCGGGACCATCCTGGCTCCGGCTTCAACAGCCGCCAACATGTTCCGCAGATGAATCAGGTTAAGTGGGGTTTCACGCGGGACCAATACCAAAGTCCTTCCCTCTTTCAGACAAACATCAGCCGCCCTTTCAATCAGGTTGTTGGAGGTACCGTGGGCGATTCCTGCCAGGGTGGACATGCTGCAGGGAACCACCACCATCCCATCGTGAACAAAGGAACCGCTGGCAATAGGTGCTCCAATGTCTGAATTGTCAAAGCAGGTTATACTTCCGGGCGCAAAATATCTTGCAGCCTCCTGACAGTCCTTGGTTTCCCAATCCAGTTCCTGCTTCAGTACCAATCGGGCCGGGTCACTCAGCACCAAATACACCTGGTGACCATTAATCAGGAGCCAGTTAACCAGCTCGGTTCCATATACAACCCCACTGGCGCCGGTTATAGCAACAACGATCTTGGCCATGCTGCTTCCCCCTGTCCCTCGATTTAACACTTCCTCAACCAGAGTTCGGTAACAGGTTTTTCTTGAAGTGTTTGGCTCTCTTCCGATATCGCGCAATCGTATTCTACCTTATGGAGAGCCGGGTTTCCAACCACAAACCTCCATCAGAAAAGGAAGATATCAAGCAAGGTCATTACAAACACGGTAGAGCTGACATAACGGTTGACCTTAAAGGCAGCAAAGTTTACCAGATCCAGGTTTTCGGCCGAAACCAGCGAATGCTCATATATCAGGATTGTACCGGCAAAGGCAACTCCCAGATAATACAGCCACCCCAGGCCCAGGATCAGGCCTGTTCCCACAAAACAAGCCAGGGTCAGGAAATGAAAGCCCCGGGCAAAGATAAGAGCTCCGCGGGCCCCGAAACGACCCGGGATGGAGTACAGTCCTTCCCGGCAATCGAATTCAATGTCCTGACAGGCATACATGGTATCGAAACCGGCTATCCAGAAGGCAACGGCCAGTGTGAGAAGAACCGGCTGCCAGGTGAACTCACCGGTGACAGCAATCCAACCGGCGGTCGGGCCGATACCAATGGCCAGACCCAGGCACAGGTGGCACCACCAGGTAAACCGCTTGGTATATGAATAACCCCACAGGGCCAGGATAGCCAGGGGGGCCAGTTTGAGACAGAGCGGGTTCAACTGCCAGGCGGCTACCACCAATAAGGCCAGCGACACTATAGCAACTCCCCACGTCAGACGGAGTGAGAATTCCCCGCTCGGCAATGGCCAGTGGGCGGTGCGGGGGTTTTTACGGTCAATGTGAATATCAATGGCTCGGTTCATGCATAAGGCCGCGGTTCGAGCACCGACCATAGCCACCGTGATCCAGAATATCTTGAACCAGCCCGGAAAACCGGGTAAGGCTAAAAAGGCTCCCAAATATGCGAATGGAAGCCCAAAAATCGTATGTTGGAAGTCGATAAGGCTTAAAAACCTGGTAATTCTAGTCCAATCCATATTCTTTCCACTTCTTTGTAACCATCTCCCTTATTCCCTGGTCCATCACTATGTCATTGGGCCATTCACGAGAGTGTCCTTCCGCCGGCCATTTTTTTGTAGCATCTATTCCCATTTTGGCTCCAAAAAGCGGCCGCGGAGCCGAGTGATCCAGGACATCCAGGGGACCATCGACAATCAACAGATCCCGCTTTGGATCCACATTATTAAACACCTTCCACATAACTTCAGACACATTCTGGACATCCACCTGTTCATCCACCACGACAATAAACTTGGCAAACATCATCTGCCCGATACCCCACAGGGCGTTCATTACCTTCTGGGCATGGCCGGGAAAACCCTTTTTGATCGAAACCAGGACACAGTTGTGGAATACCCCTTCCATCGGGAGGTTGATGTCTACCACTTCCGGCAGCAGGAACTTCAGTACCGGCAGGAATATCCTCTCTGTAACCTTGGCCATATAGCAATCCTCCATGGGCGGCTTGCCCACTATGGTTGCGGGATAAATCGGGTTTTTACGGTGGGTTATGCAGGTCAGGCGGAAAACCGGGTACTCGTCGGTAAGGGAATAGTAACCGGTATGATCTCCAAACGGTCCTTCCAGCCGCATCTCGCCCGGATTTACATATCCCTCCAAGACGATCTCGGCATTGGCAGGAACCTCCAGGTCAACAGTCTTGCATTTGACCAGTTCCACCGGTTGTTTGCGCAGGAACCCGGCTAGAATTAATTCATCAATATCCTTCGGCAGCGGCGCGGTAGCACTGTAAATCACCGCCGGGTCACAACCCAGAGCCACGGCCACCGGGGTAGGCATCCCTTTTGCGGAATGCTTCTGATAGTTTTTGGCACCGTCATGATGCATATGCCAGTGCATACCCGTAGTCTGATGGTCAAAAACCTGGAGACGGTACATCCCCATATTGCGTTTGCCGGTATCAGGATCTTTGGTGATTACCAGCGGCAGGGTAATATACTTGCCGCCATCCTCCGGCCAGCACTTCATAATAGGAAGAATGTCCAGCGAAGGATTCTCCTTAATGACCACTTCCTGGCATATACCGCTCTTTACCTGCCGAGGAGCATAGGAAGCCAGCTGCGCCAATCGCGGCAGCACCCTCATCTTCTCCAGCAAAGAAGAGGGTACATCAGCCAGCTGAAAAAGCTCGGTAATCTCCCGGGCAATATCGTCCAGAGATTCGACCTCCAGAGCCAGTGCCATGCGCTCATGAGTGCCCATGGCGTTGATAAGGAGCGGTATCCGGGACCCTTTAACCTTCTCAAAAAGTAAAGCAGGGCCGTAGGCCTTGCTAATACGATCCGTTATCTCAGTTATCTCCAGTTCCGGATCAACCTCTACCGAAATCCGTTTTAGCTCACCGCGTTCTTCCAAGAGGTTGACAAATCCTTGCAAGTCTCTGTATGCCACTCACGTCCCTCCGATTAACATATTCGCCCGCCATGTCAACCGCAACGGCGCATTACGATTTGATCAGGACTGCCTTTAGATGGCCATTACCTCCCGGGTAGGCTTCATGCTCTGGATCAGTTCCTCGGATAGGCTGCGGATAATACATATCCTGTCATTTCGTGGCCGTGCCCAGGATGACATAAGAGCCCGGGTTCTTTCCAAATAACCGAGGGCTATCTTATCAAGCCCTTCATCGTAGAGGGTTATAGCCATGCCGAGATTAAATCCGGTTTCCTCGTAAAACCTGCACTCCAGAGCTCCACACCCACCGGCAACTGCTGCGGTCAGGAAGGAATACTTGTAGTAGCTGGCTTTTTCGTGCCCCAGAATCACCAAATCGGTTTTATCCTCAGCCAGCCTCCTCATAACATGACCCTCATTAACCGTACACATCAACTCCGCAAAATGCTGAAGCAGGTTATGACCATTAACACGCTCCAGCAAGCCTACCGCTTTGCTAAAAAAATAATCCCCCAAAAGGATGGGGTATTGAACCCCTTGAGGACTATAATCTTCGTCATCTTTTACACTGCAGTGTATATGGTCCGCCAGATATATAAGGGAAAAAATGGCCGCCATGTGTGAACCCCAACTCTCGTGACTTTCAAAACGCCGGTTCACTGCAACCGTAATCGCCGGCAGGGCTGTCCAGTGTATTACCTTTTTAAGTTCATTCCTGTATCCGTACAGGTATTCCTCCCACGGACGCAGACATTCTCTCAGCAGGAGATCGGTTTCAGTTAGTTCGTTCAGTTCATGGACTAAAGGCATTTTCATAGCGTATTTCCTTTCTATACCCCTCAAACTCCCGGGCAGAAGTTGAATTGGCGTTTAGGATCAGGGCCACTGACGACACCTATGATTTTAACCCAAAAGCCAATTTTATGAAAGCTTGTTTTGCCTGGTAGTAAATGTTATGTTCGCGAACGCACCAATTCCGAACCCGGCCCGCTCTTGGTGATCTTATCTACCGGTATTCCCAATTCGGAGGAGATAATGTCAGCAATCCTGAAACTGCAAAAACCGCCCTGACAACGGCCCATACCGCCACGGGTCCGCCGCTTTACCGCATCCAGGGTCCTGGCACCAACCGGGCCGTTAATCGCTGCGATAATCTCCCCGGTGGTAACGTTTTCACAGCGGCATACTACCTCGCCAAAACTCCGGTTCTCTGCAATTTGAGACTGCCGCTCTTCCATGCCCGCCGCCGCAAAACTGAAAATACCCGTCCGCCGGGGAATGTAGCCGGGCTTTTCGCGAAGCCTTAAACCCTCCTCCCCCAGGATATCCGTCACCATTTCCGCGATGGCCGGGGCTGCCGTTAACCCGGGTGATTGAATTCCCCCTACATTAATAAATCCCTTTAAGTCGGCAGTCCCAATAACAAATTCACCACTGTCCGAGACGGCTCTGATACCGGCAAAAGAAGTAATAACATCCTTTTCATCGATTCCCGGTACCAGTTTTTTGGCACCCGTCAGCACCTCGTCCATACCTTCATCAGTAGTAGCCCGATCCTCACGGTCTTGGACCAATCTGCGGTTGGGGCCCAGGAGGATGTTTCCGCTGACCGTTGGTGCGACCAGTATCCCCTTTGTTTTTTCACCCGGGATCGGAAACAGAACTTGGCGCACCAAACCACCTTTTTTCTTGTCCAGTAAACAGTACTCGCCACGATACGGCATGATGGTATGGGAATCGGAACCTGCCCAGTTGGCTACCTCATCAGACCAAACCCCGGCAGCGTTAACCACATAACGGCAGGGAATAAGACCCCGGGAAGTCACAACCCCGGATACCCTTCCCTGCTCGCGCTGGATCCCGTCGGCTCTGGTCCCACATTGAACCTCCACCCCGTTCTGAACCGCATTCTCAGCCAGGGCAAGCGTCAGGGTATAGGGGCACACAATCCCGGCTTGTGGAGCATACAATGCATACCTGGCTTGCGGCGACAGGCTCGGCTCTTTTGCCATTAACTGGGTCTGGTTTAGCACTTCAAGTCCCGATAATCCGTTAAGCCTTCCCCTGGCTAACAACACCTCCAAAACACGGAGGTCATCGGGTGAATACCCCACTACCAGTGAACCGGTCCGCTTGAAAGGCACCTGAAGTTCTGCACACAGGCTCTCCATCAGCCGGTTGCCCCGCACACACAAAGAGGCTTTGTTGCTGTCCGGCAGCGGGTCAAAACCGGCATGTACAATACCGCTGTTGGCCCCGCTGGCACCCATGGCCAGGTCATACTCTTTTTCAATTAAGATAACTGACAGCTGGAAGCGGGATAGGGCGCGGGCAATAGCAGCACCAATCACGCCGCCGCCAATTATTACAACATCGTAAACCACCGAGCCACCCTCTTTTTCTGTATAGTAACGCGTTGGGGTTAACCTTCCGTTTATACAGTAATACAGTTCTGAGCCAAATGGAGCAGTTTATTACCTCAGGGTGCGGCTCACCGCCTTTTTCCAGCCGTCAAGAAGCTCCTTCTTCTCGGCTGCATTCATGGAGGGAACAAACCTCTTATCAACAGCCCGAATACTCTCGATTTCCTCCATGTTCTTCCAATAGCCTACTGCCAGGCCGGCCAGGAATGCCGCCCCCATTCCGGTAGTTTCCTGAACCACCGGTCTCTCCACCTCAACGTCAAGGATATCGGCTTGAAACTGCATTAAGAAATTGTTCACCACTGCCCCGCCATCCACCTTTAAGGAATTCAGTTTGATGTCGGCATCTTCGCTCATCGCTTCCAGCACATCAGCGGTCTGATAGGCAATTGCTTCCAGGGCTGCTCGCACCACATGCTCGCGTCGGGTTCCCCGGGTCAGACCCACCAAGGTGCCGCGGGCATACATATCCCAATACGGCGCTCCCAGACCAACAAAGGCCGGAACCAGATAAACCCCGGCATTATTGGGTACCGACATGGCCACAGATTCAGACTCGGCCGCCGTGCTGATCAATCGCATCTCATCACGCAGCCATTGGATGGCAGCCCCGGCAACAAAGATACTCCCCTCCAGGGCATAATCAATCTTGTTATTCACCCCCCAGGCAATAGTGGTGATAAGCCCATTTTTTGAGGTAATCGGCTGGGAACCGGTGTTCATCAGAAGAAAACAACCGGTGCCATAGGTATTCTTGGCCGTTCCCGGTTGAAAACAGGTCTGTCCAAATAATGCCGCCTGCTGGTCGCCGGCCATTCCGGCGATGGGTACGGCAGAGCCCAGGATTTCCGGGACCGAATAGCCATAAATCTCGCTGGAACCTCTGACCTCCGGCAGCATCTCTTTCGGGATATCAAGTTCTTCCAAAAGCCTTTGGTCCCAACAGAAGTTGTGGATGTCAAAGAGCATGGTCCGTGAAGCATTTGAATAGTCGGTGGCATGCACCTGTCCTCCGGTCAGCTTCCATAACAGCCACGCGTCGATGGTCCCGAATAGCAGTTCACCTCTCTCCGCCCGCTCCCGGGCCCCGGGTACATTATCCAGTATCCAGAGGAGTTTGGTTCCTGAGAAATAGGCATCAACCAGCAGGCCGGTGGTGGCTTGGATGTAGGGTTCAAGTCCCCGTTTTCGCAGTTCATCGCAGATGGAAGCAGTACGGCGGCATTGCCAGACGATTGCATTGTAAACCGGCTGACCGGTATTTTTATCCCAGACCACCGTGGTCTCCCTCTGGTTGGTGATCCCAATGGCCTTAATCTGATTGCTGTGCAGGTTGTTCATCAGTAGGGCCTGTTTGGCAGTCCCCAGGGTAACCGCCCAGATCTCCTGGGGATCATGTTCCACCCACGCAGGCTGTGGATAAATCTGGGAGAATTCGTTATACCCGCGGGATACAATCCTCCCTTCGTGATCAAAAATCAATACCGTAGTCCCGGTGGTTCCCTGGTCAATCGCCATTATGTACTCATTCCCCAAGTCCTCTCCCCCCCAAAAACGTTCATTGAGAACAGTTGGTATTTCTGTCTTCTTTTTCATTAATAATTTTACCATCGTAGAATGAAGATACCAACGGGCTTCTAAAAATATAAAAGACCTCATTCACCTCTGCGAACCAGGCCTTTTATATCCTCAGAACCATAAACCGTCTTCGGTCTACTAAAATAGTATCCCCCCTAAAAACTCAGGCTGTTGCCTCCATCTCCGCAACTAGCCCGCGCTTGATCTCGGTAGCGCTCATGCTGGTTGCTTGGAAATGCTCAACCAGGTAGTTGCATGCGTCCCAGGGGTTCACATGGTCACCACAGGTAAACACATCTACTGCAGCGTATCCCAACTCCGGCCAGGTATGTATGGCCAAATGGGACTCCGAGATGACCACCACTCCGCTAACTCCCTGCGGGCTAAACTTGTGGAACACAAACTCTCGAATCTCGGCACCAGCCTCTAAAGCCGCATTGATCATGGTTTCTTCAACTTTTTCCACATCATTAAGGAACTCAAAGCTGCATCCATAGATTTCGGCCAGGATGTGTCGCCCTAAAGACTGCACCCGTTCTCAACCTCCCTTCCCAAGTTAATTACTGAAAGGGTTGATGAGACATAATCGAATTCCCTCTTTTTTCAACCCTTTATCGCCTCCTCAAATTTTCAATCAAAAACAATTTTAGCATAATGCTTGATCATGTCAACAGATAATCCTCATCTTCAAACCAGCAATTTCTCCTGCAATTCACCCCGGTCAACCGGCAACAACCGTGTTTTTTAGAACTCCAATCCCCTCAATCTCAATGCTGACTTCTTCACCCACCTGCAGGGGACCAACTCCGCTTGGGGTTCCCGTCAGGATCACATCCCCAGGGTTAAGGGTCATTACTTCGGAAGCAAAGGCTATCAGTTCTTCGATAGTAAAAACCATCTGGCTGGTATTGGAATGCTGCCTGATCTCTCCGTTAACCCGGGCAATAATATCGAGCTTTCCGGGATCAATATCAGTTTCAATCCACGGTCCCAACGGGCAGAAGGTGTCAAATGATTTGGCGCGGGTCCACTGGTGGTCGCGAATCTGTAGGTCACGGGCGGTAACATCGTTGCCGCAGGTATATCCCCATACCTTCTTTAACGCCTCCCGGGGCGAAACATGGCGGCAAACCTCACCTATCACCACTGCCAACTCAGCCTCGAAATCAACTCGCTTGCTTATTCCTGGGTATATTATATGCATATTGGTTCCAATGACTGACGAGGGTGGTTTTAAAAAGAGCAGGGGTTCAGCCGGAATCTGGTGGTTGAACTCCGCAATATGATCCTTATAGTTCAGGCCGACCCCGATGACTTTGCCCGGCATTACCGGAGCGAGAAGCTGCAGATCGTTTATTTCATGGGACCTTCCGGTTAACCGGGCCTTTTTATCGCCCGGAGCTTCAATCTCCAGAACCCGTTCCTGTTCAATGATACCGTGTCGGGGCTGTCCGTTCCGCATATACCTTACATAACGCATCTTCTGCCCTCCGCTATTTAGCCGCCGGGTTTATCCTTTAATCAAAGCTGCGGATGATCCGTCGCAGCCCTTGCTGAAATAAGTCCTCGGTATCTCCCAGAGACTCATGCAGTTGGCGGTTGAAATCAACCGCCAGGTCCCAGACCTTTCCGGCCAAGTCTCTTCCTTTGGGGGTCAGAAAGACCCTTATCGCACGACGGTCCTGAGGATCGAGCCTTCTTTCCAAATATCCCTCATTCTCCAGTTTGTCAACCAGCACGGTCATGGAGGAACTGTCGATTTGAGCTTTGGTGCCGATCTCTTTCAGAGTTGATCCGTCTTCTTCCAGCAGAGCAAAGAGGACAAATGACTGGGGTACGCTTATACCGTACTCTTCCAGTTGGAAGGCCAGATAACGGTCAATTTTTTTCATGGCCGATCTCATTAGAAAACAAGTAAACTCAGTAAAACCTACCATAAATCATTTTCCTTTCGACATTACCCATATTAAAATTGGAGTCTTATAAAGTTTAACCTTCAGTAATTCGGCCTGTCAATAATCGCGTATCTTCGATTTCGCCACACGGCGCAGGCTTTGTTCATTACCTCCACGGCTGGTTCTCAACCTCCAGATCAACGGTAAATCAAGGCAATCACCAAAATGCCCCATAATACAACTGTCAGCAGCAGGGGCCGATCCCTGTAAACCATTTCCGTAGGATCGCCGCCCAAATCATGCTTGAATACCAGGTACAAATAGCGGAATACCCCAAAAACCACAAAAGGCAGTGTGAATACCAGGTATTCGGTTTGAAAAGCTGCAATCACCTGATGATCCATGGTATAGAGAGCATAAGCTACTATAGTGGCCGAGGAGGCTACAGCAAAAAGCTGCCTCAAGAAAGGTTCGCTGTATTCTTCCAGTACCTGGCGGTGATTGGCCGAATCCCCCTCCAACACCCTCAATTCGTTATACCTCTTGCCCAAACCCAGCAGTAAGGCCAGGAAGAAAGTAGCGACCAGCATCCACGATGAAGGTCGGACCGCTATGGCATAGGCTCCAGCCAGAACCCGGAGCACGAAGCCGATCGCAATCAGCATGGTATCAAATACTATGATGTTCTTGCCCCACAGCGAGTAATAGACATTCATCAAGAGGTATATAAACAGAATAACGGCTACGGTGATATCCAGCAGGAAAGCCATAAAGAAACCGAATCCCAGGCATAAAGCTCCAATGACTGCACTTTCAGGTATGGTCAGGATACCGGCCGGCAGAGGTCGGTTTTTTTTGCGGGGATGGTGCTTATCCCTTTCCAGGTCGATTATATCGTTCATGGCATACAGGGATCCGGATACCAGGCAGAAGGCAAAAAAGGCAGTAACCGCTTGCAGGCAGGGTGCTGCATTAAAGAGCTGCAGAGAGAACACCAGCGGAGCAAAAACAAACAGGTTTTTTACCCACTGCCTGACCCTTATCAACTTAAGTACTGCCGTTATCTTTGCCACCATCGATTATCACCTCTCCCGGGAGCTAAAGTAAATCCCGCTCACCACTGCGGCCCCGGTCCTGGAATGACCAGCCATAGGCGAGTATTACCAGCAAAAACGGAGTCAGAGGCATATGGTACCTACCCTGGATCTCAATAAATATATGAAGCAAAAAGAAAGCCAGGAAGATTAACATAACGTAACGATACCCTGCATCCCTCTCCATCGGGAAGCAGGCGATATAAGATACGATTAAAAATAGCAAGAGGGCATAAAATATCTGCGAAACTCCGCGGTAAGTCCGCAGCGGTTCCTCCTCCTTGATAATCCTCTCCCCCTTGCCATCAATATTGGCCCACTCAAAACCAAAGGTATCGATAGACCACATATTGTAGACCTTGGAGGGGACCATAAATTTGAAATCATCACTCCGGCTCAGCCTCCACAGAGCCAGCTTAAAGGCTTCCCGGTTAACTCTTTCCGCATTGTTATCGTATTCTATTAGGAGGCTCTTAAGGTAATCATAGTCCTCCTGGTTCCAAAAGCCTCCTGAATTCACGTTGGTACCCATAACGAATACCATGCCAAAGGTACCCTTCTCCCACAGGATCACCTCTTTGTAAATGACGCTTTTCATGGCCAGGAAAGGCAGAAGCATCAGGTAAAACGACAGGAGGACAATAACCCCATACTTTACAATCCTTTTCAAGTGCCCGGGGAACAGCTGCAGGAAAAGAAAGGCTATGAAGACCAGGAGGTATATCATCCCTACCGGGCGCACCACCTGTGAGAGCCCCAGGAACATCCCGGCCAACACCAGGTTTCTCCAGATATAGTCCTGCATGAACCTGATGCTGAAATAGACACCGGACAGGACCAGGGCGATGAACAGGATCTCACTGTTAACCACATTGTTCATAAATATCTGTGAGGGAAGCAGTGCGTAGAGGAAGGCAGCCAGGAGGCCGTATGATTGTCCCACCAGGCGATTGACCAGCAGGTAGAGCAGCCCGATGGTAATCAGGGACAGGATCACGTTCAGGTACTGGGCGAGTATGATTTTGACCCCCAGGAGCTTATATATCAGACCCAACAACAGGGGATAGCCCCAGGGCTTGCCCTCAAGAAGAGTCAGGGCTTCCCAGTTCCCCTGACTTACATGCGTAGCTGCCAGGTGGTAGGTGGCGTAGTCGTATATCGGCTGGGTAGGCAGTGAGTTGATGAAATAGATGCGTATCCCGGCCGCAACCAGGAGGATCAGGGCCATTACCCAGCGGGAGCCAGTCTCGTCCAGAAACCGGCGCAGCCGACTGGAGTTGATTAAGATCAATCCCAGTCCCAGATATAAAAAGATAAAGGTCCACGAATAAAAGTCCTCATACTGAAAGAGATGGAGGCTGTGATAAAATGCAAAAGCGCAGATGAAACCGAAAATCAGCAGTGGCAGGAAACGATAGAAAACAGGGCGTGTTATCAAGTTCTGATAAGCAAGTATCCGGTTTAGGATTTCCGTGTGGCGACTCAAGCCCTTGCCCCCTTACTCAGTAACGGTCAAACAATCTTCCCCACGGCGATTCCTGCAACCACTGCCGGTAAGCTTTAACACCCTTCGTATTCCACCAGACCTTGTCATGGTAGAAATCCGATGCCCAGACAAACAGCCCCACCAACGGCGTATGGAAAAATAACTTCTGGAACCTTTTAAGGGGACCAAACCAAAGAACATCCCCGGCCATGCTGGCCAGATTGTCTCCAACGGTAAAGTGCAGGTTAACCCCTGAGATATCCTCACCAACGACAGTGATCTCCTCAGGTTTGCCGATCCCCAGGCCCTCCTCGTGGGCTATCCGGATATAGGGGAGACTCATGGGCTCAAACCCCATCATTTTGGCGGCAACCGCATCAATAGCCACCTGGTCGGCACTGGCCAGGAGGTAGTTGGCGTTTACCGGCTGCAGAGTACGGGGACCCGGTCCATTGCCGGCGGTGGTTCCGTCCATAACGGCAAATAGCCCGCTGTGTATCTCATACTGTATCTGCAGAAGGTCCACCAGGGTCTCATGGATCCAGCTGTGGGTATAATGCCGTCGGGTGTTGAGGAGCCCTCCGAAGGCGTTTTTCATTGCCCCGGTAGTAGTGGTATAAATATGGCATTTCATGGTGGGAAGCTGCACAATATTTTTCCCGAAAAAGTAGTCAGGGATATGGATTCCTTCGGGATAGATGTGGTTTAAGACCCGCATCTGCGCCTTGGGTTCATACCGGATCCATTTCATATCTTTATCCTCGAAATTAAGCAAAATAGGAATATCGTACTTTTGGTAGACCCGGTCGTATTTGTTCATATACCGGCCCTTCTCCGGACGGGTTACCACGGTCTTGTTTTCAACCGCCACCAAATCCCGGTATCCATTGTTCAAGAGGGCCAGGATGACCCCTTCCAACTGCCAGGGGGTAGTATTGGCTCCCGGCATCGGGTAATGCCAGGAGATATTATCCTTGAGGATGGTGGTAGCTCCCTTGTCCAGCGCATCCTCAAAACCGGCTATTTTCATAACCCTTTCTGTATCCTCCAGCACCGTTTCCGGCCTGGTCTTTATGACCGCTACCCTGCCGTTCATGGTATAGTCCCCCTAACTCCCAAATGAGACCAGCCACACACCAATTATTATAAACAGCAATCCCCCAGCCTGAATGCCGGTTATTACCTCCTTAAAAACCAGAATCGAAACCAGGGTGATGATCACCAGGCCCAAGCTGGTCATTACCGGATAGGCGATGCTGAGGTTAATCCTGGTCAGGACCAGGCTGTACAGAATAAAGGCTAAACCGAACAGGGCTATCCCCGCCCACAGCCAGTAGTTGCCGACCACGCTCTTTACCGCCGTGATCAAGCCATCGGCAAACGGCGAGGTTTCTCCCCGCATTGCCCATTTAACTACAATATTGGCCAGTGCATTAAACAGCACCGCCAGGCCCAACAACCAATAAAACTGAATATTTAAGGCGGGCACCCCCAATTATGGCCTATAACACCCGAAATTAACCTTGTCTCAATCCCCGCTAACGTCTCTTAAATACCCTATCCCACCTGTCAATATTAGTCAAGAATCCTGCCGGTTTGCGGCCGCCGCCCCTCACCCGCAATATCCATCAAGGTTACTTGTCAGTCCCCGTGGCACTGCCCTTAACTTGCGGTATCTTGTGGTATAATACTTCTGGATCACTTGGTCTTACAAAAAATTTGGTTTCATTCCTCCCGTCCCCGGCTCGGGCGGGAGTTTTTGGGAAAGGAGTCTACAGGTATGACGCAAAAGATAATCCTCACCGGGGATCGTCCCACCGGCAAACTGCACCTGGGCCATTATGTCGGCAGCCTCTTGAACCGGGTTAAGCTGCAGCGTGAATACGATACCTATATTATTATTGCCGATGTCCAGGCCCTGACAACCAACTTTGACCGCCCGGAAAACCTCAAGGAAGACATCCTGAATATAACACTTGATTATCTGGCGGCCGGATTGGATCCCAATATCTGTACCATCTTTATCCAGTCACACGTACCGGCCATTCATGAATTGGCTATGTACCTGGGGCTGATTGTCCCCGTCAATGTCCTCCGTCACAACCCGACCATCAAATCCGAAGCCGCCCAGCACGGCTTCAAGGACATGCCCTATGGTTTCCTGGGCTATCCCGTCAGCCAAACCGCAGATATCTGCGCGTTTAAGGCGCACCTGGTACCGGTAGGCGAAGACCAGATTCCCCATATCGAACTGACCCGTAAGATCGTGCGGCGCTTTAACTCACTATATGCTCCGGTTCTGGTTGAACCGGAGGCCTTGATTGGAGAAGTACCGCGTCTCACCGGTCTGGACGGAACCGCCAAAATGAGCAAAAGCCTGAATAACGCTATTTTCCTCTCGGATGCCCCCGAGGCGGTCAAACAGCGGGTCCGGAACGCAGTTACCGACCCGCAGCGCATCAGAAAAACAGATATCGGGCATCCCGATATCTGCTCGGTGTACACCTACCATCAGGTGTTCACCAAGGATCAGATCCAGTTGATCCGCGAGGAGTGCGAAGGTGGAAAAATCGGTTGTGTTGACTGCAAGCTTAAACTGACCGCCTCCATCAACAGCCTGCTGGAGCCGATGAGGGCCAGGAGGGCACGACTGGAGAGCCGCCCCGATATCATTTGGGATATCCTTAACGACGGCACGGCTAAAGCAAAAGAGGTAACAGCCCGCACCCTGGAAGAGGTCCGCGAAGCCATGAAGATCAATTACTTCCAAGCCAGATAAAGCAGGGCCGGGGTCGGTTGACCGGCCCCGGGCATCAGACATTGGGCTGCTTTTCTCCCCCAGTGTTTGATTCCGCATCCCTTTTGGACAACGGCCTTGATTGCAGGCCTTTCCTCTGCTAACTTAAGGTAATAGAGTTTTAACAAAGAAATAATGCGAGGAGCAGAGACAGATGAAATATATTGTGATTATCGGGGACGGCATGGCAGATTATCCCCACCGCGAACTGGGAAATCTGACTCCCCTGCAGTACGCCAAAACCCCCCATATGGATCTCCTGGCCCAGGGAGGCGAAATGGGTATGGTCAAGACCATACCAACAGGATTCCCCCCCGGCAGTGATGTGGCCAACCTGTCAGTAATGGGCTACGACCCAGCCCTTTATTATACAGGCCGCTCACCATTCGAGGCTCTCAGCATGGGAATTGACCTGGCTGCCGATGATGTAGCTTTCCGCTGCAACCTGGTGACCCTTTCCTCCGAACCGGTATTTAGCGAAAAATCGATGCTTGACTACAGTTCGGATGAAATACCCACTGCAGAATCATCATTATTGATGAAGGCCATCGCCGAGGAATTCAACAGTGAGCACCTTCGGTTTTACGCGGGTCTCAGTTACCGTCACCTGGCTGTATGGCATGGTGGACCCAACACGACGGATTTAACTCCACCGCACGATATACACGGACTGGTGATAAAGGATCACCTTCCTAAAGGCGAAGGCGCCGAGCATCTTACCAGGTTGATGGAGGCCAGCGGCAAGGTGCTGGCCGACCAGGAAGTGAATAAGGATCGGGTCAGGCGAGGTCTTAAACCCGCCACCAATATCTGGTTCTGGGGTCAGGGAAAAAAACCGTCCCTGCCGCAGTTTTACGACAAATACGGCCTTACCGGGTCAGTTATCTCGGCTGTTGATCTGACCAAAGGCTTGGGTATTTGCGCCGGGCTAAGAGTGGTTAACGTTCCCGGAGCTACCGGCAACATTACCACAGATTTCCGGGGGAAGGCCCGGGCTGCTCTGGAGGAAATCCGCAGCGGCCAGGATTTTGTCTATATTCATATTGAAGCCCCCGATGAAGCCGGTCACCGGGGTGAACTGGAGACCAAGATCAGGGCCATCGAAGAGATTGATGAAAAGGTGGTTGGTGAGGTGCTCCGGGGGCTGGAGGGCCGGGGCGATTATAGGATACTAATCATGCCCGATCACCCAACCCCGATCAGCAAGCGTACCCATACGGCCGAAGAGGTGCCTTATCTTATCTATCGCAGTTATCGCCGGCTTGAGGGAGCCGAAAGCTATAATGAAGAGACAGCCCGGCGGTGCATGAATCGTTTTCCCCAGGGCCATCTATTGATGGATCACTTTCTAAAAGGTGATTGACACCGACACCCTAATCAAGGTAAAAGGAAGCAGGGGTTGGACCCTGCTTCCTTTGCTTACCACCGGTCCCAGTGCATTATTTCTTTTAATTCACGTTTGGGAGGATTCCATGGCTCGCCTTCCGCCGGCTTGCCCAACGGCATTAAGGACACCACCCTGATGTTATCGGGTATTCCCAGGACTTGGCGGACTTTCCTTTCGGAGAATCCCCCCACCCAGCATCCTCCATACCCCAGGGCATGAGCAGCCAGGAGCATGTTCTGGGTAGCAATGGCACAATCCAGTATACAGAAGTAGTTCATACCCCGCTCGCCATAGTATTCAGACCTCTTGGGATCCGCACATACGGCGATGACCACCGGCGAAGTGGCAAATAATTCCTGCCGGTCATAAGTAGCGTCCCGCAACGCGGCGATTGTCTCCTTATCCCGAGCGATTATGAATTCCCAGGGCTGAAAATTCCCCGCAGTGGGAGCAAGCCTTCCCGCATCCATAATCTCCAGCAGGTCCTGCTCCGGGATCATATCCGGTTTGTATCTCCTTACACTCCTCCTGGTTTTTAGAGCTTCCAGACAGTCCATAAAAAACCCTCCATCCGGTTAATTTCAGGTGTTATTATCCACTTTACCCAAAATCACCAGCTCCTTGCAAGGAGTTGCTGGCCGCACCTGCCCCCGAGAACCCAAAAAATATGCCGATTCAGGAAATAGCGTCAGAATTGGCGTAATCTAAGACATAACGAGCGCAGGTCTTGCCCAGATAAGCTTCCTGTCCGTCATTATAGGCTAATCTTACCATGGTTCTCCCCTCCCGGCTGCACACCCCGCACCTGGTACCCTCTTTCAGACGAACCGCGTACCGGTCCAGCATGGCATTCCCTTCTCTTATAGCGTTGCCCATGCGGCGAATGATTTCATTTCTTTTGGGGGATACCTTTTTCTTGGGCTTCACTATCACGCCTCCTTCGGGTTTTGAACTTAGTATCCCAAAAACCGTGGGGCAAAATTCCACGCGCGGCCCAGCCCCAATCTCGGTCCAATCCTTAGCTCTTAATTCCCATTTCTTTTTTACGCATTCCCCGACCCCATCGCCACCTTCACCGATCCTGCCGGTGGATGATCAGCACAAGGGCCTTAACTTACTCACCCCATTTGAAGCTCAGAATCACAGTTCAATCGGGCTCGAATAAAGATACATGGCGGTAATGATTTTGATCAAGTGAGGCTTGGGAATAAAATCCCTCCCACTTATAAAACAAGTAGAGTCGGCGGACGGGTACTGTAAAGTTTAAGTAGGTAAAAAGGGGTCAAGAAGAGAAATGAGACCTCAAAAAGGATGTTCCGAAGAACGTCCACTCCCGCGCAAAGGAGGATGAGGTCTCGTGTTAAAGATTCAACAATTGGTATCGATATTCCTTCAACTCGTCACAGGAATAATGAATGTATTTACAACAGCAAAAAGCATGGAAGAGTTGGAGGAAAAGATTCAAAGACTGGTTCAGAAGATTACAGGCCAGTTGCTGGAATGCAGGCAGTTGAAAGCCATGGTTTGACATGGTATAATGATCATCGTCCGGGGCGTAGCTCAGCTTGGATAGAGCGCTTGCTTGGGGTGCAAGAGGTCGCTAGTTCAAATCTAGTCGCTCCGACCATTTGACATTAAAGGATTCCTGCATGTCAGGAATCCTTTTTTTTGCAGCATATACTGCTATCTACTCCTTGCGGCACCTTCGAGCGCCGTAATAGCCTTCCGCGCTCACTATCCTGTTGGGCAGGAGATATCTGTTTACGATATCCTTATTGAGCGCAGGCAGGCTTTGCTGCGCAGGATACGCATTTTATAATATCCGCTTACCGGTTGGGCTGGACGAACACCACGGCTGCTCATGTTCCGAGACCCTGGTTTTCGGGTCGGGTTTCCGGTTCCAAAGGTAAACCCAAGCCTCAACCATGGCCCCGCTTTGCAACCTCACCTGTGTTTTTCTCCGGATATACAGGTCACCTTCATCCTCCAGAAGGTCCAAACTTCGTAAGACTCTACGAGAAACCCGGAACACCTCGCCCCTGGTGAAAGCTCCTTTCTCCCGAACCGCCCCCGGATAACCGGCGGCCACCTTATAAAGGCCGAGTCCTTCGACCACGCCCTCATCCACGAATTCGACCTCCGGATTACCTTGAAAAAACCGCCGATGGTTGCCCTGCTCCCGCATTAAGGTCCCGTAAACAAACACCAATTCTCCCATGATCTCTCCCCGAGAAACCAACTTTTTATACTATATGGTACCCCATACCTGAAGGAGACGCTGTGCAGGCATAATAGAGAAGTACCGGGGGAACTGCAGGCTTCTCATGAAAGCTCCCGCCCAATCTGCCGCCGGATCGAGCCGCAACGCCCGGCAGGGAAGATGCTGATAGTCAGTGGAGCTCAGCACTGCGTCATCTTCCCAACTGCTCATAGATGAACTGGAGATAAGGAGGGGAAGAATCATGGGCGGCACCCGGTTTTAACCGCGAAACCGCGGCTTCGTTTGCCGACTCAATAAACACAAAATGGCTTAAAATGCCAATGGCGGTGAACCTTTGTTCTCCCACCCGGGTGTTATAGAGGGAAAAGAGATAGTAGTTGTGTTCACTGGTGCTGTCTCTAATGACACCGGGTGCGAAGGTCCTCATCCCCCAGCCAATAATCAGGCTTTCTATGCTATTCTGCTCGTCTTGCGCTGTCTGGCTTAACTGTCCGGCTGCCCACTCAGCATACTGTTCCTTCGTAGGATTGGTAGAAATCAAAACTGCAGCTATCAGGATCAACAGCAGCCATGAAGATAGCTTCCCCATTTTGTCACCTCGTCCTAAATTCTGACCACTTTACCTGTCGCCCATACATCATTGAACCATAGTGTTCCATCAACTGCTCCGGATAGTGGCCAAAGTTTTTGTGGTGAGAACCCTGCGCACAACCTGCTGTATCGTGGCCGCATTGCCTCCGAAAATGTTAAAATCCCGTGCCACTGCTGCAGTGACACGGGATGCCTATGGTGCTCTTTCACCTGTTGCGGAGAAAGAAGCTTCACCGAATTCAGGGCGCGGTCTTGGGAATGGCCTGGTAGGATTCGTCCACCGGCGGCATAATTACTTCTTTCTCGGCCACCGGAAGTTTGCCGTAAATCGGGTGATCCTGCCAGCCATCGATGTGGGCCGCTCTCTTAGCCGCCGCTTTCATCTTATCCCAATCGGCACTGCTGTACAGGAACATCTGTTGAGCGGCCATGGAACCTTCCCCGTGGATGGTATCGACCTGGTAGAAATTGCTGGTGTAATCCTTGGCCAAACGGAGCATTCGCAGCCGGTTTTCGGTGGGAACACCGTCGCGGGCGCTGAGATACTTTTCGATATAGGGCTGTAATTCGGGATTCACCCAATCCCGGTATGAAGGAACGGTTGCTACCAGTCCTCCGCTGATGTCCTGGAGGTACTGGCACATCTGGTGAAAGTTGCTGGCAAAAGTGTATTTGGCGGCATTGATCGCCATCCGGTTGGGCATTAATATGTCGGTGCCGAATTCCGTCTCCGGTTCCATGCAGGCCGCTTTCCCCAGCATGGCCACGGTTTCTGTAATCATGGCCATCCAGGCCAGCTTCTTGCGGATGTGATCCTCTTTGTCCACGCCGTTATACTCGGCCATCAGAGCTGCAGCCCCGGTCAGTATCTCCAGCTTGCCGATCATTTTGCAGGATCCGAATAAGCGGTGGTAGCTGGCAAAGGCATAAGCCAGGTTTCGTGAAAACTGCCACTCCCCACACATGAAGACCCGCTCCCAGGGCACAAACACATCATCAAAAACTATCAGGCACTCAGGCGGCTGGAAGCGGCTCGATTTTGGATAATCGAAGTCTCCTTCCGCACCGTAAGTCCGGGTAATCGGCTCAACCCCCAGGAGTTTGATCCCGGGTGCGTTTAACGGGGTGGCAAAAGCCAGGGCATAATCCTTATCAGCCTCTCCGTGAGTGCGGCAGGGCAGACACAGGACTTCATTGGCTCCGGGAGTACAGCTTATATGCACTTTCGCGCCCCGCACCACAATCCCGTCCTTGTTTTTGTCGACTATCCTCAGGTAATAGTCCTGATGCTGTTTCTGCTGGGAGGGCTTGAGGCTGCGGTCCCCCTTAACATCGGTGATGGCGCCGGTAATCGCCAGGTCATGCTTCTGCAGCATCCGCTGATAGTTCTTGACCCGCTCCACATAATTGGTCTTCAACTTGCTGTCCATCAACTGGGCCACTACTTCAAAGGCCGCCAGAGCATCGGACCCCATGCAGTGGACTACTACTCCTCCCCCGGCGCGCATACCGGCAATATAGCATTCCCGTCTCCGCAAGAGGTCCTCAACCGTCCGGGGCGAAGATAAAAGGAAATTTATATCCTCCCCATCCTCATCCTGGGTTACAAAGAGATGCCGAAATTCGGGATGATTGGGCAGCACAAAGTCCATGGCCGTGGTTTGGATGATGCTGCTAAGGGTGGGATGGGTGCGCACATCCTTGACCTTTTCCCCCAGGACCCATATCTCGCGGCCATCGTTGATGGATTCCAGGTATTGTTCAGGAGTCCTAATCATTCTTTCACACCCCAATTCTTAATTTAACATGGTGGGACCCGGGGTCTGGAGTCTATATTGGCAATCCCCCGTCCCTTCCTCGCCACTGATACTGCAGGTCGAGCCTGCCCGTCCTGCCTTCTATTCTTTAATGCCGGCCAGGTATTTGGCCAGGTTCTTTTTGGACTCCAGGTCGTATGAGTTCATCACGGCAATGTCCTCCATGATCGGCGAGCCGCCACCGTGCAGGCCGGCCACATGGGCCACGCTGGCGGTGTGGGAGACCAGGAGGTCCGCTGCCAGGTGCCAGGCACGGTAATGGTTCTCCGCAGAAACGCCGGCCCGGCGCGTTACGTATTTGCGGACAAAGTCGCCGACCACCGGGCTGTTGTAATCCCTGGAGTGAGGCAGTGTGGCTGCAAGACCGCCGGCCATCTCGCTCAGGAGGGCATATTCATGGTAGATGTTGTGCCCGGCGTGGCGGCGGCCAATATTGGCAAAGACGATATCAGGCACGTAGGTCCCCGAAGCAGCTTTACGGGCATGGTGTCCGGCCGCAATGCCGCAGGCGAAAACGATTTCTGCCATGCTCACCATCTCGGCCATTCTTTCTCTTATGTGGGGAGCTTTGGCGATTCCCAGGTAGTCGGTAACCAGGGCCGCAGTTCCCATCATAACATCGGCCATGCCCGGCTTGCACCCGGAGTAGCTGTGGCGGTGGAAGAGTGCAAACAGCAGAGCCAGCTGCCCGCCAAATTCGGTCTCACCGTTGATAAAGATCCGTTCATTGGGGACGAAGACATCATCAAGTACCACCATACATTCAACGTCTCCGACTTCGGCCAGCGGCGCCTCCAAACCGGGAGCACGGGTGCTGAACTCCGAGTACTTGCTGATCAGATAAACCCCTTCCGCATCCGCAGGGATGGCAAAAGCGATAGCGTAATCCCCCTCGTTTTCCCGCAGGGCCCGGGTAGGAATAACGATAATCTCATCGACCATCGCCGAGGTGTTATGGAGTTTCGCACCCCGCACCACCACCCCGTCCGGACGCCTCTCGACCACATGCACATACTGATCCGGATCCGGTTGTTCGCCCGGGCGTTTGCTCCGATCGCCTTTGGCATCGGTCTGTCCGCAGGAAGCGACGATATCGTTCTCCTGGAAATATTCCAGATACTTGAGCCATCTTTCATAATAGTTCGTTCCGTACTTCAGATCGCAATCCTTGGTGACCACCGACAGCGCGTTCATGGCATCGGTCCCCATACACCTCTGGATGCATCCCCCGGTTAAATTGCAGAGTTTTCTGGTAATCAACTGCTTGTTCAACAGGTCTTCCACACTCTGATGGATGTGCGTCCACCTGTTGATGGGCTTACCGGTGAGGTGCGACTTAACTACTACCAGGTCCCGGTATTCGGGATCCTGGGCCTTATCAAAAGTTACTTTGAAAGTGTGGGTCCCCTTCACCACCCGCGGGTCATCGCGTCCAATCACCTCGCCGTTGATGTATATGTTCTTTCTCATCTTCGATATCCGTTCGATATACTCTTCCCAGGTAATCAACACATATCCCTCCTGTTGAATTAATGTTCTTATTACTAATTGCAAAAATGGTGCCAGGATTTCGAATTCATGAAAAAATAGCCCGGTTACCCGGTATTACGGGCTTTTCGCCGATTCATACTGCAGTTCTGCCTTGACCGGCTGCAGATCAATTCTCAATTTGTCATGGCACGGAAAGTGCCGGATGTACACACTTAAGACCGCCTGGTTGTAACCCATCTTGACATTCCAGAATTAAATGGCGGTGTCCAACGGATGGCCGGCAATTTCAGGGTGGTCTCAGATCTGGGGCATAATACTTCAACCGGGTCCTCTGTCCTGGGCTGAAACCATCCTCCGCATCCCTGATGTGGAAAAGACTTCAGCCTCAGATTTTGGCCGGGAAAGATCTTGATTCATTCCGCTAGCTGGTAACCTTTTTTGAAGGATCTTTTTCAGCAACAACCCGGAAATAATTCAGTATTACCCGTAGTTTTCCGTATGATTTTGCGGTAATATAACAGAGGTAAATGGAGTGATTTTTCGTATTGCAGAATTGATTTCCATGTGCAAACTCTACTTGCAATTTTTACATTCTCTATTCTGAACTGGGAGGAACCATATGCCAAAACGGAATGACATCAACAAGATTCTCATCATCGGTTCAGGGCCCATTGTAATCGGCCAGGCCTGTGAGTTTGACTATTCCGGGACCCAGGCCTGCAAGGCCTTGAAAAAGCTGGGGTATGAAGTTGTTCTCGTTAACTCCAATCCGGCCACTATTATGACCGACCCGGAAGTCGCAGATATCACCTATATTGAACCACTAAACCGGCGCAGTCTGACCAACATAATTGCCAGAGAGCGCCCTGATGCCCTCCTGCCCAATCTGGGTGGACAGTCAGCGTTGAACCTGTGCTCCGAACTCAGCCGAGCCGGGGTTCTGGAACAGTACGGGGTTGAGGTGATTGGGGTACAGCTTGATGCCATTGAACGCGGCGAGGACCGGATCGCCTTTAAGGAAACCATGAGTCGCCTGGGCATCGAAATGCCTCGCAGCATGCCGGCCTACAGTGTAGAAGAAGCGGAGAGAATCGCAGGCGAGCTGGGGTATCCCGTGGTCATACGTCCGGCTTACACCCTGGGCGGTACCGGTGGTGGTCTGGTCTATAATGTCGAAGAACTAAAGGCGGTAGCCGGCCGCGGCATATCAGCCAGCCTGGTGGGACAGATTCTGGTGGAGGAATCCGTGGTTGGTTGGGAGGAGCTGGAACTGGAGGTTGTTCGCGATGCCAAAAACCGGATGATTACCGTCTGTTTTATTGAAAACATCGACGCCATGGGCGTGCATACCGGCGACTCCTTTTGCTCCGCACCCATGCTGACCATTAGCCCGGAGCTGCAGCAGAGGCTGCAGCAGTATGCTTACGCTATTATCGAAGCTATTGGGGTGGTGGGAGGAGCCAATGTTCAATTTGCTCACGACCCACAAACCGACCGGGTGGTAATTATTGAGATTAACCCACGCACATCCCGTTCCTCCGCACTGGCATCCAAAGCTACCGGATTCCCCATCGCCTTGATTTCCACCATGCTGGCGGTCGGTATCACCCTGGATGAAATCCCTTACTGGCGGGATGGGACTCTTGACAAATACACCCCTTCCGGCGATTACGTAGTCATCAAGTTTGCCCGTTGGGCGTTTGAAAAGTTCCCCGGTTCTCAGGATAGATTGGGGACCCAAATGCGGGCGGTAGGTGAGGTTATGAGCATTGGCAAGACCTACAAAGAGGCCATGCAAAAGGCCATTCGCTCCCTGGAGATAAACCGCTCCGGCTTGGGTTTCGCCAAGGATTTCAACCAACGGTCGCTTGAGGAACTGCTGGCCATGCTGGCCGAACCTTCGAGCGAACGCCAGTTTATAATGTATGAAGCCCTGCGCAAAGGAGCGGATATCGAACATCTAAGTCGTCTGACCCATATCAAACCCTGGTTTATTCAGCAGCTGCAGGAACTGGTTGACCTGGAAGAGGAGATCCTGAAGTATAAAGATGAAAGGCTGCCGGATGATCTGCTGATTCAGGCAAAAAAAGACGGCTTTTCCGATCGTTATTTGGCCATGCTGCTTGACTGCTCGGAGACCGAGATCCGTGAGCATCGTACCGCTCTGGGACTCGTCCAGGGATGGGATTCGGTGCCGGTTAGCGGAGTGGAGAATTCATTCTACTACTACTCTACCTACAACGCTCCCGATAAGACCGGCGTCAGTGACCGACACAAGGTGATGATCCTGGGAGGAGGCCCCAACCGCATTGGCCAGGGGATCGAATTTGACTACTGCTGTGTTCACGCCGCCCTTGCCTTGCGCGACCTGGGTTACGAGACGGTTATGGTCAACTGCAATCCGGAAACGGTGTCCACGGACTACGATACCTCGGATAAGCTATATTTCGAGCCGTTAACCGTAGAGGATGTGCTCAGCATCTATGAGAAAGAAAAACCTTTGGGGGTCATTGTTCAATTTGGGGGTCAGACTCCCCTGAATATTGCCGGAGACCTGGCCCAGGCCGGGGTTAGAATTCTGGGAACCGGCCCGGAAACCATCGATCTGGCCGAAGATCGCGACCGATTCCGGCGTGTTATAGAACAACTGGGCATTCCCATGCCGGAGTCCGGTATGGCAGTGAACTTTGAAGAAGCCCGGGCCATTGCCAACCGGATCGGCTATCCCCTGATGGTTCGGCCTTCCTACGTTCTGGGGGGGCGGGGTATGGAAGTCGTGCATGATGAAGAGATGCTGCGCCAATACCTTAACGCGGCTGTAGGGGTCACACCGGAAAGGCCCATCCTCATCGACCGGTTCCTTGGCAACGCCATTGAAGCCGAAGCCGACGCCATCGCCAACGGCAGGGATGCCTTCGTGCCTACTGTAATGCAGCATATTGAATTTGCCGGGATCCACTCCGGTGATTCAGCCTGTGCCATCCCCCCGGCCAGCATACCGGAAAAACACATCAACACGATTGTGGAATATACCAAAAATATTGCCCAGGCTCTGAATGTGGTCGGTCTTATGAACATGCAGTACGTTATAGCCAACGACCGGGTCTATGTATTGGAAGCCAATCCCCGGGCATCGCGTACTGTTCCCCTGGTCTCGAAGGTCTGCAATATTCGCATGGCCAGGATTGCCACCGAGATAATCATGGCCGACTGTGAAGGTAAAGAATTCTCCCTCTCCAGCCTGGCAGTCAAAAACATCCCGCATTTTGGTGTTAAAGAAGCGGTCCTCCCGTTCAACATGTTCCAGGATGTCGATCCGGTGTTGGGACCGGAGATGAGGTCCACCGGGGAGGTGCTGGGGATTGCTGATTCCTTTGGCCTGGCCTATTTCAAGGCCCAGGAAGCCACTCAACTGCCTCTGCCCACTTCCGGGACGGTTCTGATCAGCGTTAACGACCAGGACAAAACAATGATCCTGGAAACCGCCCGGGAGTACGCCAGGCTGGGCTTCAGGATCAAGGCCACCAGCGGGACCTACAAGTACCTGCGGGAGAACGGGGTCATGGCAGAAAAGATTAAGAAGCTGTTTGAGGGCCGCCCTAATATTGTTGACGCTATAACCAACGGTGAGATCAACCTGGTTATCAATACCCCGTCCGGTAAGCGCAGCCAGCATGATGATTCCTACATCCGAAAGGCGGCGATAAAGTACAAGGTACCCTACATCACCACCGTAGCCGCGGCGTTAGCCAGCGCCAAGGGTATTGCCGCTTACAAGGAAAACAACCACCTGGAGACCAAGCTGAAGTCCTTGCAGGAATACCATGCAGAGATAACTTAATCGTTGGAACGGGGGAACTCTGCTCCAGTAACGTAATAGAATTCCGGTTCCCTTAATTGACCAAGTTTGTAATCCATCCCGGACACTCTAGAATCTCGTCATGCCGGGACTCCTGAGTTTGGTCGTGACTTCAAATTGTACATTCAGAAAGGGGAACAACTCTTCCCACTGCTCTTTGATACCGGCCCATTCACGCGGATGGCGCCGGTATATTTCCCTGCCAAAACCAAAAACATCAGCATTCAGATTCTGGGCCTTGGCCAGGGCACTCTCGGCTTCTTCCTTGATCAGAGCACTTGCTCGTTGTTCTATCATTGCAATGGCCTCTTCATCTGCAAGTGATCCTGGTAACCAAGTGACTTCCTGCATAATCGCCTGAACGTCAATCCGAACCTTAAATTCAATATTGCCAGATTCGATTTGCGGAATTATTGAACTTTTTGCCCGGATCACTTCAACACCCGCCGTTTTGTCCAACTGAGGAAGGTCAAGCGACATAATCGTGTTGCGAACCTGTCCGCCAATCCAGTTGTATCCCCTGGTTTCTCTGTCCTCCATGAAGCCCACCAGCTTGTCGCCTTTAAATACCGCGATTCCTGCAATCTCGGCTGTTAAGGCCACTTCTTCTCTTGTCAGTTCACCTTCAATATTGGTCTCACCCGGCTTCTCCCCGGCCGGTGCCAGGGGAACCGCTTGCGCCCTGGTTCCGAGCGGTTCTATCCCTTCTGCTTGCAGGGCCTGCATGAAGTCATTAACCGTGCATACTACAGATGTGGCCAATCGCTGCTGGGACGCAGTCAGAATTGCCTCGGCCCCGGAAGCCGGAATACGCTCCAGCTCGAACTCGGCCTGCAGCAGTTCCTCAGCCGTTGAGTTATGAGCAACGATTACCAGGGTGCTTCTGCGCATCTGGGTATCCCTGCCCACAATACTTAACGTATCGATTATTCCTTCCCGGGCAAATGATTCACCAAAAAGAACAAACCGGTTATGGGTCCAGTCCAAACGAACCGGGGTTTTCTTAACAAAGTTCCTGGTGGCCTCGATAGACGTAGAGCCGATGCTGGTCGCCACCAGGAAGGGTTTTTCCGGCTCCTTCTTCCCCTCGCCACCAGCTACGGCAAAAGGTTTGGCGATATGAACGGTCAACTTCAGGGTTCCGTCCTCGGGACCTTTGTCGACCCCCAGAGCGGTTACAAAGGCAAGGTCCTGAATCTCACGGCGGCTCCAGCATCCGCTGCATAGCGGTACCAGGACCAGAGCCAACAGGCTGACAATCGTCATCTTCCACCATGGTTTTTTTTGGATGATTCAGATACCTCCAGTTGAATCAGAGCCGCGCCGCACCAGCCAACCAAAAGCCAGAATTATGATCAGAGCTGCAACTGTGACAACAATGAACGGAGCACTCTGAACCAGTGTAGACATGTATTCCATATGGTTATCGTGAAGCAGGTGCGCTGCAATTATGCAGACTATCCCAAGAGGGTAAACCAACGCGGAGTAATTGGATGAGCCGAATATCTGTACCAGACCCAGTGAACCGGCCCACAACATAAGAGCCAGCTTGGCGGCTGCAGCCAGAGTCCAGGAAATTAATATTATTATCTCAATCCTTTCGAGAAAACGGGCTACTCGTATCATTCGCACCAGGCTGTACGCCGGTAAAGACAAATCTTTGGCGGTAACGCCAAATACAACCGTCAGCGTTATTGAAAAAAGAACTATCAAGGTTCCGGTGATGAGAAGTGCATAACCGGAAAACCTCACGCTGTCCCTGATTCTGTTGAGATGGGGCAATAACATGCCGATTACCACGAGTTGTGCCCAGAAGGAGAGGTTGACCAGTACCGGTTTAATCAGCGGCTCAAGTCCGTTTTCAAGCACGGGGAGCAGATTCTTCACTTTCGCAGCCTCGAACGGCAACACAATAACCATAATTCCTACCAAGACGACTATAGCCATAAAGTTAAAGCTTATCCTCCCGATTACTTCCAAGCCATGTCTGGCAGTATAAGCACCCATGAAGGCAATGATGGTGGTAAATACCCATATCGGCGTTTCCGGCATAACCGCGAGGGTGAATGCGTCGCCAATGGCATAAATGACATCGGCCGCGATCTTCAACCAGTAAATGACGAGAATGAGACCGACCACCTTTCCCGGGAGATTTCCCAGAATCGTCTCGCTGTACTGAATAACCGTCTGCTCCGGAAATTTCAATCCCAGGAACACCAGCGGAATTATTATAAGCAAGGCTAAAACCGCTCCGGCCAGGGTAGCAATCCAGAGATCCTGTACCATCTGCACCGCCAAGAGGGTTGGAAAAACGATTGTGACCGGTACAATCCTGATCATATGTATCAGGCTGATCAATTGTGCTCCGTTCACCTTTTCAGAAGGCATACTCATTGATGATACCTCTCACTGCTGCCGTTTGTTGACGTCAGGCGGTTGGGGTTTGTTTCCGGGCTTCTGTTTTAGCAGGTTGTCCCGGTTGGCCACCAGGCTGGGCCGGCGGTTGAGCATCCACAAGGGCGCCCGTATTACACTGTCTTTCCATCCCTCGATAACCACCGGTGCCACCGGTGTCAGATAAGGCACCCCAAACGAACGCTGCGCGGTTAATTTTACGTACATTAAATACAGGCCGACCATTACGCCGAACAATCCTAACGATGCCGCCAGAATGATTAAAGGAAAACGTAAAAGCCGGGCAGTAATGCCGAGACTGTAGGCGGGTGTTGCAAAGGAGGCGACGGCAGTTAAGGCTACCACCATGACCATGGCGGGCGATACCAGACCGGCCCGTATGGCGGCCTCCCCCAATACCAGGGCTCCCACAATACTGACCGCAGGGCCGATTATGCGGGGAAGTCTAACCCCTGCTTCCCGCAGCACCTCAAATACCAGTTCCATCAACAATGCCTCGACAATCGCCGGAAAGGGAATCCCATCTCTCTGGGCGGCGATGCTGAATAAGAGTTCGGTAGGTAGCATTTCATGATGAAAAGTCAATACGGCCACATAAAGCGACGGGAGGGTTAATGATATGAAAAAGGTGATAATACGAAGCAGTCTAATAAACGAAGCTATGTAAAAACGTTCATAGTAATCTTCAGC